>Ga0156235_108_pt1 | contig 95843 bp, 31 predicted proteins | sample RifCSPlowO2_12_FD_107882 | JGI IMG/M metagenome (GOLD analysis project Ga0156235, IMG submission 107882) | Omnitrophica bacterium RIFCSPLOWO2_12_FULL_44_17 | reverse complement strand
CAGCGGGAGTCGGAGTGAGTGAAACGATCGTGTTTTCTTCGAAGTCGAACGAACAGGTGTCGCCGCAATCAATGCCGGCGGGTGAAGAGGTAACGGTTCCATTTCCGGTTTTCGAAACGGTTAGCGTGTATTTAGTTGGTGGAATAATGACGGCAAACGAAACTGGCTCAGACCATTGCGAGAGTGGTCCGGCATCAAAGTTAGGATCGGATTTCGATGCACGGACTCTGACATGATAAGTTCCTGTCGAAAGGTTTTCAATGGGTTCGGGCGAATGTTGTGGAAATCCTGAGTGAACCAGGGGATCATCGGAAAAGTCTGGATTACGGGCAACTTGTACCCAGTATCGTAATACGCCATCAAGTTCAGAAAATAAAATGGAAACATTCGGCGACGAACTGTCCGGGATTTGAGTGACGACAGGTTTCAAAAGTGTGAATGGATCGATCATTTCAAACTGAATATCTACAGAATTTTGATTGCCGGCCAAATCGGTTGCTTCAACATGCAGGAGATACTGTCCCGGATCAGAGATGGAAGTGCCTGATGTGAAAAGAGTTGTGGCGGAATTGTAAGTGAGTTGAATCACATTCTTAGTGGGATCTGAATTCGGATCGGTGATATTAATGTCAGGGGTTATCGTTTCTGTATAAACTTCGCCGTCTGCAACTCCCGAAATTCCAATCAAGGGTTTGGTTTTATCGATCGTGAAGGTGAACGTGGTTTCTGCCTGATTACCGGCGACATCTTCGGCGTAAACATAGAGCGAATAAGTTCCTTCGTTAGACACGGTGAACGAATCGGATTTTAATTCGTCGCCGAGTTTGATGATGGTTTTAGCCGGATCGAGATCGGCATCGGTGATTGAAATAGAGATCGACACATCCTGATTGGTGATGTCACCGTTTTCGATTCCGGTGATCGTAATCGTTGGCGCATCGGGATCGATCGTGAAATTAACGGTTACGGATTCAGAATTTTTCGCCTTGTCAATGGCTGAAGCAATGAGTATGTGATCGCCTGCGGTATCGACTGTATTTCCGGAGATAAATGTGTTTCCGTCGAGCGTGATGGTGTAAGTATCCATATTTAAATCAGTTATATCGATTACAGGAATGACCGATTTTGCGGTTTGGCCGTTTGAAACGCCTGTGATGGAAATTTCCGGTTTTGTTTTATCGAGGGTAAATGAGATCGAGGTTTCTGAATGATTACCGGCGAAGTCATTTGCCGAGACTGAGAGCGTGTGATCGCCCTCGGCGGAGACGAGTTTATTGGATTCCCAGGTTTCGGTTCCGAGTTTGATGGAGACGGAATTGGGGTCGAGATGCTCGTCAGAAATATCAATTATTGGTGTGACGTCTGAATTGTAGAAATGGTCAGCTTCAGCGCCAATGATCGTAATGACCGGCGGAGTTTTATCAACTACGAAAGAGACCGACGGCACGGAATCGTCATTAGACCATTTGGAGAGTGGTCCCGCCTCAAAATCAATCGGGTTAGCGGTATTGGCGGTTGCTCTGACTTTAATGAAATAAGTACCGTTTGCAAGTCCCGAGAAACTCATTTCCGAAGCAGTCGGGAAATTATCGACGACATCGGTCGTGAACGCGGCATCGGTTGCGAGTTGGATGTGATACATGGTTGCGCCTGTTAAATTATTCCACTGGACGGTGACATTGCCGGTCGTTGAATCGAGGACAGGTTCGATCACGGGTTTGAGAAGTGTGAACGGATTAATTATTTCAAATTGAATATCTTCAGACCTTTGATTGCCGGCCAAATCGGTTGCTTCAACATGCAGGAGATACTGTCCCGGGTCAGAGATGGAAGTACCTGAAGTGAAAGGAGTTGCGGCCTCATTGTGAGTGAGCTGCATTACATTCTTAGCGGGGTCTGGATTCAGATCGGTGATATTAATGTCAGGGGTTATCGTTTCTGTATATACTTCGCCGTCTGCAACTCCCGAAATTTCAATCAAGGGTTTGGTTTTATCAATCGTGAACTTGACCGGTTTATTGCTTGAGTTTTCTGCCATGTCAATGGCCGATGCAAAAAGGTTATACGAACCTTCCGTTGAAACGGTATCGCCGGATTCAAACGCCTCGCCATTCAGTGTTATAGTTTCTTGATTCGGATTAGCATCCGTGAAATCAATATCGATTGTGAGATCTTGGTTTGAGAATTGTCCGTCGGTGACGCCGATTATGTCGATGATAGGTGGGGTAAGGTCGATGGTGAAATCGATTGTTTCATCAGCGTAATTTCCGGCCAAATCTAAAGCGGCAACGAAGAGTTCATGATCTCCTTCGTTTATCACCGGAGTTTCAGACGTGTATTCTTCGTAGTCGAGAAGGATGAGTGAAAAGTCAAGATTGGGTTCTTTAATCTCAATTTTGGGAGTGACCGAACGGGCGATTTGTCCATTGGAAACACCGAAGATAATGATTTCCGGTTCTGTTTTATCGATCGTGAAGGTGACGAGAGACTGATTGGTGTTTCCGGCCGTGTCTGAAGCGGAGACGTCGAGGCGGTAATCATTTTCTTCAGAAATGATTGCCTCGCTCTCGTAGGGTTGGCCATTCAGAGTGATAGAACTATCTTTGATGTGATCATCGGTGATGGTGATTTTAGGTGCCAGATTAACGTTATAGCTAACGCCATCATCAACACCGAAGATGTCAATGATTGGGGAAGTGATATCAATCAAAAACGCAACAGTATCCGACATTTGACTGAGCGGCCCCGTATCGAAAACGGGATTAGACATGGAAGCCTGAACGCGTACAAAATAATTGCCGGTAGCGAGACCGTTTACCGGTTCCGAAAGATTGCCTGTGAATCCGTCGTGGATGATATTGGCGAATGCGTCATCTGTTGCGACCTGGATTCGGTAGAGAAGCGTGCCTGTTAATTCGGAATATTCGATCGAAATGTTTCCGGATCTGGAATCCGGGACAGGAGAGACGACCGGTTTTAGAAGCGTGAACGGATCGGGCGCGACGGTAAAGGATTGAGTATCCGACCATTGAGAGATTGGCCCATCCTCGAAATGGTTTACGGGATCTGCATTTGCCGTTGCCAGTACTTTAATGTAATACGTTCCGTCCGCAAGCTCCGAGAAAATCATTTCCGAACCGGTCGGGAAGTTATCGACGACCTCGGTTGTGAACGCGTCATCGGTTGCGATCTGGATGTGGTACATGGTGGCGCCTGTTAAATCGTTCCACTGTGCAGTGACAGTACCGGCGGTTGCCTTGGGAACTGGATCAATGACGGGTTTTAGAAGTGTGAATGGATCTACTACTGGCGCTTTGAGTGAATCCGGGATTCCGTCGCTGTCAATATCAGTGCATCCTGTGGCATCACATCCGGCAATCGTAAATTTGGCGATATCGGTATAAATACCCACGAAGAGATTCCCTTTTCCGTCCGCAACGCATCCATAGGTTGCAGCAAAATTAGTCATGCTGTGGGCGTATGGCAGCGTGACGTCTGGCGGTAAATCCCAGTGATTCCAGCTATATATAAAATTTCCGTTCCGATCAAAAATCTGAACACGTTGATTGTAGGGATCAACGATATAAACCAAATTATATTCCGGATCGCAGACAATACTGTAGGGATAAACAAATTCACCCTCGCCGCGGCCGAGTTGTCCCCAGCTGGTGATGAAACTAAAATTTGAATCGAATTTCTGAATGCGATGGTTTCCGGTGTCGGCAATGTAAATATTTCCGTTGGGATCCGTATCGATGCTTTGTGGGAAACGGAATTGTCCTGTGGCGGCGCCCTCTGATCCTATTTGGGAAAGGAGTTTGGGCACATTTCTGAATTTTTTAAACGATCTTGCAACATTTCTTTTTACGGCATCCTTATCAGCGACGGAGAAAGCCGCGTATTTTTCATTTTCGAGGAGGGTGCCTAAAAAGGTAAGGAGGCCAGGTAAGTCTTTGCTCTTCCAGCGAAGCTGTTTGGCGTCTGCATTGACCCACTCCAGATCTTCGCGGGGGAGAGTCATGAATGCGTCAATAATGGAGTCAACCAGCGCGTTTAAGGCCGGATTGTCGCCGCCGCCATAACCGTCAGCACCTGCACCCACTTCCCGTTTCAAATCAGTATGAGAGAAAATATGGTTATCGAGATCCTGCAAACTATTCACATCATAAACATTGATTTGGCTCCGCCCGGAATCCGTCGCATAAAGGATGCCTTGGGTTTCATTTACTGCGACATCAGACCCCCACGATAATTGAGTGCTAAGGATTTGCGGGCTGTAGGTTCGATTCCATATAGCAGACATGGGGTTGATACTTTGATAACCGAGATGTTCTGTGCGTTTGTCCATGTCGAATATGACGAGAGAACCTGTATCTCCCAAAGCTTCGTTTATGATGTATACTTTCCCTCTTGAGTTGTCGACGGCTGTTCCGCCGGGAATTGACAGCCAATCCCAGCCGGCGCTCCATCCATGAGAGAGCTTTATGTCAAGTTGGTCTTTATGCCTGATTGCAATGTTGCATACTGTTGTGTGAGGCGAATAGAGATAACCGTCTTTGTCGATGGCCATTTGGCCTGAAGTCGAAGCCCCATAACTCCCTTCTGGGAAAGAATTTCCGACTTGGTTGATAAGACTAAATTTACTTGTGTCTAGCTTGACCGCGGCCGGAAGTGCTGCCGGTTGAAACGATTGTTCATTATTCCAATAGGATTGATAAGCGTCCGGGTCTGCTAATGTGTAAATTTTATAGTTGCTTCCTTCTTTTACTGAATAAAATAAGGCGGGGAAGTTGCCGCTTCCGGTGAAGTTGATATCAAGTACGGAAACGGGATCGTTTTGTCCGCTGATCTGTTTTTCCGGAGTCCATGCTCCATCCAGCGGCTTGGTTCTTAAATAAATATCCCGTCCTATTGAAAAGGCAAGCCATACGGTTTTATTCGAATCGATATTGGCAGTAAAGGAATCAGCAGCGCCCAGTTCGACTGAAGCAGTAAATTTAGTCGGGGTGGCGCCTGTTTCATCATAGATGATTTCATACAGCTTCCCGCTTTTGATATAAAGAATAGACGCTGAACCGTTTTTTACTTTCAACAATTTCATATTTCCTTCAAGAGTGGTGTCTACTAAGTGGGCATAATCAAAAGTTCCTCCCTGCGTCCAGCCGGCCCCAGCCCACCATGACCATTGAGGCGAACCCGATTCTTCGCTATAGCGGGCTGCTGCGGTGTATGAGGTGAGGGCGGTACAGCCGTTATATCGCGTGTAATCAAATAGAACCAAATAATTATTATTTCCAAGATGAACAATGCGTGGATAAAAATATTCGCCGGTATAGGTTTCAAATTTTAGAATCGCGGCGCTGGTTGTCCAATAAACAGAACTCCATTCATTATGAGTTCCCCATTTTCCGTTATCCCACCGGGTCCATTTACCGGAAACGGGATCGTTTGACGATTGCGAATATTTTGTAGCACCCAATTGGTCATAGGCACAGAAATTATTATTGATGTATCGTCCCATTGATCCGACCATGATTCCGGTCTTTTCATCCGGGTTTAAATCGAAGTCGACATTTTCACCCCATGTTCCGCTCCACGAGGAAATGACCGGTGAGAGTGCGTAAGTTGAATAGGTTGAATTGTTTTTCCATTGTTTCCAATTCGTTCCATCGAAGACGAAATTAGCGGGGTACCCATGCATATCGAATGCTTGAGTCGAAAACCGTGCGCCGCCAAAGGGAAGGGAACCCATGCCGAATATACTTTCCGGATCGTCTGCGCGATTAAAGATTTTCATCCGCGAATAAGTTGCCATCCCGTTTGTGATGGAAGTCGGTATGGTGTTTGGTTGATTTTTCCACACGCCATTCGAAAAAAGCTCCCATTTTTTGCTGGGAGTGTTACCACCTGAAGCGAATCGGCCCATGTACGTCCCTATTTTGTAAGAAGTAATAAAATACAAAAGGTCTCCCTTTGTGTTTTTTGCCGTGAAAAGAAGGGGAGCGGTTTTGTCCGAAAAGATGTCATCGCTAATATTGACGGGATTCCCTTGATTGACCTTTTGCCATGCATTGATTTCATTTACGGTTAACGTGGCCGTTGCGCTTTCAACTGGGCCGAAGGTATTGGAAACAATGCATCGGTAGGATCCATTGTCAGCAATGGTTGGTGTAGAGATGACAAGGCTCGATGAGGCGGCATCCTGAATATTCACCCAGCTGTCAGGGCCTGTCTGTTTCTGCCATTGATATAGAATTGGCGCTGAACCGGTGGCTGTGATGGTAAATGTGGCATCTTGCCCGATAACAACAGATTGGCTGTGAGGCTGCTTAGTGATCTGGATCGGAAAGCCAATTTGAAGTTGTGTTTCTCTGGTTAAGATGGTCCCGTTTGAATTCGTGATGCTTGCACGATAGAAACCATTATCTCCGGATGACGTGGTCGGGATGGTGAAGATGGCTTGATTTGCATCCGGGATATCGATCCACGTTTCAGTAGCGTTTTTTTTCTGCCATTGATAGGAGATTGTTCCTGTGCCGGTCGCGAGAGTAATCAATTTTATGGTTTGGTTAAAGTCCACTCGCTGACTTACAGGTTGAGTGACGATCAGTGGAAGATCGAGTGGACCTGACGGGCAGAAGACAGCTGTCTTTCCGGCATTAGCCCTTGCGATGAGTTGGTCAGTGGAATTAACCGCTTTGTCTAAATTTAAATCATACATGAAATTGGTATTGTTGAGAGAGTTCGGTAGAAAAGGATTAACAGTATGTGATCTGATCAAACTTTCGTCAGAGTTAGGATCTGTGCTGGATGTGACAATCCCATCACCGTTGACATCGCCAATCAGCGTATAAAGGTTGACCGCGTTATTTCCGGAAAGGGGATTGCCCGCAAGGTCTTTCACGCCGTTTGCAGTAATGGTGATACAAGCCGAATCATTGGGAACGGCTGTTGTATCGTAGATGGCTAACGGATCTTTGATGGTTAGCTGGAGTTCAGTTCCCCCAACGGAAGGTTTAATGGTGGTATCTGAAACGGGTACAACGCTACAGGATGATGCCGTGCATTTTGATATGTCAATTGTGACACCACTGCTTTGAATTTCCCGGTTGAAGGTTAGAACAATTTCATTTTCAGCTTTCCATTGGCGCGGTTCGATCCCCGGGAGTTCTATGGTAAACGGCTCGACGATCGTTCCGTGTTTTTTACTTGAAACGGCGCTGACAAGTCGAAGGCTTGATTTTACCGTTAGCGAAACAACAGCCGTTGCGGTTCCGTTGTGGCCGTCCGAGATTTGATAAGTTAATGAATCTGGGCCGGTGTAATTCGGATTCGGTGTATAAAGAATGCGGTCGTTTGTTCCGTTGATAGCGGCTGTTCCGTTTGTTGGGGTTGAGGTGATGGAATCAATCGTGAGCGAATCGTTGTCCGGATCGCTGTCATTTGCAAGAACGTTGATGGCGTTAGCGCTTGAATTTTCGGTTATGTCAGCGGTATCATTTTGCGCTGCCGGCGGCTGGTTTTCTGGCGCTTTGAGTGAATCCGGGATTCCGTCGCTGTCAATATCAGTGCATCCTGTGGCATCACATCCGGCAATTGTAAATTTTGCGACATCATTTGCGACTCCGAGAAAAATATTTCCTTCACCGTCCGCAACAATTCCGTATGTCACGGCAAAATCTGTTTGAACGGGGTTTTGCCCGGCGGGAAATGTCGTGCCTTCCGGTAATATCCATTTTCCCCAGGAATAAATAAAATGGCCGTCTTTATCAAAAACTTGAACGCGTTGATTGTACGGGTCGGTAACATAAAGGAGGTTAAAATGAGGGTCGACGGCAATGCTGAACGGAAAGATGAAGTTACCTTCACTGCGGCCCAGTTTTCCCCAGCTTGCCAGCACATTCCAATTTGAATCAAACTTCTGGATCCGATGATTGCCGGTATCGACGACATAAATATTTCCGTTGGCTGGGTCGACTTCAACATCTTGCGGAAAACGGAATTGGCCCGGTGCGTTTCCGAGAGAACCGACAGTTTCGAGAAATGCTGGCAAGTTGTGGAACCTTTGATAAAAGGAAGATAAGTTTCTTTCGAAGCTTCTCTGGCCATTTGCGGATAATTTCGAAAATTCAGGAAGCGTTTTCACGTAACTTAAAGTTGCTTGGTAATCATTTGTGTTCCAACGGAGGTAGGTGCTGGTGGCTTCGTTGATCCATTGTATGTATGCGGGCACTGATGCTGGCGTAACGGACCGGAATTCGAGGTCATCAAATTGGGCGCTTCCTTCTTTAAAAGGATCTGCTGTTGAAACAATGCTTTTGATCTTTAACCTTGCCCGAGTGGCATTGGGAGGCGCAGCCAGTGTTTTTGAATATTGTGTCCATTCGGATACGACATTGCCAGTCACTTCTCCTACCGTTTCGATATTCCCGATGGCAGCGCCTGTATTGTCCTGCCATTCAAGCAAAATTGAGGCGTTTTCGATTTGATTGGTTTTGATCCAACCACTGATGACATACGACGTGTTTTCCACGATGCCATAGACGGTTTGGTATACTTCTTGGGCGGTTTGCGTGGCTCCACCTGTGTAGATCTTAAGAGACTTGGTCCCGCCGTGAGGGCTGTCAGTAGTCAGATTCCATTGATTTCCGTCGATCGTGTGCCACGCGAGCGTGTTTTGCTCAAAACGGGGATTTGTGATCACCGATGACGGATCCGTGAGTTTGTTATAGATGGCTCCGGCCATTTCTAAGTCATTAACGCCCCATGTCAAACTGGCTGTGCCGATACCGGAGTTTGGGTTATTGACTAAGTTTTCTGTCTTAATATCATATATCCGGATTTCGTTCTTCGCGGAATTTGTGACATAAAGAAGGCCGAGTTGTTCATCAACAGCGACTTCGGAAGGCCATGCGAGAGATAGGGATCCGACCGTTTGTGGGCTGTATCCTTGGTCCCAATCAGCAGCCGCATGGTTCACGCCGACGCTCGTTGTCCGTTTTGAAAGATCAAAAATGACCAAATTTCCGCCGTCAGATGGGAGACTTCCGAAGATATTATTTGTGAAGTAGACTTTTCCGCGTTGATTATCTACCGCGCTGCCATGCGCACCGTAAAACCAATCCCAAAATCCGCCCCAGACACGAAAATTTTGAGGGTTCAATTCATCTTTATGCCGCACGGTCACCGAACAATTTACTATTTCGGGTGAATACAAGTAGCCATCGCTGTCGAGCGAGAAGCCACCATGCGGGCTGGCTCCGTATGGATTCGACGGGGCGACCGAGATGACCTGGTTTTTCCACTCGAGTTTTGATGTGTCCAAAGTCGTCAGTTCCGGTACTGGCGCATGGTCTACCGCCTGCTCATTTTGCCAATATGACTGAAATGACGCCGGATCAGTGAGGCCAAAAACGTCTGTCCGATTCCCATTGGTTTCCTCAATAAACAGGACAGGGACCGTGTCGTTGTTGATCACTTCCGCAAAACGGACCGTTACGCTGTCACCGGATGCTCCGTAAATCAGTTCCGGCTCAGTCCAGTTCTGGTTGAATGGCTTTTTCTGTTGATATATCAGGGCTCCCGCTCTGTAGAAAAGCCAGAGTGTTTTATTGGAATCCAGCGTGGCGGCCAAACTATCTGCGGTTGCGATTTCCTGGGGAGGATTCCAATAGACAGGTGACGCGCCCGTTTCATCGTAGATTTGTTCTATTAGTTTTCCGTCTTTTAAGTAAATGATTTCCAGTTTTCCCTGTCCGAGTTCAAACACTGTGAGATGCGACATGACGTCAGTATCGACGACCGGTTGGAGTGTGTAATTTCCTCCTGTTTCCCATGTTGTCCCGTTCCACCACGACCAGATGGGGGGAGTCCCTTCTGTGTAGCGGGCGGCTGATGTGATGGTGAGCCCCGGAATTGACTGCGAGTTAGAAGTTTGGCAGGGGATGGGATCAGTGCAGGGTGTGTAAGCAAGCATAACCAAGTAATTATCGTTTCCCAAATGGGAAATTCTCGCCGATGAGACAAAGCTTTTCTTTAATTCAGGATTTAAAACGAGGTTGGGTAGATAGCCGCTTAGCCATGAGTCATCGGAGCCCCAATTTCCGTTATTCCAGCTTCGCCATTTCTGATTATTTGAGCTGTCGTGAAAATATTTTGTTGCGGTCAATTGATTGTTTATGCCACCCGGTAAATAGCCGATTACTCCGACCATAATTCCTGTTCGTGTATCCGGATTATAAGCAAAATCTACGTTGCTTTCTCTCGTGCCGTTCCACGAATTGATGACGGGTGCCATCCTGTATTGCTCATATTGTTTTCCCCCTTGCCATTGCTTCCAGCCGGTACCGTCGAAAATAAAATTAATCGGCCAGCCGTGCATATTGAGACCCGTGGTTGCTATTCTGGCAGAGACGGGACCCATTCCGAACAGGCCGTCCGGATTTTCAGGGAGCGGGAAGGTTTTCATTGCTCCGTAAGTTCCAAGACCGTTCAAAATCGGATAAGGAACATCGGTTGGGATGTTTGTCCAATGGCCATCGGCCAGTATTTCCCACTTTTTGGCCGGACTGTCGCCGCCGGCGCTGAATCTGCCCGCGTAAGTTGCAAGTGTCGGGGAAGTGATGAAATAAAACAAATCTCCTTTACCATTTTTTGCTGTTCCTGTGATGTGAGTGGATTGATATGATTTACCGTAATCATCCACGTTCAGAGCATGACCGCCATTCACTTTTGGCCAGGCATCGATTTCCCTGACGGACAAAACAGCTTCTTCGCTCGTGGCGGTGCCGTAGTCGTTCGAGACGATGCATCGGTATTTATCACCGTCATTTTCCAACGTGGAATGATAAACTTTCAACGTGGCCGAATTTTCTCCCGGAAGGTCGGTTTGATTCTTTTGCCATTGATAAGAAAGAGGAGTCGTGCCTTTTGCCGCGATAACAAATGTTGCCATCTGATCTACCACAATCGACATTCCATTTGGTTGCACGGTGATTGCCGGAGACAACCCCACAGTTAAAATGGCGGAATTGGTTGTTGCTGACCCATAGGCGTTGCCGACAATGCAGCGGAACTCGCCGGCGTCGATAGGGAGGGGTGGAAGGAATTTCAAGGTGGAATTTGATCCGCTCGCAACATCATCCCAGCTGTTAGTAGTCGTGTTCTTCTTCTGCCACTGATAGGTCAACGGCAATGTCCCTGTGACCGTGAGGTGGAACATGGCGTTTTTAGCGTTAGGATCAGACGGATCTGTCGTTTGGTCTATTGGTTGCATGATGATAACAGGCGGCGCTTCTGTCTCAACCACAGGACAAGTGTCGATACTCGTATTCATGGTGCTTCGCAAGTACATGACGTCAGTATTATTGATTTTGCCATCGGCGCTGATGTCGCAAGATACATTTTTTTGCGGGTCTAAAGTTTCATAGAAATGTTGGGCAATAAAAGACATATCATTCTGAGTGACGGCGTTGTCACTGTTCGCATCGCCTCTTAAGGCTATCAAATATGTTTGATTTGGGCCGCTTAACGGGTCCCCGTTCAGGTTTTCGATTCCAAGCAAGGTTGCCTGAAAACAACCCGATGTGGTAACTCCGGTTATGTCGGCGGTGAGTTGATTGCCGGCGATTGCTGTGTTTGTGACGGTGCCACTGGACAGTTGAACGGCAAAATCCGCGCCAGCGCGGATTTGATCAGAGAACGTAAACATCAATTTTGTCAATCCGCCGGCCCGTGATTCTGTTCTGAAATATCCGGCAGGGTCATTGGCATCGAACAACGTGATATTGAATGTCCCAACGGTTCCGTGCGTTTTCTGAGATTCGATTTTGATCAGTCTTAAATTTCCGGTAACGGAGAGGGTTGCTTCGTTGCTGGTTGCGGTTCCTTGCGAATTGGTGACGATGCAAATGAATCTGGCGCCGTTGTCAGCCAACTCGGTCGTCAGTATTGTATAACTTGCCGCTGTGGCTCCGTCAATATTGGCGAATGCAGTCCCGTTCCATTTTTGCCATTGATAGGAAAGGGGTAAAGATCCGCTGGCGAGAATATTAAACGTAACAGGATTTCCTTCGATGACGGTTTGGCCCCGTGGCTGCTCTAAAATTTCGGGAGACTCTTGCTGGATTGCAAGGTAATTAAAATATTTATAATCCGCCAAAGAATTTTCTTCGTCATTTGGATTCCACACGCGAAGCCGGACAACAAAGTTCTGATCGGCAACGGGCGGCGATTGAAGTTTGGTGACGATATCCATTAAACTGTTTGAGGTTTCGTATTCAAATACAGCATGACTGCCTGATCCAAAATCAATCCAAGCGGAATTAGAGTCGCAGAGACTGGTATCTTTGCCCGCGCAGACAGATAGTTTCCAATTCGTTATGTCCAGATTCGCGTGTCCGTGAAATGCATTGATACGCAATTTGCTTGAGCTTGAGTACGGGTCTGACGTAAACGTATAGCCATCGGTTACAGTCGGAAAGATATAGGGATTATAATAGGTAGGGCCCGAACCTTCGGAGAGATAGATTTTCGCGCCCGACGGTCGGTAGAGCGGATCTCCGTAAATAATGGCGGCACCGGGATAAGATTCTGAATATGACAAACTTTCGCCTAATGATTTTCCGGCATAAAATGCGCCGGCGAATTTTACCGAATATCCGAATGCGCCGCCGCCGATCAGATGATGAGAAGTGCTTCCCCATGATGCGATGCCGCCAAGCCGGTCGATGACATTGGCAGGCCAATCACCGGCATGGGTATCGCCACTTCCGTGGGCAATTTGAGGATACGCGAAACTTCCGATATCGGTTGGGACGAGCGAAGTGCCGCTCATATTGAAAATCTCAACTCCGTCCAAATCAAATGTGCCGGTCAAATTTGCATTAAATGTAGAATGCAGAATAAAAGCGACAGATTTTATCGGTGGGGCGGAAGTGATTGTTGAAAGGGTTGTTTCTGCGTATTGCCATTCTGCCGGAGATTCAATAATGGGAATGTCGGCATGCGGGTAATAACCCGTGTCATCATTAAAATAAAATTCGCTATCGATACGAATATTGGCCGGAGGCCCTTTATGACGATAGCGGAAGCCGACTGTGAATCTTTGTTCGCCGCCTTGAGTTGCATTGATTGTAAAGCTCTTTTTGAGATCAAATCCGATTTTTTCATAACAGATTTCAGAGGTTCCGTTTTCGAGCGTGCAGGTTGGTTGATCGACCGCATCCGATTCGCCAAACCGCAAATATAAATTGTCCGTAAACCGTTCATTATGAAAGGCGTCGTCCGCATTCATGATTCGAGGCGGTGTTCGTTCTTCCATTGCGTTACCGCCGTGGCTAACGCCCCATCCCGCAGGGAAGAAGCCGTAGTATTGAACCGGCCATGAACGTAATTGCCATGCCATAAATCCCGGAGCGACACCGACGCAATCCGTATTAATTTCTTTAAAGAAATCGGTTGAGTTTGCGCGGCATGCCGCAGGGTCTGCGGTGTCTTTGCAAAGGGCCGTACAGTCCGTCGCCGCGTCTTTTTTGCGCAAATTGATCATATTATTGAAACCATCGAAGGCGTGGTTGTAATTAATGTCACTACAGCCGGTCATGGGTCTTCCGTCAGTGTAAAAGTAATGTCTGCCGAGGTAAACGCCGGCATCTTTTACGATCGTGTTGCATTCGCCGATAATTTCACCCATTGTGAATTTTGCTTTGGCGGGGTTGAGCGATTTGAAGAACGCGTAAGTTAAATCAGAAGGCTCCGCGTTTTGCAGCCCTGTCCAATGATCGCCGGCGATGCCCATGTCTTCGGCGTCTATTGTGCGATCAATCAAATCAAACGTTCTTTCTTTGGTCATGGCTTCAATTCGGCCATACGCGATCCTTTTATCGAAGCCGGGAATAATGGATCTGATATAACCTATTCTGGGATCGTTGGTTTGAAAATCGATATCGTCCGAATAATTGCCGTTAAACGAGGATTCCGGCGCATATCCCAGCAGGGCAAAATCAAAGAGAGGTTTCGCCCAACTATTTTCCTCAAATTTGCAAATGGTATTCATGTCTTTCGGCGGGAATAAATTCATTTTGTTATAAAGTGAAAAACTCAAATAATAATCCAAAGATGGCTCCTCCTCGTTAATTGGGTCACACCCAAACATCATAACAACACCCCACGCGTCACGGGCATCGAATCTCGGGGGAATGCCGCGTATGAACGCTAAGTGTGTAATGGGCGAAACTTGAGCGACTTCATCGATATGCTCAACATCGCAGGCTGCCGGTCTTTGGTCGGAAGGAATAATGTTCCGGCCGGGATCGCAGATACAATTTTCAATAATTCGTTTGCGCGCCGCAAGCAAATGAGCGGGCATGGCGTATTGTCCCGGCGGAAATTGAACGGGACAAATGCGGGAGAAATCAATTCCGCGCGCGTTGGCGTAATATTCCGCGATCTCGCGGGCGTCAGACGTATTTTCGTTGTAAAGAATCAACGTTTTGTCTTTTAAATTCATGCCGGTGAGGTTGCGGGTTTGAATGGAAATGCTTTTGATTTTTTCCGCCGCGCCGCTGGGGCCTGTTGCAGTCAATTTCACCTGATAAACGCCTGGTTTTTCATAAACCGTTTCGGGAGATGGTTCGGTGCTGTCTTGATCGGTGGTTAGTCCGTCGTAATCAAAATCCCACGAATAGGAATTGGCCGGGCCGGTGGATAGATTGATCAATTTGACCTGGCGCGGATTGTCTTCCGACAGTGTGTAATCAAAATCGGCAGTGATTAGATCGGGATTCGCATTTCCAAAAACAGCGACGATGATTTTGTCTTGATCCATGGTGATTGATTTTGTCGTTTCTATCCCGCTTGCGTCACCGCGCCATTCGATAAATGGAAAACCGGTTTCCGGAACGGCGGTCAACGTAACCGGCGCGTCTTTTGCGAATTCTGTTTGTGCGGGTTCGGTTGTGACAGTTCCGTTTCCGAGTTTGACGAGCGTGAGTTGGTAAGAAACGGGTTTAAAGATTGCTTCGATTTGATGATCGTGGGTGATGTTTTGCATTTGGTAGACTGAAATATTTCCGTGATTATTCCTGTCGACGAGGACTTTTTCGATTTCATAATTTTCATCCGATTGAATGTTGAAAAAGAGATTAGACCCGGTATTGACCGTTAACGATCCGGACGGGGTGATGGTGCCGTGTTCGGTTGGCAGAATGGCAATGGTGTGAGTTAATTCCGGCGGCACCGTGATTTTTATTTTAACGGAACCTGTGCCGCAACGTTTTGCGTCACCGCATACTTCAAAGGAAAAATAATCCGTAAAGGCATGCGTGGTCGGATTTGGAGCGACTAAGGGTGTGTAAATGTATTGGCTGGTCGTTTCATTTCTCATCGGGTCGAGATCCGTAATGAGGCCGAAAGCAGGATGATCTTGAATCCGATAATACAAAGATTCCTCTAATGTGGTTGTAGCGGCCAATGTGATATTTAACGGAGTTTTGTAGACAGCATTGACGGTTTGTGGAATCGGCACCGGCGGCGGAGCTTTTTCAAAGGTGGCTGATATTGTTTTATTGTTGTCGATATCGAAACAAAAATATTTATCGCTGGTTTCTTGAAAATCGTCAGTCCAACTTTTGAAAAGGTATCCTGGTGACGGGATGGCGGTTACGCAAATATGCGTGTCGGCATTGTATGTGGATTGGAACGGCTCCAAGTTGATGCCGCCATTTGCGGGTTTTGTCATTTTGATTGTGAATTCACCGTCGGGAACACATGTGGGAGCGAACGTGTTCATGCTCGAGACGCGAATGTAATCTGAACTGTTCACGGTGCCATCGGGGTTCAGGTCTTTAAGAAAGTTATCAGTGGTGACCGGTTTTCCAATAGCGATTCTAATGTTGTCGTTGTCTGTATTATTGACACTCCCATTTTGATCAGTATCGCCGCGTAGAATTCTCACCCAAGCGTCTGTGCGTGATTGAAGCGGCATGTTTCCTATTGATGCTATGCTAAGGGTTGAACAAGCTTGATTTGGAAGATTCCGAGGTAAATTGACAGTTAGTTCGCGATCAGCGGTTATGGCGAAGCTTGCAACATCAACAGGGCTTCCATTGATCTTAATGTCAGACTCTGTTAAATCGAAAGCGGGCGGCAAGGATTGATCAAACGTCAGCACAATTTTATTGGGGCCATAAGCTCGCGGTTCGATCGGCGCATTGCCTGGAGCATTAATAGAAAGGGGAATCGCGAATTCTCCGGCTTCGCCATGCGTTTTGGACGAAACGGCGCTGACTAACTGAAGCGGGACAACAGGAAGAGGTTCAAACACCGCGGTCACATTTTTATTCCAATCCATCACAAGCGTCTTTGGTGTTTCCGTTCCGGAGAGATCGCCTTGCCACGCGACAAATTTGAAACCTTCATTGGGGGCGGCCGTCAAGGTTAATTCTGTTCCGTTATTGTAGGAGCCGTCCGGATTTGGCGCAGGTGAAACTTGAACCGTCCCGTTTTCGGCTGTGACATTTAATTGATAGGTAACAGGCAAGTCAATAATGCCGCTCAGGACTTCATATTGAAGCGTGGATGTCATTTTGATGTCGGGCGTAGTTTGTTTAACCAAAGCGTAAGTTTCCCGAATGAGAGAGAGCAGATTTTCCGCATCGTCAGGATGAAGTTCCATGTATGTATTTACTTCCGAACCAAGTGCCAAGTAAGCCGGGGTGAATTCAAGAGCGAGCCTAACGGCAAAATTCGCGAATGCCCGGCGGACACCCTCGTCGGCAAAACTCGTACCGATGGCCGGCGGCAGTTTCGGATCGATGGCGACACGGTCAAACGCTAACGGGTCAACAACAAGCATCAGTTTCAAATTGTGTGTTTCGGTTAGCCAAACCATCGCTTGCAAATAATTATAATCAGTTAGATTCCATGTGGGCGCTTCAGGGCCGTCCAAAAAGGCAGCCCAGTCGATGGCTTGGTGAACGACCACGAAGTCGGCATCGCCTTCCACAATACTATAGGCGTCATACCATGCTGCCTCATCGATCGGTTGGCGGGGAACCGGATTAAATGCCAATTTAAATGGTCTGTCCGGTTGGGTGAAAATTTGATGCCATGTATTCCACGCCGGCTCTTTCGGTGTTCCATCGCTTGTGCGAAGTCCCATGGTTTCGAAATAGCGTGCGCCGCCTGAGATTTCATCACCGGCCCAGTCATGCAGGAACCACCAATTCCATAATTCAAGGTTGATGTCGTTTGCGCCGGTGGTTAGTTCCATGATCCGGCTCAGGAAACGGTTTTGGTTTTCAAGGGAGCCGTGATAAAGATCGGGATCGGCGCCCGTCGGCCAGCCGGATTCCGCGATGATGACCGGCTTGGTGGTATGAAATGTGAGCTTTCTATAATAGTCTTCCGGCATGGCGTCCGGATTTAAGAAGTAAGGGCTCGGATAAGTAGTAATTGCGGTTAAATCAACAATCTGATTTAAGGCGTAAAGGATGTTCCAGCCCTTCGGGTACCCGCCGGTTTCTTTGACGGTGATAACGATTTGATTCTCTCCGGAAAGATTGCCGGCAGTCGCATTTAATTTTAAAACGTATACACCGCTTGTCGGGAAAACTGCCGTCGTGCTCTCTTGATCGGGATGGCTGAACGTAACATTTTCTTTTTGTGGACCGGATTCAACAGTCCAACTGACGGTTAGATTTTGAGGAATGGCTTGAGCTTCGTCTGTGACAGAAGCATTGAGATTAATCGCGTTTGCGGGTAATGTTGTTTCGGTTGGGTCTGCGGTAATTTGAACTAAAAGTTTTGGCTCACACGCATCGCCCATGCTATCTCCATCCGCATTGGCTTGATCAGGATTGTAAGTGTTAGGACAGTTGTCATCCTTATCCCAATAACCGTCTCCATCGCTGTCGGCCCAGTAAGGCTGGGATAAAGTTAATGTTTGAGGTTCTTCGAACGACGGAATATCAGGATTGGTATGACGAATGACCTGGATCGTTGCTTCCGACGAACCGTTTTGGAATGTCAGCATGGCAGAATAATTCGATGGCCCGCCGCTTGCCAGCCAATTTTTAAACGGGGCAATATAGCCGCGAAGGGTTTCACCGTATTGCGTAATAGGTTTAGGGGCTCCGTGTAAGTGTCCGTGAAACCACGCATCAACTTTTTGGGAATCGAGAATTTGCCGTATTTTGGGGGATTGTTTTTGCCAGTACCAATGGTCTCCGTCACCGGAGGCTGCGAACGGTTGATGTGTGCCGACCATGATGATTTTATCCTGATTGGACGTTACGAGAGATTCAAACCAGTTCATCGTTTGATTGCTGATTCGGCCCGCCCCTGATGTGTTTATCGGATTACCATATTCTTGCTCATCACCCATGAGGATGAAAAGAAGATTTCCCAGTCGGTTGGCGGAAGATAAATTCGGATTGACATAGCCAACGAAATTTCCAACCGAGTCATGGTTTCCGGTAATCAAATGCGTAATGCCGGCAACGCCGTTTTGCTCGAGCGTTTGCTTCATCATCGCATAAGCCGGTGCGTCTTGACCCGAATTAACGAGATCTCCCAAGACAACAGCCTGATCATATTTTCCTTTCATGCCGTTTAAAACAGAGGAATAGTAAGCGAATTGATCATTGGGGGCACCGATGGTTGCAAGATGGGAATCGCTATAAAGCCAAATTTTCATTGTCTCATTTGCCGGGATCGTGAGATCTTCTCGCGCGTTAACATTCGGAGCGACGCAGCCTTCGTCGATTTGACCGTTGCAATTATTGTCACCGCCATCCATGCATTGTTCGTAAGTGATTCCCGGGTTTGCATTTTGGCCGTTGTAAAAACGGGATGGGTTTTCCGGGGTCGGCGTTGCATTGTATACTGCGTCTGCGCAATCATCCCCCCAGAAGAATCCATTTGCTTCGATCGGTGTGGTCTTGTTGCAGCACCACGGGTTTCCGTTTTCGCAGAAGTAGGGCATTCCTATTTTCATGTTCGCGTTACAATAGTCGTCATCATCATCATCACAACCTTCGTCGATTTGGCCGCTGCAGTTATCATCGATACCGTTACAGATTTCTTCGGGCGCGCTGCATGCGAAATCGCTTGTGTGAATGGTTTTCGTGGCGGTACTGGAATTCCAATCAGCGTCAATGATATATAAAGTGACGTCGTAATCGCCTGCGGACGGGTAAGTGTGTACGACGTCTTTCCCCTCGTTTATGCTTAGCTTTCCGTCTCCAAACTCCCACCAGTATTCGGCAATGGAACCTGTTGATTGATCGAAGAAGTGAACCGTCAGAGGGTCGACGGTGTCAAAAACAAATGTGAAATCGGGCACCAAAGGTTGAGCGAGCGCAAGAAGAACAGTATTGCTGAATACGGTTCCCCCGGGATTGGTTACCACGCAGCGATACGATGAATTAATATTATTGGCAGTGGCAGTGACGGAATAGTTTGGATTTGTAGCGTCCGCGATATTTTCAAATTCAGTTCCGTTCCATTTCTGCCATTGATAGGTCGGGGCGGGAATGCCGGTGGCTACAACGGTAAACGTTGCGGTTTCGCCTTCGGCTATTGCTGCGTCTATCGGTTGCTGGGTGATCTGCGGTGGTGCGCTGATCAGATAACTGAAAAAAGCATAATTGGTGAGTGAGTTTTGTTCGTCGCCCGGATTCCAAACCTCGAGTTTTACAATAAAACGTAAATCATTTGTCGGCGGATCCTGGAAGAGATGAACGATGTCCATCAGTGTTTTTGTGATTTCGTGTTCATGAACGGCGGCGATGTCGGTTTCGAATGAATTCCATGCGTTTAATTGATTGCAGGTTTCTACATCGGCTTCGGAACAGGCGGAAAGCTGCCAGTTGGTTGACTGGAAATTATCGTGACCATGAAATGCGTTAATGTGGATTTTTTCCAAACTCGAATCATTGTCTCTCACGAACTGGTAAGGTGCCGCGGGATTGTTGACCGGTGCAAGACCGTCATCGCCGATATAAATTTTCGCAGATGAAGGACGGTACAGAGGATCGCCGTAAATAATGCCGGATTTTGCATAACTGCCCAAATAGGTGAGACTTTCACCCATGGTTTTTCCTGAATAAAAAGCACCGGCGAAACTGAGGGAATTATAGAAGGCGCCGCCTCCGGTCAAATGATGTGAGGAACTGCCCCACCATGCGATCCCTCCCAGGCGATCGATAACATTGGCGGCATAATCGCCGCCATGCGTGTCGGTCGTGTAAGGTTCGTTGAAGCTTCCGGAATCAAAGCTGAGCATGCGGGAGCCCGGTTGATCGTCGATTATTTCGACCCCGTCGATATCGATGCCGGATTGGATTTGGTTTCCAAAATCACCGCGAATATAAACGTTCAATCCTGTAATTGAACCAGATAGGTCGCCGGCGGTGATTTGGATTTGTGTTGCGATGGTTTGCCATGCGGACGGATTATTGATAAGAGAAAATGAATTATTAGCACCGCTCTGAAAGCTACCGGTATCTGAAAAGAAAATTCCGAAAATACGAAGGGTGCCGCCGTCATGAGATGCGCGATAGCGTAAGCGCACAGTGTAGGTTTTTGGCTGAGTTAGATCAAGCTTTGGGTCAAATGCAAAACCCTTGACAAGATCAACTCCGATTTTTTCAGTGCACGGACTGATCGATCCATTTTCGTTTGTGCAGATGGGTGTTTCGACTGTGTCCAGCTCGCCGAAGTGAAGGTAATGATCGTCCGTGAAATTCGAATCCTGATGGGCATCGCCGGTCATGAGATGAGGCGGTGTCCGGGTGACCGAACCGTTTCCGCCGCTGCTCAAGCTCCAACCCGGTGGAAAGAAACCGTAATACTGGACCGGCCATGAACGGAATTGCCATCCGAGAAATCCGTCAGCGACGCCGACGCAATCGGTATTGATTTCTTTGAAATAATCCGATGAATTGGCGCGGCAGGTTGCAGGATCGGCAGTGTCTTTGCATAAGGGGGTACAGCTCTCGCTTGTTTTTCGCCATCTGATCATATTCTGGAATCCGTCGAAAGCATTGTGTCCGTTGTTTTCGTATTCATTTCCTAAGTATATTCCGGCATCGATGACATTTTGCCCTGATTCTCCCGGGATTGGACCGTCAGTTGTTTTTGCCCGGGAAGAAGTCAGATTTTTGAAAAATAGAGCGGTTGGATCATCCGCGTAACTTTTTCCGACCCAAAAATCGCCGGATACACCTTTGCGTTCCGCAGCGAGTGTGCGGTCAATCAATTCAATCGTCCGTTCTTTTGTCATGGCCTCGATTCTTCCATAAGCCACAATTTTGTCTTTTGCCGCATTTAAATTCCGGATGTAACTAAAAACAGAACTGGACGGCTGAGAATCGGCCGAGTCATCGTACGCCCCTGTGTAATTTGATTCAGTTGTCCATCCCTGCTGGCCTGCGGCAAAAATGTCTTCATCTCTGTAAAGGAGATAAGACAAATAATAATCGAAAGAAGGTTTTTCATAATCGCTTGGCCAACCGGTGCCTGTTAAGCGGGCAGGAATCCCGCGGATCAGAACCATATGAGTAATGGGAGACTTTTGCGAGACGGCATCTAAATTTTCGACGCTGCAAGGCGACGGGCGGTCAAGATTCGGGATGAGTGGGCAAATGCATTTTTCAACAATTTCTTTCCGTGCGCCCAGTAATTGTGAGGCAGTTGCGAATTGTCCCGACGGAAGACTGACGGGACAAATATGGGATGGATTGAGGTCAATCATGTTGCGGGCTGCTGCGTAATAATTGGCGATTTCATCACTTCCGGTGACGTTTTGGTTATAGACGATTAACGTATTATTATTTAATGAAAGCTGCTCGTTAATCACAGAGAACGATTCGTCAGCAAAAGCGACGGGTGTTTTTTGAAGAGGGATTGGGGACGTGAGGGATATCGATTCGAGTGGAATGACGTTTTGGGTGACGATAAAAGCAAAAACTGTTAGCGCTGAAAAAATCTTCCGTGCATTAATATTAATAATGATTTTCGTAGCCGCATTAAAAGCCTTTTTTTTAAGGGCAAAAAAAGACTCTTCTTTTTTTTGATTTTGCTTCGAAATTCGTCTTCTTAATTCGCGTTGTGAAGGGGACATAAAATTAAGTGATTTAAAGCAACTCTTTTTTCCTCCTATTAGATTAGAACTTTTTATTTCCACCGCATAACCCGTCTCAATTTAAGTATAGCTTTTAAGTGTTCAGGTCTACAAATTTAGGCCCAAAATAATTTCACTTGTTTTATTTTTAAAATAAGTTGTTTTTTAAATGATTCCCGTTAGTTTCAAAAAACAATATATTTATAAAATTGTTCTAAGTCGTTTCCTGATATAATATTACACGAGTTTTGATGGATTGAAAAAGGGTTTCAGTCAAGCGGTTGAAAGGGGCTGATGAGCGGTCGAAATTACGGTGTGAGCGGTTTTCGGATTTTCGAGATGGATTGAAGTTTATACGAATTTTCCTCCCCCTCGATGGGGGAGGCCTCCTAACATCCGCCAAAATACGCGTCGGACTCGCCGTGCTGTTTGGCGAGAACTGGCGGATCCGCCAATCTGTGTGGCGGAGATAAAGGTGGGGGTGATATTTCGGAAAAGCCCCCCATCCTGACCCTCCCTCCTGCCTCGCCGGCAGGCGGGCGCAAGGGGGGAAGGTAATTCGCTGAAAAATGTACGCACGATAGGTACCGTAAGTGATTTGACTTCACCCGAGCATTTCAGTAGAATCTGAAATCATTGTGACGCAATCAATTATAACAAAATGCAATTTTTTAATCAGTCTTGAGAGTTAAATGCGAAAAATTATTTTTCCTATAATTTTGATAATCATTGCGCAGATATTTTTATTATCCGCGGGTTTTGCCGAGCAGCCAACCGTCATCGCTACGTTGGATAAAGATACTGCCACAGTGAATGAAGAACTGCATTTAATCGTAAGAGTTGAAAATTCAAAAGGGTCGATTCCTCCGCCGAAGATGCCCTCACTTCAAGGATTTGATATCATTTATTACGGCCGGACATCTCAATTCAAATTTGTGAATGGAAAAACCCAATCGATTACAGAATTCGCTTACGTTTTGACGCCGAAGGCGGCAGGTCAATTTGTGATTCAACCGATCAAAGTGGTGGTTGGCGGGGTGGAACGTGAAAGCGGTTTTGTCCGCGTGACTGTTACCGAAAAACCGGGAACCGCGGTTCCTCAGCAGAGTACGCTTGCGCAAAATCCGGCTTCTCAAGGTTCGTCGGGTGCGACATCCCCGCGGCCAACATTACCTCAGTATCCTGCTTTGCCGGCCGGGCAGCAACAGCCTTCAACCTATCAGCAGCCGCCAATGTCACAGCCGGCGGCGGCAGGTTCTAAGGGGACGGTTTCCGATATGGGGAATGATCAGATTTTTCTCCGTGCACAAACGAATAAAATGACCGTTTATGCGAATGAGCAGGTTTTACTGGGTTATTCACTGTTTACGATGTTGGACACGAGATACGAAGGATTTACGGAGGAACCGGAAACGAGCGGATTCTGGATCGAAGAATTTCCGATGGAACAAGAGGTCACGCAGGAAACAGAAACCGTCAATCGTAAACGGTACGTCCGCGCTGATATCCGTAAGATGGCGCTTTTTGCGACTGCTCCGGGAACCTATACGATTAAACCGGGGGTGATTAAAGCGTCGGTGCAAATGCAGGAACAATCGAGTTCTATGTTTGATGAGTTTTTCAACGATAGTTTCTTTGCGAACGGCGGGTTTTTTGCGCGGCGGGTGGAAAAACAATTGACGGCGCCGCCGATTCAGATCATGGTGAAGCCGCTTCCGGAGGCCGGAAAACCTCAGAGTTTTAAGGGTGCTGTCGGAAATTTCAGGATGTCGACTATTGTTGAAAAACGTGTGGTGAAGCAAAATGAAGCGTTAACGCTGACTGTCACGATCGAGGGCGAAGGAAATATTGAAACGATTAGTCCGCCGGTGGTGCCAGACATTCCGGATGCGAAGACGTATGCGTCAGACACGAAAACTCAGCTTTTTCGGTTGAAGGATGTCATCGGCGGAAAGAAAACGTTTGAAATTGTCGTTGTTCCGGGGCGAGAGGGAGAGTTTGTCATTCCCAGCCTTGAGTTTAGTTTTTTTAATCCGACGAGCAGCCAATATATCGTTTTAAGATCCGACCGGTCTCAAATTAAAGTGGAGAAATCCAATCAGCCGCCGCCTGTCATTCCAAGAGAAATTTTGAATGCGCAGATGGACGAGCGGCGGAAGGCCGTGAAACGGGAATCGGAAGACATTCAGTTTATCAAAGAAAGTGTCCGCCCCGGGAGCGGTGCGCGCATGTTTGATTGGATGAGAGGGTTTGGGATTGCGAATGTGCTTGCGACACTTTTTTATATCGCAGCCGTCCTGCTTCGTAAACGGAATGAGTTTTTTGAACAGAATGTTTCGTTCAAGCGAAAACTGTTTGCCCGGAAAATTGCCGTGCAGGGGATCGCCCGGCTTGAAAAACTTGAGAAGCAGTCTCATAAAGATAAAGATGCTCACTGGAAATTTTACGAAGAAGCCGCAAAATTGCTTGACCAATATCTCGCGGACAAATTAAATCTATCATCCCATGGAATTACCCGGAGTCTTGTGGAACAGGCGCTCAGCCGCGAAAAAGTTGAACGTGCGGTAGTTGATGAGATTAACCATTTTTACGATATTTGTGACCGTGTGCGTTTTGGACGGATAGAGCAGGCCGACGAAGATCCGAAATTGATGATGAAGGCACTTAAACAAATGATGAATGTGTTGGAGAAACTATGAGAAAAGCAAACTTGAAATATGGTACGAATTTAGTGAATGCGATCTTAGTTTTTGCTCTCGTAGTAAGTTTGAATGGATTTGTGTTTGCTTCCGAGGATGCTCGCCAACAAGCGCTTTTCCAGCAGGCCAACGGCCTCTACGGCGAAGGAGAATTTGAAAAAGCGAGTGCAGCATACGAAAAATTGATTGAAACGGGTGGCCCCACTTCGGAATGTTATTACAATCTCGGAAATGCGTATTTCAAAAGCGGAAAAACCGGACAGGCGATTTTGAATTTTGAACGGGCACGGCGAATATTACCGAGGGATCCTGATATTTTGACGAATCTCAATTATGCCAAGCGGACGATCGAATACGAAATCAAGGATTCGCGGAATTGGTACGCGCGAAAAATGAGCGATGGGTTGCAATATGTGACGGGCGGAGAGTGCTGGCTGCTTGCGATGATCGGTTATTTTCTATTGATTTTGAGTCTTTTGATCCGGTTGCTTCGAAGAAAGGCGACGGTTATCAGCCTGTTTAATATTTTTATATTTGTTATTTTTCTTTTACTTTCAGCGCCCCTCATGATGAAATACTCAAGTCTGGGAACCGAGAATCATGCGATTGTGATAACGCCTGAGGTGGAAGTGCATTATGGGCCTTCGCAAAGCGACCGGATTGCATTTCGGTTGGTGGAAGGGCTTGATGTTTCTGTGACGGATAGCAAAGAAGATTGGTGCCGCGTTCGATTAAATGACGGCCAAAGCGGCTGGCTGGTGAAGGCGAATGTGGAGGCGATTTAAGAGCTAAATGACCAATGACCAAATCCCAATGACCAAGGAATGTTCAATGTTACAATATTCAATTGGGAATTAGTTTTTTTTGAGATTTCCTTGCGTCATTGCTCGGCCGCCATGTTGTTTGGCGGAGTGCTTGGTCATTGGGATTTTTAAAAAGGAACTTTTATGAAACCAAAACTCAAACTGAACCCCGATACTCACGGGCATTTCGGAATTTACGGGGGTCAGTTTGTTCCCGAGACGCTGATGAAAGCGCTTCGGGAGCTGGAAGAAACCTATCGCCGCGTCAGGCGCGATAAAAAATTTAAGTCCGACCTGAGCCATTATTTGACCACTTATGCCGGCCGGCCGACACCGCTTTACGAAGCAGAAAATTTAAGCAAACATTTCAGGCGCAATTTTAGAATTTTTATTAAGCGTGAAGATTTACTTCATACCGGTGCGCATAAAATTAATAACACGATCGCTCAAGCCCTTCTGACAAGATATTTAGGGAAGAAACGGATCGTCGCCGAAACCGGGGCGGGGCAGCACGGCGTTGCGAGCGCGACGGCCGCGCGTCTGTTTAATCTTTCCTGCGATGTTTATATGGGGGCGGAAGATATCGAACGGCAGGCGCTCAACGTTTACAAAATGAAACTTCTCGGCGCGCGGGTGATTCCGGTTTATTCGGGTTCGAAAACATTGAAAGATGCGACGAACGAAGCGATCCGCGATTGGGTAACGAATGTTGAGACAACGCATTATTTGTTGGGCTCGGTTGTCGGGCCGCACCCTTATCCGATGATGGTGCGTGATTTCCAAAGCGTGATTGGGCGGGAAACCAAGCAGCAGATGAGAAAACTGACCGGTTCACTGCCGGATGTCGTGATGGCGTGTGTCGGCGGCGGAAGTAATTCGATGGGAATGTTTTATGAATTCTTGAAAGATTTCAGCGTCCGGTTGATTGGCGTTGAGGCAGGCGGTGAAGGATTGAATACACATCGCCATGCCGCAACCATGGCAAAAGGTTTCGTCGGGGTGCTTCATGGAATGAAAAGTTTGCTGCTTCAGGATGCGAACGGGCAGGTTCAGATTGCGCATTCGATTTCAGCCGGGCTTGATTATCCGTCTGTCGGGCCTGAGCATGCGTATTTAAAAATGGCCGGCCGCGTTGATTATGAGGCCTGTACGGATAAAGAGGCAGTTCAGGGCTTTCATTTATTGACAAAGCTTGAAGGGATCATGCCGGCGATGGAACCGTCGCATGTTTTCGGATATTTGATCCGGAATGCGAAAAAATTGCCGCGCGGTTCAAATATTGTTATTTGTCTTTCCGGCCGCGGCGACAAGGATCTGGATATTATTAGGAAATATGAATCGCATGTGAAATGAAAAGGCCAATTTCAAGCACCCCAAAATTTTCGCGGCTCAGACAGCGGCTGTCGCCGAACTCGCCTCGTAAATTTTGCGTTGCTTGCAATTGTTTGATTTATCGAACAATCATATTTTGGCGGAGTGAGGCGAAGGCTTGAAAACCGGATATGAGTTGCTTTTTGTTCAGAAATTGTCATTCCCGCATGCTTTAGGCGGGAATCCATGTTCGTAGATTTCCGCTAGAGGCGTGCGAGAATGACAAAGAAGTAGAATTGCCGGGGTGAATCCATTCGGAAGAGGCGAAAGATAAGCGAAAGGACTTATGGATAATCGACTGACGAAATTAATAAACCAAGCCAAAAAAACGAAGCGGAAGTTGTTTGTTGCGTATGTGACGCTCGGCTATCCCGGTCTGGCCGTCACCGAAAAAGCGATTCTCACGCTCGAAAAAGCCGGAGCGGATATTTTGGAACTTGGGATTCCGTTTTCTGATCCCCTGGCCGATGGACCGACCATTCAAGGAGCTTCGGAATATGCGCTCCGCCGGGATATTTCGATCAAAGACGGAGTCCGTTTAATCGAAAAACTGCGTAAGAAAAATCTCAAGATGCCTGTGGTGTGCTTTTCTTATTGGAATCCGATCCTGCATTTTGGCGGCGATCAATTATTCCGCAAACTCAAACAAAACGGCTTTGACGGTCTTATTATTCCCGACCTTTCGATTGAGGAAGGCCAAGCGATTGAGGAAAAAGCAAAAGCGAACAATCTTTCTCTTGTCTATTTAGTTGCGCCGACAACCAATCCGGCGCGCATGAAGAAAATTGCGAAGCGGTCAAACGATTTCATTTATTATGTGTCGCTTCGAGGTGTCACCGGTGTTCGGAATAGTGTTCCAACGGATCTTGTCGAAAACGTGAAACTTCTCAAGCGAATAACGAAGAAGCCAATTTTAGTCGGGTTTGGCGTGTCCGAGCCCGAGCAAGCGCGTGAAATTTGTAAAACGGCGGACGGGATTATTGTAGGCAGCGCGATCGTGAAAGAGTTGGGGAAAGGCGAATCTGGAATTAAACGAATCGAGTCCATGGCCCGCGCCATCCGCAAAAGTATATCATAATCAAATACGGCAGAGGAAGAAACTGCTATTCCCCACTCAGACAGCGTCCCCCATGCTTTCTTTCGAAAGCAAACATGGGGGCCGAACTCGTGGATGAATAGCAGTTTCTTCCTCTGCCACTTTCGAATAAAAGTTGCTTTGAAAGAGTGCGCAATATCTTTGATTTTGTTCTGGTGCGAAACGAGCGTTTCGCCAAGAGAAGTGAAGATGCGGGCGGGAAAGATGGCTGCCTCATAAGTGCCGGCTATCTTTCCCGAGCGGAAGTTTATAAATAAAAAGTTATCTTGCCCGGTGCAATCAATTTTGTTTAGGGAAAGATAACAACCTTGGCATCGTTGTTTGTGAGGAGCTTGCCGAGGTGTGTAGGCTTTGTTTGAACCAAATGCCTTTCTGTGATGGAGAGGCGATTTATAAAAGGAATGCCAGTAGAAACAATCCTCGAGGGCGAGTTCGGCCCCCATGTTTGCTTTCGAAAGAAAGCATGGGGGACGCTGTCTGAGCCGCGAGGATTGTTTCTACTGGCAAGAGCATTAATGAGCATACTCGGACTTGATATCGGAGAAAAAAGGATCGGAGTCGCGGCAAGCGACGAACTCCTTTTTATGGCCCATCCTGTCGGAATGATCGAGCACACAAGCAAGAAAGATACCCTCCAGCAAATCAAACGTATCGTCGACGACTACAAAGCCCAAAAAATTGTCGTTGGGCTGCCGAAAACCATGAAAGGCGAGATCGGAACGAAAGCGGAAGAAATCCTCAAATTCGTCGAATTCCTCAAACCCAGATTAGCCTGTGAAATTGTAACATGGGACGAGCGTTTCACAACGGTTCAGGCCGAGCGGAAATTATTAGAGCACGATGTCAGCCGTGCCAAGCGCCGCGAAAAGCGTGATCAGCTTGCCGCGGAATTCATGCTGCAAAGTTATTTGGATTATTTAAAAGGTACCGTTTGAAATAGTACCGGAAGATTTTGCGAAAGCACGCAAGCAAACAAGCGGTACTGGTTCATTTTCTTTTTTAATCTTAAATGCGTCCGATAGTCCGTTAGCCCGGATTTCTCATCGTTAACCCGGTTTTCTCATCGATTTTTTCAATCGATGAGAAAACCGCTTTGGACAGCACAACTAATACGGATGTGCTGTCCAAAGTTTTGCGCGCCCAAATAGAACAGCGCGCAAAAGATAAACCCTTTTGCGAAAATAATTTAAATGATTTCCGCAAAAGCTCTTCGAGCGCATTTCTCATCCATAAAGATGAGAAATGCGGGTTAACAAGAAAGTCGGGTTAGAAAGCGGCAAAAACCAAAAAAAGCTTGACTTTGGGTCATTTTCAATGAAAATAGACCATATGTTAGACAGAATACTTTCCAAGCGACTGCAAGCTTCACCCAAAAGTGTTTTGCTTTTGGGCCCCAGGCAAGTGGGTAAATCTACGCTAATGCGATCGCTTCATCCCATGAGGATTATCAATTTAATGGATGAAAGTTTATACCTTTCGTATATGAAAGACCCTGCGCGTTTGCACCGTGAAATTGCTGCCATTACGAAACCTTCGCTGATTGCGATTGATGAAATTCAGCGAGTTCCTGCGCTTTTAAATAGCATTCAAGTGCTTTTGGACGAAGGATGCAAACACCGTTTTTTGCTGACCGGCTCAAGTGCGCGAAAACTGAAACGCGGGCACGCCAATCTTTTACCGGGGAGAATTTTAATTGAGCATCTTGCCCCATTAGCTTATTGGGAATTAGGCGAGCGGTTTGATTTGGAAAAAGCGCTTCGCATTGGAACTTTGCCTGGAGTTTATTTGGAGGCCGGAGAAACAGGGGAGGCGCTTCTTGAAAGTTATGGCCAAATCTACTTACGTGAGGAAATTCAATATGAAGCTTTGACGCAGAACTTGGGGGCTTATGCCCGTTTTCTCGACATGGCGGCCGAAGCGAGCGGCAGGTGGATTAATTACTCAAAGCTCGCCAGCGACAGTGAAATTCCAAAGGAAACGCTTCGCCGTTTTTATGCACTGCTTGAGGATACGCTTGTGGTACATAGAGTTCAAGCGTTTCGGCCAAAAGTGTCTAAAAGGCGTGTTAGCCAGCGGGAACGTTTTGTATTCTTTGATCCCGGTGTGCGCAATGCGCTTCTTGGAATTCATCGCGGTCACCTTAGCCCCATGGAAAAAGGGAACCTTTTCGAGCAGTGGATTTTTCTCCAATTGATGGCTTTTAATGATATCAACAAAAAAGGCTGGAGAATCAGTTCTTTCCGTACAGACACGGGGGCAGAAGTGGATTGGATTTTGGATACGGGTTCGAGGCTTCTGGCAATTGAATGCAAATCAGGCAAGAATGTTGCTGAACATGATTTGAACGGTTTGAGAGTATTTGATCGATTTGCTCACAGACAGGCGGAAAAGTATGTGATTTATACGGGAAGAAGTGTTCAGAAATTTTCAAAATCAGAAACCGCAATTCCTTATGGAGATTTTCTCACGAGCGTTCTTCCGTCGCTCAAGTGACGGGAAAAAAGAGTGAAAGTACCGTTTGAAATAGTACCGGAAGATTTTGCGAAAGCACGCAAGCAAACAAGCGGTACTGGTTGCTGTCTGGAAAAAGTTTTGTCTGGAAAAAGTTTTTGAAAAATGGCGGATTAGATGGTAGTATATATGTGTAATTAATTAGTTTAAACTAAACAAAAAGACATATATGTATACCGACCTTCAATTACGGGAAATATTTCATATCGAATTCTTGAGGTGGCTCGGGAGAAAACTGAAACCCAATCAGTATGCCTTGAAGGGCGGAGTTAATCTAAGGCTCTTTTTCGGCAGTATCCGTTATTCCGAAGATTTAGATATCGATGTCATGCATGTTGCCGTTGCGACGTTAAAGAAAAATGTGATGCAAATTCTCGAGAATCAATCATTCCTTTATGCATTAAAGGCGTTTGGAATTGGTGCGATTCAACCGCCCGACCTGACAAAAGCCAAACAGACAGAAACGACCCAGCGTTTTAAAATTCATCTAAAAGCCTCAAATGGTCTGGATTTATTTACCAAAATTGAATGTTCCAGGCGCGAGCAGCCGGGAGAAACTGACGTCGGTGTGGTGGGGGATTTGATTCTCAAACGGTATAAAATTTCTCCCGTTTTGATTCCTCATTATCATGCTCCTTCGGTCGTGGTGCAGAAGTTGGGTGCTTTGACGGGGAGGACTGTCGTGCAGGCCCGTGACGTGTTTGACCTCTATTTATTGAGTTCGCAAATTTCAGAAACAGAGTTATGCCGGGTGGAAGTTAATCAGTCCATTCTCAAAAAAGCGTATGAACGAGTGATGAAAATCGATTTTCAGGGATACAAGGCCGCGGTTGTTTCATTTTTATCATCGGAAGACCAGCGGGTCTATGGGGAGCGTTCCTCATGGGACAACATTCAATCGAAAGTGTTGGGTTTGCTGGAAGCGCTTGGTCATGAAAAAAACTAAAAGTGTTTTATCTGTGATTCATGGTTTGAACCGGCCCGTTTTTACCACCCGGGAAATTTCTTTGCTGACCGGGAAATCCGTATCGACTGTGACGCAAACGCTCAATTACTTATCGCGGCAGGAGGCGTTTGACAAAATTCACAGGGGCGTGTGGGGCAAAAAAGGCAATTTTAATGCCTACGATATGATCCCGTTTCTCTTACCCAACCATCAGGTTTATGTTTCATTTGTGAGTGCGCTTCATTTGCATGGATTGATCGATCAAATTCCGCAAGTGATTACGTGTGCTGCGCCGATGCACTCACGTTTGATTCGGACGCGGGTGGCTCATTATCGGATTCACCAGATTGAGCCCAGTTTTTTTAAAGGATTTGATTGGCATCAGGGAACGGGACGGTTTTTGATTGCAGAACCGGAAAAGGCTTTGGCCGACAGTCTTTATTTGTCTGTCAGAAAAAAAAGAAATTACGGCTCGTTTCCTGAACTTCATTTAACAAAACAATTCCGGTTGAAAAAAGTTCAAGGATGGATTGAGCTGATTAAAGACCCGCGGGTGAGAAGCTTGGTCTATGCGAAATTGGAAGCATTAATGAAGCAGGTGCGGTGACTTGTGGTACCGGTTCTCGTGGTGCCATGAATAGCACCGGAAAAGGAAGTTAACTTTTTCAGGAATTTGATTATAATAGCGCCATTCAGGCAAAAGGCGGGATGTGATGATTTGTTCTAATTATAACAAAAATCAGAAACGTAAATTGATCGGGCAAGTTGTTGATCAAATTGCCGCCGGATTTCGTCCTCAAAAAATAATTCTTTTCGGCTCTTATGCCTATGGAAAAGTTAACGATGATAGCGACGTCGATCTTTTGGTTGTGATGGAAAGCAAAAAGCGGCCGCCAGCCCGTGCGGTCGAAGTGTCAAAGGCAATCCAGTACTATCCTTTTGCTATGGATATTATGGTTCGCACCCCGGATGAAATCCGAAAGCGCCTCCGCTTGAAAGACCCTTTTTTTATCGAAGTGATCGAAAAGGGGAAGGTCTTGTATGAGCAGTGAAATTGCGAGAGAATGGCGCGAAAAAGCGGAAGAAGACTATTGTGCAGCGATTATTTTGTCGCAAACGAAACGGAAACATCTTTTCAGTTCTATTTGCTTCCACAGTCAGCAGTCCGTAGAAAAATATTTAAAAGCTTATCTATCCCGTGAAAAGATTTCCTTTCCCAAAACCCACGATTTAATTCTTCTAAAAAATCTTTGTTCCGATGAAGACGGAGATTTTGAGTTGGTTTCGGACCTGATCATTTCTTTAAATCCGTACTCGGTTGAATTTAGATATCCGGGTGAACGGGCAATGCGGCGTGATGCTATGGGTGCAATCAAGGCTTTGAAAGAAATCCGCGAATTCGTTCGAAGAAAAATTCGATTGAAATAAAAATTTGTGTAAATTGCGGTATCGTTTTTTTGGTTCGTTTCCTGAGCTTCATTTAACAAAACAATTCCGGTTGAAAAAAGTTCAAGGATGGATTGAGCTGATTAAAGACCCGCGGGTGAGAAGCTTGGTCTATGCGAAATTGGAAGCATTAATGAAGCAGTTGCGGAAAAAGGATACTGGTAAGCGCATGTGAGTATAAGTGTACAAGATAGAACATATGCTCTTGTGTGCTTATGGCTGGCCGCCGATGATTATTTTATAACCGGTTGAGGGACTATGAATCCGTATACATTTAGCTTGCTGTTTTTTTCATTTTGCACGTTTCTGATAGCTGTGCTTATTTGGCTGAAACGGCAAGACGAAGTTGGGATGCGGTATTTTATATTTTGTGTATTTGTCGGTATTTGGAGCTCTGCTTTATCGTTTGTTGTAACCAATCAAACGCCTTACGGGCAAGCGTTGTTTTGCGCAAGATTGGCAAATATGGCAGCTTCTTTTATTTCGGCAACTTGGCTGCATTTTATTATAGTTTATACAGGTTATCCGAAAAAATTCTACAGATTGCTTTATTTTTTTATATGGCGGCACTTTTTATTTTGTGCATGGCGTTCACGCCATGGTTGATTCCAGAGTTAAAACCGATGTTCGAGTTTTCTCACTTTGCTCACTACGGCCCGGTTTTTCATGTTGAATTTGCTGTTTTTTATACTGCCGTTCCTTTTGCTTTTTATTTACTGGTGAAAAGAATGCGGCTCCTGCGCGGTCCGGAACAAACGCAAATGCTCGGATTTATGATTGCAACATTAACTGGATTTATTGGAGGATCATTATCTTTTTTTCCCGTATATGATATACGGATCCCACAATATGGAATATTTATCATGCCGATTTATCCCTTCGTGATGGCTTATTTTATGATGAGATACCATCTGTTCGATATCGAAGCGATTGCGGATGCATTTCAGAAAGAGAAATTAGCGACGATCGGACTCCTTGCGGCGAGCGTCAATCACGAGATCAAGAACCCGTTGCATGCACTGCGAGGAAGAGTAGAAGTTGAAATTGAAAGGTGGAAAGAGGGCAGCCCGGATCATGATCCATTGGAATCGTTTGAGAAAATGCTATTTCAGATAGACCGGATCACAAATGTTATTACTACTTTGAATCACTTTGCGAAACCTTGTGCGGATCAAAAGGGAAGTCAACTGCCGGATGCTTTGCTTGCTGAAGCAGTGAAGATGGTTTTGGATTTAGTGGCGTACCAATTTTCGCTTGAGAAAATTAGTGTCAGAAATCAAATTCCCGAGAATCTGCCGCGTGTTAAAATTGATCAACATGAGTTAGAACAAATTTTATTCAATCTCATCGTAAATGCTTGTCAGGCGATGCCCGAGGGTGGGGAAATTGCAATTCGAGTAGAAGTCTGTTATTGCGAGCCCCAAAGGCCTGCCTGCCGGACAGGCAGGGGTGTGGCAATCTCAGAACGTAGATTGCTCGCCCGCCGAGGAATGTGGCGGGCAAGTCGTCCTGTTTTTGGTGGGCCTCCTCGCAATGACACAGGGACGGTTGTTTTAACGATCCTGGATACCGGAACCGGAATTTTCCACGATCAATTGAAACATCTCTTTGAACCTTTTCGAACGACGAAAGGTGAACAAGGTACAGGCCTCGGGCTCTACATCACTAAACAGCTTGTCGAGCGCAGCGGCGGGAAGATTACCGTAGAAAGCGACGCGGGTAAAGGGACGACATTTGTGATTGAGTTTATGATGGCAGAGGGCTAACCCGCCTTTCTCATCGATTTTGTGAATCGACGAGAAAGGCGCTTTGGGCGCAATTAGTTTCGACCAAAGTTTTGCGCCCTTGGTAAATCAGGGCGCAAAAGATAAGCCCTGCGTCGCAAAGACGCAAACATCCTTGCACCGCAGCTCTTACGAGCGGAATTTCTTATTAACGATGAGAAATCCGGGCTAAACGACGTCATCACAATAGCACAAATGCAAAAGCGTAACTTATGCTCATGTGATCCTGTGATCCTGTGCTCTTGTGTGCTGGAACCAAATGTACAAGCCCTCTCCAGAAAACCCAAAAGAAGCCGTAAAATAAAGAGATGTTAAAGATTTTAACTTCTAAAAGCATATCCAAAATTTTGTGAGGGCTGTATGAAAAGAACATACAATATTTTATTAATAGACGATGATCCATTAGTTTTACAGAGCATTAGTAAGCTACTCACAAAACAAGGTTATGCAGTCCGAAAAGCTGCGAATGCCATCGAAGCGGTGTCGTTAGCGGCGCGGTTTGAATTTGACTTGGTTATCTCGGATATCAGAATGCCCGGTGATAATGGAGTGGTTGCGATCCAAAAGATCAAGGAGATTTATTCAGCAAAGGCGATAGGGTGCGGATATATTCTAATTACAGGGTATGCGGAGGAAGATACTCCTGAGCATGCGATTAAGCTTGGCATTAATAAGTTTATTTTTAAGCCATTTGATAATGATGTAATTTTGAACTGTATTCATGAAGAACTTCAGCTTATCGAGCAGGAAAGAAAGCTTAAGGATTCTACGTCAGAACCACTGCCACATCATAAAAGAAGAGATGACAAAACCGGCTTAAAAAGGGCTGTTATTACTGGCATCGGAGTGGTTGCGCCCAGTGGGATTGGCAAAGATGAATATTGGAAAGGACTCAGAGAAGGAAAAAATTGTGTAGACCAAATTACTTTATTTGATTGTTCTTTGTATCCTTCAAAAGTTGCAGCAGAAATCCGTGATTTCGACCCATCATTGTTTGTCGAAGACTTTCATGAGATTAAACGAATGGGGCGATCTGCACATTTAGCGGTTGCGGCATCAAAACTTGCAGTTAAAGATTCTGGGTTGGATTTATTTAATTGCGATTCTGTGGATGTCATTATTGGTAGTGCGACATCTGGCCTTGATTATGCAGAGCCTGAAATACGCGCGTTAGAAAGAGGTGGGGTGCGTCGCGTTCGTCCATTTGCTGGTATCGCAGGTTTTGGTGGGGCGATTTCTTCAGAGGCAGCACGAGCGATAGGTGCAAAAGGTATGTGCATTACCTTTTCTAACGGTTGCACATCCGCTACAGATTCTTTTGGATATGCTTTAAAACAAATCCGATATGGATTATCGGAGATTGTAGTAGCTGGTGGGGCCGATGCTTGTGTAACCTCTGCTATTGTTGCGGCTTTCTGTCAAATGGGAGCCATATCAACGCGCAATGATAAAAAGGCATCGCGTCCTTTTAATAAAGATCGAGATGGCTTTGTGATTGCGGAAGGTGGCTGGGTGTTTGTTATAGAAGAATTGGAATATGCCTTAAAGCGGAGCGCTCGCATTTATGGAGAATTAGTTGGTTACGGTGCTACTTGTGATGCCTGGCATATGTCTAAACCGCATCCTTCCGGTGATTATACTTCGTTAGCAATCGAACTTGCTTTGGAAGATGCCAACATCAAACCAGAGGAAGTTGATATTTTTGAAGCTTATGGCAATGCAACTCCGGTTAATGATAGTTATGAAACAGCTATTGTGAAAAGGGTCTTTGGCGAACATGCTTATAAACTTGTTATGCCTTCGTCCAAATCAATGTTGGGGCACCCAATTGGTGCAGCGGGCGGGCAACAGTTAGCCGCCGTGCTGCTTGCTCTTCATGAAGGTTTTATCCATCCAACAATAAACTATGAAGTTCCGGATCCTGAATGTGATTTAGATTGTGTCCCAAATATTGGACGCAAAGGGGATTTTAAAGTAGCTGTTTGTAACAGTTTGGCGTTTGGTGGCAAAAATGTGGCGATTGTTGTGAGGAAATTTATAAAATAATGTTGTTTTTTTAGAGATAGAGCGATTCGTTATTAACCCGCGGTATAGGGATAGTGATACTGTGAATATTCTTGTGACTGGTAGTACTGGTTTTGTCGGGAAATACTTGTTAAAGCGTTTGATTGCTGACGGGCATAAAGTTATTTGTTTATTGCGGCCCGAAAGTGTCGGAATTGACGGCTTGAAAGATCTAAACATTGAAATTTGGACTTCCGGCCTTTTTGACACGGCCTCGCTGAAAAATAAAATCAAGAATGTCGATATTATTTATCATTTGGCGGGATCGGTTTTTAGCCAAAGTAAAAAAGAATTATTTAGAGCTAATTGTGAAGCAACTGCCAGTTTATATTCGGCCACTGCTGATACAAATATCAAAAAATTTATTTATTTGAGTAGCATCACCGCATGTGGGCCTTCCGACCAAAATAGTAAAAATGATGAAAATGTGAAGCCACATCCGATTTCTTTGTACGGGCAAAGCAAGTTGGCGGCAGAGCTTGCTATCAGAACGCTATTCCCAACGGTTAAGAGAAATATTGTGATCGTCCGGTGCCCTCTTATTTATGGTGAAGGAATGAATTCGGATTCTAGGCTCTTTGTGCTGACATCGAAGCTTGTTCATCAAACATACCGACATATAGGAAATGGCAACAATCAAATTAGTTTTTGTAGCATTGATAATCTGATCGATTTCTTTTCATTGATTCCGAGCTTGAATTTGTCGAATGTTGAGTTGTTTAATATCGCAGACAAGCGAGTGCTATTGATGCGCGAATTGGTCAGTCTGATATGTTCAACAAATAATATTCAAGAGCCTAACAAAAATATTTCTCCGATGAAGGCCTTGTTTTTCAGCAGCATCATACATTTAATTAATAGAGTTTCTTCTCTTAAAAGTTTCGATTTTCCGGCACCGGAACAAATCAAAGAGTTGATGAGTCATTGGGTGATGGATATTTCAAAAGCAGAGAAATATGGTTATAGTCCCAGATCCGATGTCAACGATTTGCTGAAAAAAGTAGTCCGATTGTATCAATCAGGAGCTTAGGGTTATGCAAAATATTATTGTAAGTTATAAAAAATTAATCCTTTCTTTTTTGATCGGGTTGTCTTTGATTGCTCCGGTTATTTGTTTTATTTTTTATCGATCCCGTCCTACGCCGTATGGTCTTGCGCTGTGTTTTTTTATTTTGTTTCATTCGATCTTTAGAATTTGGGAAACCTTTTTTACCTCTAAAGAAAAAGATACGTTTGTTATTTCTGACGATGGGACACTGGTGCTGGTGACTTTCGCTTATGTGTTCTTATTCTATTTGGTCATGACAGAGTTTTATCTGACAGGGAGAAGTATCAACTTAGCTATTAGCGGTTCCGGATTGCTTATCTATGTCGCGGCGTTTAGACTAAGATGGTGGGGCATGGCGGCGCTTGGGAAACAATGGGCCATTCACGCCATTGGTAAAAAAAAGATCGAGCATAAGCGTTTAATTACATTAGGTCCGTATCAGTATATCAGGCATCCAATTTATACAGCGACATTGCTTGAGCTGTTGGGAGTTGTTCTCATTGCCAATGCCTACATGACGATTCTCTATTTTTTATTTTTAACAATTCCGGCCTATTTTATGAGGATCAGGGTAGAGGAGTTGAATAATATTAAAATTTTCGGGCAGCAATATAAAAAATACCGGAAGACAACGGGAATGGTTTTTCCTCGAATAAGAAAAAAGGAATCATAAACGTGGTTTATTATTGCACGTCTTGGTTTGTTAGTTTAATCGGTAGTTTTATTCTTGGTTTTTTTATTATATCGCGTCCCAAAAGTTCTTTGCCTCAAAAATTGTGGGCTTTTTTTTGTTTTTTAGTTGGTTTTGTCAGTATTGGGTTCATCGGATCATTTTTTTCGAAAACTCAAACGATCGGTTTGTCGTTTATCAGGCTCATTAATATTTCGACTGCATTATTAGCACCCATATTTTTACATTTTGTCATTTCTTTCTGCGAAGCAGCCGCCTCAAAAAACCATAAGCGATTGACAGTAACATTTTATGCGGCAGGTTTCGTGTTTGTTTCGCTTCTGTTTACGCCGTACGTGATCAAAAGTGTCGAGTTGAAAGCCGGGTTTCAGTATTGGCTGGTGCCGGGTCCACTTTATTTTTTATTTATGATCTATTTTTGCGTTCCATTTCTGATTGGATATTTTCTATTGTTTTCGTATTTTTTAAACGCGATTGGCCTGAAACGTTTACAGGTTACTTATTTTTTTATCGCTACTTTTGTTGGCGTGATTGGAGGGCTAACGACGTTTCTTCCTGCTTTTTTGCCGAACATTTATCCCTTTGGCATCTTTTTTATTCCGATATATTGCTTTATCATTGGTTATGCGATTGTTCGGCATCATCTGATGGACATTGAAGTCATCATCAAGAAGACGCTTGTCTTTGCCGGGCTTTTGGCGGTGTTGATGAGTGTGGTTGCGATGGTAACGACATTGGCGCAGAGTTTTGCAGGGCAATATTTAAAGATGGGGCCGAATAGTATTCGAGTCCTAAGTATAGTCGTTGCGATGCTGCTGTTTGATCCGGTTCGTAAGCTGCTGGTAAATCTCACAGACCAGTATCTTTTTCAAAAGAAGGTGGATTATAGGCAGCTCCTGAAAGAGGCGAGTGAGTATTTGGCGCATGTGGATTCGCTGAAGAAGCAGACGATGCGGATTGTGTCGTTCATGATCAAAAAGGCGCGGATTGCGAATGCGAGTATTTTTGTTTACACGGCGCGGGACAAAACGGGTTTGAGGCTTGAAGCGAGCCGGCCGGCGATTCATGATTTCGATTTTAAAAAAATTCTGTTTACGCATCCCTTGATTGTTTATCTGTATCAAAAACGCGGGCCGATAGAAAAAGTGAATTTAATTGAGATGCGCAAGGCCGAAAAAGATTCTCAAATCAAAGAGGAGATGGATCGGATATTCGATCTTTTTACGGCGCTCAAAGCGGAGGCGGCTGTGCCGTGTTTCGGAGGCGAAGCTCACCGGCAAAATGGAGAACAATCTCACGAGAAAGCCGGAAAAGGGGTTTCCCACTTGCGCGGAATTTTATTTCTTGGGCCGCAGAAGTCCGACGAGCCGTATTCCGATGAAGAATTGGATGTGTTTTTTACGCTTGCGCAGGAATCGTCTATTGCGTTTGAAAATGCGCGGCTTTACGATGAAGCCCTTCAAAAGCAAAAAGAGCTTGCGTTGATGAACCGTGAACTCGAGCGGGCCCAGCATGGCCTGATTCAAGCGCTTGAGGAAACCGAATCGGCGAATAAAAAACTTCAGATTACGCAAGCATCTTTGATTGTTGCAGAAAAAAGCGCGACGATGGTGGGAATGGCAAAGGCGATCGGGCATGAAGTCAATAATCCGCTCTCAACCATTCTCGGGCGCGGTGAACAGCTCATTAAGTATGAACTCAATAAATACCGCGAGATTTTTAATCGAAATGCCGAACGGATAGACAGTCAAGATGTGGCAGAATTTGAGAAGTTAATCACTAAAAGTGATGATTATCTCCGCCGGATTGTGCGTTCGGGTGAGCGCATTGAAATTGCTGTGCGGACGCTGACGAACATATTGAAAGATACACGCGGTGAAATCGGGCCCTTGAGTCTGATTGTGCTTTGCCGGGAAGCCATAGAGGCGGCCCGGTTTTCAACGTATGAAGAAAATCTGGCGGGCTGTGAACTGCAGGAACACATCACGTCCAATGTGGTGATTATGGGGAATTTGGAGCAACTGATTCAGGTGTTCGTTAATCTGATAAAGAACGCTTACGAAGCGATGCATGGACAAAGCCGGCGCGTGATTGAAATCCACGGAAGTTTTGACAAGGATGACCCCAAAATGGCAAAAATTGAGTTTTCGGATAACGGCCCCGGGATGCCGCCCGAAGTGGCGGCGAAGATTTGGCTTCAGGGTTTTTCGACGAAAACAAGGAAAGACGATAGTATCGGCGCGGCCGGACAGGGGCAGGGACTGTTCGTGACAAAGCATATTGTCGAATCGATCCACAAGGGTTCGATCGGCGTGAAAAGTGAGGTTGGAAAAGGAACGACATTCGTGATTAAACTCCCGCTGGCGGAAGGCGGGATGTGAGCCATGGTGAAAAGTGCAAAAGAGCAGAAGTGCACAGGAGCATAAGCGCACAAGGAAAATATTTCACAACGGCAACGGTACCGGGGGTTTTACTTGTGATCTTGTGCGCTTGTGACTTGCGCCCTTTAGAAAGGTAATCCATGTACGACGTTCTTATTGTTGATGACGAAGAAGATATCGGGGATTTTCTGTGCCAGGTGCTTGAGCAGATTCATCTCAAGGGAAAGTTTGTGGTCACGGGTGAAGAAGCGGTTCGCCTTGTCGATGAACATGATTTCAAATTGATGATCGTCGATTTGAAGCTTTCCACAACGATGACCGGCCTGGATGTGATCCAAAAAGTAAGTGAGCGGCGGCCAAAAATGAAAATTGTGGCGATGTCCGGATATGTGGATATGGGCATGAAGCAGCAGGCTGAAAAATTCGGAGTGATTGATTACTTGGAAAAACCGATTGATCTTCGCACGGAAGTGTTTTTAAAGAAGGTGGGGACGTTGTTGGGAAGTGAAGAAAAGGGGACAGGCGATTGATAGTAAAATGAGCAATGACGAAATCCGAATGACGAATAATAAACGAAGAAAAGGGGACAGGCAATTGCTTGCTTGTGAGTCATATGCCTGTCCCCTTTTCTTAAGAACGACATGCCAATGACTGAACCTGAACCACGGCCGCTGATTTTGATTGTTGATGATGAGCGCGAAATTATTGAGTTGTTGCAGGATCATTTCGAAAAATTGAATTGTGAGACGATTGCGACAGCGGACCCGACGACGGTGATCGATAAGCTGCGGAATTTTTCAGTCAGACTGATGCTGCTGGATTTGAAAATGCGAAAATTAGACGGAATTGCGGTGCTCGATAGAATTATTGAAGCCGGCCTTGCGCTTCCCCCCACGATGATTATGACGGGATACCTTCCGAGATATATCGATGAACTTAAACGGCACGGGATTTCGACGAATGACGTGGTGACGAAACCGTTCCGGTTTGAAGAAATGGAAAACGTGATTAAGCGAAAGCTTGGGCAGTCGATTGTGTGCCAAGGCGTTCGAATCGAGGACAAGATTTATGAGAAGAACCGGTGCGTGATTGGATTTGTCGAGGACGAACCGGATATCCTTGATGTTCTTGAGGATATATTCGGAAGGCGGAATTATCAGGTGAGGTGTTTTTCAAACGGTGTCATGGCTTTCGAGGCGCTTAAAACGGAGCCTGTCGATATTTTACTCGTGGATATGAAATTGGGCGGAAGGATTCAGGGGAACGAGCTGATTCTTGCGCTGAGCAAACTGCCCAATCCTCCCTATATGATCCCGATGTCTGCTAATGATTTACCAGAAGATGTTGAGGCCGAATTTCATAAAATCGGATGTAAGGATTTCATTTCCAAGCCATTTTATATGGCTGACGTGATGGATCTCGTGGAAAAAATCGCGTTGGAGCGGAAATTGATCGGTTAGTAAAAAAGGGGACAGGCAAGAATGGCACTGACTTAACAAGACTTAACAACTTTTTCAGCTAATTCCTACCGCTGGATCCCCGCTTTCGCGGGGATGACATATAATGTAACTTTATTAGGCAAAAGATATTCCGTCACTTTTCTTGTCATTCCCGCGAAAGCGGGAATCCAGAAAAAACGCTGTATATTTCCTTAAGTCAGTGCCATTCGGGACAGGCATATGACTCAAGTTGAACAATTGCCTGTCCCCTTTTTCTCCCTGAGGGAGAGGGCAGGGGTGAGGGGCTTTTGTTTTAAAATATAATCGCGGGATGAGTGACGAATAAAATTTTTGTGGGTTTAGCGCCGGAGTTGGTGAAAATGTAGCCCAAACTTCCGTCAAAATAAACGCTTTCGCCCGCGGACAGTAAAGTTTTCCGGTTTTTCCCCACCTCAACCAGTAATTCTCCGTCTTCCACATAAGCAAGCATCATGGCGTTGTCCGTTCGACGCCAGCTTGCGCGCCGAATTCCGCCCCTGGGTTCGATATATAATTCTGAAAAATGAAATTGATTTGAGGAGGACGGAAATAAAATGGATTTGATCCGGACGCCTAAATAATGCCGGTAATCAATCAGAGCGCGGTCGTGCGCTGTCGCGATTTTGATATAGCCATCATCTTTTCCTTCTGCAAGTTCGATAAAACGTGAAATCGGAATATGGAGTGCATGGGTGATGACTTCGATCTTATCCCAGTAAACGACTTGTCCCGGATGATTGGTTTTGCTGAGGTATTTCAGGCTTTTCGCATCAAGGCCCGTGAGTTCGGCGAGACGGGAAAATGAAAGCGGCCGGGCAGGCGAATCGGAATAAAGTAGCCGAAGCGATTCAATGGCGCGCCCGACGGAGAAGGATTCCCGCGAAAGATTCTTTCGGGGTTTTTTCTTTATTGATTTTTGCAACGGGAACAAGAACGCCAAATAGATCCGCAATTTGTTGTCATGGTCTTCGTTGATGAATTGGTGCGTTTTGTCACCCCGGAGGATAAATCCCTGATTGCCGGAAAGGGTGCTCGCTTCTTTGCCGGTATAAATGATTTTTAAAGAACCGCGTTCGACAAAACCGGCGATTTGCGTAAGCGTATGAGATTTGCGATGCAAATGTTTAAGCGCGTGGCCGGGATGGATATCAATTGCGGCAAAGTGAAAATGCGCCGGACCTTCTGCCGGAGACGTTAAGAGGCAGGCATCGAAGCCGTCAAATGAATGCCACTTGGCCTTAAACCATTTTTCCGCCCGCCATTTGCGTTGACGCGGTGATGGTTGCTCGGGATCTTCAAGTTTTAAGACAAAGAAATTAGATGCAAACCATTCTCGTGCTTCATTGACGATGTCACAAATCTTGGTGTGCAGAGCGGACGCCAGCCGCTCCAAATTGGAGGCTTTTGTGAATTGGGCATAGCCGTTTTCAAGGGTCTTGAGCGCGGTGGGTTTCATCTTCGCCTGCCCCGCAAGCTCGTCTTGCGTCATGCCCATCCGAAGGCGGATTTGCTTGATTCCAAGGCCAAGATTAATGGAAGGCTTTGCAGGGAATCCCGGGTAAGCCGCCTTGAAATGCTTCAAGATTTTTTCGTACATGATCCGTGCCCTTTCAGGCCGTTTAAGCACCTAACCCGTAAGTATACACGGGTTTAATAAGGATTTCAATAATTCCATATTATATTAATAAAAAAACCCATGTTTGTCGGCTTGATCTTTTTAAATATATCAGGTATGTATCGTTATATAAAGCATTACAGGGAAGAGGGGGTAAGGTGATAAAATGAAAACTTATAGACTTGCAAAGTTACAAAAACTGGAAATAAAAAAATCCAATAGAAAAGGTGTGACAGACATGAAGGGCGGGGATCCAGAAACTGTGGATGCCCGCCTTAAGCATGCGGGCATGACACGAACCTGGCGTGTTCGCCACTTCAGAACGCTAAATAGACACCAAAAATTAATTGAAAATTTAAGAACCGAAGGAGTTTTCTCAAACCATGAAGCACTTAAATCATGATCTTGTTGGTTCGCTTTATGCGATCAAGGGGATGGCAGAAGTTCATTTGGAGAATTTGACGAGAGTTCGCGATAGAGGCGTGGCGAATGCCGGGATACTGTCTCACGAATGGGCTGAAAAAATCAAAATTCATTCAGAGCGGGCGATCGGAATTATCGAGCGATTGCGGAATCCCGGAATAAGGGAGCGGGAATCGCCCTATTCCACGACGCAGTTTCCGGTAAAGATAGAACGCAAGGTCAGTCTGCAAAAAACATTTGAGGAGGTAATCGAACAGCTAAAAGAAACTGAAATTTCGAACGGCGTCGAATTTCTAAACCGGGTACCGGATGATTTTCCGCTGATTATTTCTCATGGCGAGCATCTCCGGGAGATTCTATTTTATTTATCGGAAAATGCATTGCAGGCCATGGAAGCGGCCCAAACCGCGGATCGGAAAGTAATCCTTCGTGCCTATGTCAGCTGTATTTACCGGGATCGTCTGATGGGACCCGAGGAACGGACGGCAATGATTCATCTGGTGGATACGGGGCCGGGAATTGAGCCGCATTTTTTGCATTACATTTTTGATCCGTTTTTTACGACGAAAACGGCCATTTATTCGAATGCAAATGGGCTTGGACTCTATTTGACCCGGTCGCTGGTTGAACAAAACGGAGGAACGATTTATGCCGAGACATTTCCCGGGAAGGGAACGTGTTTTGGGCTAACATTTCCAATTTGCGTTTAGCCCGGGTTTTAGAATTCACCCTTTTTATCAAAAAATTGCTTTTCTTCATTTTTTTAGTATAATAAAAAATAAATAATAGCTTATATGAATAATGCAAGTTTCTTTTATATAGATTTTCGGAATTATGCCGAAGACATAAAAAAATCGTGCATTGATGTGAATTCAATTAAAGGGAGGAAGAACATGTTTCAGAGAATTTTAGCAGTATTATTGCTTTTCGTTTTGATTGCCGGTCCTGTCGGGCAAGCGTATGCTGATGCTGCTCCGCTTAAGAGTGGCGGAGCCTCATTGTTAGTGCCGGGACTTGGGCAGTACCTGAATGATGATCAGGCTACCAAAGGCGGAAAGATCAAGATGGCAGCCATGATCATTATTGAAATTGGTGGCATTGTAGCAACGGCCGTTCTTGGCGGAACAGTTGGCTCACCATTGGTTTGGGCGGTTGGCGTTAGTATTTTGGCGGCAAATCATTTGTGGAGCGCAACGGATGCTTACATGAGAGCAGGTAACGGATCGGGAGTTTCAGCAAAGGGGACTGGTGCTCGTTAAGGCGTCGGTTAGTTGTAGATGAAAATGTTTAAAAAAAGCAAGTTGTCCATTTTGGTGGGCAGCTTGCTTTTTTTATGTCTATTGTCCCCCGAAGTATCTGCGTTAAGCAATCCGTTCAAGCGCGGACCTTTGTCATCGAAAACATTTACCTATCCGGCAACGTATGACGAGTTATGGGGTGTGATTGACGAAATTCTGAAAAACGATTTTATTCCTGTTCAAACAAGCGATCAACAAACAGGAGCCATCACGTCTATGGAATTTCCGGTTCGTAGTAGTGAGTATCGCGCATGGGCCAAAACATCTAGTTGGGCACTTTCGGGTTTCTGCACGCTATTGATTAAGGTCAGTCGGAAATCGGAAGATCTCAGCCAGCTGATGATAGTTCCTGATTTTCAACGTGCAAGAAGAAGTTATCTCGTCAAGAAGGGATGGCATGATAGTTCGAAAGGTGTATTTGAAAATCGTTTGGGCGGATTAGTTAGCGCACTATTGGTTCAAAGAAAATATCCGAATTTATCCCATATTGTGGTTGGCTGTGATTTTTATTTAGACGAAACAACATTTAAATATTATATAGCCAATGTCGATGACGGCGGCCTCGGGGCGGAGCAAGGCTTCCGGAATGGTGATATTGTTTTAAAATTAGATGGAGTGGACGTTGATGTCCATAATTTCTTCAAAACCTTGGCCGGAATTAATTCTACGCGAAAAGTGAAGTTCTCTCTTGAGAGGAAAAAAAATGTCATTGATTTAGACATTAACGCATTTTATTTTCCTTCCGATACCCCTTATTTCGGGTTTAAAGCTGACTATGGCAAGATTGAAAACGCATTCTTGGTGACTGAGGTTTTGCCAAAAGGTCCTGCAGAAGTTGCCGGACTCAGAGTCGGTGATATTCTGGTATCTGAGGAGGGAAGACCTTTAATGAGTTGGCTTACTTATTATCAAAATGCGGATAAGGTTGTTCCTGGTACCCCGAGATCTTTTTTGATTAAGCGGGATGGACGGGAATTGTCAATTTCCATCACTCCCGAAAAGCACCTTGAAATCAATCCCATATAGAATTGATTGCTTTCAACTCCTAACTCTTTTAATTTGAGCGACTTATGAAAACAAAAAATTTTCAGCGGGATTTGCTTATTAGGTGATTTAATGGTATACTTTTTAAACAGTTTTCAAAACTAATCAACCCCTTAATAAAACCAGATTAGAAACAATAATTTATAGGAGGTCATGCAAGGGGAATTCTTTTAGCGAATAGGACGGTTTTGATAGGCAGATGAGTTTCCCTGCGATAAAAAAAATACAAACGAAAATAGTTTCGATTTTTGTTTTACTTTCGTTTACCGTGTCTTCCGCTTTGTCTTATGCCCAAGAAGTTCCTTTCGATCATATTTTCAATCCAGTAAGTTCTGCGAGTTCTCCATCTTTATCAGATCTGATTCATATACCCTCGTCTTTCGGCGAAGTTCAATCAATTTACGAGCCTGCCTATCAATCGGTGCATGTTTCTGGGCCGCTCACGATTCATATCCAAGACGCTCACGGGCAAATCGAGGCGCAGAAAAATATCGGAAATTTACTGTCTCACCTGAAAAGCGAGTATGGCTTTGACACGATTTTTCTGGAAGGCGGTCTCGCCGGTGAAATTTCTCCCGACTTGCTCCGTTTTTTTAAAGACGATTCGCTGAATAAAAAAGTCGCCGAACGGTTACTGGAAATCGGAGAAATCGGCGGGGTTGAATTATTTCACCTGCAGCAAAAGGGGAGTGTCAAGCTTTATGGGCTTGAAGACGCGGATCTTTACCGGGAAAACTTATTCAGTTTCAGAAAAGTATACGAGCAAAAGAAAAACGCAGAGCAATATTTGGCGAGCGTGGCAGAACAATTAAAGAATGTTGAGGCAACCGCGCTTAATTCAAACCTGAGGGAATTTGTGCGCGAATATGTAAGTTACCGAAATGATTCCGCCGAGTTCGCCTCTTACCTGGAGTTTTTGGGGAGGTCGGCCGCGAAATTTATAGATTTGGATTTGCATGAAGCCAAACATCAAATCACACATCCGCAGCTTGTGCGGTATTTTACGATGCAGGATTTAGAAAAAGAATCCCGGAAGATTCCGGAAGTTGAATATCAAAAGGAAGAGACGCAGCTGAGTGACTGGATCAGAAAGCACGATTTAGGAAGCTGGATAACCCGGTATGAATATCTTTTTAAACGAAATTCTCAGAAGCCCGGGGACGAAGGACAGTTGACAAATACCCGTGCACTTCTGGAATCTTTTTATTTGGAAGCGGCAAATAAGGGTTTTGCTTTTTCATCCTATCCCCGCATGGTTCATTATTGGTCTGGGCGGGTACTTGCCGAAGAACTTGATGCGAATAAAATTCACGAAGAAACTAAAAAGCTGACGGATGAAATTTTAAATGCATTGACTACGAACGAAAAAGAGCGGGCGTTTGTCAAAACGATCGACGATTATCAATTGCTGAAATCTCTTTTTGCTCTCGAATTAACACGGGACGAGTTTCAAAGCGTGGTGAAAAGAAAAGAAGAGTTGATGCCGGATGTGATGATGGAACGGTTGTCATCCCCGCGTAAGCGGGGATCCAGCTGGATTCCCGCCTTCGCGGGAATGACAGAGGAGCTGGGCGGGGATAGCAAGAGTGCGAATTTCAATGATGATCAGTTCAACGCGCTCTTTACCGAATGCCTCCGCTTCTACACGCTTGCATTTCAGCGGGAAAAAATGATGTTTCGCAATTATCTCAGGGCCAGGCATCAAAGAAAGCATGCAAAATCAATCTTGGTTACCGGCGGTTTTCATACGGATGGATTTGAAGCTATGATGAAGCGCCGATCCGTTCCGTTTCTCACTGTTTCTCCGAAAATTCATTCTATTGTTCCGCAAACTATCTATGACGAACGGATGTTGTTAAAGCCAAGCTTTGAGCCGGCCACTTCGCATATTCCGCAGTCAAGTCCGGCGCGTATTCCGCTGAATGTGATGCGCGAAAAAATTGGTCTCCAAGATGCCGAATATCACCGGAGTGAAATTCGAGCGGTCATCCAGAGTGTTTTGACCGAATTGGGAAAAACAGACTTAATTTCGGATGGTCCGGCGATTGAAGTTCATGGGCTGTCTGCGGGTGATGACTCTTTAGCGAGGGCTGAGGTGCGCATAGAAGGGGAAAGAGACATGAGACAAGCGGTAAGTGAAAACGTGTCTCCTGTTTCGCGTCTCGTGTCTCATGAAGCGAGAGCCGAAGCGCACTCGCAGCCTCGTATTGACGAGAAGGTTGCTGCGAGTACAGCTCGTCCCTTCACAACGCCGAATGAATCGGCGTTAAGGGCCGAAGCGAGGGCGTTGAGTGGCCAGCCGGAATGGGCGTCTCATCAGCCCGGGCTTCTCCGCCTTCAAACAGGAGGGATACGCGAAGTCAATAACGTGGAGTCTTTGCATGTGGGGCGGGTTCTCAGCATGGAAGAGTTGAGACGGGTTTTAATGACAGAAAACAGAAATAATTCGCACGGAATCAACGCGTTTTCGATTCATTATGATCGTGGAGCTGGATGGAGCCACCCTGATTTAGACGAATTGCGCTGGTTCTCCTTTCCACCTGCCGAATATGCAGCGGTTGTTCAATCACTCCTTCGGTATTTGAAAAATTATGGCGACGCAACCGAATTCATAAATGTCGAAGTAGCTGATTACGAAGGGCTTGTCAGGAGGACGGGAGATCGCGTTAATGAGCGCGTCAGCGGAAAAATTGTTTTTATTACGATGTATTTAAAAGAGGACCACCGCGGGACCGAAGGTTCGATGTCCCGGTCTGAAGTAAGAACCGGTGGACAAACCGCGCTTTCGTGGTATGAGGAGCATTTTGATAAGTTAGCGAAGCGGGTTCCGGATTTGGAAGCTGCTTTCGAATCTCATCGGCCGATTGCGTTTGATGCCGGACATGACCGCGTTTTAGGAATCGCCCAGCCGATTGAAGACGATCAGTTTTTTCTATTTCTTTCACATCAAGGATCCCGTTATGCGGCGGATATTAATTTTCATCCGGATGACGCGATGCAGAACGGAAAAGGGCTCGGCCTGTTTGATGATGACGCGGTGTATGAATTACGCGAAATTCCTTCTTCTGGCGCCAAGAGTCGACGAATCCGAAGGATGCAGTTTACGGGGAGGGAAATAGCTAACCTCGGTTTGGGACTTCGGAAGCCACTCGATATTTTTGAGACGAAGGCGCTTCGTTTCTTCCGGAAAAGTAAAACGATTCCGAAATTTGGAAACGCCGCGTATCAGCAACTCCTGAGAGACTCGCTTCTCCGCTACAAAAAATATGGTTCTCAGGGCCGGTTCGAGAGCAGTTTCGCTTCGCGTGAACTTACGCGGGCGCTTGAAATCAACGGGAGCAATCCGGCTGTTTTCGGGTCATTATTCCATATGCTGTCTGATTTGGTCGTGAAGAATCCGGATATCCGGATCGGGGATCTGACGAGTTTATTTCATGATGTTGTGATTTATCGTAAAGAGTTTGAAGAGCGAATTCACAAAATGTTGATCGACATTGCTGTCCGATTTGCGGAGGAAACCAGGTCTGCTACGCCGCACGCGTCATTTCATGCGATTCAGATATTGAGAGGACATGATATCGGAGAGGTCGTTTTATCTTCTCCGGAATCGGATTGGAGCGTCAGCAGCGGCGGTCTTGGCTTTTATGTCAGCGATCAGGCGAAAGAGCTTGCACGATTAGGAATTCCGGTGACGGTTGTTGTTCCGATGTTCTGGAATGAAAAGCATACGATGTTTGCAAAATATCATCCGCAAGATACCGGCCGAGCGGTGACGGTGAAATTCGGCGCACACGGGGAAGAATCCGCCGAAATGAAAATTTATGAAGCGTATATCGAGGGAGTCCGCGTTCTTTATTTGGAAAACGACCGCTATTTCAATCGCCTGAGAGTAGGAGACACGAGTGCGTATGACGGGAAGAAAAATTTCAAACTCCGGTTTGCACGGATGCTTTCTTTGGGGACGCTTCTTGCGATTCGCGAGATGAATATTCACGCCGGCGTCATTCATACAAATGATTGGGCGACCGCTTACGTGAAAGCATATCTTGACGGGAGAGATCGCATCGATCCGGGTTTGACCGGATTGAAACATGATCCGCACTTGAATAGAACGAAAGTACTTTCGACCGGGCATAGTCTCCATTGGGCTTATCAGGGCCGTATAACGGCGGATAACGAAGCCGAACGTGATGCGATGATCGTAAGCGATCTGGGTATGTGGCCGTCCGCCGACTGGGATATTTTAGTGAATATTGGCGAGTGGAATGTCATTAATCCGGCCTATACGGCAGTTAAAACAGCGGCCCATTTCAGAACCGTCAGCGGCGGCTATCACGATCGAAGTTTAGTGGATCTGTACACGAGAGAGTTTGGGGACTTAGTCGCGCTGCTCAATCAAAGGAATGAAGAGGAAGTTGTTGATCCGGAGACGGGGACAAAAAAGAAGGGTGCGTATGACGGCACACCGAACGGCTTCGATTTAGTGGGGCGTCAGCGGACGTTTATGAAAAAAATGTTTTCCGAAAATCACGACCTCAGGCGCAAAATGAAAAAGATAATGAAAATGCCGGCGATGAAAAGAACATTTACAAGTTTTGAGAATTTAATTCGGTGCGTGCTTGATAACCCGTCAGCCGTTTTCGCGGCGCTTAAGAATGTGATTGAAAATGATGACCGTTACGGCGAAATCCACCGTATCTTAAAACCGAACGACGCCTTCGGTAAGATTTCAGACATTCAAGCCAAAAGTGCGGACGAATATCGGCAAAAAAAACATGCGATTCTCAGCCGCCGCGAACAATTACTTAAGATAACTTTCTTCAACATGGTTAGCGTGCAAGATTCCATTCGCGAGAAAATGAATGATCACGAATGGAATAAGGACTGGCCTGAGTACCGGGACTGGCTGGAGCAAGTGCTGGCGCGTCCGGACCTGGCAATCCGCAGTTTTCAGGAAATCGGGCACGACTCCGAACGCAGAAAACTTGCGGCCATGGTTACGGAGTTCATCCAACCCTTGCAAAAAGCAAGGCTTCAAGCGGCCGTGGGGTTAGAAACGAATCGCGAAAAGTTTGTTTATTCGATGCTGCACCGGATCGGAGATCAAAAAGGGCATCAATTATTGCTGGCAGAAATTTGGCGCGGCGGCGATCAGTCCGGTATTTTGCGGACAGCGGGAGGATTTTTTGAAGAAATGGGGATTGCCCATGAACTTACTGCCCAAGAGCAAAAAAAGCTTCAAGACTATGCGTGGACAAATCAACGGGGGGCACTTCGGGCTGCTGAGGTTGCCATGGTATTGAATCCGGATTTACAGTTTGTGATTGCCGGCGCTGTGGACAAAGGGAGGTTTTACGATCAAGGTTTTGGCGATATCGCTGCTCGCTTTCCGAATCAATTTCGATACATCGGCAGACGTGTGGAACCGAGTGAACCGTTTTATGAACTGATTTATTCGGGGTCCGATCGGTTCGGAATGCCGTCTTCGTTCGAACCGGGCGGACTCAGCAATCAAGAAGCTGCGGCGTACGGCGTCCCTCGGCATTTAACGTGGCGGGACGGTCTGAAAGACAGTGCCATTACTTTTAATAAAGGCGATATTCATTTTGCTGAAGCGTTTCAATTGTTTAATCCCGTTGAGTGGTTCAAATCGGCTCGCGAACATTATACGGTTTTTGCAGATCATCCTGCGGCGGAACGTGAAATTCGGTATCAAGTGCTGATTCAGGATAATCGCTGGCTGAATCGAACGAAAAATTATATTGAGCTTTACCGGCAGATGCTTTTTAAAGTGCCGATCGGTGAGTTGCTAACGCTTGAAGCGGCGGCTGCGATTAACCGTGCGCGCAGGATGACGCGTTATAACGATCCGGCGGATGAATTGATGATTGCCGGGTTTGTTGTTCCGGGTGAGCTTGATCAAATTCAAGCAAAGGACGTGACGCGCTGGATCAATCAGGAACAACCATTCCATCAAGGTAATCCTTATGATGCTGTTGCGCTTCTCGTTCGCAGTCTTGTGCGTTCAGAAAACGAAGCGCTCGTGAATTCATTAATCGAATATCACATTCCGTATTTGACCCGTGTGAGCAGTCAGGTCGAAGCGCGAATCAGATATTTACTCGACTTGATTCAAGCCGATGCAAATTGGTCAGCCGTTCGTCCGCGTGTCGAAAAACTCATTTCAAATTTGAATCAAGGACGGTCAGAAGTGCGCAACTTCACGCCAAAGACGGGGACAGGTTCTGTATCAGTGAAATCAGAACCTGTCCCCGTTTTGGGCGATCCAAACGCACAAGAGTCCTTGCAGTTGCGGCGAAGACCAGATGATGCCGCTGCAAGGGCCGAAGCTCGCGACATTGAAAATAGTGCCAAGTCGATGATTGATCGCGGCGCGGGAGTGTCCTCGCAGTCTTTTGCGAGGGCCGAAGTGCGCAACGAAACTCCCGCCGAAGGCGGACGTGCCGAAATGCCCTTGACTTTGGTTAAGTCAATGACTGCTCCAGGCGAGGAGGAAATGAATCCTCGCTCCGAGCTACGGAATGAATCTTCTGCCGCTGTGGGAACAGTTTCTGAACGTATTCAAGTGTTTGAGAAATTAACATCCTCACTCTTGAAGGATAAAGAACGGAATCTCATTCTTGTGATAGATGGCGTCCCTGGCGTTGGGAAATCAACATTTGCCAAAGAATATCAGGCATTCTTAAAACAAAGAGGGCGTGAAGTAATTCTGGTCAAAACGAGCGATTTTTCTCGAACACGGGCATGGGGATTTAAATTAGTATTTCAGATTTTATTTGGTTTTGCCTTCAGTTTGTTTGCTTCCGTTATTCCAAGTAAAACCGTGAAAAAAATACTCATCCATTATCTTGCGAATTGTTATGTTGATGAAGAAAAGATTCAATCCTTCTCGCAAGCCCTAAATAAAGACATGATCAATTCCGAATCACTAAAACCGAATACCATGATCATCATTGAAGGAACATTTTCAAAATTTCTCTTCGAAAAGGTAAGGGCAGCCAAAACTCTTTTTGTTGCACAGGACATTAATAAAGCCAGACAGCAACACTTGCTTCGAAGTACGCGGATTGATCAAAAGAATTGGTTTGTGGCATGGATATTAGCGCACCTACTTGTTCCTAATCGGATAGCATCACTGTTTACGCCTTTCATCCCTGATTATCGTTTTGTTCTTGATGTCCATCATTATGATTTTCAGAAATTGAGCGAACAAAATGACAGAAAAGATCAATTAAGTTCTTGGGTTGCAATTCAATTAGCTGCTGGAACGAGCGGCCGGATGTTTTCAGATGGGGATACCACGCCGAAACAAATTAGAAATGTGGCAGGGAAGCCGCTTATGCGGTATTTTTTGGATACAGCAGATGAAATCGGATTGACATCTTTTGTGTCCGTATTGAATGGTGAGCATCCGCAAGCGGATTCTCGAGTGAGTGAAGCAGCAAAACAGACGCATAGCACCGTCGTGCCGGTCAATATTGGTACTCTGAATGCCGCATTTACCCCGTATGATTTATATCAAGATCAATTTAGGTCCAAGCACATATTGATCGTGCCGGCAGATGTGATCATTACGAATCCGAAAATTATTTTTGATGCCATGCATATTCATTCACCGCCGCGTGGCTGGCCCGCGCTTTATACCTTTGTAACCACTCATCTTACTCAGCCGCATGGAGTAGACCGCATCGTTCGATTAAGAAACGGAAGATTTGACACAATCGCAACACAACGGGAGATTGACCTTTTAAAAGAGCAAGGTGGAAGCCTCAAGCTTTCAGATGGCAGTTACTTAACTGCCGATGAACTGGAAAATATTCATGAAGTTGCTGCCAGTATTCATTTATTTCACCCATTTGTTTTTAAACTCGTCAGATTTATATTTAAATTAATCCAATGGTTTAAAGGCCCTGTCCATAAAGATACGCTATCCAGCCGTGCTTATTATGAAAAAACGAAAAAGTTGAATCGTTTCGCAATTGTAAGAACGGGTTTTCTTTTCCGTTTCTTTATGGGAACGGACTTGTTAAGAATGTATGAAGTGAAAGAGGAAAACGGCCTGCTTGATTTAAACACGCCGAATGATCTATCCAACGCAGAAGCAGTTTTGAAAAGTTTGGGCCGTGTTCCACAGGTTCGAAAAGTTGACGTCGTTTCTTTGTCACCTCACTCGGTTGAGGGCTATATTGCCAGCAGGACCGGATTCACAGGGCGGGTTAAGACCATTTTTGCCGATTCAGCGCCTCAATCATCGGCCCGTACCCTGCCTTTGGGAGTTAGTCCTTACAGCGTTGACGGCTACTTGGCGGGTCGGATGCAAACACCGCACATTGAAGAAGAGGATGCTGCGCATTGGGTTTTCACAGCCAAACCGCCCGATATGGAGAAAATAGCCCGATTTTCAGAACATCTTAAATCATTGCCTCAATTGGCGCAGTTTTTATTACGGGAGTTCTTTTCAAGATTATCGGCGGGTGATCAGGAAAAAATATTAAACACATTTGGGGAATATCATGGAAAGAATCCTTCCCAGGACCAAACTTATTTTTATCAGCAGGCAAGGAGATATTTCGCAGAGACCAACAAGCAAGATTTTTTGAGTGAATTTGACGGAAGTTCATACTCAAAGGACTTAAATGGATTTCAACTGTTTCTTTTCGATAGAAACGGAAAAGATCTTCAAGACCGGTTTCTGGAATGGCATGCCGCCCAACCGTATGCGGAATTTTTCAGAATTGCGGGAATTGAAAAGGTGGGACAGTTTTTAAGTACGAGGGAAGGCTTGGTGCCGGAAGGAATGCGTGAGGCGTTTGAGGTTTTTCAAGATCAAGGGACGCCCGCTGAAATGGGGGAGATAGTCCGTTCCGTTGAAAATTACTATGGGAAACCGCTTGTCGAAGCGTTGGTGCCCATCGAGGGTGCGGCAATCGAAATGCCTTATTTAAAAAGATTAAAAGTCGGAACGGTGGCAGACACATTTCTTGCGAAAACTCACGATGGGCAAGAAGTTGTTTTGAAAGTCGTACCTGCTGCAAAAAAAAGAAAAATCCTAAGCGGTTTAGAAAAAATCAGAGAGGTGATTAAGACACTGGAAAACTCGAAGGAGAAATTTACCGGAGCTGATGCTATTCAAATGTCGCCTTCCCGGTTTTTTGAGGAATTTGAAAAAGCGGTCCGTCGCGAACTTAATATGAATGTCGAAGCCAAACAGGCAAGACAGCTCGTTCGACACTATCCGGATGGATTCAGTAAGCCCGCCATTTACGGAAGCAATGAGAATGTTTTAGAAATGAGTTTTGTTAAAGGTATTAAAGCCACTGAGTTGAAAAATCCTTTATTGCGGAGGAGAACGGCCAGAAGATTGATTTTGCTCATTGTCTTAGCGGCACTTGCAGATGGGGTTTTCCATTCAGATCCGCATCCCGGCAATATTTTTGGGGAAGAATTAACAGGGATGATTTCACTTTTTGACTTTGGGCAAGTTGGATATTTATCGGGTAGTCTGAGGCGGGATTTGGTGAGCGTTGGCGTCAGAATCCTCCAGCATGGGAAAAAGCCACTTTCTCGTTTTGGCTTGTGGCTCGTTGGTTGCCTGCTGTCGATTCCGTTCGTTGTGAAGATTTTACGATTTTTCTTATTTAGGTTCTATTTCCCATGGGTTGATAAGCGTGATCCGAATTTTATACAGAAATCCGCAGGAGAATCTCACGCTCAAACTAAAAAGCCTCAGTTGACGGATGACGATGAAGCGCTTATCGTTTTTATTGAGACTGCTTTCAAAGAATTTATAGACCAGTATAGGCAAACCGATTGGTATCGATCGAGGAGCAGACGCTATTCCTCTAATGATCAACAAAAGGCGTTAGTGCGTGATAAGTTTTCTGAATTTTTAATTGAAAAATCCGCATCCAATCCGAAATTTAATTCGCGATTAATCAACCTCGTGCAATGGGCTGACACTCAAACAGACAAAACAGCATTTGACCTCAAATCAGATTTTGTGAAGATGGTGCTACAGGGAGAAACTTATGACAGCACCAAAGATTTTGATGAAGCGGTCAATGCGATTCTCAAGGAGCTCGAGAATAAAGAGACAACAGAAGTGGTTGACGATATTGTTGGTGAGCTTACGAAACATGGAGAAACCGCTTCAAATTATAATGAAGAGAAACTTAAAGCAGATATTACTTCTTTATTGTCGAATCCTCCAGCGAAATGGCAATATAAACAGCCTTACCTGATGGTTGACCGGATGGTTTATACCGCAGAAGCGGATGGTTTCATTATCCGTACACCCTATACCGATATCGTTCGGGATATATTTGCTTTTGTTGAAAGGTATGCCGTTGACACGGAGACTTCTCATCCTGACGTGATTGGTCTTAAAGCCGAGATAGCGTCTATTTTGCGTTTTCATCGCCGTGGCGAAAGTATGTTTCCCAAAATCAATCGGATACTGTTGGCTTCAGAGCGTTACGGGTTCCCGGTTATTTCTTCGGCCGGTATGCTGATTAAATCTATTATGCTGGCCGAAGGTGTTCAGCGGCTACTGAAACGAGAAACCGTTATGCGTGCCGAAGTTCGCCTCAATAAAAGTAGTCCCAACCAGTTATCAATGGAAAGTTTTAAACGGGCCGAAGTGCCCTTAACTCGAGCGGAGTTAAGGACTGCTTCGGCATCGCAACCAACCGTTGCGATGTCCGAGCTGCGCGATAAGAAAGTTGTGATCACCGGCGCAGGAGGAAACATTGGTTCGGTATTGATGGATATGGTATTGCCGATGGCGAAGCGAACCACGCCTGTTCTGTTAAAGGAAGAGTTTGCACCATTCAGTGGCTATCGCTTTGATTATCAGGATAAGGCCGGAATTGAGGTCGGGACTCTCCCAGACATTCATTTACAGCGGGCGTTGGTGAATCAAAATGACGTCATTTTCCATTTGGCCATGTGGGGCGCTGCGGGCGCGAAAGATGCGGACATTTCCGAGTTTATGTATAGGAATGTTCTCCCCGCGGCAATTTTTGTCAAAACAGCGCAGGAAAGCTCGCATAAGCCTCGTATCGTTTTTGCTTCCACTATGCGCGTGTATGATCTTATGGATTTAAAAGGGAAACGTTTGCTTAAGGAAACTGGATTAAAGTTAGAACCCAAACTTGAAACTTGGGTTCAGACAATGGTTCAGTTTTTTATTGGACTTTCCTCTGCTGCGGATCAGAAGAAAACATTGGAGGAAATACGCGATTTTCTCAGCACGCGCCCTCCGCCAGGAAAGTACGCAACCAAGTTGGATGCCCTCGCCAAGAGCATTTGCGAAAGAATCATTAATCAATATGAAAATGGTGTTTCGCTTCGTCTTGGCAATGTTTACGGACCAGCCTATGATTCCGCAAGAACGGATTTGAACCGCCGTTTAGTTCATCGGTATCTTTATCAAGTTGCCCATGGCGCGGCAGAGCTGAAATATTCACCGGTTAGAAAGAATCTAACGTACGTTGATGATGTTGCACGTGCATTTGTACGCGCAGCTGTTTCGTCTTTGGATCAGTTGAGAGATCAGAGAGTAATCAATGTCGGCGCGCGAAGGCGCTATTCGGACAAAGAAGTTGCGCAGGCGATTATTGATGCTTCGGGTTCTGATGCCGCGCTCATCCTCGATACTGCATCAAAAGAAATTCCTCGCTTGCTTATGGATACGAGACGTATGAAGGCAATTCTTGGTCTCGATCCAAATGATTTTGTAACGCCGGCGGAAGGAATTCGTAGGACCTGGCAGTGGATGACACAGCCCAAGGAGGCTCGAACGCAGACATGGAGCAACCGCTTCTTCCGCTCCGAAGTACGTAACCATAAAGGTAGTTCCAACCAGTTATCAATTGCGACGGACGAGAGTTCTTGGCGTGGGCAAAGTGTTTTGCCAAGGGCCGAAGTGTCCTGGCAGTTGTGGCGCGAGCAAAAGACTGCCGCTGCCAGGGCCGAAGTGCCCTTACCTCGAGCGGAGTTAAGGACTGCTTCTCCGCCAGGGGCGGATCAGCCTTTGGCTGAGGCGACAACTTTTTCGCAACCAACCGTTGCGATGTCCGAAGTTCGGCAAGGGGAAGAAAAGCAAGTTTCAGAAGGCACTGGGCGAGTTAAAAAACCGAATGTGAATCTAATGAAGCCGGAACTGCTTCGGCGGTACGTGGATGCCATCCCTCAATTAAATTTGTTGGATCAATCAGTGAAAGATCGATTGGCTCAGTGGATTCTCGCGAAGCGTCCTTTCAAAACTCGGCAACAATTCGAAATGGCTTTGCAGGGGACAAGCATAAAAGGATTGAAGCGTGAAGAGCAGGAAGCAATCGCCTATTCGTTTAAAACAGGAATTTCTCGCAGAGGATTACTTGGTGCGCTGGCCGCCGCGGCAGCAATGATTTTTTCTCCCATCGTGTACTTTTCGTTCATGCGGGGGAAGGAACATATGTTGAAAAGCGCGGAGGAGCTTACTGAAGAGCACAAATCTTACGGAGAGCGGATGCGCCAAGAAAGAAAACCGATTGGCCAATTTATTGAATCGTTGGTTCGTGCCGGGGGCGTTCAAATCGGAGAGGGCCATAGCGAGTACATCCATTGGAAGAATTTTGTTCACGCGCTTGATATGAGTGACTGGTATGGGGCGGTCAAGTTTTTATATGAAACAGATTTGCACCAGGCTTTGGAACCAGCGGTTTCAAAAAACGAGTTTCTTAAAACCTATTTTACCGTTTTCAAGCAAATGCACAAATCAGTAACTTTCATTCGCGATGAGCAAGGTGCGTGGAGAAATGAATTGTTGGTGTGGTATATGTACGGAAAATTTCAAACCTGGTTTCAGCCGTTCGGGACGCCTGGGCCGCATGTCGATCTGAATTCGGAAATGAGTCAATATTTAAGATGGCAGGTGCAAGCGGCCCCCATCTTCAAAGAACTTGAAATTCATAATCAATTGTTTCAGCAACCGGCCAGAACGAAAGCAGGTGCTCCCATTCGGTATGCCCAAGGGCATAATATGAGTTTTGCGCATATGGCCAGAGATTTTAAAAATCCAAAAATCTTTCAGCCGGGCCGGAAAAAAATAGTGGTCACCTGGGACGCTCATAATGATATGGCGAATCTGGATGCACCAAGAACGGAAATGGCCGGGATTGAGGAGCGTTTGGAAAGAGTTAAGGACAATGACGAATTGGATATTGTTACGGCAAGCAACATCGACGAAGGCGAATGGCTACGGTTACTTATTGCTCACGGAACTCTTGATGATGGAAATCAGCCGATAGAAATTGCCTGGGTTGTCCCAAAAGAGGCATTCATAACGGCGAGCAAAAAGTATCGTTATTCTTACAGAGACTATTACGTAGAGATCGGACGTTCCGCACAAGGTAAAATTTTGATAAAACCCAATCCGGATAAGAACCCTCCTACGGGATCGGAACTCGATACCATTGAGCTTGCGGATATAAGAAAGGTCACACTCCACATTTTGGATCCGGACAATTTGGATGCCATTGCAAAAGTGATTGGCGATGCGCAGATTTATCTCACAGCGGATGCTGATTTTGCCGGCACAGTAGAACCCAATAATCTTCATGTGCCGACAGGAAATCAGCCGCATTATCTTGTTAACCGATCGCCACAAGAAGAGGCGCGGCATGCGCAACTGATCGGGCAGATCGGTAAGTTTTCCGATCGATTTGGGAATCAAATCAAAGCGGTTGATATTGCCAACTCACCCAATTACACAGCGGATGAAGAACGGCGCAAACCAAACGCGGAAATTTTGGAAACTTTGGTCGGTGATCATTTGGAAAGCCAACCGGATTGGGTGAGGGGCGAATTTGAACGAATTGCTCCGCCTGAAAAAAAATGCGGGCGTTCGTGGGGCCGGATTGTGACAGGTGTCGGTTTTGGGGTGGCTACCTTTGCAGGTTTGACGGTGGCTTTGGAATTCCATCGCCGCCGTGCCGTTCGGGTGAGACAAGCCGAAAAAACGGCTGCGGATAAAAAATCCAAACGTCCGGCCCGCTCCGAGGTGCGCAACGATGAAGATAGTTTAAAGCGTTTATCAATAGAAAGCGCACGAGAGTCCTCGATACGTTTCAAAAGGCGTGTATCGAGGGCCGAGCTGCCTCGGATTTCGGTTAAATCCGAGACTGCTTCGGGCGATGCATTGAGGCATCGCTCCGAGGTGCGGGGGGAAAAATATAAAAGGACAAAAGGTGGACAGACTCAACCGTATCAGTGGTTGGGAACGACAATGGCGCAGGGAATTAAGAATGTCCAGCATGCCATTGAACGGGTGAGACCGGATATTATGAAACGTTACAAAAAACTGAATCTACTGACACCGTATCAAAGGATGATTTTGGAAGATGACATTTACGAAATCCAGCGCCAGGAATTCGAAAGCTGGCCCGGGATGCAGCAAGCCCTCCTGGTCGATAAAGCACCGTACTTTGAAGGTTCCCACAAGAGTGCGCTGGTCGCGGCGTTTCCCGATCTAAAACTTAATCCGCTCGGTTTCTATGCGGTCGGTTTTGGCCCTAATTTATCGTATGAAGAAACGATGGAAGCAATCCAGTTTAGATTGCGGCGAAAAATTCCAACGATCATGGAACGGTATGACCGTCGCGGAGAATTAACCGAAGATGAGCTGAGGGAATTAAAAGACGACATTTATAAAATTAACAGCGAACATTTTGGCGTTTGGGGGCTTGCGGGTGTTCTCAATAAGAACACCGTTTCTTATTTTGACGGCAAGTACGCAAAGGTGTTAATGGCTGTTTTCTCCGACCTGAAGCTGAATCCGCTTGGTTTTCATTTGGATTTGGAAAATCAACTTGAAGAATCTCTCCGCTTCGCATTGTCTCAGGTATTTCCCGATATGGTCGAACGGTATGAGCGCCTTGATCAACTGGAGAATGAGGAAGCAATAGCGAGTCTTAAAAATGAAATTTATGACATTAGCTCAGACTATTTCAGAAAACCCCCGCTGACCTCATTTGTTCAACGCAAAGCTGTTCCGGCACTTGAAGGAAATTATAAGAAAGCATTAATAACGGCGTTTCCGAAATTGCACCTCAGCCCGTATGGCTTCAAACCAGATTGGACAACGCGTACCAAGGCGAGCCGGTCGATTCGGCACCGGCTTGAACGTGAGTTTCCGCTTTTAATGAAGCAATATCAGCGGAGGAAACAGCTTTCGGAAGCGGAACGAGAAGCGGTCAGGCAGGAGATTTACAAAATCGGCAAAGGGACAGCGGGAGTTGGCCATTTCAAAGTTTTGGGTTTGGCGAATGCGCTTCTTCCGCGGCGGAAGAAGTATTTCAACATGGATCCGGCCGTCGCGCTCATGGCGGTGTTTGACGATATCGACTTGAATCCATTGGGGTTCGGTTTAGATTTGTCGAACGAAAAGCAGGCATTAGCGTCCTTACATTTTATCTTATCCGTCAAACGGCCGTCCATCATCCATCGCTATGAACATTACGAGGCATTAACCGCGGAAGGAAAAGAAGAGTTAAGGCACGACATTACGCAAATTATGCATAAGCACATGAAGTCGTGGGGTTTGGGAGCGATTTCAGATGCTCACCGGCCGTTTCATTTTAAGCGGTACTTTGATCCGTTGATCAAATTATTTCCGAAGATTAAATTCGGCCCTTATGATTTTGAATCGGATATCAGTACAAAGGCGAAGACGTTTGAATACTTTCGCTATGTGTTTGAGCGTGAAATGCCCGAGCTAATGAAAGATTATGACAACATTGTAAATTTAAAAGAGGGACAGAAACAAGACTTGCGGGAGCGAATTTGTGAACTGGAAAGCGCTCTCCTCAGAATTTGGGGATTGGGCGGCGGGATTGACCGGTGGTTCGATAGAAGTCATATTCAAGCCTTGATCGCGTTTTTTTCAAAATTGGAATTTAATCCTCTGGAGTTTGGCCTGACGTGGGATACCCGCGAAGAGGCAACGAGGTCTATGCGTTTTGTTTTTGAACGGGAAATTCCGGATATCATTCGGGATTATGACCGAATCGATAAGCTCGGAGAGGATCAGATCGGCGATTTGCGTGATCGAATTTACGCCATTACGAGGGGGCACATCGAATTATGGGGCTCCTCCGGTATTTTGCATCGGGACTATATCAAAGGGAGTACGTTCCTATCCTTAAAATTTTTCTTTGGTGATCCCAGATTGAAGCTGACTCGGGAAGGTTATGAGAGATACAGAAAAGAGCATCCGTTGGGGGAGTATGAATGGTCTAAAGCGGAGCCGCCAAGCCGAGAGGCTGTGACCGGTGCTGTTATTGAAGCGATGAAGGAATTCCGCCCTGATTTGCTTGAGGATTATGAAAAGATTGATCGCCTCTCGCCCGCTGAAGCGACTTTGTTAAGAAATAAATTCTACCGGTTAAGAAAAGTGCATTTCACTTTGTGGGGCATTGGTTTTGTCGAAAACCGGGAATTGGTTCCCTTTTATGAGGGGAGTTTTGTAAAGGCGTTGACAGATATTTTCCCGAAACTCAAGCTTAACCCGCTCGGTTTTGGTTTAGATTTTTCAACGAAGGAAATGGCGCTGGAATCTTTTCGGTACCAGATCATGGTGGAGAAACCTCATCTGATCGAAACTTACAGCCGTTGGGACCAATTGGGTGCCGCCGAACGCGAGGCGTTGGCACAAGAGATTTATGAAATCAAACCGCGAGTTTGGCAATTGTGGGGACTTGCGGAAGGATCCGACCGCTGGTTTGGCAGCGACCATACCGTGGCTTTGCGCGAGTTGTTTCCCCAAATCAAGCTTACAAAAAAGGAATTCGAGTCAGCCGCGGTGCGTAGCAAATCGGGATTGGATATATCGTCCAGAGAAGCAACGCTTGAATCGATGCGACAGGTGCTTTGGCGGGAGAAACCGCATTGGATGCGGACATATGAACGCATCGACCGTTTGAGTCCGGCCGAAATAGAGAATTTGAGCGAAGACATTTACCGGTTGACGGGAAAAATTTGGGAGGTTTGGAAGCTGATGACCGGAACGAAGCGGTGGTTTGACGGGGATCCCGTCAAAGCCCTTCAAGCCGTGTTTCCCAAACTCAATCTCAACCCGCTCGGATTCTTATTGGATTGGTCTGATGAAAAGAACGCTCGCGTTTCGCTCTATTACGCTCTGAAAAAAGAAGCTCCTCAATTAATCGCTCTTTTCGACAGAATTGAAAAATTGGGTGAGGCGGAGATTGAAGAATTGAGGAATCGTATTTATGCACTGACGAATCGGCATTTTGTAGCGTGGGGACTTCAGGGAGCTCTGACTCAGGACTATTCGGGCGGGCATGCTTTCCCGGCAGCCCGGCTTCTTTTTGACCATCCGCGCTTGAATTTGAATCAGGCAGACCGTGATCGTTATAAAAAAGAGCATCTGAAGCCGCCGTATCACCCCTTGGAAGAAAGGAAACCAAACCGGGATTTGGCCATTGCCAATGTGGTCGATGCGTTTCGCCGCCATCATCCTAAGTTGCTTCGCGATTATGAAAATATCGATCAGCTTTCGACGGATGCCGTGGAGATACTCAGGAGAAAGTTTTACAAAATCAGGAATGCTCACTTCCTTTTATTGGGGCTTGAGGGCATTGGGAACCGTGAGACGGTTCCCTGGTTTGAGGGAAGTTACGTTAACGCGCTATTCCTTGCTTTTCCGAAACTGAAACTCAATCCTTTGGAATTTGAGCTGGATATGTCGACGAAAGCGAGGACGCTAAAATCGTTTCGTTATGTTATTGCGAAAAAGGAGCCGCATTTAATTAGGGACTACGACAATTTCAAGCGGCTTTCGCCGGAGAGAATCGCAACTTTGAAACGGGAAATTTATGAAATTAATTCACATCTTTGGGATTATTGGGGATTGTCGCATGGGACGAATCGCTGGTACGAGGGCCGGTATGCGTTGGCGCTTGAGGCTCTTTTCAAACAATTACATCTCAATCCGCTCGAATTCCAGCCCGATTGGTCATCTAAGGAAGGTACTTTGGAAACCATCCGTTATCGCTTGAGAAAAGACATGACAAGCGTAATGGATCGTTATGATCAGATCGACCAATTAATTCCCGAAAGTGTCGAGTTGTTAAAAAACGAAGTTTATGACATCAATCGGGATCTCTGGAATGCAATGGGGCTTGTTTACGGGACCAATCAATGGTTTAAAGGCGGTTTCGCGGAAGTGCTGATTAACCTTTTCCCGAAATTAAACCTGAGTCCTTTAGGATTTGAACCGGATTGGTCAACGTACGAAAGTTCGGTTAAATCCGTTCAGCAGGCGATTGCCCGCCACGCACCTCATCTTTGGAAAAAGTATTTAGAGCTTGGAGACTCTCCCACACCGGAACAGATCGAAAGTTTAAGCGAGGAGATTTATAAATTACAACATGGCCATTTTGAGCTTTGGGAGAGAAGAGCCGTCTTAAGCAAGGAAGTGGTTCCCCATTTTAACGGGAGTTACATAGACACTCTGATTGCCGCTTTTCCGAAATTGAAGTTAACCCGTTTGGGATTTGGCCTCGTTTGGACGGCTTCTGAAGGGAAAACTGCCGAAAAACAGATTCTTGAATCCGTCCGATTTCAACTGACACGAAAACGTCCGCGGTTAATGGCGCGGTACGCCGATATTGACAGCCTGACAGAAAAACAGATTGAGAATTTGCGAAGCAACATTTACCGGATGAGATCGGTTGATTTTTCAATCTTAGGGATGGACGGTGCGATCAGAGGGCCGACTGCGTATCTATTCGGGAGAAGCTATGTCAAAATTTTGATGAGCGTTTTTAATCATCCGAAACTGAAGCTACGACGAGGCGGGTTTAAGCGGAGAGAGATTCTTCCTCAGCATCCCGAATTGATGCGGTATTACATGCCGGAGGAATTTGTCGATGAGTATTTGTCGCTGGTGCTTAAAGTTTCGGATATTTTTATACGCAGTTTAGCGTTTCCCCCCAGTTCGAAGCCCCGTCAGCCCGCGGCGATTTTAATGGGTGCAGCCATGCAGGGTTTGAGGCGGACGCTTGCCGAACATGTGCCAACCGAAAAGGATTTCGCAGATCTTCTGCGGACGACCATGATACGCGAAGTTGTTAAACAGGCGATCGAACAACAAATTGGTACGACCGAAGAGATGAAGCGGGCGGCAGAAGTGGCAATGTATCTGACTGAAGTTTCCGATTTAGAAACGAGAATTGAGCAGCAAATTGGTGTGACGTATTTGACCTATGAACAAGAACGGGTATTAACGGAAATGCTGAGTCAAGGGATGCCGGAAGATTTGCATGAGCAAATTGAGGAAGGTTTCCGGGCCTTAAACTGTCCGCTGGCGGAGGTGCAAAGTTATTTGGATGCCATTATTGTTCCTCAATTGGAGGAAAAGGAGGAAGATGTCCCCGAAGATCTCGCGGATATTTATGGAAAGGCTGTGCAAATGTTGCGAACGAGAGTTTCCGGACGACGGGCTCGTTTTGAAATGGTTGCGAAGGGCGAAAAACGCATAAAGCGCAGAAAAAGAGAAAAAGCCCACGTGCCAAAGTCCGGTGAAAAGGTGCCAGTCCGGACACCGGCTCATCTGCATGAAGGGATAGGGATTCCAAGTCCTTACGACCGCCGGTTTAGTGGTTTTAACGATGAGGAAAGCGGTCGCGCCGTTGCAGAAGAAAAAGAATTAGCGCGAAGATTTGAGTGGGTAGATCAATTGGACGAGATAACGTTTGCAAACGTGCAAAGCTTAAGTTTGATGCTGGAGCCATTACTGAGGAATCAAGGTTTTGCGCGATCAAGCGGGAAATTGCTCGCAGAGCACCGTATCCAGTGGGGAAAATTCGGAGATCCGGGCAAATATTTAAGATTACTTGTGGCCGACATGCGGCGCGCAGCCTCAACAGACAGTCTGATTGCAATGAAACCCAAGGCTCTTGTTTTTCTAAGTACCGCGAGGCGGGTCATTGAAAACCTGGAGCCGCGGAAGATTGCGCCTAATAAAGAAAACATTTTGAGAGAACGGAGCATTGTGGAGTACTTCGGTGTGCATTTCATCTCTGCCATTGCGGATTACCTGGAACGATGGCAAAACGCAGCGGAAGTGGAAGAAAGAGCTCTGGAATTGCCGGAAGCGGTCGAGGCAAGTATTGATCGATTAAAGGAACGATTGCATGGGCTGTGGGAAGATGTGTACTTTAAAGAAACCCCGCCTTACCGCCGCTCCGAAGTTCGTAACATAAAAGGCAAGTCATTGCGAGGTGACGTACAAGGAGGTGCCGCGGCAATCCAAAGTTCTGGGATTGTCCGCCATAAATCCGGCGAGATTCGTCCTGACGGATTCCGCCGAGCCTTTTGGCGAACTTCGCCTTTGGCTCGCAATGACATCCGCAGGGCCGAGGCGCGGACTAGTCGTGCGGGCGCATCCTCTGAGCGCAGGCCGGATGACTTGGAGATTAAACTTATTTCGCTCAAGCGAGGCGTGATTGATGGAAATGCGGATCATTTTTATTATAAAGTTCCCGTTACGAAGGCTGACAAATCGGTTCCGTTGATTTGGATGTTTCCTTTATCGGCGGCAATGCCGGGTTCGAACGAAGCAAGTTATTCTTTTGGTGAGCTTAGGAAAAATAAAAGGATTCGATGGATTGATCTGGCGACGGGCGTTGCCGGGCTGGACGATGTCTATATCGTATATGACCGCACCAACGCGGATAATGTGGAGCGCTGGTATGTGTTTCCATCCGATCGTGAGGGGGCCTTTGATTACAGCCGGTTGCTCGCTGTCGCCCAGCGCGAGTATGACATGGATCCATCCTACGAAAGAACGGATGAGCATTTTCTGCCGGCTAAATCGGAGGCTTTTCGTATTTTCCAGCCGGTACCGGGAAGGACGAGAGAGGGAAACCGAGAAGCAATAAAACAATTCTTAAAGCCCGAACTCAAATTCTACAAGAAGCGGCCATTTATGGCCCGGGCTGTTTCGTTCTCCCAGAATCTTCATCTGATCCTTTTGATTTCTTTACTGGCACCAATTGTTTGGGTGGTAGAGTTTTTTACCCGGATGGTGAAAGGAGATGGAAATGATCCCTATCAAAGTGCACTCGAGGGCAAGAGCTGGAAGGCAGGGAATGATTCATGGCTTCCAATCGTTCAGGTGCCGAGAAATCGAGTGAACCAGAATGGCTATGTCCGGTTGGATTCAGAATACATTCCGGTTGGCCGGAATTTTATCGGCGAAACGCTCATGATTGCCCGGATTATTCCAGAACATGTTGACGCGCGGACGATGGCAGGTCACGATGTCCGGGTCGGTGATGTTGGATTTGCCTTTTTGGTTTATGACCTCTCCGGGAAATTAATTGAGACGCTCTTATTGCAACACAGAGAAAGTCAAGCGGTACCCTTAAGTACTGGATTTATTCCATCTCTTCACGCCAGAGAACTCGTGAAAGATAAATTTTTACGGCCATTTCCATCTATAGGATCTATCCGGCCGCCGGCGGGGAAAGAAAGCGGATTTGCTGTATTTACGTCAGACGAAATGCCTCGCCTTGTATTGCCAGAGGTTCACGGCCGCTCCGAAGCGCGGAGTGAACAGTCATTTGATATTGTTTCACAGTTGAGACAGCTGAAGTCCGTGATGAAGACAGGCTCTGGAAAGACGGTTGCAGAAGGCCAATATAGGGACTTGATGCGAGGCATTACCGCTCGATTAGACGAACAACACCGCGAACTTTTCCGGAAGCAGTTTGAGCTGTATGGCTTATCCGAACATGATCCGATGGGAGTTTTGTTCGCAGCGGCGCATTACTTGCTCGTTCAGGATGTGGTTTCTCAAGACGCAATCGATCAGCTGAACGACATCCTTTCGATTTATCATCCGGCGGCCGAAAAAAGCATGATATCTCTTCCTCTGTTATTCGTAAGTGCGCTTGCGCCTTCAGACGAGCATGCTGACATTCGGCGGAAGATGCTCGACGGATTGCATCAACTTCCACCGCAGATCAGGAATGCATACGTCTATTTTCATCTTCTGCTCATGGCTTTTCATGTGAGGAATGATCGCAGCGCTTTGAATAAAATATTTCTCGAGACGATTGATAGACAAGTGGCGGCTGCTTTTCAGGCAATCGAAAAGAATTCCGAAGGCGGAAGGAAGAACATTTTAAAAATTGCAGTTGCAGTTATGTTTCTCGCGATTTTCCCTGAGTTGACAGAGCCGGAAACCAGAAAATATGTTTTGGAGGCGCTTCAGTGGGATGAAGCCGGCGATGCGGATTTGGACCATTCGCCATCGCTTGCGCCGCTCAGACAATTATTTGCCCAACATAAAGATATGATCTTAAAGATGATCTCCGGATTGCAACTCGCAACCGAGCAGGGCCTTGAGCACGCGACAACTTTGACCAGAATGAAAACCGGCTGGCCCTATCCGGTTTTGTTTACGATGCCCATCGAAACAAACAGAAATGAGCGTTTGATGGAGCTTCAGAACTTGCTCATGACGCCTATCGATTCAATGGACATCGATGGCTCTTCGCTGGAAGCCCGCGTCAGATTTGATTCCCGGTCGATGGGTTATGACCTGGACGATCTTGTTCCCACGAGGGGCATCTATTTGTGGGCGCGTCAGATCTTGTGGCGTGAATGGGCAGTCCATTTAATACAATCCGCCGGCAGTGAAGCAGACAAGACCGCTCAGGTTCGAAAAATCGTTGAAGAAGCGCCGGTCCTCGATAGGTTGAAGAAGGATGACGATGCAAAAACCTTGCGGACCAAAATTGAGCGTTTGGGCAAATTAGGATGGCCGCCGGATGTGTTGTCACACATTTTAGCGCAGCGGGAAACCGACCCTTTTCATTATGGCGCGCCTTTGCGGTTTGAGCATGAATTCACGGGAATTGCCAATTGGTTCCGGACCTATAGCCCCAAATTGACCCAATGGGCGTTTGGGACGGGAGTGCTATTTTATGGAATGTATTATATGTTCCGGTCGATTATGCCTTTAATGCCGGCGCTAAATACGTTCGTGGCTTTTGGCTTCTGGTCGATGATTGCGGCATATTTCTTTTTTGTTGCGAGTATTTTCTCTCATGGTTTTGATCATGTGTTCCACCGTCTCTTTTTAATGAACGAATGGGAAAGTTTACTCGCGTATTTGCAAGTCGTTCTTCAAGTCCATTCCGATCCGGCGCGTCGCGACCAGGCCGGCGAACTTCTTGCCGGGGATGAAATCGGAAAAGCAATAGAAAACAGATATGATGCGAAACGGGAGTATTTGCAGAGCTTAAGAATGGAAGTGTTTTTGGGTTCAGCTCTGATTGTTATTCCGATTCTCAGTTTCCTATTAATGCTGCTTTTTTCTCTCCCATGGTTCGTGACATCTTTTGGAATGGCGCTTGTGCTTCCAGCGCTTAGGCCTCTCATCAACTTCCAAGGTTTCCAGACGATGCGGAAAACCCAGCAGGCATATGACCGGATTATGGATCAACAGGCGAGAGAAGCCCTCCGATTGGTTCCCCGCGACGGGAGTACCGTTTCAGTATTGCGACAGCTGCTTAAAAAAGCTACTACCGGGGCACCCGGCACGACAGGGCCAGAAACCACAGAAAATCAAGAGCCCGGCTATCCGGGACGGGATACCGGGAGCGGAAGTCGCGATCATAACCGCGCAGAGCTGCGCCGCGCTGAACTGCGCGGGACTGCTTCTCCGCCAGAGGCGGATCAGCCTTTGGCTGAGGGAGATGCATTGAGGCATCGCTCCGAAGTTCGTAACAATAAAGATAGTTCCAATCAGTCATCAATCGAAACGAACGAGAGTCCTTGGCGTGTACAAAGTGTTTCGCCAAGGGCCGAAATCCGTAGTGCTGAAATACAGAACGTTGATTGGAAGATTGACGAGGTGAAGGGAGGAGTGATTTTAACAAATAAGAAAATTGACGTTAGGGTCCAGCAATTTCCGTTGCCGCACAATCTGAATATTGCTCTCCTTGAATTGGAACCGGGCGGCTCGGCGCATACGGCCGGGAAATTTGTCAAAGCCATTCAATCGTCCGAATTGAAAAATAAAGTCCGCAAGTTTGCTTTTGATTTAAAACAAACGCCAGGTGAAGTGTTTGGCAATTTTCAGCCGGATTTGATTCTGGCTCCGTATGACGGATTTCATAACGATACGTGGGTGCAGAAGTTTATTCAATCGTATGCGGATGCCCGCGCAGGTCCGGTGACGGTTCTTTATTATGAATCTTACCAAATGGGAAATGTCGCCAACTTTTATTTTCCGCTTTCGCGCGCCGGATTTACAAAAGCCCTGCGTGGGTTTGGAAGTCAAGACACTCAATTGCGCCGGACTGATTTTCTGAAAATTCTTGAAGAAATGGCGCGTTACGCGGCTCTCAGAGGAAGACTGGACGGAGCGCTGGGCGATGACGTTGAATATGCAAATCCGTTTACTGTGGTACGGATTGAGAATGGTGAAATTGTTAACGCTCAGGAAAATTTTCAGCTTCGTTTGAACAAGGACGTTCCGTTGATGATAGCTTCTCCTCATCCTGACGACGATGTGGTCGCGGCGGCCGCTGCCATGATTGATGCGTTAGGCCAAGGAATGAAGGTCGAAAATTGGGTGGCCGGATCGGGCCACACGGGTGTGGCAGATTTCAAAGAAGAGGAAATCCGCTGGGCGATGAGGAAGCTTAAGCAAGTGTACCGGCCCAACAGCCGTTTCTACCGCACCATTCAGTATGTCCATGCATTTTATCAAAGAGTGCTTCAGGAATTGGATAAAAAAGGAACTCAGATCGATCCGGTGATCAGAGAAAAACTAAATTGTTTTGCGAATCCCGAAAAACTTCTCCGTTTCATTCAGAATTGGAAAGTGGGTGAGGCGGTAAATTTTGAAATTGAAGAATTGATGCGGCGTGTCATCCGGCGGAAAGAAATAGCGGGTGAAGCCGCGGTGTTGCGGGAAGGATTGCCCGGCAAAATCAGAGTGAAGTGGCTCGATGAAGAAGTTGCCGCGTATCAGCGGGGAATTGGGTTGGCGCCGGACTGGGCGATTCAGGATGCGACGGCCCGCATGAAAAAGCGCCTCGAAACGTTTTACCGCCAACACCGGGCGGCGTTGGAATCGGGCCGTGCGGACGGCATTTCGTGGTCGGTCATTCTTCCGCATTGGGAGGACCGGCATCATCACCACCGAAATACCACGACAATATTTTTAGAGCCGCTAAAGGAAATTTCAAAACAATACAAGATAGGAATCGACGTCTTGCTTTATCTGGCGCCGTGGGCCGGAGATTTTGACACCAACTTTTTTTCGTCAGGAGAAGATGTTGGTGAAAAAGATCGTAGCCGATTCGCTTCATTGGCGAGAGAAGCGGCAGACCATCAGCAGCGGGCCCTTGCTGTCGTTGACGGCGAATTGACAGCCACATCGATGGGCCTGACATCTCCTACTCCCGAACAAATGGGAGGGAATAAAGCAGAGCGATTCAAACGGGCCCGTATCTTTCCCCGGGCCGAAGTTCGTAACCTTGAAAGTAGTTCCAACCAGTTATCAATTGTGACGAATAAGAGTCCTCGCGATGCACAAAGGAACCGAGCGAGGGCCGAAGCGCGCTTCAATAATGATAATACAAAAGCGGAGATTCAACCAGGCGCGCAAGTGTCCTGGCAGTTGTGGCGCGGGCAGAAGACTGCCACTGCCAGGGCCGAGGTTCGGGGGCTTTACGACACACTATTCAGTGGGGTTCTATCGCATCAACAGAGCTTCAGGGCTCGATTCAGCCAGGTGCTTACAGATTATTATGCAACACATTCTCAAACGGTAACACCCTATGCGGCGGAGGAAGTGTTGAAGAAGACGTATCGAAAAATGCTGGACCGGAATTATTCAGTTCATGAGCGAATGCGGAAAAGTGGAACGGATTTGGTGGATTATCCGACAACAAAAGAGCAAGGGACTGCACAACTTGAGCAAGGCCCGCTGCTGATAGATTTGATCTCTGAGTTAGCAGCCAAACACGCGTTGCGCTTCATGCAAGAAATAAAGCGAGAACATTTCGGGATTTCGCTGGCAACAAACGCCGACTTGCTGCGGGAATTTAGTATTCGGTATAACGAAGAACTTCCGGCCACCATCAAAATAGAAGCAAAAGAACGCCTTCAGCAAACGCGGATTGATCTAAATCTTTTTATGGATATTCTTGATGAGGCGATGACTGAAATCGAAACGGAAATGAATCAGATGTTGTTTGATGATGATGGGGACGAAGAATACCGGGAAGACCCGAACGGATTTGAGTCTTACTTAGATTCATTGTTAGTTACCGAGACATACTTGTCCGGGCGGAATAAAATTCTTTTGTCGGGCGAGGCTCTAACAGATGGATTCGCTGTCTCCGCCGAGGCGCTCAAACATTTCGACGAATGGCTTAAACGCGCCGTACTCGTTACACGGTCCGAAGTTCGTAACAATGACAATAGTTCCAACCAGGCATCAATCAAGACGCGCAAGAGTACTTTGGCGGACCATGTGTTAGCCAAACGTGCCGAAGTGCGCTCGCTCGATGGGCAAACGGTAGAATCGGTTCCTCAACTTGTCAAAACAGCTGATCGTTTGATCGCTGCGGCTGATAAAGGGCTTTTAAAACGCGATCAAAAAGCAGGTCCTCGTTTTATACAAGCTTTGTTAGATGCAGAAAGCAGACAGCAGACGCAGCTTTACGGAATCTCACGCAGTCAGTTAAAGATTTTGAAAGGTCAGATGGAAAGAAATCAAATTGCCGATGACGACTCGTCAGTTCAAAAGCTAATACAGCTGGCAGCCTATATTTTAAAATCGTTTGCGACGCCGGGGGTTGATCGTTTAGAGGAAGTTAACCATGAAGATCCGCTTAAAGATGTTATCGATTTTCTTGTCCAAGCCAAGAAAAGAATCGATCTTTTGGCGGGGAACGATGATGACCGGGCTCGCTTATTTCAAGTATTTCTTCTTCCCAGGCTTGGGACTAAAGACGCTACAGGTGGAAAGCGAATGCCTTCAAATCCAGATGAAGTGATTGTGACAAGGTTGGAAACCGAAGGAATTTTTGTCAAAGAATTGATTCGCGAGCGGCTTGATATAGCGAAAGCAGATCCTTTAACTCCTGATGGTCCACTGGTGCTTACAATCGGAAAAAGTTCGCATGATATGATTTTGAAAGTATTTTTTCCACAGTTGAGAAACCAACCGGAAGAGAGAGCACGTTTAGTGGGCTTAGCATTCACCGTTGAACAGCAGGTGTATCGAGCAATTCTTCTTGAAAAAACTTTTCAATTCCAAACAGTTCTATTTCATATGGCTGCACGGAGATTGTTTGAGTCTAAACGTTTTCCGAAAGAACTGCTCATTCACAGGACAGCTATAGAAAACCGTTTCATCTCAGGGGCGGTCTCTTTGGCTTATGCGAAGATCCACGCGGAATTGAAGAAGAACGGATTTGATGGTGGCGTTTTAAGTTATCCGTTTTCTGGCGCAGATGTGATCGCGCCTCTTTTGATGACGGATGCAAAAGAAATGCATTTCTATGATGCGTTGCCGTTTGGTTTTGATGTGCAGGAGAAAGATGTCAAGGAATTGAAGGAGGCCTACCGCTCGAGTTTACTTGTAAAAGGTTATATTGATTATCCGGCTTTGTGGGCAATCGGAAACACCAAAATCCCGATATTGTGGGAATTAGAAGCGTTGGGGGCAACCAATATTGAAGTGGTTAAGGGTGGAAATCCGAATGACTATGAGATCCGTTTTCAGTGGTCATACGGCAACCGGATGCCACCGGTAAATCGGACGATTGTTTATCATGAACGTGAATTTTCAAAGAAAGGTGATTTCAGAGATATTTTCGGAGAGCGGACAACTTATTATTTACAAAAAGCTGATTTGAATTTTGGACAGATACTTTCTGAAGGGACTGTATTCCCGCCGATCGTGATTTCTTTCCAAGGGGGTGATTCCAATTTCCCAGGATATCACCGTGTTCGGATGAACCAGCTTTTCGACATGAACATGATAGAAAGTGCATTCTATGACAGCCAGTCGTATGGAAAGCCGACGGATGGATCTATTTGGATCAAAGAAGGGATCCGCTCCGAGCTGCGTAGGGTCGGAGTCATCCTGAGCGAGCGGAGCGAGTCGAAGGATCTAAACGCCGCTTTGAGCTCCCCGGGCTTGCCCGGGGGTGAATGGCGCCCGAAGGGCGTGCCGAGCATGGAAAGAGAAAATTCCAAGCGAGGCCAGATTTTGAAAGGTGCCCCGGGCTTGCCCGGGGGGAAGCCACGGACAGAGACAATAACCGGAGATCCTTCTCCGCCAAACAGCGCGGCCGGATCCGCCCACGCTTTAGTGGCGGAGAGTCGTTCTTCGGACTCCCTCAGGATGACAGTCAGTTCAAGGGCCGAAGCGCGGGAAAATCAGAGATTAGAAGTGCCGCGGGAACGTGTTTACGGAATGACGCGGATATGGCCTTTGGGCTGGAGAATGATTAATCCTTGGAAGTCCTTCGCTGGAACGGAATTTAAGAGTTTTTGGAATGCTTCGATAATCGTATCGGCATACGGAGGATGGATTTGGATTCGGACGATATTAAATTTCGTCGGCGGGTATATCGTGATATTAGTGAAGTCTTTGTCCAGAGTGATCAGAATTCTTTCTTCCTTTTCAGCTCGCTCAACCACTTCGAGATCCGATGAAGCCGGTGTTGCGCGGACACAGTCATGGCCAAGCGTTAGAAGTGTTTTGAGGAGTTTGAGGGGAATGTCCTCGTCAATGAGGAATTTCATTCAAAAGCTCAGGTTGTTTGTTCAAAAGGAAAGTATTCTTGGTTTTTCGCCCATTGGGCTGCAAAGCGCAATGCAATTCGGATATGTTCAAGACTTAGATTCGGATAATAATTCTCGCCCACAATCTCTTCCGGTTTCACCCCGCCCTCTAAGAGCTCAAGTACCGCATAAACCGGAATCCGGGTTCCCCGGAAGCAAGGTTTTCCGTGTTGGATTTTGGAGTCAATTATCAGATATTTTTGGATTAAAGGGTCCATTCGTTTTACCTCTGCGGGAGTTTATCACGGCAGGTGTTTTTAGTCAAGGTACCGCATCAAGATCCGAAGCGAGGCAAGGCAAGGTTGAGGGACTTGAACAGGATGAAAAAGCGATTCTTGAAGTGCTGGATCAAATTGACCGGCTGCGGCCTCAACTTGAAACGCTTGTTGAGAGATACGCGGGTGACGCAGCAAAAGTCGGCGAATTGGATTCCGAATTCATGACGGCTTTGGAAAAGATTAAGAAACCGTTGTCCGAGGTTGTTTATCCGATCGTTGGCAGAAAAATCGGCAGAAAAAGGCAGGAGCGTTCTTTGTCGGGAGATATTATGGTCGGACATGCTTTGGATACCGCACTTGGAATAATCGAAGCAACTTTAGCTTGGTTTCCCAGTACAGCAAAATACCGGGCATTGAAAAAAAATGTGCGCTTTCTTTATGGCCAGTTTGAAGCGCTAAGGCTTATTGTCAGTAGTGGCAAACTGAGTGATGTCGCTCTGTATTTCAACCACAGTCAAGGTGGTTTTCTTGATGCCTCCGGATTGCGAACAGGTGACAGTCAGCCAAAAAGGGAGCAGGAACGCGAAAGCCGTTCCGAAACGCGGCGTGGGATCGCGTTTTATGAAAGGATGGTCAGTTCCCCTTTGATGTCAGCCGGTGTTGTTTTATGGATGAATTTCTTGACATGGGATAGCAGATTGGCGATGGTCGGCGGAAAAACGCGCAAGCAAATGATTCCTGCAGTCAGAGAGGGTGGATATCGTTTACTGTCGGAAAAGTCTTTATCTTGGGTGAGTAAGATTCTCGCTTCTTTTTTTGCGAGTTGGAATACCTGGCCATTTTTGAATCCTTTTGGAGTTCTGATAACGTCGCTTCCTAAACTGATCAACAACCGGATAACATCTTGGTGGATCATTTCGTCGGCGAGAATTCGAAATTTAAGCAGCGAGGACACGGGCGCTCAAACGGTTTTTGTCAATGACTTCGCTGGCAAACTCCAACGCAGCCTGGATCGCTTTCTTGGAAAGGGAAGGATATCCGCGCAGAATGGCGCTGACAGAGTCGCCCCCCTCAAGCATTTGCAGGATCAAGGATACAGGAATCCGGGTACCGCGAAAACAGGGCTTTCCATGGCAGATAGCAGGATTGATACTGATATATTTTCGGACCAACGTACTCATATTGGTAGTAAATTTAGCACAGGTATTATGCAGAGTCAAGCACGCCATGCCGAAGCTCACGACGAATCGCGAGCGGAGTTAAGGACTGCTCCGGCATCGCAACCAACCGTTGCGATGTCCGAGCCGCCTCGGATTTCGGTTAAATCCGAGACTGTTTCGGGCGATGCATTGAGGCATCGCTCCGAAGTTCGTAACAATAAAGAAAGTTCCAATCAGTCATCAATCGAAACGAACGAGAGTCCTTGGCGTGTACAAAGTGTTTCGCCAAGGGCCGAGCTGCGGGCAAGACAAGCTGGATGGGTGACCAAAGGTGTGCTGAATCAGCTCTTAAGAAAACGAGGCGCGAATCTAAAATTAGTCTCGGAAGATTTAGGAGGAGTTAAGAGTTCTGCTATTGTCAGTCAAATCAGGCGATTCGGGCTTGAGAAAAACGCCGCGCGTTACCGTTCTCAACTGCAGCGTTTTAAAAAATTGCTTGCAAAATATCATGCTCATTTGGAAAAGATGGCAAAACGTATGCATGTCAATATGACAACAGTTTGGGAGCGCATCCAGAATTATGGCCTCGCTGATCGCGCAAAGAGAATGAGAGACACGCGAGGAGAAAAACGGGTGAGTCCCGCTATCGGGAAAGAGCTTAAACAGCTGCTGAGAAAGAAGAAAAAAAATCGTAATGAGTGGATCAGATTATTAAAAGGCCTTGTGACACTTCTTCCTCACTGGAGAGCGGCAACACCTGAAGTTCTCGCCGGCGTGTGGGGAAGTTTTCTTTCAGAGCGGCAAATTACAATGGCATTGTGGAAGCACGATATTCCTTACAGAACTGTTGGAATGGCCCGTAGTACCAGGGAGTTCAAGTCTCGAGAGGAATGGATTGCATATTTAAAAGCCAGGGTCGCGGAATTACCGGCCGGCACTCTACCTACGACGCGTAATGTTGCGGATATTTCGGGCCGGGAAGTAACGGGGGTTGGAATTTGGCACGCCTTATATTACCACGGAATTACTTTTCAAGAAGTCGGGATGATAAATGAAACAGATTTGAAAAGGTCGCGCTCAGAATGGATTGCCGAACTTTCTGCTATTGCAGGGAAAATTCCTTCCGGATTGAAGCGAACCGCGAGAAATGTCGCAGCTTTTTCCGGCGGAAAACATACGCCTGAACAAATTCGCGCAGCGATTGTCTTTCATTCAATTTCTTTCCAGGAAGTCGGGATGGAGAAAGCGTTGCCCCCAGCCAGAGCTACAGGAGAATGGAAAGAATTCTTGCGCAGACTAATCGAGAAATTACCTCCTGGGCTTCCGCCAACGGTGAACAATGTGGCGGATCAATCGAATGGAACGGTTACTGCCCGGCAAATTCGATCGGCGATGAATACGCACGATATGAATTACGAAGAGCTCGGCTTGGTAAGGGAAAGAGTGTTGCCGAAAACCAAGGATCAGCGGAAAAGTTTTCTTAAAATGTTGGTTTCTAAAGTGCCGGCGGACATTGCGCCCACCGTCAGAAACGTGGTCGATTTCTCGGAAGGTTTAGTTGAAAATCGTTTCGTCATATACAACGCGTTAAATGCTAACAAGATCAAATATGAAGAAGTTGGTCTTGTGAAAGAGAGAAGGTCGTACAAAGATTTCCTGACCCTTTCGCAATTAGGGTTGAGGAAGGATTGGGCTAATATCGGCGGCAAAATGGTTCTGATAGCCGCCATTGATGATTTTCGGGCGTCCGAAACGGAACGGCGTTTCATGCTGGAAATAATCGTTGATGAAGCGATTAAATCTTTCCCGGTCAAAGAGCGACGGGTCGCAAACCGAATTTTGGAAGAATTCGATCAAGGTTTTGTGCTCTCGAGCATGGACGCTTTGTCAGAAAGAACCGGTATCTCTATCGGCTCGATCAGGCATACGTTTAACCGCTTGAAAAAAATACTAAGGCGAGTTTCAATTGATGAGTATTTATCCGGACAAAGACCGAGACAGAATTCCGATGCTCGCCGCTCCGAAATGCGGGAATTGGAAGAGAATGCGGAGCTTGAACAGCGGTTAAAACAAGCGGTGGGACAAATTTTGAATACTTCTGTCAAATTTCTCATTGTTCACCATTCCAGGACCGGCGAAATGTTTCATTTAGCGGTGATGAACCTATCGGATGGTAACGTGGTTGGTTCTGTCGGCTATAAAATTGATGGTTCCGGATCAATTTCTGTTATTTCAGCACTTAGTATGCCTCAAAGAAGGGGCATTATGAAATTGCTTGTAGGCTATCTGGCTCTGACTCGTAACATATCTTCATGGGTTTTTCAGGCATCTTCAATGGAAGGCTTTTTGCGCCGTTTGCAAGAGGAAGGCTATGTCAAAACTTATAGTCGTCGTGCCAATTATGATGATTATGTGACGATTAATGTGGATAAATATAAAGAGTTATTTAGTCGGTCCGAAGGTCGCTTCAATAATGATAGTGCGGAAAAAACTTGGGCGGGTGCGATTGACTGGAATGAAGTGATAAAAGCCAGAATTGCTCAAGTGTTTCAAGCGAGCGGTGTCAAATCAGAGCAAGTCATTCAGGAATTGGTTGCGAAAATCGGCGAGCGGAGTTTTGATCATGCGGATCAATTCAAGAAATGGCTGAAGGATCCCCAAAATAAAATCCGCGGGATTGGAGAAAAAATAGCGAAATGGCTGGCGGAAGACACCTTCGCCTTTTTGGCGGCAAGAAAAAATGTGGTTGACCCCATCACGGATCCATTAATAACGGCCGAATGGCAAGGCTCACGGCCCCTTGAAATGACTTACGTTCCCGATCTATGGAAAGCTTTAACACCGGAACTGCAAGCGCAAATCGAAAAAGCTTCTGCTTATTATCCGGATGAATGGAAGGGAATCGGGTACGAAGAATTAACGGAAAACAAGGCCGAAGGCCGGACCATTCGCATAGCGTTGAAGGAACCGGTTGTTGTCAACGGTGAAGAGATGGATGCCGTGGAAATTACGGGAGTGTTATTCAAGAAAGAAAACTTTGGGCAAGGATTTTTCGGGGCTTCTTGGGGAACGACAGCGTTTCATGTCCGAGATATGTCAATGGATCAGGTGATGAGTCTCGGCATCCATATTTCTTTTGACCGCGAAGGCCGGCCTGTTTTAAGTCCGCCTCTTTTTTCTCAAGAAGGAGGGCATGGGGCGGAAACGGCAAGAAAAAAATTCATTCGCGCAAGATACACGCTTCCGGCGGCCGGCTTGCGCGGGCCGATTGCTTTGGCTTACGGCCGGTATACGAGTCCGGAGCTCAAGAAAAATGATTTTGAGTTGGGTGTTTTCATTTCATTTGTGAGGAAAGGGCATCATGAGCGTTTCGGCGCCGCGTTTAATCAGCGATTAGATGAATTGGCTGAAGCCATTCCGAGTGCACTTTCGGATGCCGAACAAAAGAGTTTGGCTGCGGCCCGGCGTAAGGCGTTGCGCACGTGGCGTATTCAGATGGCGCAAGTGGATGGAAAAGCGGTGGTCGGGAAATTAGCTCAAGAGAAACTGGCGAGTGTTTATCAAGCGTATGGGCGGGCATTGCGACAAGTCAATGATGCCGGATTTTTCCCCAATCAACCCCATCAGGGAAATGTAGATATTGATTTGACAGGGAAAGAAAAAACGATTTGGTATGATTTGGGGGGATGGCAGGAATCAAAAGATTTGACGCGTGAGCAGGCGTTTGCCTATCGGTATCAAACAATTGCCATGGCGCTTCAAGTGATTGCGCGGAACTTAAATTCTCAACTCATGCAGACGATTAGGAAGGCAGGCTTTAGTCCTTGGCGCGAATTTATAAAAGGATATTTTTATGATCAACTTACTAATCCCCATTATGATTACGATCGTCTCGGTTTTACGGAAGATTTCCGGCACAGCAATATGGATCTTCTTATTTCGGATGAGCACTTTTTTGATCCCGATCAATCAATTCCGATCCATCTCCAGATCGACGGTGTGTTTGTGCGGAACCTTCGCCAGATGCAGGGCTTTGGCGCTGAGTTGAGTCCGGAGGAAGTTTCGCGGCTTGCAAAAATTCAAACGATTGCGAAACAAAGCCCGACACGGTTTGAAAGGCTCACGAAGCAGCTTAAAGAAAACTTGCCAGTTTCAGCAAGAGCTGGCCTATATCCTTCGAGAGTCGGGCAGTGGCTCAGACTTGCGGATGAAGGCGATGAGCAGTCCCTCAGAAAACTTTTGCAAACGTTTGTCGAGGAACAGCAGCAATCTTTATTTGCTGACAGGGTAGATGATTTATTTAAAATAATTGTTTCTTATGCCAACCGTTCTGAGGCGAGGGAAGCGGAAAGCGAAATTTCAAAATATTCATTTAAGCTCCCGATCGGTTCCATGGTACCAACAGAGCATCCGTTTTTATGGGGTTTTAGAAAAGGTAATTGGATCATGATCGGTGACGGAATAGAAGTGTATGTTGATAATGTGATCGATCGAGAAACGGATCATCCAAAAGTAAAAATTTCAGTATATACCCGAGACCCGAATTTGATTGTTAAAGAAATGGAAGAAAGGGAATACAAGGGATGGTTAGGAATAGGTGACCAAGCGAAGATGAAATTTGCCGGCATGCATGGAACGACCGGTAATGCTACATTAGCTTTTTCAGCTCCTCGATATGACCCCAATTATTTATTGTTATTAGCGCTTCAATACATGAAGACCGGCAAAACTCCTCTGCACGAAATTTATAGTACGCGTAGCGAAGTGCGTGCAAAGATAGGAACGGATTTGATGGGGCAGGAAATACATGGGCTGAAAGGAGAATTCGTGTATTCGATCAATCAGGGACGCGAGAATGTGAAACTTGGAGACGTTTTAGACCATATTTTAAAATTGCACGAACGCGATGGAACGGAGATCGCGCGAATTATATTATATGACGGTGACAAAAAAGAACCGCTTGATGTGATCGATCGTAATCGTATCGTTTCTTCCGAAACGCTAATAGAAATTTATTTTCAACAAAACACAGTTCCGGTGCGTTCCGAAGTCCGGTGGAAACCGTCAACAGTGCCCGGGCTTTTGGAAAAATATAGAAAAAAATTGAAAGGTCTTAGTTATAACCAAGTTGCCGGAGTAATTGGCGTCACCTCAGCCACAGTCTCACGATTTTTTGGCACTCATCCGAAGGTCGCCCGACAATACGAAATTGTCAAAGGTGAGGCGCAAATTCCTCAATTACTTCAGCATTTTGGCAAAAGACGGTTAAAGGGATTAAATGTTTCTCAAGCCGCGCGAAAAATCGGGGTGTCTCAACAAGGTTTGGCTGATTATTTGGAAAGGCATCCGAAAAATTTTAAGAGGTTTGGGATCGTTAAAGTTGAAGCTTTCATTCCTGATCTTCTGGAAAAGAAAGGGAAAGAAAAATTGCGGGGCTTGAATATTCGGCAGACAGCACAGACCATCAAAGTCAATTATGGGAGTTTGTACGATCATTTTACGAGATACCCTGAAGACCTGAAAAGATATGGAATTGTTCCTCAAGAACCGGAAATTCCGGCACTTCTGAGACGTTTTGGAAAAAAGCGTTTAAAGGGTCTCAATATTGCCGAAGCAGCTGATTTGATTGGGAGCAGCCCTTCCGGTCTTGCGCAGCATCTTGAACGAAACCCAAAAGATCTTAAAAAGTATGGTATCAAACCTTTTTTGTCAATCATTCCGGAACGGTTAAAAGAATTTGGTCAAGAAAGACTCCGTGGTTTAAATATCCAGCAAGCAGCTCGGTTGATGAAGGTTAGCCACGCTGGTTTGGGGCAGCATTTGGAAAAGAATCAGGGTGATTTTGACCGCTATGGAATCGAGAGACCCAAACACATTCCCGCGCTTCTCAAGCGCTATGGGAAAAAACGTTTGAATGGTTTAAATGTTACCCAAGCGGCAGAGTTGATTGGAGTTAGCCAAACAGGCCTCTCGCTTCATTTTAAAAGTTATTCTGAAGATATGGTGAAATACGGGGTGCAACCGCGGGAGCCTGTGATTCCCGATCTTCTCGCCCAGCACGGAAAGAAAACTTTGGACGGTTTAAATGTTTCACAAGCGGCGGAAAAAATCGGTGTGAGTTTGTCAGGGTTGAATTCTCATTTAAGACAACATGAGGAAGATTTTGAAACTTATGGAATTCAACCCTGGGAAGCTTTTATTCCGCAACGTCTCGAAGAACATGGCAAGGGCGCGCTTCAAGGTTTGAATATTACGGAAGCGGCGGAAGTTATTGGCGTCAGTCAAGTGGGTCTTTCGGATCATTTTAGCGCGTACCCTCGTGATCTCAAAAAATATGGAATCAAAAAGAACAAAAGGGCAAAGCCAGCCGTCGAACGCCTCAAGAAAGCCATTGAAAGATTGGAGAACGAGCGCAATCTTACTCAAATGAGAATTGCCTCGGAAGCCAAGATAACTATGCCGTATTTGTCAGCGTTAAAGCACGATCCAGAAATTGAAAAAACGGTTACCGCAGCCATTACCCGTTCTCAGGTGCGCTCCGAGATGCGCTTGAATTCGGCTGATTCAAGCACTGCTTCGGGAGATGCATTGAGGCATCTCTCCGATCTGCGCAACGTTGAAGACCTATACAAACAATTTGTATTAGAGATGGACACTCTTAACAGCAGTTCCTCGTTACAGCAGATGGATCGCTTTAAACGCGCAGTATCACTTTGGCAGCAAATAAAAGAAGTGACCCGTAATACGTATAATAAAAATCCGCATTTTTTCACGGAGCTCCGAACGAGTTTTGAATCTTATGACTTAACAGCGTTGAAGCAACTTTTTATTCGGCTTGCGCGAAGATCTCATTCTAAAAAAGTTCTACCAGCTTTTAAGCCGCCATATCAAATTTTGGAAAGAGGTCCATCACTCCGGGACTTGAGCTGGTTTAGCAAACGAGGCGATGTCGTTGTTACCGCTATTGATAATGCTGCAGAATCAATTGCGTATTTGCGTAAACACGTTATTTCGCCTCAAATCAAGCTCCAAACTATGGATATGGAAGATCCGTTAAGTGAAGAAAAGGAATCTTCATTTGATGTTGTCCGTGATTGGGCCAGTCTTCATCACATTCCTATTATTGATTCTCAACATGGAGCAGATTTAGTGGTGCGTAATGCTTTCGAAGCGCTTAAGGTAAGAGGGATTTATGTCGGACTTGTAAAATCGGGAGAAGGCATTCATCTGTTAGACACAAAAAATCCAAGCGGACAATCTGAGGGGCTTGGTTTTCGATTTTATGAAATGTATACACCACAAAAATTAAAAGGGCTTTTCTTTCGTAATGGCTTTCGACATATCAAGATAATGGAAGCAACAGATTCAAGAGGAGGAAAACAATTAATATTTTTCGCAACAAAACCTGCGCGTTCCATGACGTCGTCGACTTCGTCTCCACCAAGGGCCGAAGCGCGCAATGAATCAAGTTTAAAGTTTAAAGTTACCCCTAAAGGGCGGCAAAGTGCCCGAAGTTCGAAGTTGGATGGAAGAAGTAAACTTCAAACTTTAAACTCGAAACTTGCAACTCCCGCCGAAGGCGGACGGGCCGAGCTGCGGCAGACGCCGAAGACGCAGAGGATGCCTGATTTGTTTTCTGATAAGCCGGAAGTTAAGTCTCTGGAGGATGCTGAAGCGGCAATCCGAGGGGCAGTGCCATTTAATTTCTTTGATTATTTCCCGGATCCCCGGACACGGACAGATGACTATATAGAGGGAGGTTTCTTTTATCGGGGCGTTAAAGCGGAAGATGGTTTAAAGGATGCTCTCGAAACAGGTGCTGTTAAAACAAATGATCCTTCGGAGAATACGTTATGGGCTAATTTTCAATACCTGTTTCATTCAATTGAAAACGCTACCGATTTAGTGCCGGGCCGTCTAGGAGTCTTGTTTGAAATGACAAAGGCTGTTGCTGAGCGGTACGAATTTGAAGGTGCGAAGACGAAAAAAGCTGTTCCTGTTTCAGAACTTTCTCGGGCGTGGCTTGTGATGGTGGATGAGGATATTTCTCAGTTAGATCCATCGATATCACGGAATATGATATCGGTAGACAGGTTACGACATCTTCGCTTGATTCAAGTAGTATTGCCAGGAATGTCCCGTTCTGAATCGCGCGGCGTAGCGCGCAAACCTTTCGCTCTGGCCGTGGTTGGGCCGATATCTCGCAATGATGTTCGCAAGGCCGCCCGAAACCCGGAACTCGAAACGGAATCCATTCGTTCGCAGGTCGACGTGGCGCGGGCGGTGAGGCGGATCGCCGGACTTCATTTAGGAAAAATGGCGAATGAAATTTACCGACAGGTCATTCCGGAAGCATTTGCGGAAGAATCGGTGGGACAAGGTTTGACGCAAAAGGAATTTGAAGTGCTTGGAAAAAAATATACCGAGCAACAAATTAAAATGTTCGAGCGGATTGCTCTTGTGCGGCACGGAGAATTTGGCGTGAATTATTATCCGGTTCTGGCGGAGATGAACGTTGATGATCTGTCGGCGGTGCTTGAGGGCGTTCAATCGATGGTGGAGAATCATCCGTATAAAGTTATGGTTTTCGCCGCGCCTTTTAAAATTCCTGAAAACATCCGCGAAAAAATAAATCAGCAATTTAACAGCCGTGTTTTTCTTTTTGGAGAAGTGAATGATTACGCAGCTTTTGTTGATCAAGTTGTCCGCAGTGGTTCTTACAGGAAAGACCAGCGCTGGGTAAACCGGCTGCTTCAGAAGGCGCAAAGCCTGTATCTGAAGAGCGGACAGAAAGGTGATTTCAATTCGATTGAGGGGCGAAGCAATACCGCGCAGGTTGCGGGAATGGCGAGTGTATTTAATGGATATCTTGCAACGGCGGCGCACAGATTTTTGATCGACAATTCTCTACAAATTGTCCCTGCTGAATATCTGCGAGCGCAGATTGCCTTCGGCCTTGTCGCGGCCGGGAAGCCCGATGCCGAAACTATCAGGAAGCTTACGGATGATTATCTATTAATACGCCTTGTAGACGGAACGGGTTCCCGCCTCAGTTTATCGCTGAATCCAGAACGTTTAGGCGATATCCTGACGATCCTTGAGATGTTCCAGGTAGTCAAGAAAGCCGTTGAAGTTGCGGCTTAAAAGTTAGCGTATAGCGTAGAGCGTTTAGTGAGCGACATTTTGTCCGCTAACCGCTAAAAACATTGGCGCAATTAATTGTTTTCCTGTATATTATCGCCCTTAAATGGTATCGAGATAAATTTGCCCCTCACCCTAACCCTCTCCCTGAGGGAGAGGGCAGGGGTGAGGGGTGTTATTCTTTTAACGAAGAGGTAATAATTGTGGCAGACAAAGCTGAATTAAAAATTGACGGGAAGGCCTATGAATTGCCGGTCGTTCACGGGACGGAAGGCGACAGCGGAATTGATGTGAGCGAGTTAAGATCAAAGACATCGTATATTACATACGATCCTGCTTTTGGCAATACAGGATCCTGCCAAAGCGCGATTTGTTATATCGACGGAGAAAAAGGGATTCTGCGTTACCGCGGAATTCCGGTGGAACAATTGGCGGAAAATTCGCGGTTTATAGAGACGGCATATTTGCTTTTGTTTGGACAACTGCCGACCGAGGCTGAACTTAATTGGTTTTCGGCCGGATTGACGGAAAATGCCGCGCTCCATGATGATGTAAGACATTTCTTTTACGGATTTCCAAGTACAACTCATCCGATGGTGATTCTGTCGTCGGTTGTCTGTGCTCTGTCCGGTTTTCATCCGACACCGAAAGATCCCGCTGAAGACGATGAAGTGTATAAGCAAACAGCGATTAAATTGATGGCGAAAGTGCGGACGATTGCCGCATATTCCTACAAACGTTCGATCGGCCAGCCGTTCATTTATCCGCGCCGTGATTTGAAGTATTGCGCGAATTTTCTTCACATGATGTTTTCGCTTCCGTATGAGGATTTTAACATCGATGTGGACGCGGAGCGGGCGCTCAATATTTTGTTTATTCTCCATGCCGACCACGAGCAAAATTGCAGCACGTCAACGGTGCGCCTCGTCGGCAGTGCACGTGCCAATATTTATGCTTCGATTGCCGCCGGAATTTCCGCGCTGTCAGGACCGATCCACGGCGGAGCGAATCAGGATGTGATGGAAATGTTAGAAGAAATTCATCAAGCGGGCGGCAACATTGATTCATATTTGAGCGAGGCAATGATTCCGAATTCGTCGAAACGGCTATCCGGTTTTGGACACAGGATTTACAAAACCTATGATCCAAGAGCTAAAATTATTAAAGAGTACTGCCATAAGATTTTGCGGAAGCATAAAGGAACGGATCCGCTTCTTGAAATTGCGATGAAACTGGAAGAGCGGGCGCTGAGAGAAGAATATTTTATTAAGCGTAATCTATATCCCAATGTGGATTTCTATAGCGGGATTGTGCTGAAAGCGATTGGGATTCCTACCAATATGTTTCCGGTGATGTTTGCGATCGGGCGGCTGCCCGGATGGATTACGCATTGGAAAGAAATGCGCGAGTCGAAACCGGCTAAAATCGGCCGTCCCCGGCAAATTTATGTGGGACCGGAACGAACCGATTACGTTCCCATTGACATAAGAAAATAAAACAACGGTGATTGAGGAGAAATGCTGTGACAAGTGAGCAGGGGAAACGAAAAGCGGCTTCCCGGAAGGAAAAAGAAAAAATTAAGAAAACTGTGTCCAAAGCATCTCAAACGTCTTCTGTGCCTGACATTGAACTGAAAAAAAAGCCGCAAACGGCGGGAAAAACCATTTTTCTGGATCAATCACAAACCGGCGCATCCGAAGCCTCGTCACCGACGTCGTCCGGAATGATTAAAAAAGAAGGGTTGTCAGCCCAGAAATCTTCCGTACCGCAAAGTGCAAGTTTAGAAAACCTTGCGTTTAGTTACAACCAAACAAAACTTGTTTTGATTGTGCGCGATCCGGTTTGGGCCTATTCCTATTGGGATTTTTCGGGAGAGACGTGGGATCAAATGATGATGCTTTTGCGTGCGCGGCCGGGTGTGTTGCGTACGGTTTTGAGAGTTTATGACATTACCGGAATCGATTGGAAGGGAAATAATGCGAATCATTATTATGATTTCGAAATTTTATTGGACGCAAAGAATTGGTATCTGCAGCTTAATCATCCGGACAGGGAGTGGATTGCGGATTTGGGCCTGATAGATCCTGAGAGTAATTTATATGTGATTGCCAGAAGCAACCGGATTCATACGCCGCGTGACCGGCCGTCCACCGTTATAGATGAATCATGGATGACAGATAATTATGAGGAAATTTATAGATTGTCCGGAGGATATAACCGCGGAGAGTCCAGCCTGGATGTGATTCGCTCCAAAAAACTGAGGAGTATGTGGGAACAAAATATTTCATCGCCGGAGTTTCTCAAACGAACTCCAAAATCTCCTTCTTAAGTCTTCATCTCTTGAAAAATTTGCCGTTAATGAAATATCTATGAAAGGCCCGATGAAAAAAGGATATCTATTACTGCTTTTACATGCGCATCTTCCGTTCGTCCGGCATCCGGAATATCAGAATTTCATGGAAGAAGATTGGCTTTTCGAAGCCATTACGGAAACTTATATTCCGCTCATCCGGATGATGGAGCGATTTGAACATGACCGCTTGAATTACAGCCTTACCATGACGATCAGTCCGCCGCTGGCTGCTATGCTCGTAGATCCGTTGCTTCAAGAACGGTATATCAAACGGCTGAACGGGCTCATCGAACTTTCCGGAAAAGAAGTTGTGAGGACTAAAGGCCAGCCTGATTTTCGTGCGTTGGCCGAAATGTATCACGAAAGTTACAAACAATCTCTCAATTTATATAAAAACCAATACCGCTGCAACTTAATACAAGCATTCCGGAAATTCCAGGATCAGGGAAGACTTGATATTATTACGTGCGGGGCGACTCATGGCTTTTTGCCGAATATGGAAACGGTGCCGGCATCAGCTCGCGCACAAATTGCGATTGCATGCGATCAATACGAACGGTTGTTTGGCCGCCCGCCCAGCGGAATATGGCTTCCCGAATGCGGTTTCCAACCAGGGATTGACCGGTTGCTTAATGAAAACGGTATCAAATATTTTTTTCTCGATGCACACGGGATTTTACATGGAACTCCGCGGCCGAAATATGGCGTTTACGCACCGGTGTATTGTCCGTCGGGTGTGGCGGCTTTCGGGCGGGATCTGGATTCCTCTAAACAAGTGTGGTCGGCAGAGGAAGGATATCCGGGTGATTACGATTACCGCGAATTCTATCGGGATGTAGGATTTGACTTGCCTCTGGATATTGTGAAGCCTTATTTGCATGGAGAAGGAATCCGAGCGAATCTGGGAATTAAATATTATCGGATCACCGGCAAAGGGGATCATAAAGAAATTTATGCCCCAAAACAAGCGATGACGAAAGCGAAAAATCATGCGCATCATTTTGTCAAATACCGCGAGCGGCATGCTGAACGTCTGTATGATTGTTTGGGCGGCCGTGTCCCCGTGATTGTTTCTCCCTATGACGCCGAGCTGTTTGGGCATTGGTGGTATGAGGGCCCCAAATTTCTTGAGTATGTGATTCGAACCGTAGCCGAAGAATCGGATGTGCTGCAATTAACGACCGCCAAAGAATATTTGAAAGCCCATCGGACGAATCAATTGGTGACCCCCTCTTTTTCAAGTTGGGGGTATATGGGATATAGCGAGGTTTGGCTTGATGGTTCAAATGACTGGGTTTACCGGCATGTCCATCAAGCAAGTGCGCGGATGACCGAACTTGCCGAGCGTTTCAGTCACGCCAGCGGGATGATTGACCGGATTTTAAGACAGGCGGCACGAGAACTTTTGCTTGCAGAGTCGAGTGACTGGGCCTTTATTATGAAGATGGGGACGACGGTTGATTATGCAAAAAAACGCGTGATCGAACATATTCAAAACTTTACGCGAATATATGAAGGGATACAAAATAATTCGCTCGATTTGGAATGGCTGCTCAAAATTGAAAACAAGAATAATCTATTTTCTGACGTTGATTGGCGTGTGTATGCAGAGAAGTAACCTGCGGGTTTTTTGCGATCGTACAATTTAAATTGTATCCATTTGTCATTCCCGCGAAAGCGGGAATCCATCCGAGTTGTTTTTAGATTCTGCTGGATCCCCGCTTTCGCGGCACTGACACACATTGAAAACATAATTACTATTTAAATAGGCGGTCAGTACCGTCGTTAACTTCCTATGAAAGATTCATGGGTTGTTAAGGGCGGGGATGACATGAAGTGAGCAATGAAAGAACACAGGTTTCGTTGTGTGATCGTTTTTCCGGATTGTTTGAAGGGTTTTTAGGTAAAGAACGCGCTTTTTCTGCCGTAAATTATGAAAGTGAAATGATTGATTTCAACGTTGAGTGAGTCCCCCGAATTTATATAATTGATTAAAAATGATGAAGAAAACTGCAAGTTTTAAGTTCAATAAGTGGCTGACCGGTGTTTTAATTCCGGTGTTGATCGCACTTCAGTGTCCTCTTTGTCCGGTTCCGCAAGCAGAGGCGATGAGTGTATATCTGACAGCTCCATCTGCTGTGATTATGGACGAAAGTACGGGTGCAGTTTTGTATAGCAAATCGCCCAATGTGAAACGCGCACCCGCAAGTACCGTGAAAATACTAACAGCTCTTGTGATTTTAGACCGGCTTCCGCTTGATCAGTGGGTGACGATTAGTTCGCGGGTTGAAGGGGTGGAACCCAGCAAACTTTACCTTCGCGGGGGCGAAAAAATTCAGGTGTATGATCTTTTACAGGCGATTCTGATGAATTCGGCAAATGACGCGGCTCTTGCGCTTGCGATTGGTGCGGCAGGTTCTGAATATGAATTTTCGAAAATGATGAACCAAAAAGCAATTGCGCTTGGCGCCCAAAATTCAAATTTTAAAAAGGCAAGCGGTCTTCCGGCAGAAGGTCAATATTCCACCGTGTATGATTTGGCGTTGATTATGCGTGCAGCGATGAACAGTGTTGTGATTGCGTCGATTCTCAAAAAGAAAGCTTCCATGATGCGGACGGCGGAGGGAAAAGTTTATTATCTCAAGAGCCATAATAAAATGCTTTGGCGGCGGTATGATGTGATCGGGAAAACCGGGTGGACCCGGCAGGCCGGGTATTGTTTTGTCGGATCGGCCGGGTATGCCGGTAAACGGTTGATTGTTTCGATGTTGGGAAGCAAACGCTTGTGGACCGACGTGACAGCGATGGCTCAGGCGATGAGCGGTTATAAACCCCGCGAATTGATTTCTTACGGAGATCGAGGAAATGATGTTTTTGCCATCCAATCAGCCCTGAGGCGCGCCGGCTACTTCCATACAAGAGCAACGGGTTATTATGGCAAGATAACCGTTAAAGCGGTCCGCAGTTTTCAACGCGCAAAAAAAATAGAAGCTGATGGAATTGTCGGCGCAGAAACCCGTGCTGCATTATCATCGTATATGTGAGCTTTCACAATATCGGATTGTGCGGGAATCCAATTTCACTTCCATTCTTTTTTAAAATCCGCTAAACTATTCCACTTTAAATAATTATTAAGTAGGCCGTATATCATGAAAAAAATTCACCGGTTTATTTCGATTTTAATCCTTTTTTCGCTTATGGCTCCGTTTGCCGTAAGCGGCGAAAGGGAAGTTAAGGTGTTTCGTGTCGGAACAAAGGGGCAATTGACGCCAAAACAAACGACGACAGCTTCTTCCGGACCATCTGCTGTTTTGGTTGAACCCAAAGTGTTTGATTTGAATGCAAAAAAGATTCTTTTAATTGATGACTATGAAGATGGATTGTCCCGCAATTCATTAATGGGAGAAACAGGTAGCTGGAATCTTTTAACGGATAATCCCAAAGTCAGTATCGATCTTCAGGTTGTTGACTATGACGGCGCCAAAGGCTCGAACCATTCTTTGAAAATTTCATATAATCTAGATGACGATCAGTCGACGAATGTCGGGGTGTGGACCAAATTGATGGGGTTGGATGCGAGCGATTACGATCATTTGCAATTTGAGGTCAAGGGATCTGCCGGCGAGGAGTTTACAAATGTGTTTTTAGTCGAGCTTAAGAAATATAAAAATAATGAGCGGATCAATAAGATTAAAGGGACTCGGGTCGCCAAAGAAATAACGTCTGATTGGCAGACAGTTTCGTTTCCCCTTAATTTAATGACGGGTCTTTACGATCAAACAAACCCGGAAATATGGAACAATCCGTTGCTTGCGCTTAAAGATTTGGATGAGTTGGTGATTAATTTTGAAGGCCGACGCGTGACGCGGAAAAAAGGCGTGCTCTATTTCGATAATTTCCGTTTTGTGAAAACAGGGAATATGGGACCGACGATCATGGAGCATCCTGAGCAGGCAATGATGAAAACTCCGGTCGGACTTCAGGGGATCGAGTTCGCGAGATTTCTGATGAAACGTCTGCAGGGGTATCCGAAGGAAGTGAATGCCCGTGTCCATGCGAAGAAGAAAATTGCCGGAAGTTTTGCACGTTTTGGAGTCGGCTGTTTTGGGGAGCTTTCAACCGTTAATTGGAATAAAATTGAGATGCCCAGAAATGATAGGGCATTTTTAAAAATGGTGGCGCGCGATACGTGGAAGTTTTTTGACCAAATGATTGACCGCGAGCATCAGCTTCCCCTTGATACGATTCAGCTCGGCCGCAGAGAGCCGATTGATTCTGGGGCTTGGATCGGAGATTACATAAATGTGACGGACGTCGGCGTTTATTTAATGTGTGTTGTGTCTGCGTATGATCTGCGGTTTATTTCGAAGAAGGATGCGGTGAGACGGATACGGGCGACATTAAATACGGTTGAAAGTCTGGAGCATCATTCGAGCGGCTTTTTATACAATTATTATGATACGACGACGCTCGCGAAAACCAGTTATTTTGTGTCTCTCGTTGACAGTGGTTGGCTGGATGCGGGACTCTATGTCGTTAAAAATGCGTTTCCGGAAGAATTAGGCGGCCAGTGCACAGGGATGATCGAAAAACACAATTTTTCGTTTTTTTATGACGATGTGAATCAACAGATGACGCACGGCTACTATGCGAATTTGGATGTCCAATCGGATTATGATTATGGTTCGTTTTATACCGAGCCCCGTGTGGCAAGTTATATTGCGATCGGCCGCGGCGATGTTCCGTTAGAACATTGGTTTCGAATGGTGCGGACATTTCCGGAAGATTACGGTTGGCAAATTTCCACACCTGTGAACCGGGTGAAAAGGACCACTCTTGGTTTTTTATATTTTGGAGGATATTATGAATGGAAAGGCCTTCAGTTTGTTCCAAGTTGGGGCGGTTCGATGTTTGAAGCGCTGATGCCTACGTTGATTATCGATGAGAAGAAATATGCGCCCGAGGGGCTCGGTTTAAATGATGAGCGGCATGTGAGAGGGCAAATTCGGTATGCGCTTGAGGATCTGAAATACCCGGTATGGGGAATGAGTCCATCGTCTGTTCCGGAAGGCGGCTATTCGGAATATGGCGTGAACCCACTTGGTTCCAGAGGATATAAAGACGGCGTCGTGACGCCGCATGCGACGTTTCTTGCGCTTGGATTTATGCCGAAAGAAGCCGTTCGAAATGCTCGCGAGTTGATCCGGCGCTATGATATTTATGGGGAGTATGGTTTTTATGATGCCGTTGATATGAAGTCCGGGTTGGTTGCCAAAAAGTATTTATTGCTTGATCAAGCAATGATTTTAATTCAAATTAACAATTATTTAAACCATGGGGCGATTCGCAAACGCTTTCACGCGGATGCCATCAATGAAAAAGCGTTACCACTTTTGAAGGAGGAAAAATTCTTTGACTAAGCCACACCTGCGACATGCGGACCTCAAACAAGATCTTGTGAACCATTATTACGAGTTTCGGGGTTTTAGAAAATTCGGAGTAATAGCTGCGTTTTCAGGACGTCATTATAAAATGAATTTCACCGAAACCGGACCTCGCACCGTTGTGATTGCACAGCGGAAGCATTTTTGTGAGCAAGCCGGGATTGATTTTAATAAATTGGTATGTCTTGAACAAGTCCACGGTTCGAATATAATACGGGTAGGAGAATCGGAAGCCGGACGCGGTGCGCGCGATCCGGAGAGTGCGTTACCTCATTCCGATGCGGTGATTACCAACCAATCCGGCATTGTGTTATCGGTTCGGACAGCGGATTGTGCTCCCGTCTTTTTCCTCGATAAAAAACGGCGAGCCATTGGAATGGCGCATATTGGTTGGCGCGGTGCGGCAGCAAAGCTTTCGGCGAAAATGATTCAGGCTTTTCGGGTTCAATTTTTGTCAAAACCCGAAGATCTTTTGATTGCGATCGGGCCGATGATCCGCAGCTGTTGTTATGAGGTCGGCGATGAGTTTTTGCCGGAGTTTAAAACGTTTGTCAAACGGCGGAAGAAAAAATTATATTTTGACTTAACACGGCAAATTGTGGACAATTTAATCAGTGAAGGTATCGCCGAAACTCAAGTGGTTGATTGTAGAATTTGCACCGTTTGTGAAAACAAAAAATTCTCTTCTTACCGAAAAGAAGGTGCGCAATTCAGGACGATGATGTCGGTGATGAGTTTGATTTAAAAAAATACACATTTGGAGGAGTTGAATTATGCAGGCAAATGATTTAAGACGCGGGGCAGCGATTGTGCTGAATGGGCAGCTTTATATTGTGATGAGTGCAGAACACCGGACGCCCGGGAATAAACGTGCGTTTATGCAGGCGGAACTTCGGGAATTGCGAACGGGAAAAATTATCCAGCAAAAATTATCATCGACAGAATCAGTTGAAGAGGCCAATTTAGAGTCCCGGCACGCTCAATATTCATACAAAGATCCGGAAGGTTATCACTTTATGGATTTGGTGGATTATCACAGTTTTACCATACCGGACGACATCGTTGGGAATCAAAAATATTATATTAAAGAGAATGACGAGGTAGATGTCGATTTTCACGACGGAATTCCGGTGCTTTTGGAGCTTCCCGCGCATGTGGCTTTAAAGGTGACAGAAGCTCCTCCGGGCGTTAAAGGAGATTCGGTTTCTAACACGACGAAGTCTGCGATGTTGGAAACGGGTTTGAAGATTCAGGTTCCTCTTTTCATTAGAGAAGGGGAGATTATCAAAGTGGATACGCGGACAGGCAATTATTTAAGCCGGCAATGATTTTTTGTGGGCAGTTGTAAAAAAATGGGCGGCTAGCTCAGTTGGTTAGAGCACACGCTTCACATGCGTGGGGTCATAGGTTCAAGTCCTATGCCGCCCAAGTTTTTTTAAAAAATTAAAAGTGATAAGGCCCTGTGTTTATGAAAACAGTACATAGAGTCATTACAGGTGATTCGAGGAAAATGCAGGAGGTTCAAGACGCCTCTGTGCATTTGATCGTAACTTCCCCCCCCTATTGGCAATTGAAAGACTACGGAAGCAGTGACCAGATAGGATTTAATCACAGCTATGAAGAGTATATTAACAATCTAAACTTAGTTTGGAATGAATGCTTCCGCGTTTTAGAGGATGGGTGCCGGCTATGTGTTAATATCGGCGATCATGATCTTCCCCCGAAAAAGTGGACACAACGAAGAGTTGGTTTTAGTATGACAACCGGCTCAAAATTTGGAGGTGTCCAATGGATG
>Ga0156235_148_pt1 | contig 111796 bp, 81 predicted proteins | sample RifCSPlowO2_12_FD_107882 | JGI IMG/M metagenome (GOLD analysis project Ga0156235, IMG submission 107882) | Omnitrophica bacterium RIFCSPLOWO2_12_FULL_44_17 | reverse complement strand
AAGAACGATAGGAAAATGAAACGATATGGCTGGAAAATATTTAGTTGTTGCTCTTAAAAACTTTTTTCAGTGAACCCTATTTAGCGTTTTGAAGTGGTGAACACGCCAGTTCGTGTCATGCCCTCATGCTTCCCTTGGGAAAGAAAGGGCCGGCCCCAGTTTTTCAGGGGTAAGCGGGCATCTATAGTTGCTGGATTCCCGCTTTTCCGCCCAACAGAACGGCGGATCCGCCAGTTTGTTGGGTGGACGCGGGAATGACAAAAAAGCGGACGATCTTTTATAGATAATCACTTCAAAGCGCTAAACAAATACCCGCAAAGGGTATGGTAAAATAAAAAGTTGAACCTTTCCCTTTTTCGGATTCGACCCAAATTCTGCCGCCATGGCGTTCTACAATTCTTTTACAAATAGAAAGCCCGATTCCCGTCCCGGGATATTCCTCTCTTGTATGAAGCCGTTGAAAAATTTTGAATATTCTTTCCGTGTGAGCCGGGTTTATACCGATCCCTTGATCGCAAACCATAAAAACCCATTCGTTTTTTTTCTTTTCCGCTGTAATCGATACTTTTGGCTTTTCGGGCCCTCGAAATTTAATCGCATTTCCAATTAAATTTTGGAAAAGCTGCCCGACCTGAACTTCATCCGCTAAAACAACCGGCAAATCATTGAATGAAACCTCAGCTCCGCTTTCTTCGACAATGCTTCGCAAGCCCGCTAAAACTTGGCTTAAAAGCAATTGCACATTGACAGGCTTGAATTCCTTCCCCCGAACTCCGATGCGGGAATAAGTTAAAAGATCTTTAATCAAAGATTGCATCCGTTTCGCGCCATCAACGGCAAAGCCGATAAAATCATTCGCGTCTTCGCCAAGCTTTCCTCTATATCGTTTTTCGAGAAGCTGCAAATAGCTTTCTACGACCCGAAGCGGCTCCTGTAAATCGTGCGAAGCCACATACGCAAATTGTTCTAATTCGGTGTTCGAACGTTTTAATTCTTCTTCCATTTTCTTCCGTTCGGTAATGTCACGGAAAAGCCCAATCAAATAGGGTTTCCCGTTTAATATAATAGGAGAACAATTGGCATCCGCACAAAATACGCTCCCATCTTTTCTTCTCATGGCTATATTTTCAACCAAACCAATTTTTTTTCGCTTTGCTTTTTCAAACGCCTCTAATGCCTCGGGTAATTTTTCCGCCGGATGAATATCCGCTATATTCATCTTTTTAATTTCTTCTTCAGAATAACCCAACATTTGACATATCGTAGAATTTCCCATGATTAAATTTTTCGTTGCCGGATCGGCCAACAGGATTCCATCTGCAGCTTGATCAAAAATCATCCGGAAACGTTCCTCAGATTCTTGAAGGGCCTGTACCGCCTTCTCGCGATCGGTAATGTCTTCTCCTGAACTCAGCGTCCCAATAATATTTCCACTTTCACCCCGAATCACCGTATTAAACCATGATATTATTCGCTCCTCTCCTTTTTGAGTCATTAAAGGATTTATAAAATGCTCGCAAATACCGGTTTCGCCTGCCATCAATTTATTGAATATAGAAGAGACATCCTTCCGTAAATGTTCAGGCACAAAACTTTCAAACCAATTTTTTCCGATAATTTGATCTTTTGAACATCCTAAAATTTCCTTCCCGCTTTTATTAATCATTGTACACACGCCGTCTCTATCTAAAGCAACCATTATCACTGCCGCGACATCGAGATAATTCTCCGCTTCCTTTTTCGCTTCACCGAGCTTGTCTTCAAACTGCTTTCGTTCCGTAACATCTCTTCCGACTGACTGATATTCCAAAATAGAACCCTGATCGTCACAGATCGCTTTTGTCGCCCATTGAAGCCATTTCGTTTCGCCACTACTCAAGACAACTCGCTGTTCCTGCAAAGCAAGCACATTTTCCGCGTTGAGAATCAAGCCGCGGTTAGTGGAAGAATCTTCTTTGCCAACTGATAGCAAAACTTTCATATTCCCAAGTAACTCTTCTCGCGTGTTACCAAAAAAACGGCAATATGTATCGTTAACAAACGTCAATACCCCGTCGGGTTGCCACCTGCATACCAATTCCGTTTGATCATCAACCACAGACCGGTACCGTTTTTCGCTTGCTTTTAATTCAGCGGTTCGATCATTCACGAGCCGCTCAACATGAACCGTCCACCCAATTGATTTCCCAAAAAACCAAGCAAGGAGTCCCGTTATCGAAAATCCGCCAAACAAAACCACCCACGGAAACCATGTCATACGTTTTTCGCAATACGCACACTTCATTTCGAATAAAGCAACCCAACGTCGCCCTTCAAATTCAATGGGAACTGAATATTTTACGTCTTTAAAATGAAATAAAAAACATGGCTTAATCCTGTTTGACTGTTCCAAAATACGAAAGCCTTCGGAAGATAATAACCTCTCATTAACCGGTGCCTGCTCATCTTCGAGCCGAACCGCAATCCCCGGATCTTTAAAGGATTGAAAGGCTCGTTTTAAAATTTCAGAAACTTTATACACTCCTATAATAAAACCTTGAAAACTCTTTTGGCGCTCTTCAACCGTATTCAAAACTGCCCTTCTTTGATAAACGGGCAAAACAACCAAAATACCGTATGTGTTGTCGGATTTTTGAATCAATTGAATCCGCGAGGTAACAATCGTTTCTCCCATATCGCGGGCTTTTCGGAGAATGTCAAAACGTGTTGATTCAGAACCTAAATCATACCCCAAAACTTCTTCATTCCCCAAATGAGGCTCGATGTAATAAATTGGGAAATATTCACTCCGCCGAGATGCCTTCACCCATTCGCTATTTTTTGCTTTTTCTGTAAAATAAAAATCGGAGAGACCCTCCTGTTGCGCCTCAGTTTCATAGAGTCCCCGTTCAGCATCCAAAATGCGCGGCACCCATTCAACCGCTTGCAAGCTTGGCAAATGAGGTAATAACGTTACAATAAATTCATGAAATTCCTTCCGTTCCACCTTCTCGGAACCAAGATAAAAAGATCGGGTCGCTTCCAAAAAAACTATTTGTTTATCAATCATTCTCCGGAGTGACGTCGCAATATTTTCAGCGTCCGCAATAAAATCTTTACGGATCCTATACTGCTCGCTTTGAAGCACCCATAAACATGCCATGGTGGTAATAAAAATTCCAAAAAAAATCACTATCCAAACGGGAGTAAACCGTTTTGGGTTTACTGTTTTGGAGTTATTAGAATTAGAAATTTTTATATTCTGATTCAAAGGGAAAATCCTTTTTTCTTTTTTGAAGAAATACCCTTTTTAAATTCTTCCAAATTAAAAATGCTTCGGTGAGGTTTTTCAGGAAGCTTGACAACGGCAAACCAAAAATCCTCAATGTGCTTCACAACGGAAATAAACTTTTCTAAACGAACAGGTTTCGTAATATAACAATTCGCGTGACGGTAATATGTTTCATAAATATCTTTCTCGTCATCCGAGGTTGTCAAAATCACAACCGGAATATCTTGAAGATCTGGATCATCCTTGATTTCGACTAAAACCTCACGACCATCTTTCTTGGGGAGATTCAAATCCAACAAAATCAAATCCGGGCGGGGCGCGTTACAAAACTCTTCTTGCCGGCGTAAAAACCTCATCGCTTCTTCACCGTCTCTCACCACCTGCAGTTCATATAAAAATTTATCTTCTCGTAAAATTTCTTCCATCAAACGAATGTCCGCGAGACTATCTTCGACAAGTAAAATCACAATCGGTTTAAGATTATGATTCGACATATAACACTTTTCCGTCGGAATCTACAAGGTTGGTGCATGTTGGAAAAAATATGAAAAAGTCGGGAAGGATTGAAGTGAAATGGTTAAGAGAAAGTAACACGCCTTTGCGCATGGACTTCTCCTCCATTTCATCGAAGTTCGAAACACCTTGATTTTTGACGTTGCCGAAATAACCGCTTTATCAAAAGTGGGATCATTATACTCCCGCGCTTCTATGGATGGTATTTATTTGGCGCTCTGAGGTTGACTATTGCCCCTCACCCCTGCCCTCGCAGCGAAGCGGAGAAGGCAGGGGTGAGGGGAATTTGTTAATAATTTCAAAACGCTAAATAATCACTAAATTGCCCTTACCCGATCATTTGATCGGGTCTGACCCATTTATCAAATTGTTCTGCTGTCAAAATTCCCAGACTAACCGCCGCTTCTTTCAGCGTCATATTTTCTCGATATGCTTTTTTTGCAATCTGGGCCGCTTTATCATAGCCGATATGCGGATTAAGCGCTGTCACAAGCATAAACGACTGATTGAGATTATTTTGAATGACAGGAATATTCGGCTCAATGCCGACCACACAAAAATCATTAAAACTATTGCACGCATCAGAAAGCAACCGAAGAGATTGAAGAACATTATAAATCATGAGCGGCTTATACGCATTTAACTCGAAATTTCCGGAAGCACCGCCAAACCCAACCGCTGCGTCATTGCCCATGACTTGAATCGCCACCATCGTCATCGCTTCGCACTGAGTGGGATTTACTTTTCCGGGCATCATACTCGAGCCCGGCTCATTTTCGGGAATGCTAAGTTCGCCGATTCCGCATCGAGGACCGGATGCCGACAACCGGATGTCATTTGCAATTTTAAACAATGATGCGGCTATTGTTTTTAATACACCGCTTAATTCAACCATGGCGTCATGGCTTGCTATCGATTCAAATTTATTGGGCGACGACACAAAAGGAAACCCTGTCAATTCAGAAATTTTCTTCGCGGCTTTTTCTGAAAAACCTTTCGGCGCATTAAGCCCTGTCCCGACAGCCGTACCTCCCAATGCCAATTCATATAAACGCGGAAAACACCCGTTAATCCTCGCAATCCCATTTTTCAACTGTGTTACATACCCTGAAAATTCCTGCCCGATGGTTAAAGGAACCGCATCCATTAAATGCGTCCGCCCAACTTTGACAATCGATTTAAACGCATCCCCTTTTTTTTCAAATGTTCCCCATAATTTTTTCAATGCCGGAATCAACCGCTCTTGTATCTCGATCACCGCAGAAATATGCATCACGGACGGAAACGTGTCATTGGAGGATTGAGATAGGTTGACATCATCATTCGGATGTACCGGCTGCTTGCTTCCCAACACACCTCCGGCGAGTTCAATGGCGCGGTTGGCAATGACTTCATTCACATTCATATTCGTTTGAGTCCCGCTTCCGGTCTGCCAAACGGATAGCGGAAAATGATCGTCCCATTTTCCGCTAATAACTTCATCGCATGCTCTCGCGATTAAATCTTTTTTTTCGGACGGAAGGATTTTAAGCTCCGCGTTCACCAAGGCACACGCCTTTTTTAAAATTGCATACGAATGAATAAACACCCTTGGGAATTTTTCTTCGCCAATCTTAAAATGCGTAAGCGAACGCTCAGACTGCGCCCCATAATATTTATCTTTCGGAACTTTAACTTCCCCCATCGAATCTTTCTCCGTCCGAAAATCCATAACTCCTCCTGATAATCTTTCTTGATTGGATGATCTTATCTGATCAATCTGTCCGGCTCCCTAACCGCTTCTTCGGGAAAGGAAAATTGATGAAGCATTATATATACGATTGCATTTTGGCAAGTTTGTGCGCATACATCGCCTCATCCGCACGCGCCATCATATCTTCAAAAGAAACATGAGACACCGTCGGGTCATACCATGCAGCCCCAATGCTGAGCGATAACTCATAATTATGCTTTTTTTGGCGATTGTGTTCTTCAAGCGTATATTTCAAACGGCTCATCAGGATCGGAACATTCTCTTTATGCGCCTCAATCGCAAGCACGGCAAATTCATCTCCGCCGATCCGGCCGATAATGTCCGAGCCGCGGAATGTTTTCCGTAAAACTTCCGTCGCTTCGGCAAGCGCCATATCTCCCGCTTGATGACCGTAAGCATCATTAATCCATTTCATCCTGTCCACATCCGCGAAAATCAAAACAAGCCCGCGCTTTGCTCTTATCGCAAGCTTCATCTGTTGTTCCGCCAAATGATGAAAACCTCTCCGGTTCTGAACACCGGTTAATTCATCCGTCATGGACAAAACACGAAGTTCTCGAATCATATCATGCCGGAGAACCGCACAGCGAATCGCACGAAAAACTTGATTCGGATCAAGCAGTTCTTTCGTCAAATAATCCTGCGCCCCTTTTTCGATGGCTTCCAGGGCGCATGCTTCATCGTTGATTTGAGCGAGGACAATCACGGGAACATTTTCGGCCTGATCAAGGATCTTCATCATTAAGTCCATCTTGTTGGCTTCAAAAGAAGATAAATCAAATAAAACAAGATCCATTTTTTTAGTGGTAATGAGTTCTAATCCAAAATCAAAATTGGAAATATACTCAAAATCGATAAAAACCTGATCATGTTCCGCGGCAATTTTACGCATCCACTGAAGCAGTCTTTCATCGCGGCTAATGACCACAGTCTTGATGGCTTGATGATCAATTTTTCTCTTCCTCGAAAGAAGCATATCAGATATCCTTGTTCTTTATCCGTTTTTTTCTGATATTAATAACTCTGTAAACTTATCGGCAGAAATTGGTTTGCTATATAGGAAACCTTGCATTTTATCGCAATTTTCCGTTCGCAGGAAATCAAGCTGCGCTTCCGTTTCGACACTTTCCGCTACCACTTCCAAATTTAAGCTATGGGCCATGGAAATAATCGCTTTGACGATGGCTGTATCTTCCAAATTAACGGGAATATCACGAACAAACGATTGATCAATTTTTAAGGAGTTAATCGGAAACTTTCTGAGATGGCTCAAGGAAGAATACCCTGTCCCAAAATCATCGATTGAAATTTTGACGCCAAGGTCACTTAATTTCTGCAAAATCTGCGTCGTTTCTTCGAGATTTTGCATGATCGATCCTTCCGTTAACTCAAGCTCAAGAAATTCAGCCGGCAACCCTGTCGCCTGCAAAATACCCTCGATGGATTTAAAAATATCTTTTTGTTGAAATTGACGGGCCGTTAAATTGACCGAAACCCGGACCGGGGTGAAACCCGCTATTTGCCACTGGCGATTCTGATTGCACGCTTCTTTCAAAACCCATTCATCCATGTCAACAATCAAACCCGTCTCTTCCGCTAAATTAAGAAATTCTGCCGGCGAAAGAAGCCCGAGGTCCGGATGCTGCCAGCGGATCAACGCTTCCATCCCAATAATTTTTCCCGTTTGAATATCCACCTGCGGCTGGTAATGAACACAAAATTCTTTTCTTTCGAGCGCATGGCGAAGCCCATTTTCAAGCGCGAGCCGTTCGAGCGCCTTTGCGTTCATCAGGGCAGAATAAAGTTGATAATTATTTCTTCCCAAGGTTTTCGCACGCTCCATCGCAGAATCGGCATTCCGAAGTAATAAATCTGGTTTTTCGCCGTCATTCGGATAAAAACTAAGGCCGATACTGCAACTCAAATACAATTCATGTCCGCGGATCAGGAACGGAATCTGCATGGCACGCAAAAGCTTTTCCGCAATTTTAATCGCATCCTCAAGCCGGTCCACGCTCGGAAGTAAAATCGAGAATTCGTCGCCGCCGATTCGCGTCACCGTTTCCGTTTCCTGCAAATAGCCTCTCAATCTTCCCGATACGGCTTGAAGCAACCGGTCTCCAACGGCATGCCCGAGCGTATCATTGATTTTCTTGAAATGATCCACCCCTAAAAATAAAACGCTGACCAGCTTCTGATTATAACGCGCAGCAACAATCGCGCGATCTACACGGTCAATGAACAAAGTCCTGTTCGGAAGATCGGTTAAAACGTCGTGATAGACGAGATGCCGCAGCTGCTCTTGAACTTTTTTCCTTTCAGAAACATCCCTCACCGTAAACCAAATTCCGAATGGGTTCCCTTCTTTGTCCCTTGCCATCCAGGAATTAATGGTTGCCGGAAATACAGATCCCTCTTTCCGGATATATTCTCTTTCATAAATATCCGAGTATCCTCTCTTTAAAATCTGATTCTTCATAATATTATCTTCGAGATCTCGCCAGCTTGCCGGTGTTAATTTTTGATAATGTATTTTTTTAAGCTCTTCAGCGGAATAACCGATCATATTGAGAAATGCGGGATTCGATTCAAGAATTTTCCCGGCCATATCCACAAAAAGAATTCCGTCACGGCTGGAATTGTAAAGACTGCGATATTTTTCCTCCGTTTTCACATATTCTTGCTCCACTTCCACTTTGGCGGTAATATCTTCCACGACAGCAATAAAATAATTAACGGATCCGTCCGCCTTCCGCACGCACTGAACATCTGTCTTGGCATAAACCACTTTATCGTCTTTTCGAACAAATCTTTTCTCGATCGAATAGCTATCAATTCTTCCCGATAAAAGAAGCTCAAATTGTTTTAAATCTTCAACAAGATCTTCCGGATAGGTCAATTCAACCCATGTCATTTTTTTTAACTCATCATGTGAATAACCTAAAATCTCGCAAAGCTTGTCATTGACTTCCACCCAGCCTTTCATGGGAGAAATAATCGCAATCCCGATGAGTGACAAATTAAAGTAACTGCGAAGACGCCTTTCGCTTTCCACAATGACTGCTTCTGTTTGTTTGCGTTTTGTAATCACTTCCGTAAACATCACCACTCCACCGATTTCACCAGTCGCACTCCGCCAAGGATGCATTTCCCACTCAAGCCAATCCGCTGTTCCGTTTGCATGCTCAAAAATATCTTCCTCGCATTTTTCAACCGCACCCAAAAGACAGCGCTGATGAATTTCTTTCCACCGTTCCGGAATTTCAGGAAAAACCTCATAGAAGCTTCGCCCGATTAAATCTTCGCTGTCAATATTAAAATCACTCACCCACCGATGGCTCACCACCATATATTTCATTTCGCGGTCAAACATCGCTATCGCTGCCGGAGCGTGTTCAATAAACATCCGAAGGCGCTCCTCGCCTTGCCGCAAAGCTTCTTCGTTCCGCTTGCGCTCAAGCGCATTAACAAACATTTCTCCGACAATTCTCAAAAGAGAAATAACGTCGTCTGTCCATGTCGACGGATGCCGGACAGCATCAAATCCCAAAAACCCGACGACAGCCCCGGAACGCACAAGCGGGGCACAAATCATCGAACAAACATTTTCCCGCTCGAGTTCTTTTTTAAGCTCTCCTGCTTCCGCCGGCAGTTCTTCAACTTTTGGCACATAGATACTCTTAAAATTACAAATCTGATCCATAAACCATTCATACAATTTCGTGGATATCGATTGCAGATTTTGAATTTGAGGCTCAATTCCGGCACGGCACCATTCTTGGGTATTAGTCATTGTTTCTCTGTTTTCCGAAAATTGAAAAATATAACTCCGATCAACTCCGGTAAATTCGCCTATGATTTGAAGTGCGAGATTAAGCCCTTTTTCGATTTCATCTGACTTTAAATTAATAAAATGCGTGGAGATGGATGCGATCAATTTCTCAAACTCAAGGCGATACTTTAATTCTTTTTCGGATTGTTTCAATTCCGTAATATCAATACAAGATCCGATAAAGCCGGTAAAAGCACCGTCTTCGGAAAAACTCGGCGCACCGGTCGCAAGCATCCAGCAATATATTCCATCAAACCGTCTAAGCCTGAACTCGGCTCTCAAACCGGCTCGTTCATGAAAAGCCGCCCAATACGCTTCCTGAATTGATTTGCTATCTTCGGCATGGATACATTCAAACCACCCAACGCCGGAATCCTGATCCAATATTCTCCCCGTAAAATCAAGCCATTGCTGATTAAAAAACGTAAAATTCCCATCCCAACCCGAAATCCACAACATCGCAGGCGCGGTATTGGCCATCTTTCGAAAATTCTTTTCGTGCCGGACAATTTTCTGCTCAAGCTCTTTTCGTTCAATGGCATAACGCATCACTCGCGCAAGATACTTTCCGTCCATTTCCCCTTTCACCAAATAGTCCTGCGCGCCTTGTCGCATTGCTTCGAGCGCAATCATCTTATCATTTAATCCGGTCACAACGACAATGGGAAGAGAAGGTGCATATTCAACTATTTTCGAGAAGGTTTCGATTCCATGACTATCCGGAAGAGTAAAATCTACTAAAATGATATCGAAGGTTGCCCCTGTTTTCAGCCGGTCGATTGCGGTCGCGAGCCGGTTCACACACTCCAAATGAAATGGCGGAAAAACGGAATCGTCGTGTTGCAATAACTCCGACAGAAGCCGCGCATCTTGCGGGTTATCTTCAATTAATAAAACATTAAATAGTTCTTTTTGTGCCATAAGAAAATTGAATCTCTAGAATAGATTTTTTAAACAAGAGAAAAAGAACCACTCCTTTTCTTAAAAGCCAACGGTTTTTTGATTGCTGATACTAACCCGAGTCACTAACTACCCCATCCCCTTACTTTAAATAGTACCCGCTCTATTGCCTTATTTCAAGGTATCTAACTAAATTTATAAAATAACTCTAAGTGATTGATATAAAATAAGTTATATCCATTTAAGTGCCGAAAATAGCGAAGAGTGTCTTCAAATACAAGGTCTTATGAATCGGCATCAGCGCTCTTCAAAAGTTTGATCCGATGCTGACAGCCAGAATCGCTCCTCTGGAGTGGATAGCAACACGCGGGATTTTTCTATTTCCTCAATTAAAAACCCGCCCATTGAGTCCCCGATTTTAACAATTTTTCCGGAAATCACAGCATATTTCAAGTGCTGGTCAACAAATATTCCTTCGAGGCGAAAGTTAACCGCGCGGTCCGGTTTTGGAATTTCGGCAGACTGTGAAATTTCAGAAGGCGCTAAAACTTCCGGAATATTTTTGGGGGGCAACAAAAAAACATTTTTAAGGACCCAAAAAATAATGAATAAAACGGCGCTCGAAACAAGCGCAATCCGTAAAATGCTGATATTTTTTTTGGGACTTGCAGCCTCTTGAGACAAGTTCTTACTCACCACTTTTTTGCCCCAATACAAGCAGGCGTAAAAAGAAATGATCCCAAGCGAGGCAATCCATAAAATCAACCAAAATACAAAATTGAATTGTTTGAGCGCTTCCCATCGGTTCATCCCAAAGAATGGCAAACAATAATATCCGAAAAAAATCCACGCCAGAATCCATCCTTTTAACCGTTTCTGTTCAACCAACCCCATGGCGATAAAAATCGGAAGATTTAATTCAAGAAAACGCAATCCTTTTGCCTGCAAAGGAGAAATAGCTATTCCCAAAATAGTGCGCGATCCGCCGGTGATAAATTCGGTAAGCGAAGAATTGGCTAAGCATCCGTATGAAAAGATAAATCCCGCCGCTAACACAAGAGGGAAGGGAGTGGCACAAGTCACCCGTTTTGACTCAAAACAAGCCTGGAATTGTTTGAGGCTTAAGACTGAAAGCATGAAAAGCGGGATAAACATCAGGCAAATCCACGTCATGAAATGAAGATTAACTCGAAGAAGGCTGCTGGGGATATATTCAATCAGTGTTGCGAGCGGCAAGAAATCCACCGCTGAAATATTTTGTCTTAAAATAAAAATACCTAAAAACAAATAAAAACAAAGGAGGAAAACGGTTAACTGAAGCCCCCATGTCCGGCGGAAGAAGAAACCGATGCTTGAAATAATTTGAAATGACGGGATGATGAAAATCGAGAAGGTTTGGATCTGCCCGGGAACAAGGCTAATCAACCGTGAAACTCCGAATAAAAAAGCGCTGCCGAGAAAAAAAGAAAACAAACCCAAAGCAAGAATCATTGTATTCAAATCGCTTATCCTTTAACGCAAATCCAGGGCGGAGAACAACGGCCTTAATTCAGTAGTGCGAGAATCCGATTATAGGCTTTCCGCGCAAGAAGATAATCCGTTTTCAGCTCAATCGCGCGTTTATAATTCGTGACCGCTTGGGACCAAATCCCTTTTTGTTCATAAATTCTGCCTAAATTATAATGCGGATAAAAATAGCTGTCATAGCGTTTTGCGTTGATCGCTTTTTCAAGCCACGGAATTGCTTCGTCTAAACATCCTTTATCTAATAAATAAGCGCCGATATCATTATAGGGATTTCCGAATTCCGGATCCAATTTAATGGCTTTTTGACATTCCCGGATGGCTTCATCATAATGCCCTTGGAAACTATAAGCCCATCCTAAAAATGTGTGCGCTTCAGCTGTCGGCAAAGCCAGAATCGATTTCCGGTAATACTCGATTGCGTGATTGATGTCCCCGCTGATTTGAAATTGGTATCCTTTTTCAAGCAGCTCGCGCGCTATTTTTTTCTTGTTGGGGAAATTTTTCTTTCCTTTATTGGTCATTCTTACAAACTCCTTAAACGATTAGAAGTCACTAGACACTTGTCACTAGTCACCAGTAAAGTCCTTAACCGGTAACTGGTGTCTGGTGTCCAGTGACCGTTTTTCCCTCCCTACCCCATCCGGAACGGCAAGAAATCATCCAGGTTCTGAATCTGCATATACGGATTATTCCTTTTCTCTTTGCCGATTGTCGACTGTGTTTCATCCGCATAATCGTGGCCGGGATACACAACGGTTGAATCATCCAACCCGGAAAGCCGCTTCAAACTGTAAAACATGTCTTCCGGATTACTCGCTGGTAAATCACAACGGCCGCACGCTTGGATAAATAACGTATCGCCTGAAAATAGATTTCCGTCAACGAGAAAACATTGAGAACCCGGTGTGTGCCCCGGCGTGTGAATCACTTGAATTTCAACTTCGCCGATTTGAATTTTATCGCCGTCTTTCGTTTTTTTGAGCTTGAGCTTTTCATCGGTTAAAAAGTCCGCTTCTTTCTCATGAATATAAGCCGTCCCGTCCGTCTTCCGAAGAAGCTCTTTTAAACCATCCGCATGATCAAAATGAGTATGCGTCATCAAAGCTCCGATGATTTTGAATCCGTCTTTTTTCGCCGCTTGAATAATTTTCTCTACTTCCCATCCTGGATCAACCACAAACGTCTCGTGATTTTTTATGTCTCCAACCAAATAAACGAAATTTGCCATCGGCCCGACTTGAATTTGCTTAACGAATAATGAGGTTTTCATGGACAAAGATGATATCGGGATGCGCGAATTGAGTCAAGCTGGCAAATTAAAATGGGCAGCGACAAAAAAATTATTTGTGCTTTCTTGAAAGGACTTTTTCGGCAGTTTGAACAATGTTCGCCGCAGTCAATCCGTACTTTTGGATGAGTTCATCCGGCCGGCCTGATTCAGCAAATGTATCCTGAACCGCAACATACGCGATCGGCACCGGACATTCCTCCGCCATCACGGAAGCCACGACGCTACCCAATCCCCCATAAATCGAATGCTCTTCGCAACAAACCATCGCACCGGTTTTTTCCGCCTGCTGGCGAAGCAACTCGCGGTCAATCGGTTTCAGGGTGTGAATATCAATGACCGAAGCGGAAATTCCGCGTTCCGCCAAAATATCGGATGCCATCAGTGCTTCAAAAACAAGGATTCCCGTCGCGACAATCGTCAGGTCGGCCCCTTCGCGAAGTAACATTCCTTTTCCGATTTCAAATTGCGTTCCTTCATGATAGATAACCGGATACTTGGGCCGGCCGGTCCGCATAAACACAGGACCTTGATATTTCGCAGCTTGTTCGACAAGCGCTCTGGCAGAAACTTCATCCGAAGGATTCATCACCACAAATTTAGGAAGGCTCAGCATCAACGCGAAATCTTCTGTGGATTGCTGACTTGCTCCGTCTTCACCGACGCTGATTCCGCCGTGTGACACAACCACTTTCACATTCAATTCCGAAAACGCAACGGACATCCGGAATTGCTCGTAGCCTTTGCAAATGAGAAAACACGCAAAACTCGAAATAAACGGGATTTTTCCGCAAGCAGCAAGCCCGGCAGCAATTCCGACTAAATTCGCTTCGGCAATGCCGACATTTATAAAACGGTCCGGAAATTCTTTCGCAAAAAAATCCGTTTTCGTGGATTTCGCAAGGTCCGCGTCCATCACAAAAATATCGCGGTTCTTCCTTCCAAGCTCAACGAGCGTTTTCCCGTACGCATCGCGCGTCGCAAGTCCCATTTTTCTTTCACGCATGAATTCGTTCTCCGCGTTCGTTTAAAACTTTTTTTCTTCCAACTCTCTTAACGCCCTTAAGGCTTCTTCAATGAGGCCACAACTTGCGGCAGATTTACCATTCGCAAGTTGTGCGGCCGAATTGAATCCGCCACGCTTTGTGGCGGATCTAAAATTTATGACTATCCAACTCTTTTAACGCCCTCTCGGCTTCTTCTTTTGTCGGCGCAACACCATGGAAATGATTGTTCCCTTCCATAAACGAGACACCTTTCCCTTTAATCGTATGTGCGATAATCATCACCGGTGCATTTTTAATCGTCTTCGCCAACTCAATCGTCTTCACAATTCCTTCCATGTTGTGGCCGTCAATTTCGAAAGTATACCAGCCGAAAGATTTCCATTTGTCCACCATCGGCTCCATATCAAGAACTTCTTTGACGGCGCCATCCAACTGAAATTTGTTGTAATCCATAATCGCAATCAAATGATCCATTTTATGGAAGGAGGCAAAACTCGCGGCTTCCCATGTTTGCCCTTCATTCATTTCCCCGTCACTCGTAATCACATACGTCCAATAATTTTTCTGATCAAGCCGGCGCGCAAGAGCCATGCCAATCCCGACGGAAAGTCCCTGTCCAAGAGAACCTGTTGAAATTTCAATCCCCGCAAGCCTTCGCCTGTCGGGATGTCCTTGAAGCGGGCTGTTTAATTTCCTTAACGTCATCAATTGATCAACCGGGAAATATCCTGACCTGGCCAATGCGGAATAAAGCGCCGGAGCGGCATGCCCTTTGCTTAAAATGATTCTGTCACGGTCGGGCCAATTGGGGTTGTTTGGATCGTGGCGGGCGGTTTTGAAATAAAGTGCCGCAAGAATATCAGTCACCGAAAGAGATCCGCCCGGATGACCGGATGCGGCCTCGGCAAGCATGCGGATGATATCCTTCCGCATTTCATTGGCTATCCGACACAATTCTTCCGTTTGTAATGCTTGCATTTCATTCCTTGGGATTAAATTTTATAAGATAAAATCCTGTTTGCTGTAAAGCTTCCTCTTGGGAAGGCTTGCGTATGATAAACATTTTGCCGAAAAGCGTCAATGAATTTTACGGAATAACTCATTTAAATCGCAATGACCAAATCCTCCGCCAAAAAAAGTGGTCGGTTCCGCCAACGCTTTAGTGGCGGACAATTGCCAAGGAAGTCTCAAATTTCAAATCTCAAATATTGGGAATTGATTACTTGGAATTTCTTTGCGTCATTGCCTGCCCGCCAAGTTTTTTGGCGGGGGATTTGGTCATTGCGGTTTTCCCTCGTTTTCTCGATTCAGAAACGGTATACTACGGCCATACACTAAGGGAGTTTATGAGCAAATTAAAGGAAGCCAAACTCATCATTGCATCAAGCGAAGAAAACGCAAATCTTTATTACGCAACGCATTTTCTGGCGCCGGATCCATTCACTTTCATTCAAATCGACCGCAAGAAGATTCTGATCATGAATGATCTCGAAATCGACCGCGCGCGGAAAGAAGCGCGCGTCCACAAAATCATTTCAAGTACCGAAATCCGCAACAAGCTGAAAGCCGCGGGAAATCATCATCCGAGCATGACGGAAATCATTCATTTTATTTTAACAGAGAACCATGTTTCCCATCTTCTCGTCCCTTCGGATTTTCCGGTTGCTTCTGCAGACCGGCTTCGGAAAAAAGGATATTTGATCCGCCCAAAGGATGATCCTTTTTTCGAGGAACGGGCAATCAAAACGCCTCGGGAAATCAAATGGATTGCCAACACTCAAAGAAAAACAGAAAAAGCCGTTCGAAAAGCAGAAATCGTACTCAGAAAATCAAACATCAGGGGAAAATACCTTGTTTATCAAGGAAAGCGGCTGACGTCAGAAAAACTGAGACAAATCATCGACATCACCCTTTTAGAATTGGGTTGCTCGGCATCTCATACCATTGTCTCTTGCGGAAATCAGACCACAGAACCTCATCACCGCGGAAAAGGCCCTTTGCTCGCTCACCAACCGATCATCATCGACGTCTTCCCGCAATCCAATGAATCAAAATATCACGCAGACATGACCCGCACATTTGTGAGAGGAAAAGCGTCTCCAAAAATCAGAAAAATGTACGCCGCCGTTAAAGAAGCTCAAACTCTGGCATGCAAATTAATCCGAGAAGGCATCAATGCAAAAGTCATTCATCGAACTGTAACGGACTATTTTAACAAAATGGGTTTCCCTTCCGGGCAAATCAACGGAAAGATGCAAGGATTTTTTCACAGCACAGGCCACGGAATCGGCTTAGACGTCCACGAATCGCCCCGGATTTCAGTGCTCGATCATATTCTTCGCGAAGGACATATTGTCACAGTCGAACCCGGCCTTTATTATCCGGGCACTGGGGGTGTTCGAATCGAAGACATGGTCGCCGTCACCAAAACCGGCTGCCGGAATTTGACCCGATACCGGAAAGTACTTGAAGTTAAATGAGCACTCGATCTTACGGAACGTAAGTCGATGTGCGAATTTAATCCCCGAAAGCTTTTGTCGGGGATCTATGAACATCGATTCCCGCCTAAGGCATGCGGGAATGACAAAATGTAAAGTTGAACGCGCGAATTTGATCCCCGAAAGCTTCCCTTGGAAAAGAAAGGGCCGGCCCCAGTTTTTCTTGGGTGTCGGGGATCCATGCTTAACAGATTCCCGCCTACCCTGGAAATACAGGGTTGGCCTTCGCTTTGCCGAGGGAAGCATGCGGGAATGACAAGGCAGCATTACCTCCCACCCCGCATTCAGTTTCCCGACCCGTCAGCCGATAAACAAATATCACAGCGTTCGTCAGACATGGCAAGGAATTAAAAATTTAGAAAAATAGTGGAACGATTTGATTTTTAATTGCTTTCGTCCTATAAAATATGACAAATGATTCAAACAGCTGAAATAAGAAATGTGACCCGAAAAATCCTCGGCTCCGAACGAAGACGGCATAAACGCATTCCTTTTAGCGAATTAATTAAAATTTATGACCTTAGCAAATTTTCGAAAACTGCCGGAATTTTTCTAACCGCAAAAATTAAAGATTTGGGAAAAGGCGGAATTAAAATTACAACGCTTGCGCCGCTTGAAAGAAATTCGCAAATCATTCTTCAGGTCAACGCAAACAAACTGAAAAAGCTCATTCCTTACAATGCCCTGCTGAAAATCACCGATAACCGGTTACTCGCAGAAATCGCCTGGCGGAAATTAAATTTAGATACCGGAATTTTTGAAGCCGGCGTAAGGTTCATCGAAGAATGCGAGCGGAACGATTATCAGTATACGGTTGATTGCGCGGGAGCGGTGCCGTAAGGAAATGACGAACTAAGTAATAACAAATGCGTCCCCTCACCCCTGCCCTCTCCCCGAGGGAGAGGGTTAGGGTGAGGGGCGATAGTCAACCTCAAAACGCTAAACAGATACATTTGATTTGTCATTCAACTCTTATCCAACAAATTCCGGCGCCACTTTTTTTGCAAGTACTCCGGTTTTTACGCCACGGTTTAAAAGTTCTCGGATCGCAGCTTCGCCTCTTTCACCGATATCGCGTGTAAAATCATTCACATACATCGCGACAAACCGGTCTTCATCCGTTCGCGAAATTCCGCGGCCGAACGGAAGCGCATATTCAAGCGCTTCCTTCCGGTGTTCGAGAGAATAAATAATGCTTTCCCGAAAAACGCGTGCAAGCGCTTTCATTTTATCAAACCCGAGATCTTTACGAATCACGTCAATCCCAAGAGGAAGCGGAAGTTTTGTTTCCGAAAACCACCACGCCCCCAAATCAAGAACCTTATAAAGATGCCGGTCTTCGTACGTTAATTGTCCTTCATGAATGATCACACCCGCATCCGCTTTTTCTTCAAAGACATGATCCATAATTTGATCGAAAGGAACCACAACCGTCCGGAAATCATGCAGGCATAATTTCAAAACCAAATACGCAGTCGTGAGCATCCCGGGGACAGCGATTGTCTTGGTTTCTAAATCTTTTATTGATAAAGGGTTAGCAGAAACGACGACGGGACCGTATCCTTCACCGACACTCGCGCCAGAGCGCATAATCGCGTATTGATCCGAGACATGTCCATACGCGTGGACTGAAACCGCGGTGGCTTCAAGTTCGCCGCGAATCGCGCGATGATTGAGCGACTCAATATCTTCGACAACATGTTCAATTTCAAATCCGGCGGTATCGATTTTTTGGTTTGCAATCGCATAAAACATAAATGCATCGTCAGGGTCGGGGCTGTGGCCAAAGTGGATTTTATTAGAAGGCGTGGTGTTCATAGTGGAAATTATTAAAGCATAAAGGACTGGTAGAAACAAGAAAGAAAAGATGCGTAATAAATGTCCAATGACCAAGGACGCAATGACCAAATAAATCCCGAAAAAATTAAATTCCAATTGTGATTTGGGAATTGGAAATTCCCTGCGTCATTGGGTACTTGGACATTGAAATTTTCAATAAAAAGGGGCGGGCAATTCATGTATCTATACGCCCAGCTGCCTGCCTCTTTTTGTTGTTACGCTGCCGTCCCGATCCTTATCTGTCCGGCGATCGCACTCTCAAGCGACTGCATCATCGTCGTTGTCGGATCAATATAACCTTGAGGAGCCATTTTCACCCAGTCAATCGCACCGTCGAGATCAAATAACAACAGCGCTGCTTTTAAAGCCTCCGGCGCATCAAGAAGTTTTGGCGTATCACGCCGTTTAATTTTTTCGAAAATTTGTGCGTTTCCAATGACAACCACGCGCGTTGATAACGCATTTGCTTGAGCCTCTTTCTTCTTTTGATCAATCAACTGGCTGATGAAACGGCTGTCCTCCATTTGAACGCCGAACATCTGACGCATCCGTTCCGGAGAAATCTGAGAATCTTGCCCCTGAAGCAACCGGTTCACGGAATAAAGCTGGACTTGTTGATACTTCGTAAAAAATTTCGCATCCCCGAACCAATCAAAAATATACGGCTCAATTAAAAGTTCATTTTCATATGACGCCACCACCGCAACCTCGAGCGATCGATCCGCTTTCGTCTGCTCCAACATCTGGATAAATGTTTTCCGAAATTCCGGGGATTTAAGCGAATCAAGCATCACAATCATGCGTTTGGGCTGTTGCGCAACATTAGCCGACATCGTAGAACGCGTAGCGGAATGGATTTCCACCGGAATGTCCGTTCTCACCTCTGCCCGCCGTTTTTGCGATTGATCTAACTTTGTTTGCATCGCTTCCATGCGCTGAAGCATGTCCGTTGCTTGAGCCACGTATTTTCCGAAAGTCTCAATCTGCGATCCAAACTGTGCCACTTGAGCCTCTATTTTCTTCGCTAAAACTTCAAGCGCCGCAACCCGGTCCGGAAGGCCCGCCATTTTTTCCGCCAGTTCCCGCTCCCGGGTGGCCGCTACGTCTTTTGCTGCAGCTTCTTCGTCCGTCAACAATTTCTGAATGTCAACCAACTGCGTCCCGAAATCCCCGCCCGTTTTAAATCCTTGTCCGGTTCCCGGAAAATCTTTGTATTGATCAAAAAATTGATATATTTTCTGTTCTACCGCCGTAGGTTTTCTTCTTAACCGATCCGGGTGAAGCTGCATCAACAAAGTTCTCCGTCCCTTGTCATAATTGTCTTTTGTCCTTGCCAGATATGCCGGCATGGCTTCAAGCCCTTTTTTCTCCTCACCCGCAACCAAGAAAACCAAAGTCGCCATTGCTTTTTCGCGGTCCGCATTTAATATCGTCGCATTCAGTTTCGCATGGACCAACCGTTGCTGAAATCCTTTAAACGTCGGCTCCTGAGCAATGGCCTGCGGTTCTTCCGCCACCGGAATAGCGTTTGATTCCACGTGAGCCGCCGCCCCTGCCCCTTCTTTCGGCCTTCGCACTTTGGTTGTCCGCGCTTCATAATCGTCCCGTCTTGCTTGAATAATCGATGCCTGTGTTGCCGCTTGCGTTTCGGCCGTTTGAACGTCATGCTCAAAACGCGTAAACCACTGCTGAACCGCGCTAAAAACAGGAGGCCCTTCGCTCTCAGCCAGCGCTTTTAAACGATTATTAATTTCATTGCGAGCATCGGCAGCAGTCGTTTGATACCGGCCGGCATGCAAATAGGCATAAATCGTTTGCGCAAGGAAAATAACGGTATAAAGTTCGGATAATTTTTCTTTTCCCAAATCTTTTCCGGCCCCTTGAAATTCTGCTCCCTCGGTTTTAGAAATAAAAGTTGCCCAATCCCCATTCAGGGGGCCGCCACCCGCAACCTGATTATGCAAGAATTTCAGCCACTCAGAAAGCTCGTCCAGCCCTCCGCGAATCTTGTTCTCTCTTTGCTCAAATGCGTGATGCATATTTTCAAGGAGCCTTGGGACTTCGCGTTCTGCAAATTCAACAAACGACGGAATTGGTTTTTTCTTTAAAGCCGCTTTAAGCGCATTTCGAAGCGCTGCCTGAAAACCCTTATATTCCGCGTTTACGGGAAGATGATCTTTTACGGGCCGGACAGTCCCCGGAGCCAGCACACCATCAGCACCGGCACCACTCGGTTCCGGACCTGGAAGCAAACGACCTGTATCCGTAATCACTCTCGCCCCTTCGAGTAACGGGAGTAAATTTCCGCCCGCTTGGGCCGCTAATTCTCTTAATGTTTGCCGGCCTGCGGCCGCAGTTGCCGAAATCCGGGACGATGATATTTTTCCGCGGGCAATTTTCACACTGACCTCGGCCGATTCAATCATCTTTGCAATCCCAAACAAAAGCGCTTTGTTACCGATGAAACGGTCCAATGCGTCCGGATTAATGGACCGAATTGATTCCAGAAGTAATGCACGGTAATCATCAATCCCTCCCTGCCCCGGCGCGGGAGAATTAAAATAATCAATGAGCGTTTCAGCAAATGATTCGGGGACTTCTAAGAATAGGTCCTGGAATGTACTCCTTTTGGCAACCACAATTAAAAACGTATTTAAAAATTGCGTCAAAAACTGAACCAGTTTTTCCGATTGCCGGTGTTCAAGATGTTCATTCAGAATTTCGGCATAAAGCCGCCACGCCTCCGTAAGATTGCCTTTGCTCTCATTCGCAAACTGTTGCAAGGCCTGAACCATCACAGGATCAACTTGAACATTCCTTGCATCACGCGCCGCTTCTTTTGCGGACTCCGACCGGATCGACGCCAAATGATCTTTAAGTTCACCCAACTCTTTTACCGTTTGAGGCCCAATTGCCCGCAACGCCCCTTCTTCGCTTTTTTCTGCCGGCGTTTTAGGAAAATGAAAATCCGTCTTTTCCGTTAACCACTTTGCTTTTCCAATTACCGTCTTTTTAAAGACCGGTTCCGTTTTATTTTCCGGCTTTAAATACAGCAAATAAAATCCAACAATAAGCGCCCGCGCCGTAATTTCGGGGCTTGCGAGATTTTGCGCCCCGACCTTGATCACCATTGGGTCATGATCCGTACTGCCTTTACTTGCAAATGTCTCATAGCCTTCGATAATTTCAATCCGGAGTTTTCCTTTTTGAAATAATTCCGTAAAATACTGATAAGCCCATTTCATTCGCTCCCGTTCTTTTGTTCCGGCTTGGAATGATTCCATTGCCTGACGAATTAATTCAACCGCCGCTTGTATTTCTTCGGGAAGTTCGCGTTTCTCGGCAGATTCCTCGCGCGCTTCCGACCTCCGCGTTTCGTCTTCTGAACGGTTAACATCATCCCACTCATGCCGTTTCTCAAACGAACGAATTTCGCGCATGATCAGCCGCTCTTGGGGCTGTAATCTCCTGTTTGTTCTATTATTCCTGCAATACTCAATATGCTTTAACACTAAAGGTGAACGCCGCTGAATCGCTTGAATATCCTGATGATGCATTGCACCCCGGAATTCCAGCATCATATGTCCGGGAGTGCCATAGTCACCATTTGTGATCCAGCTGAACTCCCCTTGCAAACCGCCATAATATGTTTTCATTTTTTCAAAATCCCGGATTTGCGCATCCGTCATATGAGCCCTAAATTCGGGATCTCCCGTTAATGTTTCCGCTATTTTCATCCATTCGATCGCATCGTCACGCCTACGCATCGCTCCTTCGTGTCTATTTTGATAAGTGCGAAGACCCCATGTCGACGGCGATTCTCCCCAGTATGCCCGAATTAATTTCAAGGTTGTTCCAAACACATATTTTGCCTGTTCGGGTACCCGCGATGCCACCCGATATTGCCTAAGCAAACTGATTTCTTTCTTTAACGCATCCCCTGCATCTCTTAAATCTCTGTGATATAAAATACCGACGAGCTGATTATAACGACCGGCCACGCGGGCAACTGAATCCTTTAAAGGATATTGATTAAGTAATCCATAGAAGACAAAATCCAAAAGCGTTCTGGCTTTTTGCAAACTGTCGCGATCCCCGATTTTAATATATTCTGTTGCCACATTTTCATAAGCAGCCGTGAGAATATTAATTATTTTTTTCGCCTGTTGATCCCGCCAAAACGAATCTTCGTTTTCCGGAAGAAGCTCCGCTGCTTTTCTGAGAAAAAACTCTGCACGTCCCAAATCTCCTTTTGCCCGGAAAAAATTTCCGACGTGAATCAGTGCGTCAATATTCCCGGAAGTCCAGGTTGGCTCAAGAATTTTCAATCGCAAAAGCAATTCTTCAGGAGAAAGCGTCTTATCGTCAGATTCAACCCCGCCTAACTCAATCGATTGGCCAGTTATCCGTCTGATAACCCGATTAATGTAAAGCCAGAAATCACCTTCAAGTGCGTGCTTTCCTTCGCGTTTACGCTTGAATTCCCGAATTTGCGCGGCATTTAATTTTCGCAAATCAAATGTCAAAACCATCGTCCCCGCATAAGGCGCTTCTCTCCACCAGCCGAGAAGTAATCGATGGCCTACGGGGAGCCAGCGATCGTGATCCGCTTCCGGATTTTGGATTAAATTCAGGAATCCGGTCCGGCGTGCATCATCGGTTGGATAAAGCTCTTTTACAATACCTGCCAGCACGTTCTTCGGCGCCCGGATAAAAACTGCTTCCAATCCCGGATTGAGTTCCGCAGCAATTTCGTTACGGGCTTCGGCCCTGAATTGAGTTTCGAGTTGATCCATTCGTCCTAACCTGAAACTCGGAACTGAAAACTCGGAACTATTTTCAATGTGGCGCAGCTCGGATTTACCGGAAAAGGGGACAGGCAATTGTTCTCTTTTGAGTAATATGCCTGTTCCCTTTTCCGGTGCAAGGTTGCGACCTTCGGCACGCCCCATTTCTTCAATCACAAGGCTTGAATGCCCTGAACGCGTAATGGTAATTTCTCTTGATTCTTCCTTTTGTTCTATATTCACTTCAGGAGTGGTTGTCCGATAAACATGGCTCCGTAAAAAATAAATAGGCTCTTTTATATTGGCTTGTTTCATATATTCGCGAACCAATGTTTTAAATAAACCGGTTTGCTGGACAGCAAAAGGTGTTAGCGGAATAAACGTGATGAGTTGATAGCTTTGGTCAGCCTCCGCCGGCTCGGCGCCGGACTCATCTTCCAACGTTTGCTTGATCACATTTCCCGACACAATTTGTACTTTCGTCAAAAATATAAAATCCGGCATTCCGGTTGTTGTCACAAATTGATAAAAGCCTTCTCCCATAAACGGCTTAAACCATTCGTTGAGTTTCCGCCTCATCTCATCCGTCATATCCGCCAAAGGCTTTGTAAAAACCTGATGGCCTTCAATTTCACGGTACCGGCTAAGCCCCGGGACCACAACTACCTTTAATCTAAAAACGTTTTTCGCGGCACGCACTTCGGCCCTTCCTCGTTCACCGCCTTCTGTTCGCCCCGAATGACCTTCGGCTTGCCGGAATTCGCGTGCGTTTCTCTCTCGTCGGTCCGCGCGAATATTTTCACGCCTGATAATTCGGCTTTTGCGGAATACAAATTCACTGACCAATCCCGCGGCAAAAATAATGACACCGGCAAATAAATAAAAATATGTCCAATAGGTAATGGCATCTTTTTGCTGACGAGCAAAATCCAAGTTGTATTGCGCGGCCGGCTTCCCATACACCGCCACTTTAAACTGATGCAGTGCTTTACGATCTAACGGATCAAGGGAGACAATCGTTTCCTGCGGAAATGGCGGGTTGGGTTCCCCCAATGTCCGGTCATGAAAAACACCGATTTGAAGGGCTGGTTTTGTTTCGTTGGAAACAGGAGTTGCCCCGACACGAAAATTGTTTCCGGTTTGCGCCGGCTGAGATACGGGAACTTTTGCATTCGCAATTTCAATCCGGTAAATCTGAAGCCACCGTTGCTGATTATATTGGGCAAGCATTCGTATGGGCTCGGCAAGTTCGGACGTCAACACATCATCTACCGTTGAATTCGGATTATTGGATAAATATCTTTCGCGAGTTAAATCTTTCCATTCAATCTGGCTTGCAACAAAAGGAAGATGCTGATATGTAACGCCTCGCATCGTTTCTGTTTCAAGGCTGTGAATATAAAAATAAGAAAGGACAACGCTTCCGCCAATCAGAAAAACAAAGAATAAAAACGGAATTCGTTTCAACGCGCGGAAAATTCTTTTCTTAGCCGAAGCAAAAGAACGAGGCGCCTTTTTGGCTTTTGGCGCTAAGGTATCAGAAAAATCAGGAACCGTTCGCTTCGGCGCTCTCTCTTCTACAACAGCGCTCCCCGGTTCTTGATCTTGAAAATCATATAAATAAGGATCTATAGCCTCCGCGTCATCAGCCGTCGAGTCTACCGCTTGAATTCCTTCCGGAAGAATCTCAACTGAATAAATGGTTAGTTTCCGGCGATCTGTTGAATTGGGTGCGGTTAAAATAATTGCTGCCTGATTTTTTTCTGTTTTTTGCTGATAAGCAATTTGAACATGTTCGCCTAAGCGGATATTTTGAATGGCTTCCGGTGTGGTAAGATACTGAGGCTGCTCTGAAATAATCGTCCAACTTTGATCGTCTGTTTCCGGTCCGGCGCGGGTTTCCTGAACCGTATGAACCGCAATCCATTCTCTGGTTTGAATGTTCTCGTCAAAAGTTCCTTCAGCCAACCGTTGAATCAGAAAGGATTGCCCCTCATCCGTTTCGATCACCAATCCAAAAACTGGCCCAACCAAGTCTTTATCGATCGCACTCATCCGGTGGGCAAGAACGGTTCCCGCCGCATCTTTCATTTTTTTCGCCGCCAAATAAACCACAGACGGATCTTCCTCGGAAAACATGTTCGCTACTTGACCTTTTTTCGCCAAATCAGCTATCGGGGACCGAGCTTCGGCACGTTTTAAACTTCTCTTCGGAAGTTTAAAAGTACTTTCGTTCGTCCCTGTTGATAACCGATTGGAATTACTTTCAAGGTTACGAACCTCGGCCCGTCCTTCCGGTTTTCCAGAAACCGTTCTTTTATCCAGTCGGCGCTGGCGTATTCTCTGTTGGATCGTTTCATTCTTCAAATTTTCGAGCCATTGCGCAGTGATCTCGGCTTGAGTCCCTAAAGAAAATTCCGCATCTACCACTATAAAATCGGCCGGTGTTTTCATAGCTTCTTCAACCGCTCGGTTTAAAAACAACCAATAAAAACCGAAGACATTTTGCGGGCGTTTTTCTTGAAGCCTTTTCAGCCGCTGAATCTCATCTTCGTTTACCGCAGCTTCCTCAGGCTTATCGAGCGCCAGAAATCCGCCGCCTGTTTGCCGATTTAGCCCCCGTGTCATTTTCTTACCCCGTTCAACACCTGAAAGGACCAAAATATCCGGATTTTCCGGATGAATTTTTTCCGCATACCACTTTAATTTTTTAATCTGCCTCGAAGACAGTGATTTTGAAACAAATAATACATTCACTCCGTTTTCGACAGCTCTCATTGCGGCTTGAAAATTTTTAATTCCACCCACCGCCAAAAGCGCTTTTGGATTTTCTTTTCTTAGCCGTTTAATCCCGGAAAAAATTTGTTCGGAATATTTCTGCTCTTTATGCAAATCATTTTTGTCTTGTATGCCCGATGCAAAAACAGGCAAATGAATCAACGGAATCAATCCATGCTCCAAAAGAATAGCCGCGTGATAGATGGCCCGGTCGGAATCATAAAAATATATATCGTCAAGATTTTGATAGACAGGCGGATTGAGCATCCCGAAAACCATCGCCCTACGAACTTGCCGGATGAGCGGAGAAGCTGCCTGGTTTTCCACGGTCTTTTTAATTTCATTCATGATGATTGATTCCTCAACTGAAAAACGGAAACGGCCAAGAACCCCGACCAAAAGCGAGGATAAAGACTGATTTGAAACTTCGATTGCGAAACCTTTCGACGCGCGCACTCCTTCGAGCAGGTCCTGAAGTAGCGACAAACGTTGCCTCGCATCTCCCGCGCGGAATGCCTTCGCGATCCGTTTTAAAATAGTTTGATCAACAATTTTCAAATATTCTTTTTCCGGTTCAGTCTTTAATAAACCGCGACTGCCTGCGAATGTTTCACTTTTAAGAATACTGATTGCAATATTTGGCCGCGTGCCGGTTTCAGAGCCTTTCTGCAGAATCTTTAAAAGACGGATACGGATCTGCGTTTCCGGGTCACGCGCGACGCCCGACCCAAGATACCTGGAAACGGAATAAGTCATCGACCCTAAAAGTATTTCATAGAGTTCGACTACATTCGGAATGTATCTTTCCTTCATTCTCGGGATCATCGCAACGAGTCTTCCGGCCACAAACGAACGCACTCGTTTCGCTTCATCCTGTCTGCTAAGCTGCTTCGCCCGTTTAAGCTCCGCATTTAAATGTTGTTTGATGTTCTCGAATCCACGTTCAATCAGCACGGAGTCTTGCGACTTCAGCTGATTCAGGAATGGCATAAATTCTTTTTCTAAATTCGCTCTTTTGAATGTCCCAAATTCATTGATCAACGCATGCCTATTAAGATACTCTTCCCCTTTTGAACGGATTTCGCTACGTCCGCCGGCCGCCCCCTCGTTCGAACCCTGGATAAGCCCAATTTCCACAAAAAGATCCTGAAGGAATTTTGCTTCCGGATTGGTCGGCTTTTGAATTTCCGGTGGAATTTTTTCTTCGCTCAAAGTTTGAACAATCCATTGCATGAGTTTGGGAAAGCGCTGATAATACATATTGGTTGTCACCAGAATCATTAATTTGAGAAATGGAATTTTTCCTGCTTTTTCATCTTCGATGTAAAGTTTTGGGATAATTTTTTTATTAATTTCTTCAAGAATTTCAATATCTTTTCGAATCAGTTGCTCCCTGGCATCGACTTCGTCCATTTTGCCGACATAACCAAAATCGTGTATGAGTTCATTATATTTCCTCTCAATATAATGATTCAGCGCGGCCGCCATCACTTCTGCCGTTTCCGGTTTAAATCCATTCCAGATGAAAAACCGCTCAAACGCCAATCGCTGGTATATTTCAATCGGCATCAAGAAATCTTGAATGTTTCGTTGCTCTTTTATCTCCTTGCCTTTGACCAATTCAAATGCTGCGCCGGGTAAAATCATCTTTAAAAGTGCTTCACGCATTTTCGCCGGTTGATTTAACGTCCAATAGATTTCAGCGATTTCCTGTTGAACAATAAATGGAAATGCATTGCCCTCCCACCCCGCTTTGCCGAGCAAATTGATCGCTTCTTTATAATGTTTAAGAGCCGTTTCATCATCCCCTTCCATCCGCTTCATTTGTGCATATTCAAAATAAGTCTGCCCGGCTTTTCTATATAAAGACTGAAAAGACTGCAGCCCTTCTTTGATTTGTTCCCAAAAAGCCGGCCGGGGTTGGGTGCTTTTCCGCAAATCCGTTATTCTTTCAAATTGTTCAATTCTTCTCTGGATCGGTAAAAGCTCTTTCTCATAATATGCCTCGGCATTCGCTTCCCAATTAACATTATATCTGGCAAGTGCCCATTCCACCCATTCCTTCACGCTTGAATCTGTTTCCTTCGTGCTAAAAAACGACATGAACAAATAAGATTTCCCCTTTGAATGCCGGATTAATCCAAGAGCTTTCGCGCATTCTGCTCTGACATGATAATCATCGCTTTTAATCAGCTGATCCCCCAACGCCTCAACGATTTCGGGAATATCCTTCGGCTCATGCCGCGCTTGTCCGATTACGAATGCCGCAACTCGTTTTTGAATCGCATCTGATTTTTGGGGATACCGAAGATGTTCTTTCAATTTTTTTAAATCGTAACTTTTTGAGATAATCACGGCATTAACTTCCTGAAACACAGCAATTTTTAATGCCACAACATAAGGCATATAAGTCTCATTTCTTCCCTTTTGGCTCATTAGCAAGTATATCTTCCCCAAAATGCGATAATACTGCCTCTTTTGCTCCGCGCTTAATTTCTTCTCTTTAATCCTCGATAAAAGTCTATTGCAAATAGCCCTCAACTGGGTTTTATTCTGTTCGTCTTGTTTGAAATCATGTAGTTCCGGCGTTAAGTGATACATTTCGACAACAAGCGCATCGATTTCACGATTCATCCGTTCATTGAGTTCACCCACGGTTTGAACCATGGATTTCGCGGCTTGCGGCTCGAATATATAAGCCGCAATCAGTCCAGCAATCGTTCCAAGGGAAAAACCGACAGAAATTCCAATCAAGGGAATCGATAAAAGGATTCCTCCCAGCCATCCGCTGGCAGTTCCAATCAGCGCAGCTGATACAATCCATAGAATCAGCGTTTTCCACTGATTTAGACGGTTTTTCTCAAACGATTCGAGTCCCATCCAAATATTGGCGAATGTATGCCCGACGATTCCGTTAAGTACATAAAACTCTTTATCGTAACGTGGGGCTTTCATAAAGGGATTCGCAAATTCATGGCGCGCAGCGTAGGATTCTCCGATATTGACCGTCGAATAAGGTACAAATTTAATCCCTCGTTGATTCAATATCTGAATGGCTTTTTTCGTCGCCACATTTTGGTTGGCTTCGATAACTATTTTCCCCTCAAAACGTTCGGCCTCTTTCTCTCCAAATGTTTGCGGCGGCGAAGCAAGCACAAGCACATCAATATTTTCCGACAATACTTTTTGTTGTACCGAATTGCTGGAAAGCTCTCGCACACCATAACGCCGGAATCTGCGCGCCAACTTTTGCAACGGACTATCTGCTCGCTGATTCACCCGTCGAATCAATTCCTGAAGAACGGGCACGGGAAGTTCTCCCCATTTCGAATAAATTTGCCGGGCTTCATCAATAATTCCGCTAAATTGAATGGGGGTTATATTCGCATAATCGTATATCACCACACTCGCCATTTGAGCGGCCACACGACCAAAGCCAAAGAATCCGACATTGACTTGCGGCGGTTCTTGTCCCCCGAAATATTTTTTTTGAATCACAGGATGTTTGATCAGCGCAAGAATCGCATTCACGGGGCCAATTCCTTGAATTTTCCATTTCTTCTTTGGAATTCCTAAATTTACATCGGAAACTCCGACCGCGGGAGGTAAATCTCTTCGGCCAAATACCGGCTGATAATCCACTGCCCCGGATGGCTGTCCACGCGCCATCTGTCTCTGTTCTGCTTCCTCGAGAGATTCCATGTCATATGCATACTGGATAATCAAATCCATTTCTTCCGCCTGCATCAAGTTTCCGGTTGACGCAATGTATACCTGTCCCAAAATCCCAATATTTACCAGCGACTTCGTCCACAACTCAATGATTTTTCTTTTCTGTTCATCTGTTTTTTTCTGAAGTTGTTTTTCTGTTAATTCCCCTTTGCTTTTGATTGGTTTTGCAACAATCGCCGAAAACGCACCGTCTAAATAACTGGTGCCCTGGTTTACGTCATCCATGGTTCTTCCTTCAAGCGGTGTAAAACTCAAAATCGACCGGCGTTTATGCCGGTAAGCCTTTTCGCTTGAAGAAATGAAATAATCCACAGGGCCCTGTGAAAGATTGACCTCCTCAATTTCCTTATTCCCGTGGATAACCAATAAAGACTCAAAAGCCTCATCCGCCAAATCGTGATTGGTATATACCAATTGCCACGGCATCCCCCGGGGTTGTAAATCGGGCGGCAATCCGCGGATAAAAAACTCGGGTCTAAAAACAATGGTAACCGGCAATTTATATTTAATACGTACCGGATCGTTCAAGTTCGTCCGGATCACTTGATTTGCGGCTTTGAATTTTTTAATATTCGGACGTTTATTTTCCGGCAAAATCGATAAAAACTCTTTAATGTAAAAATCCAACTCCTCAGGGATTTCCTTCGCGACTTCTCCGTTTCTCGCTTCTGATCGCTTCTTTTCATCATAACGGCACGCAACCCCCTGCGGGCCTTTCCGGACATCTACAATCACCCTGAATCCCGGAAAATGTACGTGATCGCTTTCAACCTCCCAAAGTAAATCGACAACCGTTTCAATCTGATCTGAGTGGGTCGGCGCATCATGATGCATTTTATGTTGAACAAAATTCATGAATAAAGAATCGATTGAAGAATCTCCAAACATCGCTTCACGAAATTGATCCGGTCCTAACCAACGATCTTTTTCGAGAACAACTTCTCTCCAAATAAATATCTTGATCCGAAGTTCCCGGGCTTGATCAAATTTTCCCGCATGTGCCAGTTTTCTTGCTTCAGCATGCAACTTTGCAAGTTGAATGGCCTCCTTCGGCATCCACAAATAATTCCACAAAACCTCGGCAAATGACCGCCTCTTCAAATCACTCCGCGCTTCGGCCCGGGCTTGCCCTTTCATTTTTGTTAGAACACGATCGAAATAATTTTCCCCAAGAGCCTTTGCCCCTTGTTCAATTTGCGCCTCTGTTTCCGGCTCCGGTCTTAACAAATAATCCGCTATCCGATATGGGTCACCCAAAACACCACTTCGGGAAGGGACAACATCTCTAATAGTAAAATAGGAAGCAAAATTCGACAGGCTCAAAGCATATAAACCCAAAATTGCCTTTGCCAATGTTTCTTGCGGCACTGATTCTATTTTTTGCGCATCCTGTTTGAGCTCAACAAAAACAATAGGAACTTCTGCATTGACACGCCTGGCAGAAACAAGTTGCTCCACCGCCAAATGAATATGCGCCTGCCGTGATCTTTTTCTCCACGACAATTGCGGAATTTCGAGTCCTTGATGAATTTCTTTTGCCTTGTCGGTCGTAACCAATCGGAAACCTTGCTGGAGTTCTTCGAGCGTCCACTGAATATCTTCGGATTTTTTGATTATGACATCACGGTGAACAGAAACAAACAACATGTCCGGATAACTTTTTTTCATCATATAGAGGAACAGCGCATAAATGAATTGTTCTTCGCTCGGCGGAAATTCAACATCTTCAATGCCCGCCTGTTTCCCGATATCGATCCGGTTCATCACGTCATTTAACATACCATAAAATTTTTCGATCAACCGTTTCGTCTCCCTCGTCACAGCGCCAGACCGATCCCAAAGAGCTCTCTCATACCTTCGAGTCTCCTCGTCCCCTTCCCCCGTTTCTTGAGTCGCAGGTCTATGAATTGCTTTGATTCTTTTTTCCGCTTCCGCCAATAACGGCTTCATGACTAAACTCCCCAGCCTACTCTTGAGCATTGGCCCGATATCTCCCCATGATTTCGTCCCGATCCTTTGTTGTTGCTGAAAAAGGGCTGTTTGTTCCTCCGGCTCGAAAATTTTTCCGGCAATTTCCCGGATCACAAATTCTCCAAACCATTGTTGATCTCGTACCGAATATTTTTTAACCGGAAGCACCTGTTTGCCCCGTTCCGGATTTGCCATTTGCCGCATCAAGTCCATCAGCCCGTCAGCAATAGCAACCGTCTCTCCAAGCGGTGTCGTATATTCCGGCCATGGAACAAAAATAATATCATCGGAAGAATATTTCCCGGATTTGACGATCCTTTCAATAATGGGGGAAGAGTTTTCAAGCGGAAGATGCCGGTCGTAAAAAACAACCATGCGCGGTTTTGCAGTTCCGATTTTTTCCATCACATATTTAAACATGGCGGGATACACGTCTTCGGGATTAATCAAGCCCAATTCAAATAGCACGCTTTTAAGCTGCCTCCTCTCAAATGTTGCCAATTGGGAAAGGGCGCGGTTTGTGTCAAGTAACTTGAGAATTTCATCCGGTGATTTTTGTTTCCGTTTTCCGTCTTCGAAATCATAGAATAAATCGTTTTCCAAAATAGAGCCGAGCGCTTCGTGAATACGGTCCGCTCCGCCCACCTTAAACGTATTCGTCCAGTAAAGTAGAAGTAAATCAATCGTGCGATCATTCGGAAACCAGCTTGGATCCATTTCTTGGTGAAGCCTGGCCGCGTGCTCGAATACAATCGAAGCCCGTTTGTTAATCGATAGTTTTTTAGATATATCTTTTTCTGCATCATCTTTTTCAAATATGCCCTCGATGTCTCGCAACGCCTTCAAAATGGCAGCTGTTTGCTTATGCAACTTTTCCTTCCATTCCCCCTCACCCTGAAATGCAGGCATTTCCATTTTATTCAAATAAGCAAGGACATCCTGTGCGTGGGTCCCGAGATCTTCTCTGAGCTGCTGCGCCACCTCTCCGATTCCGTAATACACCAGCTCTAAAGCAATCGCACTCATCCGGTGCTCTCCCAGAAACTCGACATACGCTTTCGGCGATTTTGCTTCTTCTGGCCTCGCGGTACCATTCGATCTGGTTTTCACACCTTTTACGGCTTCCAACAATTCTTGCTTATTGATCAGGCGATTAAAAGCCCGCAATACACGAACGGGCTTTCGCTCTCTCGCCCACAACAATTTTGCAACCTGAAGACCTGTCGTAAAAGGTAGTCCCCCACCCTGACGCTGGCTTCTTCCCAAGTTCCGGAATTCCATCTCTTCAAAATTTTTCATCAACATCTTCATGCGGCGTCCGGAATAATCCTTAGGCGTTTGGCCGAACATTTCTTCAACGCGCCGCGTATATCCTTCCGCAATATCCGCAAATGCATAATAGTCGGTTTGCATAGTGAACATGTGCCGATGCTCACGCTGGAATTCTTCCATTTCATGCAAGCGCTTTTCAGCTTCTTCCAGGCGGGAAAATGCAAAGTCCAGCACTTTTAATTTTTCATCTATCAAAATGGTTTTGATTCTGGCAATCAATTTGTTTTTCCGCTCTTCATCTGCTAAAGCATCTTCCAAACTTCCGGCGAGCGTGATGATCCGGTTGTTCTTCGATTGTTCTGCAATTTGAGTCACTCGTTCAACGGCCGCTTCCGCAATCGAAGCATTGGCTGGCGTTTCTAACGTATGCAGCGCGTCCGTTAATTCCATCGCCCAGGACTGTTTAACATATTCATCCAGAGAATGAACTTTAGCCGCTATATCACCCCGAAAAATAGATTCGACAATGCTTCCTGCGATATTGTGATAGCCCGTCAAATTTTGATGAGGCGCATGAACGTTGCGGAGGTAATCATAAAGAAGTTCTGCGTCTTTCTGAATCAACACCAAGCCGCTACCCAACCGCCCTTCCGGTCCTTCTCGAATTCGCTTGAACCAAATATCAACGCATTGTTTCAGAATTTCCAGTTTTTCACCGCTCAATTCCTGTAACACGACTTGCAAGATTTCTGGCTTGTTTAACGCTTTTTCGGACCATTGATTTTTTTCATCTTTTAACCCGAATTTCAAAACACGCGCGTGCCACGCTTTCATGATCCCCTTAATTACCATCGTTTCGATGAGGCGTATTAACGCTTGTACCCGTTCCTCTGGTTCTTTCTTCTTTCGAAGCGCCGCTTTAATATCTTCACCTGGCACAATCAAAGCAACGCCCATCCCCGCCTCAAACTCGGGAGCTCTTCTGTTGAGAACGGCGTCCTGGTATGGTTCAAAAGCGGGTGGCAATTGCCATCGATCAAGAATAATGTTCGGATAAATCATTCGCCGCGAACGTCTGATATCTTTATATCCCCTGGCAATCTGTTCTATTTTCCTCAGCCCGATCGGATCTTTTTCCGCTCCTGCGCGGGTTTCGGAACGGGCGGCGGACTTCGCCGCCGAGAGCACAGGAGCATAAGTCAAAACAGAAAAGGGGACAGGCAATCGTTCGCTTTTGAGGGATATGCCTGTCCCCTTTTCCGGCGCAAGGTTACGAACTTCGGAACGTTCATACCGGTAACTCGACACTTCCCAATGTCCATAAATGGCCGAATGTTTCGACCAATCAATTCCCGGAAACCGTTTCGGATCATTTTTCATTTCATCCAATAATCCGTAGAGAGCATTTCCTTCTTCGCTATCAAGAAACATTTCTCGATGATATCTTTCGCCTAAATATTCATAGGAAAGAAACTGAATGCTTTGTTGATTAATTAACTTCTTGGGCAGATCAAAAATATCGAACCATCCCCGCATGAACTCTTTGACCAACTGAAAAATATCAATCCATTTTCCGCCCTTAATAACAATTCCCCGCCAAATCATCGTTTTTAAACGCAAGTTTCTTGCGGGCACATATCTCCCGGCAGCGGATAGGCGCATGGCTTGTTGGTGGAGGCGCGCAAGATGCCGCGCTTCGGCGAATCCCATCAAAAGATAATTGGAAGCCGCTTCAATGGGCGACCTTCTCCCGATTTTCCGTTTGTCCGCAGAACGTGACCCGGAAAGCGTTTCTTGACCAAGAGGTTGCGACGATTCCAGAGTTTTCAGCAAATCTTCATATTCGTCTTTCGTGAGGAATCCGACACGGTACAAAATGGTATAAATGTTCGCTTCCGTGACCCGTAACAATTTCAGCACTGTTGCTGCCGCCCATATATTGGCCATAAAAAAGACAATTCCCCACCAATAGGGATTGGTAATCATGCGCGTATAGGCAGGCAATCTTTCGGCCGCGTCATCTATTTGTATTCCGAGCGGGAAAGTAAGCGTTGTCATGACATCATGGACCATTCTCATAAAAGAGCGTTGCGCTAAAGCAACAGGAATGGCAAAAACAAGCGCAAAAATCAAAGCGGCTAATAAGGAAAAAAGTCCGGATGGACTCAAAAAGGCACGCAGATAATTGGGAATCTTTCCCGGCGGATTTCTAAAACGAGCGATGTCGAACAATCCCGTTTCATCATAGTAAGAGAAAAAACGGAAGCGATATGGCCAGAGATATTTGTTCGCGGCCCGCTGAACTTCGTCCTTGCTCTTTTTCGTTACTTTCCGAACTGTGGTTAACGCGCCTTGAAGCGTATTGATTTGGTCGCCATCGAATCCCGGCCTTAAATTATATCCCGGCGTGTCATAATCAGGTTCCGCGCGCGCTTCAGCCCTAGTTTCAGCAGAAGGGTTCGACGACTTTAGAGTTAACGTCAAATCCCGATATTCATCTTTCGTGATGAAATCGATTCCGCGAAAAATGGCGAAAACATTCGCTTCCGTCACGGGCAGCGCAGCAAAAAATGTTTGTAAAAAATAATATCCCGCAAAAGTAAGAAAAAGCCCAAAATACAAAATGAATTTTGAGTGATGAAATTCACTTCCTTCCTGTATGGTACTGAAAGGTCGAGCAATCCAATATATAAACATTGCCACAGCAGATGGCAAACAAGCGAGGCATAATCCGGCAAGCAGAAAAAATTTCCATTTTGCCCTGGCAAAGTTAAATAATCCCGGTTCGCTATGCCACAATAGCGCGTATGGATAATTATTGCTAAAGCGAATATGTTTATTCGCTTCCGTTTGAACTTCTGCCTGGCTTTTGTTTGTGATTTGGCGAATTTTAGTTAATGCTCGTTGAATTGTATGAACTTCGTCTGGATATTGTTCTGGATCGAAACCGGGATCCAACACATAAGCCGGCGTGTCGGAATCCGAATCCGCACGGGCTTCGGAACGATATTCTGGTGTCATTCCCGAAATCTGTTGTCGGGAATCTCTGCCAAAGACAAATTCGCCTCTGGCGAGCAAACGCAGATTCCCGCCAGAAGCCTGCGGGAATGACATATCTGACTTCTGACTTCTGACTTCTGTATTCTCAAGGTTACGAACTTCGGCCCTCGATACAAGCCCCTTGGAAAGTATCGAGGACTCTCGTGCGCCTCGATTAATAATCGCCTTGCCACTATTTTCAAGGTGGCGCACTTCGGCCCGTGCTTGCCCTTTTGCTTTTTTCTCCAGTCTCACCAGAGCGCGGCGTTTGGCTTCGTCAATAATTTCCGGAGGATATCCTTTTCTTTCAAGAATGGAAATCGCGTTTGAACCTTCAACGGGTCCCTGGCTTAACTCATAATCCGCTTGCGGCTTCCTGTCGGCATCCAATTTTTCGTCAAAATGCATATTGAAAACGCCGGGTTGCTTTTCGACTGTTTCGAGTTCCGTCACTTCCAAATCATGCGTGGCTAACATGCCGAAAATCCCGAGCTTCACCAAGTAGAGGATCGTGCCTTCTTCGATCACAAGATGATCTTCCGGGTTGGTTCCGTTTAACATTTCATCAAAAAATAACATCACTCTCGGATCTGACGCCGCTAAATCAGTCATTTCTTTGAGCCGGTCTGTCTGTGCGTCATATTTGGACTTTCCTGCCGCAATGTCATCTCTGACATCAAAAAGCGTCATGAGTTTGACCGGTGTCAGTTTCATGTTGAACCCGCGGATCGGCCCGCCCGTTTGCGCGAGAATGATCGCAAGCGCCAATGTTTTGAGAAAGGTCGATTTTCCGCCCATGTTCGCGCCGGTTAAAATCATAAAGGAATGATCCGAAGCGAACCGGACCGGATTTCCGACGGATTTCTCAAACGGAATGGCCGGATGATGCAATTTTTCCGTTTCAAACTTTAATACCGGCCGGCCTTGTTCTGGCCCAGAAACGGAAGTATCACGATCCAATATTTCGGGAAAATCATGATATCCCAAATTGTCAACGGCCGCCTGCCCTTGGGAATACAAGCTCTCAAGCTCGCCAATCGCGCCGAGGACACTCTGTAACTCTTTTCTTTTGTTTAAATACGCCCACGCGCCATTCAACATGCCGGGACGGTTGATAAAAGAAGCGATGCCGGCCGAGCCATGCGGATCGACGGCATCCTTTAGCACGGAGTAAATTTTCTGAAGTAACGGCGATTCGGCTTGCCGAAGTTCGGGTAATATTTCATTGATAAACTTTCCGACCGCCTTCCATTCTCTTCGAATGACTTTTTCATTCAGATACGCGCTGCGAATCATTAAAAACAAAACAAAGGGAACGGGAAGCATTTTCCACGAATAGCCGGCCAATAAAATACCCGCCGGAATCAGCAGAAATTTGCATAATGTCAACCCGAGCGCCATCCATTTATTCGGCCGGTAGCGAAAATCCGGCACGTCAAAACTCCAAAAGGCACGGTCTCGAATTTTTTCTCCCAATTGTGTAAATTTTTCTTCCATAATCTTCCGGAATGATTCATTTTGGATAAATTCACCGATAGACGCCTGCCGTTCCCGGATTTTTCCCGGCGTTAGAAGCGGATGTTTAATGAGCCATTCGAGCCGCGACTGTCCGAATCCTGTCTTTGTCCTATCCTGTTTTTCCAAAAGCGATTCGACACCCAAATCATTGATCGTCCTCTGATCCAATGAAAAAAATTCTCCTTCCTCTTCAAACATCCGCCCGCCTTCAATCAATTTGGGCGTCTGATATTGTTTGCCCCGTTTTCTCTCGAAATCAAACCGCTCGCCCCATCTCAAAGAAAACTGCTCTAATTTTTTCGGTTTTTGTGAGCGTTCCTCTTTCGTCAGTTCCATGCCGCTGAAATTGCCCAGAATGTTATTTAAAAGTGTCCCCAATTTTTTAGCTTTCCACATAAAATAAATGGTGGGCATAAGCGCCGTAAGAGATATGGCGATAGACGGCATTATCATTGTGACAAGGTCTCGGGGGTTTTCGATACTACTCATCATAAAAAAACCGACTATCATACTGATGAAAGAAATCGCGCCAAAAATAAACAGCCTGATCTCAGCCGCTACAGATTGGGGTTTTATTTTTTGATACAGCCCGACGAGTTCCTGAAATCGCCGATGGTGCTGATCTTCAAGGCGGCGAACATCAATAATCGGTTTTTTTGCTTCACTTTCGCCACGCACTTCGGAACGGGCGAGAAGGTTTGCCGAATCGGATGGTTTTCGAAATGTTTCGCCATCAAGATACTTAAACCGCAACGCGAGTTCATAGACACTTTTTTCATTAAGCGGGTACGGTCTGTTAAGCGCAATTAAAACAATGACTCCGACAATGAAAATCCCAAGCCCAATCGCCATGGGAATAACGGATGTCCAAAATGAAACATGATCCTTCTGTCCCATATCCCGCAAGATGGCCGCGGACCACGCCCAACCTGCTGAAGCGGCACCTAAACCGACGGTGATGCAGCCAAGAATCAAAAGAGTCCAGTAATATATTGATCTTTCGCGAGGCGTTGATTCAAAGCGAAGTCTCCGCAACTCTTTGCTGCCTGCAGATTGAATAGCTTCCTTCGCAAATTGTTGGACCGTTTTCCGAGAAATGCCGGAAATGCGGCGAAACTCGCTCAAAATTCGTTGAATTTCATCAGTATCATCTGAATCAAAACCGGAATTAAGACTATAGGCCGGGGTATCGTACTGATCATGATTCTGCGTACTTCGCGCTTCGGAGCGGAATATTGTGTCATTCCCGCGGAGGCGGGAATCCCGCTGGATCCCCGCTTTTGCGGGGATGACATTCGTAGAAAAAGGGGCACTATTGACTGGTGACCAGTGACTATTGTCGATCTCCCCAGATCGCTCTGCCGCCCAATCAAAGGATTCGCGGATGATTCCAACTTCAGCCCGGCTGACCGAGGGCACGGCATACGTTTCCCCCTCACCCGTCCCCTTAAACTTCCCCTCTCCGCTTCGCTGCGAGGACTGCCTGTAGAAATTTGGACTGCCCTCTCCCTCAGGGAGAGGGTTAGGGTGAGGGCCGTATTTTGATTTAAATTCCTCCAAATCGGCGCGCTTGCCAGCGACACGTTCTAAATATTGCCTGGCGTTGTCTTCTTCGCTCACTTGCGGCGAAATGAGCACGTACGAAAGCTTCGCGCTTTTCAACTTTTCAACAATGCCGGGCGTATGAAATCCGCCGGTGACGAGAAAAATGTGTTTGGAAGATTGCTTTGATAGAGCCGCCTGCAGGTTTTGAAATAAGATGTCGTCGCGTTTAATTGCGGATTCGTAAAATTCGATGGCGGATTCAAGGGCGAGTGATGAATTCGTTTGAGGTTTTGTCATTCCCGCGGAAGCGGGAATCCATGGATCCCCGCCTACTGCATGCGGGGATGACAGAATTCCAAAATTATTTTCAATCAATCTTTCAATCTTTTCGCGGTCCTTCAGAAAATTTTGATATTGCTCCGGCGTGGCTTCGAGCGACACCAAATCGCGCAATAACTTTAGTCCCTGCGCCTCTGCGTCAATCGCGCGTTCTTCGTCATTCTGAAACAGCGATTCTTTGACTTCTTGTTTTAAAGCTTCAAGCTCTTTGAAAAATTGTTTTGCGTCTAAATCTTTTTTCGCTCTGAGAAGTTGCTGCTGATTGCCACCGCGAATTTCAAACAGCATCAAACTGATAAACTTCTCAACTTGCGCGTATTTCCAGCGGTCAAGATGGCGGTTCCTGGCTTCATTGGCAATCACGCTCACAAGAGGCATGAGCTCCTGCTTCTTTTCGAACATATTTGTCAAATCATCGAACACCATCAAATCTTGATTGAATTTTGCTTTCCGTTTTTCGTTGATCAATTTCAAGCGTGGCTCAAGTTCGGCAAGAAATGCCTGCGATTCCTGCTTGGCCGTTACAAAGTGCTTTCCGGCTTCTTCATAAAGATTCTTGTCTTCAATTCCAATGAGGCGGAAATTGGCTTTGCTTAATATCGCAGCGCGCTCGATTCCGTTCAGAACCGCTTCTTTCATCCAGAACTGCGTAACGTTGGTTTTAATTTTTTCATCCGGATAGGATTTCAATTCCGACAAATCGATTTCGCCCGTACCGCCTTCGACAAGGACCGTGTCAATTTTGAGTTTCGGCGCTAATTCCTGCACAATTTTTTGGATATTCTCTTGCGCGCCCAAGTTGGTATGAGCATCCTGCAAATAGACGATCAGCGGTGTTTCCGGGGACATTCCGTCAGGAAGAAACAATTCTTCGATCCGTCCGGCTTCCCGGGGAATCGCAAAGGGCTTGAGGGCAAGCGATTGGATTTCATTTTGAAGGGTGGTGATCGATGCGCCAACGCTCACATCTGCCCATGTGATATTCGTCGTCACAAAACAAATCAACACAACAAGGGCAATTGAACGAAGAAAACGGGATGAAAAAATAGAGAGAGTGGCTCGTTTTACGCTTAGATTAAATGATTTGTTTTTTTGTTTAATCCCAAAATGCATCCTTTACCGTTTAACCGCCATGTTTCCAAAAGAAATAAACATAGATCGGCGGTTATTTACCTCCTAAAAAACTGATAAATTTTTTGCTAAACTACTTTCAAAACTTTAAATATGAAACGGGAATGTTTTCCCCTTGGCTCGAAAACTCTATAATTTAATGAACTCTGTACTCCTTATCGGTAGGATGTTTAATTATACCCGACAGATAATAAGAATACAAGGCTAAGTTAAACTTTTTAATTACTCTAACTTGTTGCAATTAAATAGTTTGCGAGATCTAAGCGGTTAAAAAGTTAAGTTTCTGTTTTATCAGTCGAAATATGAATGTAATCATTTCTGATTTTGAAGTGATCAACAGATCCCCCTCACTCCTGCCCGCTCCCCGCGGGAGAGGGTTAGGGTGAGGGGAATGGAAGTCGGTACGAATTTGTTGAACAAAGTGCTAAAATCTATGCCTTACAACGCTATTATTTTTGATATCGACAATGTCCTCGTCGATACACGCGCGTCTTACACCGACTGCATCCGGAAAACCGTGGATGAATATCTTAAAACAGTCCTTCGCTTCTCACCGTCGCGCAAACCCTTATTCACGCGGCTTGACGTCGAACAATTTAAGTCGCTTGGTGGCTTCAACGACGATTGGGACACCTGCTACGGACTTCTGCTTTATGCGTTGTCGCTAAAACCGGCAAGGCATGCGGTTCGCGAATTGATTAAGGAAAAGAATATTTCCGAATTTGTAAATTCGGTGAGGGATCGGCCGCTCGGCGTAAAAGGAATTGAAACGATGCTCACAAAAACCGTAAGGGCAATTCATGAATTGCCCCTCCTCCCCCAAATTTCAAAAATCTTCCAACATTATTATTTAAACGAATACGTGTGGAACGAAAAACTGCTGATTCCCAAAATTTACTTCAGGAAAATGAAGCAAAAAGGCCTTAAAATCGGAATTGTCACAGGCCGGAACCGGGAGGAAGCCAATTTCGCGCTTCGAAGGTTTCAAATTGATTCATTCATCGATGCGATGACGACTACAGATGAGACACCGCCGGGCCGGAAAAAACCGGATCCCTTTGGATTGCTGAGGGTTGCAAAAATTTTCGGGAAAAATTTACGTTATCTTTATGTCGGCGATTTACCGGACGATATTCTGGCAGCCGAAGCAGCTAAGAAACAAATAAACATTAAATCGTGCGGATTTCTGATTGCCTCAACTTCGCTAAAAGAAATGGAAACAAATTTAAAATCCGCCGGCGCGGACTATGTATGCCAATCAGTCCAGGAATTAATAAAATTTGTCCTGTAGGGGACAGGCATGCCTGTTCCCTACTAGAGCTCTTTTCCCTTGTCTCTTTTCAATTGCTAACAATTCTGCAAATTTGCATCGGAATCAATATTCCCCCGCATTAAAAGGACATCGAAATTGTCAATCCTTCCAGTGGGATTGATATCATATTTGAAGGTTCCCTCCGTTACGACAGCATTCAACTTTGCTCGCAGAGCGAGGATATCGAAATTGTTGACGCGGCCGTCACCGTTCACGTCGCCGAGAAGCGCTTTAATTTTTGCATGGCCGATTAAATTCCCTGCAAAATCTCTGATATTAATATTGAGACATTGATTATTCGCCACATCTTTCATCCCGAGAATTAATCCAGCGTCAATGGCCGTCTTGGAAGTTACGCTACCGCTCGAAAGCTCCACTCTAACCGTATCAGGGTCAATAGCTTTATCAAACGTGAGAATGACTTCTGTCGGACCGCCTAGCCGAGGTTCGGTTAACACAAGTTCCGACGGCCCTGTATTGCTATCAATGTAAAATTTTCCGGCAGTTCCATGTGTTTTTCCAGAGCTCGCCTTTAAAAGTTGCGGCACCGGCCCGGGCTCAACGGTAATGAAAACATCTTTAACCGCTGTGTCTTTTCCGTCTGAAGCTGTAATTTTGACCGAATACGTTCCGGCCTGATGATAAATCGGTGTCCAGGAAAATTGATAATTCCCCGGATTTTGAGGATCAGCTTCAAAAGATGCGCCTTTCGGTTTCGTGTTCTCGTCCAAAGAAATGTTAACCTGATCACCATCAGGATCCGTTGCCGAAACTTGAAATGTAATTTCTTCACCTTCAGATCCTGATACAGAAGCAGGCGTGATTGTAATTTCAGGTTTGTGATTCGTTGGCGTATAAAGGCCCGTTCGCTGTGCATCATGGTGAAACGTCGGCCACGGACTTTCATCAAGAAGAGATTGAAACGGCATGGTCCATGCGTAAATATTTTTATCTCGTGAACCAGTTACAATTTCCAGCTTGCCGTCGTGATTCAAATCGGCAATCACAGGGCTTGCATGGATCAGTCCTTGAGTTTGAAGTGGAAATCCTTGGACTGCCGTTCCATCCCCATGAAACGCATAAAGATTTTTATCATCTGAACCAAACAAAATGTCCAAATTCCCGTCACCGTCAATATCGCCAACTGCTGGCGATGAATATATATATTTTCCCGTGGCTTGGGGCCAACCCGAAACGATGGTCCCATCGCAATGATATACATATATGTTTGGAACTATCGTCTTTATCGTACCGTCTAAGTTGTAAATATTTTTGGCCATCAAACCAGCAACGATTTCCTGCCCCGGAAACAAAGGGTCAATATCACCTGCTGATAGAGAAGCTACAACTGCCTTTGGCATCTGCTTGGGCCAGCCATTCAGAACAGATCCATCGTGGTGCCATGCATAGATTTGTCCGCCGGTCGAGCCTGCGCCAGTAATGACTTCTAAATCACCATCCCCATCAAAATCCGCAACGACCGGAGTCCGTTCGGAATAGCTAATTCCGATTGGCCAACCCGTCATCTCTGTACCATCTTGATGTAAAACATGCACTTGTGAGCCTCCGGTTTGAGCATCCGATAGGGGCAGGATAATCTCAAAACCAAAATAATTTGGATCCAAGTCCGCGATGGCAGGCGTCGATTCTCCCCACATATTTTCGTATACCTTGGGGAAGCCGGTTACCTCTGTTCCATCTGCATGCCAAACATAAATTTTGGCTGTAAAGTTTGGATATGCCCCCGCACTCGTAGCGATAACCGTTTCGAGGCCTGGATAATTCGGATCAATATCGCCAACAGCAGGTGACGCAACAATTTCTTCGCCTGTGTCTTTTGGCCATCCCGAAACGTCTGACCCGTCTTTTTTCCATGCATATACTTTACCTTCATAACTGCCAACCACAACTTCCAAACTGCCGTCTCCATCCATATCAACCACTGCCGGAGAAGAACCCCAATTGATGAAAGAAGGAGGGTTTTGGGAGCCGCGGTCTTTCGGCCACCCCGGGAGAGCTTGCCCTGCCATATTCCATACATAAACTTTTCCGTCAAAAGATGCCGCTACAATATCCACTTGGCCATCTCCATCCAAATCGGCCAGCGTAGGGGTCTGCCGAACTTCTTCACCGGTCGAGATCGGCCAACCCGGAAGAAGCTGCGGCGCGGGCAGCGGATCTTCCGCCAAAATTAGAAATGGAGAAAAAAAATTTAATAACACGACTAAAACAAAAAATTTTACCCCAAAAGAAAATGCTTTCATTTTTAGTTCCTCCCCGGAAATGGAATTTTTTTCAGAATAATTAACATCACTGCCTGAAGTCTACCCCCCCCTCATATGGTTTGCAAACCAGAGGCGAAAATAATTCAGCTTATTTCCGGAGTTTAAAAAGCGAAATAAGGAGAAAGAAATGTCAAAGGCCTCCGTCAAACAACGGGGCGGATCCCCCGCTCCGCTGTAGCAGAATAAACGCTTCGCAGAGGCGCGCGCCGACATATCTACGGCGGGAAATGACGAATGACAAATGGAATATTAAAAAAGAACTCGATCGATTGACCGTAGAAGGAGTAGATGATCTGTTTGAAAAGGAAAAACGCGATCAAAAATGAGGGGTTTTATTCTTTGTTACTTTGCTTGTTGCCTATAAAAACTTCTGCATGCTGAAATGAACTGCTCCACTTCTTTCTGAACTTGAAGCGCCTCGGAACCGTTGACAACCAAGAAATCTCCGTAATCGCTATCGATCCGGCGTTCAAAACTTCTGGAAAGAGCGCGCGCAATTTCTTTGTCAAACAAACCGCTTTTGACAAAATGTTGATGGAACAAAGAAATAACACCGCTATGTTTGGAAGCATCCAATCCCTTCGTCGCAAGAAGCGCCCGCGCAGCATAAAAAGCGCCGTAATAAAAACGGTTCACTGCGCTTTCAAAAGATTTCCGCCGCATGAGAGATACACCATCCCGAAAAGCCGTTCTTGCCCGCTTAAACCGGAATTGAATCAAAGAACAAACTTCGTCTGTCATAAAGGAATGCTTTCACGCCGGATATTTTGAACGAAAGGAGTGATCCGCCATACCCGAGCTGAAAAAATGCGTGCGGGAACGACACGGGGAGATATGTAAACGTCAAATTTCAAATTGACGTCAAATGCAATGTCAATAACGGCATTCTTAATATCAGCCGAAAAACGAGAAACAACCACCAACACGTCCACATCAGAACCTTTTTGAGACGCGCTCCGCGCTTTTGATCCAAATAAATGAAGGCTGACTAAATCTTTGCCCAACGATCGCTTGACCTTGGAAACAAACTCGGCTAATGCGGTTTTTTCTTTTGTTTTGAGGCTTGTTTTCATTCTCTTTTCCTTTCGCGGCGCGCAATTTCGCGTCCCGCTGAAAATTATCTTACCTCATAAAGGAACCAAAAAGAAACAATAATTTTACGCGACAATTATTATTTCATCCAGTCATTCCGAGCGGGTGTGACAAGTGAATGAGCCGAGGGATCTTGACCCCTCGACTTCTCTCGGGATGACATAAAAGTACTGGATGAAGTGGTATGCACCCTTTCGCATGAAATTTGACGGCTTTTACCTCTTTCGGTTCTTATCCGGAATCGCTACAAGATTCCCTAACGTCACTCCGCCCACTTTCCGTTGACCTTGACGCGCATCCAGCGGGCACCCCACTCTTTCGCCTCCTGATGGCCGCCGAATTTGTCTGGGATAAAAAGGTCTATATGCCGGTTCCGGATTTTTCCGCCGCAGTCTTCGACAATAAAGTTCCGACGCCCCCGAAGAATAGAGAAAATCGCAAGTGAATCCTGCGGAAAAAACGGGACTAATTCCATTTGGGTCCCGAATTTATATTTTTTGTCAGCGGCGATTCCGCCCCAATAAATTTTTTTCCCGCTTGCAAATTTTCCGTCGTAAAACTCGGGAACATTAATACAAATAGGACAATTACAGTAGGCCGTCACCAAAAATGTATAACGGCCCCAGAGATAATAGTAAAGCCCGTAGACGAGAAAACAAAAAACGGCAAACGCCGCTAACTTGGATTTGAACCTGATGCGAATCATTTGCATGATTGAATTAAATGAGGGGTCGGGGTGTTCTCACCCCTTTCCCCTTTATAAAATTAAGGAGTTCCCGCGTCGCCAGCTTTGCTGGCTTCTGGGATGAGCCCTTGGTCAAGATTAAAGAACTTCCAAGGGCTCAATTAATTTAATGACATCCGCGACAGCCGCCGCAATCGGGCTCTTTCGGAATATTGGGATTTGAAAACTTGAACCCCCGTTCTTCCGCGCTATCGACAAAGTCAATTGAAGTTCCTTCGAGCAAAGTGTTCGACTGCTCATCAATAAACACCTTCAAGCCGTCAAAATCCTGGATTTGATCATGCTCCTGTTTTTCATCAAACACCAACCGATACGACATGCCGGAACAACCGCCTGAAAAAACAGCGACTCTAAGACCCATGTTCGGCTGATTTTGTTCAGCAAGCAGCTTTTTAATTTCTGTGACTGCACTGGGTGTTATTTGGATCACGTTAGTTCCTCCAGTTCAAAAGTCTCAATGGCCAAACACCAATGCCGCAAATAAATCCTAAAAAATTAAATTCCAATGTGGATTTGAAACATTGGAAACTTTCTTGGTCATTGCGTGCTTGGCCATTGGTCATTTTTTTTAATCATTTCTTATAAAACGGCGATTTCTCCCGCAACTCTTGCACCACACTTACAATTTTATTCGCCGCGTAATCAATTTCTTCTGAAGTCGTAAAGCGGCCCAGACTAAAGCGGACGGATGTATGAATCAAACTTTCGCGCACGCCCAATGCCTTCAAGACATAAGACGGCTCAAGGCTTGTCGAAGAACATGCGGACCCGGAAGACACGGCAAGTTCCTGGTTAATCAACTTAAATAATAATTCTCCTTCAATAAATTCAAAACTCACATTGAGATTGCCGGGGAGCCTTTTCTCAAGGCTTCCGTGAAGATCAACACAATCGAGCCCTTTGCAAATCATCGAATGAAGTTCGGTTCGCAAACCAAGAACCCGTTTTGCTTCTTCAGCCATTTCCGTTTTCGCAATCCGAACCGCTTCACCGAAACCTACGATGGCCGGAACATTTAATGTCCCGCCGCGCAAATTCATTTCCTGCCCGCCGCCGTAAACGAGCGGCGCAAGCCGGACGCGCGGATTTTGTTTTCGCACATACAGCGCACCGATTCCTTTCGGCCCATACATTTTATGCGCCGAAATACTCGCAAGATGAATGCCTGCTGCCCGAACATCAAAGGGGATTTTTCCGGCACTTTGAACCGCATCGCAGTGAAAAAATATGCCGGCCGCTTTCGCCATTTCTCCGATCTCCGCAATCGGCTGAATCACACCGATTTCATTGTTGGCGTGCATCACAGAAATCAAAATGGTGTTTCCGGTGATGGCCGTTTTTAATTCGCAAAGGTTTATCAATCCTTCGCGATCGACCGGAAGATAAGTCACTTTGAAACCTTTTTCTTCCAAATGTTGACAAACCGAAAGAACGGATTTATGTTCGGTCGCAACCGTAATCATGTGATTTCCTTTTTCGCGATACATCTCAGCAATGCCACGAATCGCAAAATTATTTGATTCCGTCGCGCCGCTTGTAAAAATAATTTCCTCCGGATCTTCGGCATTGATGAAAGAAGCAATTTTTGCGCGCGCATCTTCAACCGCCTGTTTCGCTTTTAAACCAAAAGGATGGTGACGGCTGGCGGCGTTTCCGAAATATTCCTTGTAATAAGGGAGCATCGCTTCCAGAACCCTCGGATCCATCGGCGTTGTCGCTTGATAATCTAAATAAATCGGCAATTTCATCGATTTCACCATCTCCGTCATTGCGATCCGCCAAGAACTGTGGCAGAGAAGCAATCTGTGTTCAGAGATTGCCCGCCCGCCATGATATGTGGCGGGCAAGTCGGCCCAAGGCCTCCTCGCAATGACAATATTTCTACATCTGTTTATTTAAAATTTTCTCAATCAATTTCGGAGCCTTCTTTACAAATTCCGCTCTCGTTAAAACAAATTTACAGCCGTAACCTTCCGCCCGCTGACGGGGACGCTCTTGGTGTTCGGGCACAATCGCAAGCATCGGGAATCCGGGCTTGAATAATTGAATCATCGCAATGTGTTTATAAAGCCACTCTGTGTCCGCCGCTGTTAAATCAACTAAAATCATGAACGGCGCCCAATTTTTGACGAGCTGATAAAGCTGCTCTCCTTGCATCACGAAATAACATTCGATCCCGAACTCTTCCGCCCAAGTTTTAAGGTTTGCTTTAAATTCCAGTTCATTCAAATAGATTAAACAAATCGGTTTATGCATATTTTTTTATAGAGTTGGGAACAGTTCATGTAGCGTTTTGAAGCGGTTAACTAATCCCCCTCACCCCCCGCTTTGAATTTTCCCTCTCCCTTAGGGAGAGGGTTAGGGTGAGGGACAATAGCTAACTTCAGAACGCTAAATAGCTGGTTCATGTTTTCCATTAAAATAAACTGCTCGGGAAATCTGATTTTATTTCTTTTACCGGCTCAGGAACCGATCCCCAGGCAATCGGAACTTCATATTTTTTCCAGTCCCGGTTTGACACAAAATAAATCCGCTGATTTGCACAACCGTATTCGTATACTTCCTTTGTAATCTTAACATCATCTAAGCAATATTTCTTTAATTCTTCCATTTTCCCTTCGCGCCAATAATGAACCGCATCCATTCCATGCCCGCTTTTCCCTACTCCAAGTGTCGCTTGCGCAACGCTTTGCAGGCTCACGCGATGTCCGCGAACTTTTTCGATTTCTTCCATTAAATCCAGCACCGGAAATCGCTCAGCCGATGCAAAAAGATACGGTTGCAGCACCACCATGTCAAACCGTTTAATATTAAACCCGATGATCAGCTCCGCCGCCTGCATCCGTTTTTCAAGTTCGGGAATTTCGGATTCCCCATAAATTTGATAGCGATCCGTCCCGTAATCATACACACCGACAACCGAAACCTTTAGCTTGTGAAGGTTTTCCCGCCCCACTTCATCAAACGTCCTCTGCGTTTCAAGATCTAAAACCAGTTTATTGTTTGCCATATATCCTTATTCCCGAGACGATTTAAGAATGAAGTATTTGTTTAGCGCTTTGAAGTGATTATCTATAAAAGGTCGTCCGCTTTTTTGTCATTCCCGCGAAAGCGGGAATCCAGCAACTATGGATGCCCGCTTAAAGCATGCGGGCATGACACGAACTGGCGTGTTCACCACTTCAAAACGCTAAATAGACACAGAATGAAAGGTTAAGTTTCCCAGAGCCGGGCATTCTTTTCAAGTAGAATTTAATCATGAAAAAAGAATAACGAAAGGGTGAGAAGCCCTCCGATCGCGTAAAGCGCAATGGTATTGGAAACAAAATAAGGATAGGCCATTAAAGCGATGCCGATCGCAAGCGGTTTCCAACTGGCTTGCTTTTTTCCATAAATAAAAGCGACAAATCCTATTCCCCCAAAGATAATTCCCGCTATTAAATTCGTCGCGCTCATATTCACCTATTCATTTTCCTTCAATTTAAAAATAGGAAATACATCTAAAATTTTGAAGAGATTAACAAATCCCCCTCACCCCTGCCCTCTCCCCGAGGGAGAGGGCAGGGGTGAGGGAGGAAAGTCAACTTCAGAACGCTAAACAGATACAAAAATTTTTGTTATTATAATCTTAGCTTATCCGCCCGTCACGGAAAAACATATGCCCGGTGTGGCTTTTCGCTTGCATCGCAAAGCATTCATCATTAATATATGCGGGCCATAAAGGCCTGGTTTTCATATAGATACCATCATTAAAAGCGTAATTTTTAAACTGTTAATCCTATTAAAAAGGGGCTATTTTCATGAGCACAGCAAGTTCTGAAAAAAACACAACAGCTTTACTCAGCACGTTACCCGGCGATGACGTCCGGCAAATTATGTGGCGGTTTCGGGATCGCTACGACCTTCAAATGGTCGTCCAATCCGCCCGTTCAGTCGCGCGCGGAATTGTAGCACGCTTAGTAGCTGACGGGGCCCGGAATACGCATGATTGGACGCCGGAAAAAGCCAAGCTTTTAACTACGCTGGATGAAGCCGGTATCACTTCCGTTTTTATGGATCCGGATGAAGGCGGATTCATCGAAGGCCCGAAAAATATGGCACTTGCGCTTGTCGCTTTTGAACTCTCCTGGGTCGATGCGGGCGCTGCCACCGGCAGTTTGGCCGGAAATCTGGCCCTTTCGCCGATTCACGAAAAAAGCACGCCGGAACAGAAGAAACACTACATGAGCCTCTGCGTCCCTTCCGACAAAAATAAAAAACCTTGGCGCGGCGCTTTTGCGTTGACCGAACCGCTTCCGTTCGTTGGCGTCGATACCGGAGTTGTTTCCGGAAAAGTCCGCATTGCAGAATGGAAAGAAGGAAAAGAGCCGATTCTCCACGTCGAAAAACGCGGACGATTTATCACCAATATGGGTTTTGCAAATTTTGTCACGGCCGCCGTCGATACGGATGATCCGAAAATTAAAACAAGCTGCATGATCATTCTTGAAGAAGGAGATCCAGGCGTTTATGATCGCGGCGCACCAACGCTCAAGTTAGTTCATCAGCTTTCTTCAACCCATGATCCGATTTTCAGCCTCAAAGTTCCCGCTAACCGCATCATCGGCGGATACACCGTTAAAGACGGCGTGATTATTCCTAACTTTTCACATTCAGAAGTCATTGAAGCTGTCTTTCGCAGAACGCGCGTCACGGTCGGCATTATGACTTCTGCAAAACTGCTTTCCGCGGTTGAACCTGTGATTCGATACCAAAGAAACCGTTTCCGGGGAGGCTCTTCAATTTCAGCTGGAACTCCTCGTTTTGATTTGGGGCTTCAGCAGAAAGAAGATGCCGTGCAACGTCTTGTTGATATATGGGCAACCGGCGAAGCAAGCGCTTCTCTCGGTTTCACAGCCGCACGGCTCTTTGATGAATTCGATCCGGTTGAAACGAAGAAAGAAGAAATTTTCAAAGCACAAGGAATTGCCGGAGCACGCGCACAAATGAAAGCGCTTAAAAAACCGCAGGAAGATGCGCTCGAATATTTAAAAATGTTACAGCTTGCGGAGAACAAACGCGATGCAAAACGATTCCAGGAATTGGGAAATGATCCGCTTGTTCAATTCGTTGTCCAAGATTCTCTCGCAAACGTTCTCTGCCCGGCCTGCAAACTTTGGAACACAGGCTATGGCGCAACCGTTATGCGCGAAGCCGTCAGTTTAATGGGCGGATACGGCATCACCGAAGATTGCCCCGGATTTCTCGGCCAAAAATGGATGGATTCGCAACTTGAGGCCACCTATGAAGGGCCGGAAGCCGTTCAACGCCGGCAACTTTCGGTGACCATGACGAGCCCACTGTTTCTCCAGCAACTTCAAAACTGGATTAAGGACCTTGAAAAAATCAACGGTGCGAATCCGGATCTCGGAGCCGGAGCGCTTGCCGCGGGAATGGAAGTTTGGTATTGGGCATTCAAACACCTCGAAACCGCTAAAGACTGGAACGGTAAAACTGTTTACCACGGTCAGCGCCAAGGCGTCACTTTCCCGCTTGCAGATGCGCTTTGCTGGCTGCTTGCTTCCTATTGTCAAATCATAGACGTGCTTGAACTAAAAGCAAAAGGGCCTGAAAATCCGGTTGTCGCCGAAGGCTTGGCGGGGCTCGTCACTTTCTTTTCCGATTTGGCGAGAGTTCAATCAGCACGGGCCAGTGAAGAAGCGGCAAGAATTTGTGCGGAATTGGTTTATGGTTACAACCCGAATTTGACAAACGAAGAAATTTCGACATTTTCAAAGCTTCGCGAAAAAGTTGACATATCCATTAAAGGATATCGCTTGGCGAAGGAACGCGCAGCGCTTGCCGTCAGCCAGGTGATGATTCCCGAAGCCTTGGACTATCCGGCGTAATTAAGTCGTTATTGAATAAGCGCACAGGCTCACAAGAACACAAGTGCACAAGTTGAAACAATGAAGAAACAAAAAAGGGGACAGGCATATGACTCATATTAAGCAATTGCCTGTCCCCTTTTTTGTCGCGATTTTCCTTGCGCCCCTGTGCACTTGTGCACTTATGCGCGCATAACAAAAGAGAAAAAAAATGAAGTCAGAGCCATCTATTGAACGGCAAAGCATGAACGTCGATATCGTCTGTGTCGGATTCGGCCCAGCAACCGGCGGATTCCTCACCACCCTTTCAAAAGCACTCCAGGACCCGGCGCTTCAACCCATCCTTCAAAGCAAAGCCATGCCGGGAATGCCGTTACAAGTCATTTGCTATGAACGCGCCGACGATATCGGTTTCGGCGCGTCCGGTGTTGTCACGAAAGCACGCGGAATCCGTGAGTCGTTTACCACAGAAGAACTTTCTCAAATTCCGATGGCCGCACCCGTGACCTCCGAAAAACTTATTTATTTGCTCGACCCGATTGGAAAAAGCCGAAGGTCTCCTCTCCTGAAGATCGCAGATTTCTTGATCAACGCCACAAAATGCATCAATCCTTTTTACAAAAAACACGGATTTGAAGTTCCCTTTATTCCTCCGTTCATGAATAAACACGGCGGTTTTGTATTCTCAATCGGCCAATTCAATACGTGGGTTGGTTCGCAGCTCATGGCCTCCGGGGCCGTTCAAGTTTGGCCGGGAATGCCCGCTAAATCGGCATTTTTTGACGGGGGAAAAGTTTCCGGAATCCGGTTAGTGGATCAGGGAACGGACAAGGCCGGAAATCCGGACGCAGGCTATATGCCCGGCATGGATATCCGTGCCGATCTGACGGTCGTGGGAGACGGGCCCGTCGGCGCCGTCGGCCAACAACTCGATCAACATTTTGGATTGCCGAAAGATCATCACCAGCGCGAATGGGCCGTCGGAATGAAAATGGTGATTGAACTACCCGAGGATTGCCCGCTCAAACCGGGAACCGTATTTCACACTTTCGGATATCCAGAACCGGAAATTTTCGGGTTCTTCTATGTGTATCCGAACCGCCTCGCTTCCGTCGGCGTGTTTATTCCATCGTGGATGAACACTCCCACGCGGACAAGTTACCGGTATTTACAATATTGGCTCATGCATCCCTACATTTGGCGTTATGTAAAAGGCGGCACCATGAAATCGTGGGGCGCGAAATCGCTTCAGGAATCCGGAAAACGCGGCGAACCATTCCTCGTGGGCGATGGATATGCCCGAATCGGCGAAGGTTCCGGAAGCACGAATGTCTTAACGGGTTCCGGGGTTGATGAAGCGTGGATGACGGGCATTCAACTCGCGGAAGGTGTGATTGAACTTTGTAAGGCGGGTAAACCCTTCTCAAAAGAAAATTTGCAGGAAGCGTATGAGAACCGGCGACGCTCAAGCTGGATTGAAGAAGAAGCCAAAGTGGCTGAAAAATCGCGGGACGGATTTGATGACGGCTTCGTCAAAGGATTTATCGGAATGGCGATTTCCGGATTCACCGGTGGGAAATTGAATCTCTCCGGAAAATCAAAACGCCTGTATGAACATTTTCCGTCTCTTGAAGACTATTACAAAGGGCTTATCAGCCCCGAAGAAATCTCGAAAACCCGTGAGGAAACCGTTCGTGCCGGTACATATCTCAACAGCGCCTTAATGGAAAAAGCGGGCTGGCCCAAAATCCAATATGACGGGAAATTGCTTGTTTCGCATCAGGATGCACTCCTCATGGGCGGCAAGGTTCAGGCAGCGGGCGGTTTTGCGGACCATGTCACATTTCTTAACACAAAACTGTGCAAAGACTGCAAAACAAAAGTCTGTATTGAGATTTGCTCCGGCCAAGCCATCACGCCCGGCGAAGACGGTCAGGTGCCTCAATTCGACCGCGAGAAATGTATTCACTGCGGCGCGTGCATGTGGACTTGCGCAAAACCCCATGACACTGACCCGGAACGCACCAACGTCAACTTCCGTGCCGGTTCCGGCGGATTACATTCTGCAGAGAATTAGCATTAGCGTTGACAATATAAAGTCAGAAAGGAATCATGATGAAAAAACTATCTGTCATATTTTTGATGCTTTTCTTGCTCTCCGGTAAAACACTTTACGGCGAACAACCGAAAAAAGCTAAAATTACGCCCATCCCCAAAAATGCGCATATCTTGATAACATCAAATCGCGACACCAAAGACCGGCGGTCTGAAATCTACGCAATCAATACCGACGGAAGCGGCGCCACCAGAATCACCTATTCGAAATATCATCATTTCATCCTTGGTGTTGATCAAACGACTCAATATATCGTCGCCTCGAGGGCTGCAGAAGACACAACGGCCCCCAAAGGTTTGGGCGATGAGGATAAACGATCTCTGTGGATCATTGACACAAAAAACAAACTTGAACAACGTTTGACGGATTCGAAAAACCACGCTGAGGGTGACAGCTTTTCCCCCGACGGCGAGTGGATCGTGTTCCTCATGAAGCGAAAGGGCAAAGAACAAAGCGACATTTATAAAATCAAACGGGACGGTACACAGTTAACGCCATTGACGGACACACCGGCCGCAATCGAAGGGGATCCCGCATGGTCGCATTCGGGGAAGGAAATCGTTTTCGCGTATCTCGATCAAAAGACACCCCGGTTCGTCATCAAAATCATGGATTCTCAAGGAAAAAATATCAGGACCGTCTACGATGGCGGTCCCGGCGTTTCAACGCCCGTCTTTCCGGCAGGAAATTATGATCCCGAGTGGAGCCCTGATGATCAATGGATTGTTTTTGAACGGGCAACGAGTTCAAAGGGTGAAAATTGGGGCAACGGGATTTGGCATATTTTGAAAGTCGACCGCGACGGGAAATCCGTCGTCGATTTAAGCCAAAGCGGAAAACATTCCGAGTGGGCGGAATTTCTTCCCTCGTTTTCTCCGGACGGACAATTTGTTGTTTTTTCCGCATTTTACCAGGCGCCAGATCCGAAAAATAGTCTTGACGATATTTTGGTGATGAAAGCCGACGGAACGTCGGTGTTCAAAGTAACAACCCATCCGAAAAGCGATAAATATCCGGTTTGGATCCCCGCGAGAAAAACCTAAGCCTCTCGAAAAATTGGCTGGCGAAGCGCCGGCGCTTCGGCGGATTACATTCTGCAGAGAATTGATTATTAATTCTGGCAGTTTTTTCAGCGGATTTCGAGGTGTTTTAATTTGCCAACGCCTTTAGAGGTAACATTAATCACCGCATATAAACGTTTCTGATTTTGAGCAGCCTCATATTTTTTTGCTTCACCTTCGGGGACAAAATAACTTTCGATCCCATAGTTAACCCTAAGCTGCGGCGTGCCATAGAGAGAAACTCTTCCCCGTAAATAAACTCCGTCTTTAGGGCGTTCAAACACAAACCCCTCGGAATTCCATACGCCATCTTTCTCAATAAGTTTGGCATAAATTTTTGCGTCCCGGCTCATTCTTGGAAAAGATTGCCCGTAAAACATAGGCATCAATTTCCGGTCCAATGAAGAAATATCGTAACGCAAGTTAACATACTCTCCCCGGAAAAAATCTATCGGATCAACCGGGATCGTTTTTAAAACGATTTCCCGGCCGTGGCTGAGTTCATATTCATGCGAAGCCCACACCCCGCCAACGGTTAATACCCAAATCAGGGTCGTCAGCCAAAGGCCTTGTTTCAAACTGAATTTAATCATCCGATTGCGCCTTTCCCATACGTTTCTTTTCCCGGTCAATAAAGATCGCCCAACAAATTAAAAAGACACCCCCTAAAATAAAAAATATTGAACGGGATAAAAACGCCCACAACGTATCCGTATAACGTGAAATAATCAAAACAATAAAAAGCGCAATTCCCCAATTGTAAAATGCAATCCGTTGTTCCCGGTGTCCCTTTGTCATAAACATAAATGCCATAAAAAAAAGAATTAAATTAAACAAAACAACATGAATGCCCGCGTAAGGCGGAACAAGAACCGTCAAAATTAACCCGCCTGCCGTAAACGCGTAAATTCCAATTTCGTCTTTTTTCCTGGGATCTGTCTGGAAATCCTTCACGAGAGAAGGAAGCGCTAAATAAACACTAAGAACCGTAAAACACAACGTACTAAACAGATACGGAATGGATTGGAAGAAATTGTCCCTCGACGAATAAAAACGGAAAGACATAACATAGACCATCAACGCCACCAAAACAAGCCCCCCGTAACATAAAAAATTCGCGAGCGTTTTCCACTCACTTTTCGAAAGTATTCTTTTCCCGGCTCCATAAAAAATCATTCCGACGCTCATCAAATATAGAATAATATCCGAACCATCCGGCGGAGTAAGATTAAATCGTCGCTCCGCCTGCCAATAAAAACTCGACAGCCAGTACAACCCATTAAAAATGGAAACAATCATCATTTCGTTTGACCGCAAACTCAAGGCACGCTTCACAAAATAGAAAAGAATAACCAGATAGAGCAGGTTCGGGAACCGTCCGAAATTTTGAACGAAGTTAATATTCCAAATAAAAAACCCCGCCATTACCAGATATTCATATAATTCTGTTTTCTTCCGCTTAAGAAGATACGTTAGGGATAAAACCCAAATTGAGCTTGCAACGAAATCCTTGACAATAGTCGTCATCGATAATGCCACCATCAAAAAAACCAAATTGACATTAAAAAAGTTTTCGTCTTTTTTTCGAGCGCTATAAGGCAATAAAAAACCAAGCAGCAATAAAGGATAAAACCAGGGCGCCGTCCCGATCAGAGATTGATATAAAACATTCGCTAAAAGCCATAAACCACTTGCGATATAAATAGCCGGAAAATAATCCAAGAAAAAGAAAACCGGCAAGGCTAAGAATCCCCAGATAAGCGGCAATATATAAGAATCGGCTTCAACGTGGTAAATCTGTGAAATTAAAGCAATCGTGCTGCCAATGCTAAAAATGGAAATAAGAAAAAGCGCATTCGTCAAATGCTTCGGACCAAACGATTTCTCTCTCACATAATAACCGGCGTGAAGAAATGCAAGGGTCGAAACAGTCGAGCCTATAATTTTCATGCTGTTGGGAAAACGTTGCCAATTCGAAGCAATGAATAAAATAATGCCAAGCCCAATCAGTACCGCCCCGATGGTGAGAATTGTTTTAATGAGAGATTTAGGATCTTTTGCCTTAACGGGCGGGAGAACCGAACCGGCCGCTTCTAATCCATAATTCCGCCAAATACTCACTAAATGATGAGGATAAACAAAGCTCCGTTTGAGCCATTTCTTCCCTTCTTCTAAAATCCAATTTCGAACCGTATCGTCGAGCTCCATCGGCTCAAGATCACAATCAATTCCTCGGCCTTTAAAAAAATCGGCAAGCGCCCTGGCTTTTGATTCTTCAAGACTTTTAATATAAAGCACTCGATTGCGCTTGATCAGGTTAAGAACTTCTTTACGGCTGGGAACGCCGACGCTTTCGATGGTTCTCAGGACATCTTCGTCATTTAACCATTTATTCAACTCATATAAAACAACGCGATATTCCATAAAAAGGGAACCCTTTTTTAAACCATGATCACTTTTATATAAAATTGATTGTGCCTGCAGCTAAATCCTATACGAATAATATTTGTTTAGCATTTTGAAGTGGCGGATACGCCCACTTGTGTCATGCCCGCATGTTTTCAGCGGGCATCCATAGATTCTGGATTCCCGCTTTCGCGGGAATGACAGAAAAACAGGTAGATAATTACTTCAAAACGGTAAACAGACACTCTGAATAATATGTCGTCTATCAGCTTTATATGCTTAACATTAAAAATAATAAGCCTCACCCCAAATTCACCATAAAAGAAGCTGGCCAAATTTGATTTCATGAATATAATTACACTCTCACACATCATTGTGATCCCGCCAAAGGCGGGAGAAGCAATCCCGGTCCTTAGATTGCTTCTCCGCCAGAGGCGGATCCGCCTTCGGCGGAAGCGATATCCTCTACGGTTTGCCGCTTCGCAATGACAAAAAACAAGAATTACATAACATCATTCATAAGGAGAATATGACAATGGCACAAGGATTTCATATCGTCGTCTGCGGAAGTCTGGTTCCGGACCCGCTTCAAACTCTTGAACCGATTCAAAGCCCGACGGGCCCGGCCCTCAAAAATGAAATGATGCTTCCGGCCGTCCTCGATCCGTGGGCCGCTCACGCGCTTTACGAAGCTGCCAACTTGGCAAAAAAAACCGGTGGGGACAGTAAGGTTTGGCTTGTCAGTCTCGGACCGAAAGCAAAACTTCAACAATTAATGATGACCATGGCGCAAAAAGCCGCATTTGAACTCGTCGCGATTGACGGATCCTCAAGCGGATTTACCGACTCCGCGGAAGTAGCACAAACCCTTGCCGGGGCAATCGAAAAAATTCCGGGCCTCGACAAATCCCGCTTGCTGGTTTTTGGCGGATGTTCTTCCGCATCCCGCGATGCCGGTGCAACCATCCAATTGATCGGCGAACATTTGGGAATTACCGATCAATTTCTCGCCGTAGACGAATTCACGGTTCAAAATGACGGCTCGTTTAAAATTCTCGAACGTGTTGAAGCCGGACAATATCAAGTTTCGGTTTGTTCCGCGCTTCCAATTGCTATCGGCTGGGCGACGGGAAATCTGCCCGAACCGCCGAATAATCCGCAAATCGGAATGGTGAATATGAGGACCATCATGCCGGCGCTTCAGAAAGCGCAAGCGGCCAAAGTTGGCGCCGAAGGCGTTACCTTCGCAAGCGTAAAACTGCCTCAGCAGCAACGGCAAACAAAAATCGTGAAAGACGTTCCGGTCGATGAGATTGCCCGGGATATTGTCGAGTGGATTAAAAGTTGAAAGAACCTCGGTACCCGGAACTCCGGTACCATAACGTGAAAGCAGATTATGGAAACAATCCTTTATATAGCACATACAGAATCAAACGGCAGTCTATCAAAAGCAAGCATGGAAACATTAACCGCGGCTTCTGACCTCGCGAAAAAACTTGCCGGCGCAACATTTGTCGCGGGCCTCATCGGCGAAAATGTCCAATCAGCCGTAAACGCTGTTTCAAATTGCGGCGCTTCAAAATTCTATGCCGTTGAGGGCGCGGATTTTGGCAGCTCCCGTTACGCAAGCGACGTTGCCGCCCTTGAAATTTTAATCCGCACCGCAAACGCAACGATTGTTCTCGCATCCTCCACTTCCCGCTTTTGCCGGGCAATGCCAGGCGTCGCTTACCGGTTAAAAGGCCTCATTGATACGCACGTGAGCGGATTTGAAACGGGAAGCGGAAAATTAGAAATTCAGCGCTGGTATTACCGTCAGCGCATGGTTGCTTCGATGAGCCGTACACAACGGCCTTGGCTGCTTCTCGTCGATTCCGGAATTTACCCGGCTTTTCAGGCACAAACGGGTTCTGCCACACTTCAAAAAATTGATATGAAGCTTGACGAGTCGAAAAAGAAAACAAAAGTAGTCGGCCTTCAAGCACCGCAAACAACCGCGCAAACCATTCGGCCCGACGCCGCTCTTCTTTTTGTGGCAGGCGCCGGTTGGACAAAAAAACAAGCCGACGGCCAAATCCATATCAAAGACGCTGAACGGATCATTCTTGATTTTCTGAATTCTTCAAACGCTTCCCTCGGAAGCAGTAAATCGCTTGTCGATCAGGGAAGCGAAGGCGAAGAAGTGTTGCCGTTTTTAAGCCATCTGAACCAAGTGGGGCAAACCGGTTCGACACCGCGCCATCCGAAAGGGTTGGCCGCGTGTTGTCACGGAGAAGAACCTCATACGGTCGGCTGGCGGTTTATCAATGAACGTCGCGCAGTCAATTTGGATCCAAATTGCGGATGGGCGCAAGGGAAAGCAGATGTTCTTTATGTAGCCGATGCGTTTCAAGTCATGACAAAAGTAACCGAATTACTCACAAAAAAATAAAAACCCAATAATTTTAAATAACCACTATGGAAAAAATAAATCGTTGGGCACTGATTCTCGGAGCATCCAGCGGATTTGGCGCAGCCACAGCCATTCAGCTTGCCAAAGACGGTATGAATATCTTTGGCGTTCACCTCGATCTCAAAGCAACCATTGCGCATGCCGAAGAAGTGATCCGCCAAATTCAAAGCCAAAATGTCGAAGCGGTTTTCTTCAATTGCAACGCTGCCGAAGAATCCAACATGGTTGAAATCGTAACCGCCATCGAAAAAAAGTTTGAAGCAATACCCGGTTCAACCATCCAAGTCTTATTGCATTCCCTTGCGTTTGGATCTCTAAAACCTTTCATTTCTGAAAATCCGGCGGAGGAAATGCCAAAAGGAAGAATGGATACCACGATCGACGTGATGGCAAATAGTCTTGTTTATTGGGTGCAAAAATTAGTTGCGAAAAAGTTAATGTCGAAAGGCGGGCGGATTTTCGCGATGACGAGTGCCGGAAGCAGCCGGGTTTGGAAAAGTTACGGAGCCGTATCGGCCGCAAAAGCCGCTCTTGAATCCCATATCCGCCAGCTTGCGCTTGAACTTGCGCCTCTCGGAATTACGGCCAATGCCATTCTTGCCGGCGTTACGGACACACCGGCGCTTCGAAAAATTCCCGGTTATGAAAAAATGCTTGAAATCTCCCTTCGGAAAAACCCGGGCGGAAGGTCTACCGTTCCGGAAGATATTGCAAAAGTTATCTCGCTTTTTTCCCGCGAAGAAACAGGCTGGATGACTGGAAACACGATCCGAATCGACGGCGGCGAAAGCATTGTAGAGTAATTGTCACGAGCGGAACAGCATCACATTAATCCTCAATCAACTTGCATAATTCTTTGAGCGATCGGATCTTTTTCGTAGCAAGATTTTTCACCATATCGCCCTGCCGGGCGCACACAAAAAAGAGGGCATCCACATTCGTGAGTGTCCCCTTTTCTTAGTGTCATTCCCGCAAGCTTTAGGCGGGAATCTATCCGTGCAGTTTTTAGATTCTGATAGATCCCCGTTTCCACGGAGATGACAATATCAAAAAAGGAACATTCGGGGGGAAATCGGGAATCGGCTAAATGATTATTTGGGTGGTTCGCTATTCTTCAATCAGCTTACAAAGTTCTTTGAGCGAGCGGATTGTTCTGACTTCCGGATTTTTGAGGGCCGATCCGTTCCGTTCAATCAGATAAGCCCGAATACCAAGGGGCTCGGCGCCCATAATATCTTCCGGATAACTGTCTCCGACATGAATCACTTCATGCGGTTTGCTTGCGGATTTTGAAAGCGCCTCCTCGAATATTTTCCGGTGGGGTTTGGTCGCGCCGACATAGCTTGAACCGACAATAAAATCAAAATACTGTATTAAATCCAAACTCTTAAGCACCTTGTGAAGCCTTAAATCCCAATTTGAAACAATACCAAGTGTCAACTTTTTCGAACGAAGTTCTTTTAACGTCTCAAGCACTTCTGGAAAAATTTCCCACGACTCTTTTTCTTCAAACGCCTGATAGAGCTTTTCAAAAAACTGCTCGAAATGCGGCATCCCGCCAAACGGCTCAAACACTTCTTCCACGAGCGTCACCCACCAATGGCGTTCTTTTTCCTCGCTTGTTTCCGATCCGAGAGACGCCAGGCCTCCGCGTTTTTGCCAGGCAGCTTGAAACTTTTTTTCCAAGATATCAGGATCAAATTCTTTTCCGAAAGGTGCAGCCATTTTCGCATAAAGCCCGCCGACAGACGGATACGGTTTAAAAAGTGTTCCACCGGCATCGAAGAAGATGGTTTTAATGGTCATATTGTGTTCCTGTTCGCTTGCATTCTATTCATCCTTGCTTCCCATTTTTGAACTTAACATTTGTGTCAACATCGAAATTCCGGACTGAAGCAGCGCCCCTTTGGCATCGTTAATCCCACCCATTCCGGATTCCTGTTGCCCGTAACCCGCTTCATAGGAAGGATCTGGAAACATTGCATCATAGGTGCGTTGGTTTGGCGCTCCGCCCTGCCAGCCATCAGAAAAATCCGCTGATTCTTCATTCACGGCATCCCGCGGAAGAGAACGATGTTCCCGAAGCGCCTGCAAATGTTCCTGCGCATCCAAATCCGATGGATCCAGCAGAATCACTTCCTCGTAATATTGAGCCGCTTCTTCATTAAACCCTTGAGCTTCATAAGAAAATGCAATTTGATATAACGCTTTTGGCCTCATGGCCGAATCTTCGAGCATTTGTTTGAACGCTTCACGCGCGGATTCCCATTTTTCCTGTTGAATCCGGGCAAGACCAAGATTGTAATATGCGGATATATTTGCCGGCTGAAGTGTGACGGCTTGTTGAAACTCATTTTCCGCCTCAAGATATCTATTCGTCCCGTAATAAATCGATCCCAAATGAAAATGCGCGTCTGCCATTTGCGGATCCTTCGCAATCACCTTCCGGAACATTTGCGCAGCAGCCGGATCGCCCGTCGCATCCAATACCAAACCAAGTCCGTAGGTCGCTCCCAAATGTTCGGGTTTTAATTCACAGGCCCGTTCAAAATGCGAACGCGCACGCGATAAATCATTCATTCCCAAATACGTTTGTCCCAAATTATATTCCGTTTCGGCATCGTTGGGATTCAATTCGAGGCTTCTTCCGAACGAATTTAACGCTTCCTGATAGTTATTTGTTTCAAAATAAAGAACCCCAAGCTCGCGTATCAGTTTTGCATCGTTGGGATTTTCTTTGCTCAATTTTTGATAGTTCTCAATCGCTAAATCATACTCACCTTTTCCCCGATGCTCGAGAGCATCCTGAAGAAGCGATTCCCTGCGATGACTCACAGGGGGAAACTCGGTCCAACCCCATGAAGCGAAAGTCAAACTCATCAGCAACATACTTAAAGCGACTCTACTCCTTTTCATATGATTGATTTCGCCAAATTTTAATCGATTCTGTCTGAATTGAAAATTTTTACTTTTTTTCCGGTTTTATTTTAAGAATCAAGGCAGCCAATTCTTCGGGCTTCACATACTGAACTTGGGTCAGCACAAGATCGACATAAAACGCTTTCGCCTTCCCGTCAACCACACGATAGTCGACAGTGATGATGGCGGCTTTTTTTAATTTTTCCAGGCTCTTTACGTTCTTAAGGCGTGTGTGCTCATCGATCAAAAATTCCTGTTCAATATGCTCGCCTGTCGCCGGATGTTCATATTCAATTGCAAACATATTCGCAGGCGCATTCACACGGATTACCCGCCCATCCACTTTTTTCGTAATCTCCGAAGCAGCAGAAATCGGATAATTAATCATTAAACACAAAATTGTAGATGCAGCAAGCAGAACAAAATACCCGCGGCGAGTTCGGCGACAGCCGCTGTCTGCCCATTGAGCTCCATTAAAGAGATTCATGGAAAGCTCAAGGGCTGCACTGACTGCCGATAAGAAAACATTTGATTGTTTTCAATGAAAGTCCGTGCTGAGCCCCGGGTATTTTGTTTTGCTTGAAAATACATATTATTTCTCAACCTCATCTCTCGTAAAAATCGGCTGATACACATATTTGGAAAGCGCTTCCCGGCCGCCTTCATTCCGGTCCACAAGACACACCACCTGCGCCACTATGGCCCCAAGTGTTTCAATCGCTGAAATCGCCTGTAAAACCGACTTGCCGGACGTGATGACATCTTCAACCACCAACACCCTCATTCCCGGTTTTAATTCGGGCCCCTCGATTTGTCGCTGAAGTCCGTGCTTTTTCGGTTCTTTCCGGACTAAGAATGCGGGAAGCGTAATCTTCCGGTCAAGCCAGGCGAAAAGTGATACCGCCGTCGCAATCGGATCCGCGCCGATAGACGGACCCCCGACCGCGTGAATTTCGCTGAGCAATGCGACTTCGAGAATCGAACGGGCGAATAAAGACATCCCTTCCGGATGTAAAGTGACCTGTCGCCCGTCAAAATAGGTATTGCTCATTTTCCCCGAAGCTAATTGAATCGGCTGGGAAAGTTTAATATGTGCATGCTGTTTAACAAAGGGTAAGAGTTGGGCTTTCAGTTCATCTAATTTTGCCATTCTTTTTCTCCGATTTTTTATAAATTGAGCTGAATGATTCTAATGGTTTGATTATAATGGCCCAAGAATCGAAGGTCAATTGCTCTATCAATTATAATATCGGACATGTTAAACTCGGACACATGAAACGCTTTAATTATAAGTCATTTCAATTTAAGCTTTTACGCTGGTTCGGAAAAAATAAGCGCCGGCTGCCGTGGCGGATTCCGAACGTCGACCCGTACCGCATCTTTGTCGTTGAAATCATGCTCCAGCAAACTCAAATCAAAACGGTCCTTCCCTACTACGACCGCTGGCTGAAAGCGTTTTCAAATATCCGGGTACTCGCCCGCGCGCCGGTTGACCGTGTATTAAAACTCTGGGAGGGGCTTGGCTATTATTCGCGAGCCCGGAATCTCCACAAGGCCGCGAAAATGATTGTGAATCAATTTGGCGGCCATATTCCATCCGATCCCGCATTACTTCGGCAACTACCCGGAATCGGCCGGTACACAGCCGGCGCAATCGCAAGCATCGCATTTCAAAAACCCGTGCCCCTGGTTGACGGAAACGTAGCGCGTGTCTTTTCAAGAATTTTTTATATTCGAAAAGATATTTCAAAACCTGACACCATTAAAATAATGTTTACCATTGCCGAAAAAATCGTTCCTCAAAAAAAACCGGGGGATTTCAACCAGGCGTTAATGGAGTTAGGCGCTATCATTTGTGTCCCGGAAAATCCCCGGTGCGCCATTTGTCCCGTCCGTCAATTGTGCAAAGCCTATCAATGCGGGAAAGAATTAAACGTCCCGGTAAAATCTCGAAATGTGGCAATTAAAGAAATAAAAATGGCGGCGGCGATTCTTCAAAACGGCGGACGACTCCTCGTCCGCAAGCGACCAAACCACGGCATTTGGGGCGGATTGTGGGAACTTCCGAGTGTCATCCGGCAAAAAGGTGAGTCAGCCGAAGACGCGATTCAACAGGAATTTAAATTGGCTTACGGAATGCAAGTTGAAATCGAAAAGAAACTGCCAGTACTTCGTCATCAATTAACTCACCGAACATTATGGATTGAGCCGGTTGTGGTTCATATGTCATCCCCGCGTCCACCTAACATCCACCAAAATACGCGTCGGACTCGCTGCGCTGTTTGGCGAGAACTGGCGAATCCGCCGTCCTGTTGGGCGGAAAAGCGGGAATATAGGAGAATGGATTTACCCCTCACCCTCTCCCTAAGGGAGAGGGTGAGGGAAAAAGCAAAGAACCTTCAATCTGCCCGCTGGGTCGATCAAAAAACCTTAGTTCTCCTCTCGTTTCCGGTCCCTCACCAGAAACTTATCCGGGAATATATTTCCTAATAAAACGGGGACAAGCATAAGCAATGTTTGTCCCTGTTTTAAAAATTTTGAAAATTTATTTCTTTTTCTTTTTTTCTGCTTTTTTCTGATCTGCTTTCGGCTCTTCCGGCTTTACAACCGGGGCTGCCGCTACTGCGGGAACTTCCTCTTTTTTGACTTCCGTCGCCGTTGGCGCCGGAGTCTCGGGCTTTGGTTTTTCAAGGCGGGTTAAATCTTCAAACAAATCTTTATAGGTAACATCGCTGATTTTAAACGAAAGTTTTTTCTTCTCATTTTTGCAAAGCACGTCTTTTGCATCTTTGACGAGTGTTTCACAGGAAATTTTAAGAGGCTCACCGCCTTCTGCCTTGATCTCAATCCAATCAGGAAGTACGGCTGTCGCTATAGAAGCATCCGTGCCGCTCACGCTAAACGAAGCCAGCTTTGAAATATACTCATCTAACTTGGGCCAGGAATCTTTTTTCGGCGAGAGCACATATTCTTTAGAAGCTGTGTGAACCACAAGTGATTCCAAGTTCGCTTTATCGATGCCGAGCGGATTCGCTTTGACTAAAGTCGCCTCATTTACACTAAATGTTTCAAGTGCATACCGGGAAGCGGTATAAACTTGAGGGGTGCCGGAAACCTGGAGATAACTGTCGCTTGATGATTCTTTTTTTGCCGCACCAACCGTAATCGTAATGGTTTTATTTTCCATGTCTGTAATTTTCGCTTCGACTTCCGGTGCTTCGAATCCAAAGACCTTTTCTTTTAGTCCGCCGGGATCTTCAACGCCCGTTGCTCTTAAATTGGCCACCCGCGCAAAATAATCTTTTATTTTTGCTTCGTCTTTTTCAAACGGCAAATTCACTCCGATTTCACGCCAATCTTTTCCTTTTCCTTTTTCTTTAATTTCGATTTTCTTAATCGATTCCGGTTTAAGTCCAAGCAATTTCAAATCAAGCCACGAATCCGCCTTCAGTTCCGCATCTTTTATTTCACCATAGATCCCCAAATCCGAAAGAAGACTTCCGCTCGCGAGATAAACAGAATTTGAGCCTGTCTTTCGGACAAAAAAGTCCTGAAAACCGGCTTTTTTCTGGCCAAACAGAAGGTGCAGCGCTTCGTTACTCCCCGAATAAAGAACGACATGAAGCGCCTGCTCGTCCTTGATGCCAAAGTCACCATAAAGATCTTCCGAGCTACCACGCTCTTCCCCTTTGAGCTCCGAAAGGCTCTTGAACAAACGTTTAATCCTTTCTGCGTCAGCTTTCGAATCCCATTTGCCGGGAATCTTCCACTGCCCATCCGTTTTGATTAATTCCACTTGTTCAACTACTTCTTTTGGTTTTTCGCTTTCCGCCGATGGAGTCGCAGACTTCGCTTCTTTTCCTTTTTCGGTTTTTGCGGCGTCGCCAGTTTTCGTGTCCACTTCCGCTTTTTTCTCCGTAGGAACTTCGGTTTTTGCTTCTTCCACTTTCGCATCTTGTTGCTTTATTTTCTTCATTACAATCCGGTCAACCACATTTTCATCAAACTGAATTACCAGGGAGCTTCCCGCTTCAGTTTGATATTCCACAGGCTTATGAAGCTTTTTAACAAAAATGGCAACGCCAAAAACAACTAAAATCCCAAGTAAAATAAAAATTTGCCTTTTGCTCATGACACAACTCTCACTAGTTTCAAATAATTATCTTTAATTTGTTTTCTTAAGAAAATGCGCATGCCTCCGATGATCGTAATCAAAATCGGAATTAAAAGGGATGCAAAGAATTTCCACCAAACTTTACCGGCGGCGGAAACCCGTTTAATCGACCGGTCAATCGGTTGCTTCGAACGGATCTGCATTAAATCTTCGCCTAAGCTGACTGCATCCATTGAATTTAAAATGAAATTCAAATGCCCGCCCTTCCTGAGTAATTGTTCCTGGAACATAGTGGTCGCGCCCACTAAAATCAATTTCCCCGGTTTCGGCGTTAAGATTTCATTCGGCCGTTCTGCCGCATATGCATTCGGAAATTGCCCTTCGACAAACACGGCAAGCGGGAACGGGCCTTTTTTATACGATGCCGTCGGCCGCATCAGAAAAGGAGAAAGCGGCGTCGTCTGGGACGGAACCATCCATGAATCCCTACTTGAACTTAAAAGAATTTTGTCGGTCAACTTCAGTTCCGCTAATTTTTTCGCATCCACTTTCAGCGCCGAACCCCACAAATAGAGAAGTGACGGAAGCCGGGACGTAATGGATAAATCATGATTCATCCCTTCCGGGTCGATACGGACATGCACCGGAAGTTTGAGCGGAATCGAAAGCTGAAAAGGGCCCATTTGCTGGCCGCTGGAAATACTCAAAATTTCCTGCTTCTCATCCATGAGAAATTGATCTTCAATGCCAAGCCCCCAAGGTTCGAGGAGCGACCCGACGCCGGGATTTTTCGCTTGCGGAACAACTTGAATCGAACCGCGCCCGGCTGGCGCATATTCAAAGAAATAATTTTGCGCCGCTAAGAAGAGCGACCCGCCCTGAACAAGAAATTTATTAATTTGAAACCGCTGATCATCAGTTAAGTCGGTCGGTTCCAAAACCACCAAGGTCCGAATATCGTCGGGGATGGTGCTTTTTTCTTTCAAATCAATCCGTTCCGTTTGATAACCCTCATATTCAAGCGCCATCGGGATCAAGCGGTATTCATCAATTTTTTGTGCCGGCGGAACTGCCTGGCCCATTTGCTGCATCAACGCCTGCATTTGCGGATCAACGCTCATTTCCCGCTCAGGCGCAATCACGCCGATTTTCGGCGTTTCGGCAAGTGTCATCCGGTAAATTTTAGAAACTAAGAGATACTCGAGTTCATCCAGATTATCGGGAATAATGCGCGGCAATATTTCATCCGGCTTTTCTTTAAATCCAATGGCGATTGCGGAATAAATCAGTTTCACGCCAACTTCATCCGCATCGATCGATTGGACTTGAAACGGTTGAATCCCTTTTTGTTGAAGATTTTGCTCGAGCGTTTCTTCTTTCCCCGCCCCTTTTTCTTCACCGCCTTCAACCACATTCGACGCTTCCATCGGAAAAACTTTAAAGGTGAGCTTCCCTTTTGATGCCACACGGAATTCGTCAAGTTTATCCACCACATCTTGCTCAAGCGTTTTCAACCCGGTCGGCATTTTTTCCATTGAAGAAACATAATATTTAATCGTCACCGGTGCTTTTAAACCGCTTAGGATTTTCTTTGTCACGGGAGAGACGGTATAAATTTTCCCTTCCGTGAGATCAAAACGCCCTAAAGAAATGTCGGAGAAAAACCAGTTGCCCAACAAAAAAATGCCTAAGCAAATACCGATCGCGGTTGTGAAAATTGATCCTTGTTTCGGACGCATTCTTCCTTCAATCCAAAATCCATTCAACACCAAAAAGATTACCGACCCGCCGGCAAAATAAAGCACGTCCCGAAGGTCGATCACTCCTCTTTGAAATCCGGCGAAATGCCGGGCCATCCCCAAATTGACACGCAGAAACGTTCCGATTCCCGGAAGCCAGCTGTCTATAGAAGATGCAATAAATTCGGTTCCGATGAGATACAAACTGAAACAGCTCAACATTGAAATAACAAAAGCAATAATTTGATCTTTAAAAAACCCGGAAACAAAAATTCCGATCGAAAGAAACATGGCTCCCATCAATGCCGCCCCGACATAACCACCCATAATCGGCCCCGGATCAGGTTTCCCGAGGAAATTCAGCATGAGCGGAATTACCAGCGTTGCCCCAAGTGCGAGAAGATAAAAAATTAGACTCGCGATAAATTTTCCGACCACAAGTTCATACGGCTTCATCGGAAATGTCATCAGCAATTCATAGGTATTTCCGCGCTTGTCTTCCGCCCAAAGCCGCATCGCCACCGCGGGCAGAAACACACAAAGCACCATCGGAAGAAAATGGAAAAAAATTCTCATTTCGGCCAGCGACACCAAAAAGAACTGGCTCATAAAAAGCGATCCGAGCAAGAGCGAGAAAACAAAAAGGAAAATATATGCGATCGGCGAATTAAAATAAGCCGAGAGCTCCCGGCGCATCATGGTTGTCAAATTTGACTTCGGTATCATAGCATCACCTTGCTTTTTGCGGGCTTCAGAAGCGCAATAAATGATTCTTCCAGGCTTGCGCTTTCTTCAACCAGTTCACCCAACGGCCATTTTCTGTTTCGAACCATTTCATCAATCATCCTGAGAAGCGGAACGCCGGCATCGGCGCGCAACAAAAACCGTTCATAACCGGAGCCGAGGCATCCTTCGTAATGAATCTCCGAGCAAGCATTCAATCCTTCGATTGCCTGCTTCACCTCATTTTTTTCGGCTTGGATCGCGACACGCACACGCTGAATCCCGATCGCGCGCTTCGCGATTTCCTCGCGTGTTCCGTCTGCGACAATTTTCCCTTCATTAATAATCACAATCCGGTCAGCCAGCGCTTCGACTTCTTGAAGAATGTGCGTAGAAAAAATGATGGTTTTTTTCTTCGCTAAACTGTGCACTAAATCGCGGATCTCAATAATTTGAAGCGGATCTAATCCAGAGGTGGGTTCATCCAGAATCAATACTTTTGGATCGTGGATCAACGCTTGGGCAAGTCCGACTCGCTGACGATATCCGCGTGAAATCTCAAACAGCGTATGTTTCCAAACCGGTTTCAAACTGCATGCGTTGAGCAGCCAATCAATGCGCTGCTTCATTTCATTGGGACTTAGGCCGCGTGCTCTTCCGACAAACTCAAGATATTCATCCACGCGCATGTCCATATAAAGCGGCGCCGTTTCGGGAAGATAACCGATTTGTCTCCGCACTTCGATGGGATTTGCGATAATATCGTAACCGGCAATCTGCGCTGTTCCTTCGGTTGGATAAAGGTAAGTCGTCAACACACGCATGAGGGTTGTTTTACCGGCACCGTTCGGCCCGAGGAGGCCAAGAATTTCACCTTCTTCGACTTGAAACGAAACTTTGTTAAGCGCGGTAAACGTCCCGTACCGCATACCAAGTGATTTAATCGAAATCATACGGTTCTCCTATGAATCAATTTGGTTTAGCCCGGATTTCTCATCGCTAATGAGAGATTCCGCTCGTAAGAGCTGCGGCGCAAGGACAGTTTGTATCTTTGCGACGCAGAGCTTATCTTTTGCGCCCTGATTGAACAAGGGTCGCAAAACTTTGGGCGCAACTGATCGCGCCCAAAGCGCCTTTCTCGTCGATTCACACAATCAATGAGAAAGGCGGGTTAGGCCAAGAAAAACTCTTCAACCTTATTTCGGCAAATCCACAAAATTGCTTAATTGCAATTTTTAAATTTTCCATTCCTGTTTGTCAAACAAACGAAAATCGCAATCAACCCATGTTCAAATTCTGTGGATATTATAGACCAAAATTCCTTAAAAGAAAATGAAGATAAAATTAAGATAAAATTAAGATTTCTTATATGGAGGTTCCCTTTGGGGCGGTTTTCTTTTTGTTGGTGAGGCACAAGCCTTGGATGCGGCGCAAAGTGTGAAGCGAGAAATTGGTGGGATGAAACCTCAACGCTAAACGCTTTACGCTACCTGTATTGGTTTATGCGGCCACTGCAAGAGCACGATCATTATTTAGCTCTCTAATCAAATCAAGAACCATTTGAGCCGTGGAAATCCGCCAAATATTTTTTCCCTGGTTAATCAAGAAATTTTCGAAACCGTTTGTTCTGAGCAATTCCGCTGTTTTTCCTTTGATTTCATCGACATTGCCGCCGACAGACAGCCAATCCAACATACGAATTTCCACATTAGCAACAGCCGTCCTTAAAGAAGGATCTTTCGAACCCACTTCATCGAGAACAGACTGAAGTTCAAGAAAATTTCCATAACGGCTTCTTTCTCCAAGCCCAACACTTAGTTGTCTGCCAAATCGACCGCCCGGATTGAGAACGCGGATATGCCCATTCATTTTTAGATTGGTTCCTGTAAATCCTCCCGGTCGACGAGCCTTGTCATAATAGCGGGAAAAACTTGCGCTTAAATCTTTTCGAATGGCCTCGATCGCCATTTGATCATCATCAACATCTTTTAAGGTCACTCTCATGCGAATATTTTCATCTTTGAATAAATGCCCGAAAGAAGATTTCACATTCTCTCCATATACAACGACAACAGCGGCAGCATTTAATTGCAGCGTTCTTAACGCAGATTGAATTCTGGCATTTTTAATTTCAAGCGAAGCATCTTTTTCCAATGGCACCGCTAAAATATGCGGCGTCGTTTGTTTAACGGTTTCTATAAGCATTAAACGTTGTGCCCGAACCGGATTTTGAACCGTTCTCCGAATGGCCTCTTCGGTAATCATTGCCGTTTCCCGGTTGCTTCGCGCAACAATTTTAACCACAAGATCCGTTAAAGATGCCTCCGGGTTTGTCTCAAGCTCTCTCCGTAGTTCGCTCACCTGCTCCGGAGTTTCTAACCGCCAAAGCGCATTCACATCTTCCAAGCTCAATCCTGTATCCGGAACAACAACACCGACAGGTAACGAACTCCTTCTTGCTTCCGCGCGTGTTTGTGGACTCAAATTTCTCGGAGCTTTAAATCTTTGAGCAACCTCCAACATTCCGCCAATTGGCCTTACAGCCACCGGTTGCTGTGGAATGATCGCCGCCGGGCGGGTTAGAGGCTTCGAGGCAACCGGACGAACGGTAAAATTGCCGTTTTTCACATTTACTTCCGCAACCAATTCAAACTCCTGAAATTCGGTTGCACTAACAAAAATTTTTATTTTCATTGTCACGGTGGCAAAAGTTTCGGATAAATTTGCAAAAGTAACCCTGGTCGTAATCGTTCTGCTATCAAACTTCTTTTCATAAGTTCCTAAATAGCCATTCATCGCTTCAAGGAAAGCTTCGTTGGTCATTTGAGCACTCGCCAAACGTGCAGCAGCAAGCGTTAATGCAGCTCTTGTCGCCAATATCCATTTTTCGGCATATGACCAGGTCGCCTGACTCATCAAATTTACCACTTCCAACGCAAACGTACCGGCAAACACGCTTCCCACGACCGCATCTTCATCAAGCATCACCTTCAAATAATTTTCATTTCCTTCTTTCACATCCACTTTCGGGCTTACGATCACATAAGAAATATTTTCTTTTTTATAAGATTGAACCAGCCCGTCTTTATGAAATCCGCCGGTCAGCACAATGGTCTTTTGCTGATTAGATGTCTTTAGCTGTGAAAATATCTTTTCGGAAAAAATCCGGTCTCTTTCGAGCACGAGCTGATAATACCGTTCGACTTCTCCCATATAAGAATCAAGCTTCGCAAGATCCGGCATCACCGGGAAATTAATTTGATGAGTTCGGGCAAGCTCTTCGAAATGGGCAGAAATCCAGGACGGTTTGATTTTGTCCTGATTTTTCAAATACAATGCTAAAGTCTCCCGACTCATCCCAAGGCGAAAATATTGCTGCAAAAGATTGTCGTATTGAATGAGCGCAAGCAGCGCCTGCTCTTCCGGGTTTTTAAATAATTCTTGCTCGAGGTATGCTTCATACGTTTTCATTTCGCTGAATAATCCCTCGCGGTTAATTTCATCCTGAAAAATTAAATACTCGGCAAATTTCCGGATTTGGGGATATCCTAGCGTGCTCACTTCCGCCCGTTCCGTCAAATCGGTCAACTTTGAAAAATATTCCCGCGGCTTCATTCCTTTTTCGGGAGTTTCCAGGTGAGAAAGAATTTGCTTTGTCTCTTCGGCCTCAGGCGCTTTTTGCCCAAACACCGCCTTAAGCGATTCACTTTCTTTTTTCAACTCATTTTGGTTCAATTCCTGTTCCAGAAAATAGAGCCGCACAAGCCGGACCAAATTGGGATAAGTCGCAAGTTCTTCGAGATTTGTCAGCGCTTTCAGTTGGTGAGCTTCAGCCGTTTTGCTGAGGAAAAGCAAATAATCAATCAAATCGATTTTGTTTTCAGAAAATGTTTTTGTTTTCCTCGTCATTTCCATCAAATCCTGAGGAAATAAAGATCGGCCTACCGAATTGATTAACCGGTCAACGTTGATGAGAAACTGATCGATTTCCTGCCGGTGTGAAAAAACCGCCTTAAACAGTCTTAGGTTTTCTAAATAATAACGGTCATCTTCAAGCCCATACATATCAATCGGCATGGCCGTTTCAACCGCAAAAGCGTCAGCGCCCGTAATTCTTCCTTCGCGCATCATGTAATCAACTACTTTAAGGTTCGCTTCCGGGACAAACGAAAACTTAAGCACGGTTGGATCAAGTTTGGATACGGCGCCTTCCGTTTGAATTAAGGAAAAACCGTATTTTTCCGTCAGGTGATTTAAAATATTTTTAATATTCACCTGCGCTTTGTAATTGGCGTGAACATTTTGAATATGGACCACGAGTGGCGCATCTTTCGCGCCCTGATAAACTTCTTCAATACTTCCGAATTCTTCCGGAATGGAAATGTCATAGGGCGTGAGGCCTGAAATCGAATTGATACGCCCGGAATCAACTTTAGCTTCGTCGGCGACCGGATTCAATCCTTGACTGGCCGCAGAAACGGAATCAGAAACTGAAGGAGTGGATTGGGAATACGTGCTATTTGTAAATACAAAACTTGCGATTAGCAAAAATGTTGCTATTTTTCGAACCATGATCTTCTCACCCCAAAAATTAATTTATTCTAATACCACGTAAAACAAGTTTTTGTGTCATGCCCGAATGCAGCGAAGCAGCACTGCTCCGCATGTATTTTAATCGGGCATCTATGATTCCTGGATTCCCGCTAACCCTGGAGATACAGGGCCGGCCCTCGTTTTTCCGAGGGGAACTTGCGGGAATGACACCAAAAAAAACTTTTGAATGCTTCCCTAATGGAGCTAAAATACGACTGCTTTCCCCTTTTTAAAAGTATAAAGTAAGTTTACCACATAAACTCTAGACTTGCAAATTAGCTCCGATAAAATCGTAACTCCCTGAAATGAAATAACTTATAAATCAGCTCCTAAGACTTTCTCGGTAAAGAACCACCTTATTTTTTCCGGCCCTTTTTGCTTCATAAAGCGCCATATCGGCAGCGCGAATGAGTGCGCGTGGCGCTGGTAAGTTATCGGTTCGAGACGCGGCAACGCCGACGCTAATGGTAAAACTTGCTATTTGATTTACATAACTGACTTTTTGTTCTTCAATGCCCTTTCGGATTTTTTCACCGATGATTTCGGCTTCCTGTTTATTGGTATGCGGAAGCAAAATACAGAATTCTTCACCGCCATAACGAGCCACCAAATCATCCGCCCGTGTGTTAATGCCCATTTGATACGCAACCATTTTAATCACATCATCTCCGAAAGAGTGCCCATACGTGTCGTTAATCTGCTTGAAATTATCGATATCAATCATCAAAAACGAAATTTCCCGAAGAGAATCGAGTTTGCGGCTTCCTTGGGCACCGGCTTTTGAAAGTTTCTCAAGCTCCATATCCAAATGAAATTCCAAGGCTCTTCGATTGAAAAGGCCTGTGAGCGGATCGGTAACCACTTTACCGCGGAGACGCACATTTTCAAAGAAAAGAAGCCCGTAACGGCAAAGGGAAATCATGAGAAAAATCATCGAACCGAATAAAAAGGGTGCAAAATAATTGCCTGAAAAATTGACGCAAAAAAGGAAAAAACAAAACAGGATTCCTGCCACTGTTAAAATAATCAGAAAAATAACGGCACGCAAAATATCGTATCGGAGACTGAAATATGACGCAAACCATATAAACAAAGAAAATAATAAGATATTAAAAACCTGAGGCAAGCGTTTGAGCAAATCTTTCTCCAGAAAATTTTCAAGCATATTTAAATTTACAACGACCCCCGGCATGAGGCCGAGCGGCGTATGATAATAATCATGAAGGATTTGCGAGGTCGTTCCCGCCAAAACAATCTTGCCCAAAAATTCACTTGAAAGATTGGAGTTGTTTAACAATTTCCATAACGGAACTTGCGGAATATCGCTCGCCCGAACGCGATAATTAATTTTGAACATTTTGTGATCGTAAAAATTTAATTTAAGTTCTTTTTCACTTCCCTGATGTGAAGGAACCCGAATAAAAGTTTCGGCTAATTGCGTTCGGCTTAAATCCAATCCGTTCAGAAAAGCTGCCGCTTCCAATTCCCACGGCCATCCGACAATTTGTTTTTTTTCACTTAAATAAAAAAGATTCGCCCGCCGGACAAACAGGTCCGGATCGAGAAGCTTATTCACAACACCGCACCCTTTCGCAGCGCTACGAAGTTCATCAAACGGAAGAAGATAATTCCCTTCCGAATCGACAAATGACGCTAAAATCACTTTTCCTGAATTCCGGACCGCCTCTGAAAATAAAAAATCATCGGCAGGATCCCCGGCCCGCGAGAACACAAAGTCAAGCGCTATGAGGCGTGGGTTTCCTGTCTCAATAACATTAACCATTTCAGCAAACGTCTTGCGTGAAAACGGCCATTTTTCATCAATTCTCTTCAGGGATTCGTCATCAACGACAACCAAAATGAATTTTTTGAAAGCAGGCGAAAGGGGCAGGATCGATTGACGGACCTTGAAAAATAAATCTTCGATTTTCAATACGGGGATATCCAAAATCGAAAAGCGTTCCCAAATTCCGAAATAAATGAATGAAACAAAAATGCTTAAAACACACGCTTTTGAAAAAGAAGAATAAAAAAAATTTCTCATGATACTTTTTGACATTTTGGATTAACGAATTGAATTCCAATATTTTTTAAACGTCTTCAAATGCTCCATCATCTCGGGTTTCTTCCTCGGATCGCGCAAAATATATGCCGGATGATAAAGCACCATGATTTTTGTGCCCGGAAAGCGCCCATTCTCAAAAAATCTTCCAACCTGGTTCTTCATCGAAAAATCGCGCTTATCCTTATCTTTGATCACATGTTTCAGTGCCGTCGCTCCGAGAAGAAGAATAATGCGCGGATGAAGCAAAGAAATTTGTTTCTCGAAAAACCCGTGACAGGCATCAACCTCCTCCGATTTGGGCGCGCGATTATCCGGCGGCCGGCATTTCACGACATTCATAATTAAGCTTTCCCTGTCGGTATCAAATCCGACGGTTTTCATCATTTGATCCAATAATTGCCCCGATCGCCCCACAAATGCTTTCCCTTGAATATCTTCCTTTTCTCCGGGCGCTTCACCAATCATGACGACATCTGCTTCGGGATTTCCGCGATCAACAACAATCTGGCTGCGGGATGCCGCCAACGGACAAAGGGTGCAATTTGAAGAAGAAAGCGCAGCTTTGAATTCACAGTAACTCGCGGCTTCTAACACCTCATTTTGAAGATCGTAGAAAAGGTCACGCTGCATTGAACACCTCCGCCCCTGATAACTTTTAAGTTATTAATGCATTGCTCCAGTTACTTCCTCCCCCTTGATGGGGGAGGACAGAGGTGGGGGTGAATTCCTATTTCCCACCCACCCCCCATCCTCACCTTCCCCCCTGCCTCGCCGGCAGGCGGGCGCAAGGGGGGAAGGGATTTTATCTGCGAAACTGGAGCAAGGCAGTATTAGTATAAACTGCAAAAGGGGTTCTGCAAACGATTTTGTAATCTAAAATAATTATGATAAAATAAATTTATGATGAAAAAGATATTTCGATTTCTTTATGCAGTCTGGAATTGGGCGATGTTGGCGGTCGCTACATTGATCGTGTTTATTCTGATTGTACTCCTGTCACCCTTTGACCGCGAACAAAAACTGACCTATCATATTGCGAATTTCTGGGGCAAATTCCTGATCGCCATCAATCCGGCATGGGATATCCGCGTCACGCAAGCCCATCATATCAAGAAAAATAAAGGCTACGTCCTGGTCGCCAACCACACAAGCCTTGCCGATATTGTGCTCCTTTATTCTCTGGGAAAGCACTTTAAATGGGTGGCAAAATCGAGTTTGTTTAAAATTCCGTTTTTCGGATGGACAATGTCGCTATTAAACTATATTCCTCTCAAACGCGGAAAACATGGCAGTGTCCGGGATAGTTTCAAAGAGTGCCAAATGTGGCTTGAAAAGAATATTTCGGTTCTTCTTTTTCCGGAGGGAACGCGCAGCGCAAGCGGAAAACTTGGGGCTTTTAAAAATGGCTCATTTAAACTTGCGATTCTCACCCAAAAACCAATTATTCCAATCGTGATTAAATGGGCCCAAAAAGCTATCAAGAAAGGTGAAAAAACCTTAAATTTGGAGGTCCAAGCCGATGTTAAAGTTCTTGCCGAAATTCCGACAAAAGGATTGGCGGAAAACGATTTCGAAGAATTGAAACACCGGATTTGGAATTTAATGAATCAGGAATTAACCACCACCTGATTCACACTCTACATACGTTTTTTAAACGTATTTTTCAACCCAATCACCGACATAAGGCAGTTTAAATTTTTCTCCTTGATAGGCTTTGACCATCAAAACCACCCAGAGGATCACCGCAGCAAGCGCAACCAGCCCGCTCAAAAGGAGGCCGAGAACCGGTATAACAAGCAGTCCCAACCGCACAATGAAAAGGCCTAAAAATGTCGCAATTGATTGCAATGCATGAAATTTCACAAATTTATTTTTTTCAATCAAAAGAAAAACCAAACCCGACACAAAACCCAACACATAACACAAAAGTGCCGCAATATTCGGTTTAATTCCCGTGTCTGTTTTATTTTCGTCACCGCCAGTTACCGTTGTCATTACAAACCTCCTTTTATTTTTTTTATTTATCCGTTGGTCTTTCCTTTTAGTTTTTCGATCAAAGCGGTCTTTTGCTTAACGTCTAAAACGAGCTCGGACGGATAATCAATAGATTGTAACAAGCGATAGGCTTCATCCCACTGGCTTTCCTCAATCAGCCGAAGTGCCTGTCCGTATGATTTTTGGATTGCTGCTAAATTCTCCGCAGAGTTTCGTTTGACCACTTTTTCTTTGGCATCTAAATCCGATTTAAGCGCGGTAAAATTAATCTCTTTCAGCACCGCCGGTTTTCCGTCTCTTATAATGGCCTGCTGTATCTCCTGGTCCACTTGCTGCAAAGCCGGCGGATAGGTTATGTTCTCATTCTGCGCTTGTTTTTCAACCGCATCCATTTGCGCGCGAAGTTGATTCATCAAACCGGCTGCCTTATCCCAATCCTGCAAATCAAGTTGCGCAATCAGATTGTCATGGGTTTGATAAATTTTCTTTGCCTCAGCCAGTGTTTGCTGACTTGTCAGATGTTGATTCAGCGCCGCAATTTTTCCGATCACATCGTTAATGTACGGGCGAAGCATCACAAGGGCAATGGCACGATGCATTTTAATATCGTTTTGATAAACGGGAAGAATGACCGCTTGAATCAGTGCATCGCGCGCAGCAGCCATATCATTTGTTTCAACGGCTTTTGCCGCGCGCATATAATGCTCGTCAAAAAGCTTGTTAAGATTTCTGATATAAAGCCATCCAAGCGGAATTCCTCTCGTTTGCTGCGCAACGGCCAGCATCTTTTTAAAATCTTCTTTGTTCCAAAAATAAAGTTTTGGCATATCCGTTAAAATAGCGGGTGGCTGAACCTGCTGTTTGAGAATCTGCTCTTCGCTCGCATCCAATTTGCGGGGAATTGTCATTTGAAACCGGGCGGTTAATATCTGCTTATCTGCTTCCGGAAGAGATCCGATAGAAAGAGCTTCTTTCTGAACAAGCGTTTGGATCTGTTCAGTTGCCGTTTTTTTTGATTCTTTTCGTTCTGTTTTCTTGATTTGAATCGCCGTCCCTGATGTCGGCTGAACTTTTTTGATGAAAGAAAAAATATAATAACCCGCCCCAATCACTAAAACTGTTGCAAGCAAGATAAGCAATGGGGTTTTAAGGAAAGTAAAATCGAACTGGCTTTTGGGTTTTGTAGCATTTCCTTTTGGTTTTTCGACTGTTTTCGGCAAAGCTGTGGGTTCTTGATTTAAATCAGGCAATTCTTCAAGCGCTGTTGTCCAATAACAACTGGGGCAACACCGGTAATCACGTTCGGAAAGCGTGAACTCGTGATTGCAATGCGTACATCGAAATTTCATAAAATATCCCCTTAAAAATGCGTGCTTAATTGTATAGTTTAAGGCGAGAAGGCAAATGAATCAATCTGAATTTAAAATAAGAGGTGAAATCGGTGAGAATTCAACACCTGCAAGGAGGATATATTTTTATGTCCGGTCTAATGCTTTGAGGATTTCCTTTGTAAAATGCTCATCTTTCTGAATAATTCCGTTCAAATCCAGATCGCTGAGAAAGGGTTCCACCGCCTCTTTGGGATATCCCGTAACCACATAGATAGGCAGCTTTGAAAAACCTTCCACCGCTTTCAGGATCGGGATGATTTGCCCGCCGTTCGCGTGCGGAAGATTGAAATCAATAAACAAAATATGGGGTTTAACCCTGATGATATGGTCGATCGTCTGGTAACCGTTTTGAACCGTATAGGTCTTGATATCAAAACCGGGATGCTCTACCACATAGGTGATTGCATCTAAAAAGGCTTTATCATCATCTACGAAAAAAGCCGTTTTCCGAGTGGTCGTTGTCTCCATATACGTTCCATGCCCTCGAAAAAAGTATAACACGTGTTTAAACCGATAAAAGGGCGGGAAGCAAGATTCTCAAAAATAATTCGGCTTTTTTTCGCAATGAAAAAAGCCATACTATCTTTAGGAAAAGGAGGGAACACACATGAGCGCAAACACGCAAGTCAATACTGTCTCAAGACTTTTGATCCTGCGCTCTTTTACTGTGAAGAAGGTGCGAGATTGGAAATGAAGTTAAGGGGTTTTTCAAAAAAATCTTTACCGGCTACATCCGGCAAGTCATTGTGATGCCCGCTTGGAACAGCAAGCATTTCTTTCGGTTGAGGTGCGTTTTCAAAAATCAGTTTCCCCATTGCTGGCGGAACTATCTCATCGTCAGTCCCTTGAACAAGGAAAACAGGACACTGTACTTTTGAGATCGCTGTTTCGTTATTATAAAGTTTAAAGTCACCCAAAATAAAATCAGGAACTATTCCGTAATGAACTTCACCGATTTTTTTAACTGAAGTAAACGGCGCTTCGAGAATGATGGCATGAAATTTTTGTTCGGTAGCAAGCTGAATAGCAAAAACCGAACCAATCGATTCACCGTAGAGAACAATTTTTGAAGGATCGATCTTTTTTTCTTTGACAAGCCACGATAAAGCCGCTCGCGTATCACAAAAAAGATCTTTGCCGCCTTTAATATTACCTTCGCTTTTTCCGTACCCGCGGTAATCCATCAATAAAACCGAAACACCCCGGCTGACCCATTCTTTCGCTTTCGGTAATCTGATGGAAATGTTACCCGCGTTTCCGTGAAAAAAGAGAAGGCATTTCTCGCTTTGCAGTGCCGGAAGATACCAACCGTGGATTTTTACTCTGTCCTCGGTTTGACACCACATATCTTCCGAAACCAATCCGAAATCAGAAGGTCCCGTTGTGAATTCTTTGGATGGGAAAAAAAGCATTGAAATAATCATTGTGTTAATCAGCCACCTTATCATTGGATTTTTTACGAAAATATTTTTCCGCACAATCTAAGGCTTGCAATTTATCATGAAATTGATTATATTGCCATCACTATGAATTTCGTAAATGACTTTTTGTGGATTTTTATAGCCTATTTCATCGGCTCCGTTCCGACGGCCTATTTAGTCGCGAAACGTGCTCAGGGAATTGATATCCGGAAACACGGAAGCGGAAACGTCGGCGCAACGAATGTATTCAGAGTCATCGGAAAAAAATGGGGCACTACGGTTTTGGTCGTGGATATTCTCAAAGGCTGGATTGTCACCGCTATTCTTTTTTATTTCTGTGATGCCTTCCAAGGGACAAGCCCTGTTTTGAAACAACTTTTCCTTGGCGCAGCAGCTATTTCGGGACACACATGGTCCCCGTGGCTCAAGTTCAAAGGCGGGAAAGGCGTCGCGACTTCGGCCGGTGTCCTTCTCGGGATTTTCCCCATGGCAACGCTTGTCGCTATTTTAATTTGGATTTTATGTTTCGTCATCAGCCGCTACGTATCACTTTCATCCATGATTACAGCCATTTTCTTTCCATTTTTAATCATTCTCTATAACAACGGAATGAAATCCTTTCGAACTGTTCTTGCCGTTAGTATTATCCTTGTGCTCTTCTTGGTTTATAACCACCGGGAAAATATCCGACGGTTGATCAAGGGCGAAGAACATCGCGCGAATTGGGGAAAGAAAAAAGAGAAGAAACCGGCTTAATTAACGGTTGGCTTGCCTGACAACATCCACAAGTTCTAAAAACTCATCTGCGGAAACAAATCCATCGATTCGCGTATCCGGAACTTCATTTCCCGTTCGATCCAAAAAAATAACGGTCGGAACCCCAAAAAGCTGATATTGCTGAATCACGTCCAATGCTTCTTCGGAATTCGGATCTGATAAATCATTTTTCAGCCGGACAAACGGCTCGAGCGCGGCAATAACTTTCGGATTTGAATAGGTAAATTGATCAAGCTCGTGGCAGGCAATGCACCAGTCGGCATAAAAATCAATCACGACAGGCTTCCCTTCCTGCCGGGCCTGTGCAAGTTTTTCAAGGCTATACGGTTCCCATGCCGGTCCTTTGGTAGGTGCAAAAAATAAAATAAAAAAAGCGCTGAGTGTGGCAATCGTTCCCATTGACTGTTTGAAGCGCCGGAAGGTCTTATTTTGATTTCCCGCCTTTTCAAAAAACCCCAAATAAATTCCGCCGACGCCTAAAGTCATCGGAAAAATAAAAGGAATAATGTTGGGTTTCGCTGCAAGCGCCATATAAAAAAATGCAGCGCCGACTAAAATAACGCCAAACACTTTCTTGACCCAAATCATCCATTCGCCGGATTTGGGAAGTTTGGACAAAAGTCCGGAAAATGTTCCCAAAACAAGATAAGGAAGGCCCAAACCTATGGACAGAATGAAGAAAAGCAAAAAGCCTTTCAGAGGATTTCCTTCTTTCCCCACAATCGTCAGCAATGCCACAATCGGCGGGCCGATACACGGCGCCGCAAAAATTCCGACAAACAGTCCGGAAAGGAAAATTCCGGAAAAACCTACGATACGGCGCTTCCCGCCAAGCCAGTCGAGCACGGCCGCCGGCATTTGCAATTCATACAAACCAAACATACTCAAAGCCAAAGCCGCCATGAGCACAGCGATTCCCAGAAGAACGTAAGGATTTTGAAGAACTTCTCCGAAAAGATGCCCTGTCAGCGCCGCAACCACACCCAGCACGCTATACATCATCATGATGCCGGCTACATAGGCAAGGGCTCTCCGGAAAGAAACGATGACGCTCTCCCTCTCCCTGCCGCCGAAAAGCCCGACGGTAACGGAAAGCATCGGATAAATGCATGGGGTTAAATTGAGCGCAAGTCCGCTCAAAAAAATTCCCAACAAACTCAAGAAATTCCATTCCATGTGAAAGGGTCTACTTTAAAAGTATCTATGTTGCTATTCTGAAGTTGACTACCGCCCCTCACCCCTGCCCTCTCCCCGAGGGAGAGGGTTAGGGTGAGGGGAATTCATTTAAAACAATAACTATTTTTTTAAGGAGAATTATTTACGCCGGCTGAAATTAAAAAATTTATTCCGTCGTTTCTTCCGCTATTTTTTTTCCGTCAATGGATTCGACAATCGCATCTACAATTTCATATTCATTTTTGCCCATCTCTTCGAGATAAACGTCAACGCCGTAAGCAGCGCCTTTGGCATCCTTGAAATTAGCGTGAATCATATACTCGCCTTCTACAACCTGAACCACGGCCTGATCTACACTCGCAAACTGGAGTTCAAGCAAATCTCCGGTTTCCGGGTGATCTACTTCGAAAGAACCTACCTGAGTAATTTCTTCCTTGATCAAACTCTCGGTCTTTTGCCGAAGAGGAACCGCTTCCGCTTCCGCAACCGGAATATCCAATTCTTCCGCTTCTTGTTCAGCTTCCAAATCCGACGCTGTTTCCATTGGAGTAGTCTCTTCGGTTTGCAGTTCGACGGCTGATTTTGCGGAAACCGTTGGCGCCGGAGTGGCTGCAACTGCGGGCTTAGGCTGAACGGCTTTTTCTTCAGCTTTCAACGTCGCAGCAGGTTGTTGAGCAAAACCCTCACTTTGAGACAAAACAAAACAAATACCTATCATTAGGCTGATGATAAAAAATATTTTCTTATTCATAATGGATCCTCCTTAAATTCGAGATTTTGATTCTTTGATAAAAATTGCTGTAAGAGTGTAAAACGAGCGGCAAAGAAAATCAATGAGGATATTTAATATAAATAGTTATCGCACTTCTGCTGTCAATTCTAAATTCGCTTTTCCGTCCGTGTCGACAGTAAACGGTTGGACAATTTGAAAAAACTTAAACTTACAAACCTTGGGTTTGGTTGTCGAACAATATGCGATATGAAGATCGATTTCAATGGTTCCCGCTAAATCCGATATTTTGGTTAAATTAAATACGATAGGAAATTCCGCCAAAGGATTGACCAGCTTTCCTTTTACAAGCATAACCGGCTTTTCGGCCCTTTTCAGACGGACTTCATATTTAAGTTTCTGCCCTTCTGTATAGATGTGATTGATCGGCAAAAAAACAGAAATGGAAATTTTGACATCCTTCGTTAATTTTTCCGCCGGAAATTCGAAATGCTCAAAAAAAGGATTCGAAGAATTTGACGGCAAAGATGAAAGTACGGAAACTGCAGGATTAGATTCGGACTCTCTCACAGAACCGGCGGGCGCGGGCAGCGCTTCGATTTCGTAAGATCCCTTTTGCGGGAAACAACAGGATTTTAAATTAAAATCTCGAGTCGCAATCCCCGCAATGATAAAAAAAACAAGCACCACTAAAATAACCATCGTCTTTCTCATAAGCGCCTTTCTTAAACATGTATTATACAAAATTTCAGGGGCGTAAAACAAACACAATTCAAATTCCGATCGAAATCTGTGATTTTCACGTTTTGCCCACCAAACACCGGAATTAAAAATATTTTCATTTTTGAAGGTTTTTTAATTGCACAAAAAATTTATTTTGTTTAAAATCCGCTTATAGAGTTCATTTTAAGGAATGAGGGGGAAGCCATTATGAAATTTAAAGGAAAAATTCTGATGATCGGATGCGGTGCCGTTGCTCAATGCACGCTGCCGCTCATTGAAAAACTCATCGATGTTCCCTTCTCCAATATTACCATTATGGATTTTGTCGACAACCGGAACCGCGTCAAAGGCTCCATCGCAAAGGGTGCGAAGTATGTGATCGACAGAATCGAGGAACATAATTACGCAGAAATTTTAAGTCAATACGTAGGCTCGGGCGATATGATCATCGATCTCGCATGGGACATTGATACCTGCGCTTTGCTTCAGTGGTGTCATGATCACAATGTCCTCTATATTAATGCTTCGTTTGAATTATGGGAACCTTACCGCAGCCTGAAAGACAAACACCCGACGGATCTGACACTTTATGCACGTCAAATGCGTATGCGTGAAATAATCGGTAAATGGGCGGACCCAAAAGGCGCAACAGCTGTTCTTGATCACGGCGCCAATCCCGGCCTTGTTTCTCATTTTACCAAACAAGCCCTTGAAGATATCGCCCAGAAAATAATCCGCGAAAAACAAAACGATCCGAGGATCCCCGAACTCACAAAAGCGCTTGAGGACGGATGGTTCGCGAAAATCGCTCAGTTAACCGGTTTGAAAACGATTCACATCAGTGAACGCGACCTTCAAATCACAAACGTTCCCAAAAAAATGAATGAATTTGTTAATACATGGAGCGTCGCCGGTATTTTCGAAGAAGCCATCGCTCCTTCGGAACTCGGTTGGGGAACACACGAAAAACATGTCCCCAAGGGCGCCATGTTCCATAAAGAGGGTCCGAAAAATCAAATTTGCCTGGCTTCGAAAGGAATGAAGACTTGGGTCCGGTCATGGGTTCCCTGCGGTGAAATTACCGGAATGGTGATCCGCCACGGCGAAGCATTTTCAATTTCCGAATATTTATCTATCGTCAACGATGAGAATGATACCATTTACCGGCCGACGGTCCATTACGCTTATTGCTGCTGCGATTCTGCGGTCAATTCATTACATGAACTCGAAATGAATCAGTTCATCTTACAAAAAAACCAGCGGGTGATGTCGGACGAAATCATTAGCGGCCGCGACGAACTCGGCTGCCTGCTGATGGGGCATGATTTCAATTCATGGTGGATCGGAAGCATTCTGGATATTGAAGAAGCCCGAAAGCTTGTTCCGGAACAAAACGCGACAACCGTTCAAGTTGCCATCGGGGTCGTCGCAGCTGTCCGGTGGATGGTTGCTAATCCTAAGGAAGGTATTTGTCTTCCCGATCATTTACCGTACAAAGAAATCCTTGAAGTTTCCAAACCTTATTTGGGCCCATTCTTGTCAATCCCGGTAGATTGGACACCGCTGAAGAACCGTAAGCCGATTTATTTTGATTATGGCGCGAAGCGGCCCAAAGCGGAAGACGTGTGGCAATTCACCACATTCTTAGTCAACCCTGCCGAAACAGAGGAGATCTCTTCACGAACATATGAAGAAGTCCGAGCTTAGTCCGAACGGAAGTTCGATTGAAAATTTAATCCGCCAGTCCGTTAAACAACACGGCTCTCCGATCATGCTCATCCGGAAATCGGTATTGGAAAAACAATGCCATCGGTTCCGCAAGAGCTTGCCGCAGGTAAAACCTTATTATGCCATCAAGGCAAACCCTCATCCCGAAATTATCAAAGCATTCGGCAAATTAGGCGCTAATTTTGATGTAGCAAGCGCAAAGGAAATGGAAATTGTTTTAAATTTGAAAATTTCCCCTCACCGGCTTATTTTCGCAAACACAATCAAATCCATTCCGGACATTCAAGCCGCACATAAAGCCGGCGTTAATTTGATGACGTTCGACAATGAACCGGAACTTTACAAAATTGCCAAGCACGCGCCGCGCTCCCGTGTCCTCGTCCGGATCAAAGTCGGAAATGCGGGAAGCATTGTCGAACTTTCCCTGAAATTCGGAGCGGATCCGGAACACGCTGCTTTCCTCCTCAGAAAAGCGCGCTCACTGGGCCTCGTGCCGGAAGGGGTTGCATTTCACGTCGGCTCCCAATGCACAAATATCGCCAATTACACACAGGCGCTTGAAATTTCTGCGCAAATTTTCAAGGAAGCAAAAGAAGAAGGAATGGCGCTTAACATGCTTGATATCGGCGGCGGATTTCCGATTCGCCACTTTGACCGTGAAGAACAGCTTGAATTCGAAGATATCGCCCGCCAAACCCGGAAAGAACTCACTCGCCTATTCGATAAGAAAGTAAAAGTTATCGCTGAGCCAGGCCGTTTTTTTGTCGGCCCGTCCGGAATCTTAGTCACTCAAGTCGTGGGCCGCGCATTCCGGAATAATAAAAACTATTACTATATTAATGATGGCGTGTATGCTGATTTTTCCGGAACGATATTCGATCACTGCAAATATGAATTAAAAACACTTCGGCGCGGCCAGAAATTTTTATCAACCGTCGCCGGCCCGACCTGTGATTCGCTTGATATTATTTCACTCACCGAAGAATTGCCGGAATTAGACGTGGGAAGCGTCATTTATGTCAAAAATATCGGCGCCTATTCTTCCGCAAGCGCCGTCCCCGGCTTCAACGGCTTCGCCTCCGCAAAGACGATTCTGGTTTGATATCCAATCTTAATTTTTACTTTCTCCTGTACTTCATCACCACAAAAACGACGGCGGAAAATAAAAGAAGGTTTGAAAATCCGAATATTTTAAAGACGATTTCTTTTGAAATCAACGCCGACGGCGTCAAGAGTAAAATACAACTCCACACGCCCCAAAGCCACACCAAGCTTACTTCTTGGGAAGATTTTTTGTGAATGATTCGTAAAACGAGCGGGATATTAAAAAGTGGAAGAGCAATGCTTGCAACCGTTCCGACTAAAATAAAAAACTGTGCACTATCAATCATGATTTTAAATAAATATTTGTCAGCGGCTCAAGAACTGTCACAACTTGAGTTCTGCACTTTTCTGTCATTCCCGCAAGCTTCCCTCGGAAAAACGAGGGCCGGCCCTGTATTTCCAGGGTAAGCGGGAATCCAAAAAAACATGGATCCCCGATACCCAAGGGAAAATTGGGCCGGTCCGCTCTGTCCCGCGGGAAAGCACGGCGGAGCAGTGCTGCTTCGCTGCATTCGGGGATGACAACTCATTTATTGTCAAAAAGTTATGATTATTACGCCATAAAATTTGCAGAACTCAAGTCCTCATTTGATTAAATATGTTCCTAACACAAACTTTAAAATCAACACAAGAACCAACACAAGGCCGAGCAATCCCAGCCCTTGGTAGGTATTGAGCTCCATATCTTTCCGCGATCGTTGAATAAAAATATAGCCGAATCCCAAGATCGCAAAAACCGTAAATCCTGTCCGCATACCGGCTTCATATTGGCTCAACGAAGGAAAAAAAATCAAAAGCATCACGGGAAGGGCCCCTTTTATAAATAAGACAAAAAATCCTCCGAATAAAAAAGTCTTAATCTGAAATAAGAAAGCATCGGAAAAAGCACAATTTCCTCCGAGAAATTTAACGATGATTCTAATCACGAACCCGAAAAGAATAAATCCGATCAACCCGGAAAAAGCAATTTTTGATAATAACTCCTTGTTGATTTTTTTTGTAAACTCACTGCCAAACATTTGATATGAAAGAATCTCCAGCCAATCTTTCGTGCTCATATTTGCGACCCCGTCTCCTCTAAACCCTTTTCCTTTCCGGTCCTTTTGGCGGTTCATTATATTTTGGATTTCTTTCGTCAAATATTCCCACCAATGTTTTTTCTCTTCGATGCTCTGCGCAATTTGCTCACGCTTCAAAAGCCCTTCCGGCGCCACTTCTTCGATGATATGATTCATTTTCCGGATTTCTGATCTCATAATCTTGATGCGCCCGCCGGCAAACGCGAGCAAAATGTAATCATCATGATCTTCCGCAATTTGCCCGACGAGTTTATTTCCGTTTTTGAGGTAGATTTCATCTTCAGCATAAAGCTTGCCGATCAAAACCAATATCAGGACAACAACCGAAAGGAATCCGATTTTCATCACACTTTTCACGATTTCACCCTATTTTTTAATTAACCGGGAAATATGAATATATGGCATCATTCATATTTTATACCACTATTATCATCGGCAAAACCAAAAAATTCTGGCGGAAAATAGATGAGTGTGCAATTGAAGTTGTGTCCTTTGGCCATAGTCACTTCGTCATCCCCGCATGCTTTCAGCGGGGATCCATCAAACCATGGATTCCCGCTTTCGCGGGAATGACACAAAGAACACAATTTCAATGAACTATTCAAAAAGATCAGCTTTTTTGAGAATGGCTATCAGGAAACCCTTATTCTTTCTTGGTCTTTTTCCATTTTTGAAGTTTTCTTACGATAAAATCAAAATCAACATCCACTTGAATAGTTGCCGTATCGGCAAGTTCTCGATTGTTGTAGAATTGATAACCCAAAAGAACAGACGTACTTGGCGTAAATTTCCATGAAAAGCCGACATTTAAAGCCCCATAGCTCGATTTTGTCCCTTGATATTCTACGCATAACCAGAGCTTGTCATTAATCTCGGGCACAGTCCTTTCCCATGCTGCCAATATTCCGTTTGCATCTTTTTCTCCTTGCTGATTCAAAAGTAATTTGTCATTCCCCCAGAAGTATCCGATGGAATATCTTCCGAGTGAAAAATTGTTTATCTTAAGAGTTTTTGCTACTTTTGCATAAAAAATATTATTAGTTGTTTTGTCCGCTTGAGTTCCAAAATCGTAGATGCCGCCGGCAATGGCAGGAAAATATCTACCGAATGCATCTTCCGGGATACCCACTTTCCCATTGAAATATATTGGATAACTGTCCAGTTTGCCATAACCGGTTTTATAATCGAAACCGGCCTCGGCATTAAACTTTTGAAAAGGAAGCAATCCGAAGGTGAGTCCGGTGTTCGTTATAGTATTCGCACGACTGCCATCTCCATTCCGTTGAGTAGGAATATAAACATCCGCGGTGATATGCCCGGTATCATAACTCTGTACATCTGTTGATGGCGCCCAAATGTGGGTTGAGGCTGTCGCATAAGCCTTATCGATGGCTGCATATGTGAATACATATCCTACCAATAAAACAACTGATACTTTTTTCCAATTAGTTTTCATGTGCCCACCCCATTTGGTTTGTTTTGCTGTTATGCCTATTTACTATGTTAATGAATAAGCATGAGGTGTGCCACACCGGTTAGTTTTTTTCGTGCTTTTTCTAAGATGGTATTTAGGAATAACTTACGGAAAGAGAAGTGACAATTTCAGAATAAAATAGTGTTTTTTTGATCTCTCTGACACAACAAATTTGTCGAAATACCCGCCAACCGACAATATTGTCTATGACTTCCTTAGCCGAGCAACAAAAAAACCTTCCATCTGATTGGCGGGAAGGATCCGGACGGATTTTGATATGGAAGGATGAAATTTTTTATCTTGCCAGCTCCTGATGCCCGGCATTTGATTGGTAAGCGGAAGTTTGATAGATTCTAATTCGATTTGTCCTTCATTTTTTTTTAAGGCAAAATCGAGAACTTCTTCATTTTCCTCAGGCGCAAAGGTACATGTCGAATAAACCAAAATACCGCCCGGTTTTAATGCTTGAATTCCGGAAAAAATTAATTTCTTTTGCTTATGTGCCATCTCTTTGACTTTTTGGATTTTCCAATATCCGATACTTCTGGGATCGTTTGCGTCAAAACGGCCTTCGGCGCTGCACGGCGCATCGAGCAAAACGCGATCAAATGTTTCCGGAAAAATTCTTCCGAATGCTTCCCCGTATTTGAGCATGAGTTCAACATTTTTACAGCCTTGCAACTCAATATTGGCTTTCAATCTAAAAAAACGGATCTTATTATTATCATTCGCAACCAACCTCCCATCGTTTTTCATCAGGCAGGCGATTTGCGTTGTCTTACTTCCGGGAGCAGCTGTTAAATCCAAAATGGTTTCCCCCGGCTGGGGATCTAAAACCAGGACCGGAATCATGCTTGATAAATTCTGGACATAAATTTTTCCGGTTTTATAAATTTCCGTCTCTTGAAGTTCCCGCAACCGTCCTTCGCGCAAAATAAAAGCACCCGAAAGCCACGGTGCCCTGTCACAGCGAAATCCAAGCCCCCTTAATTCCTTTTCAACGGTTTCGGCTGTCGCTTTAAGAGTATTCACGCGGAAAGTGGTCGGTTTTGTCACGGCAAACGTATTAACAATAGAATCAAATTTGTGGGAAGGAACCAGCTGGCGAAGTCTTTCTAAAAATTCTGCAGGTAATCTTTTAATCTCGTCGCGCATGTTGTAATAATACCGTAGATGCCAACACCTTAATATTTTCTATCTGGTCGCGTCAAATCATCGGAAACTTTTTCATCCATCGCCGATAATAGCCGTCTTAATTTTTCATTCAGAATCTTGACTTCTTCAAGCGGCGTCTTTTTAACCAGCGGCCTGGTATGGTGATCCATGACTTCCAAAAATTTTGGAAGATCAAAGGGTTTTATCAGAAATTCAGTCACGCCGAGTTGGCAGGATTGATGTCGCGTATCGTCACCATCGTAGGCCGTCATCACGATAAACCCGGATTTCCCCGCACCGGCTCTTTGTTGAAAATCTTGAATGTGCCGGATCGTCATGAGACCGTCCAGACCAGGCATCCGAATATCACAAAGCACAAGATGGAAAAAACCGCTTTTTGCTTTTTTAATCCCTTCAAACCCGTTCCCGGCAACATCAACACAATAGCCGCTTCGTTCTAAAATTTTTTTAAGCGTGCGTGTAAGAAGCGGATCATCATCGATGACAAGAATGTTTCCTTTTTCTATTTCTGCTGCCATCTTCAACTTCATCACCCGCTCTTTCCCAAGAAGCAATCATTCAAGGCAAAATTGAATCTCAAAGGCAAGGTATTATAAAACTCGATCGCTCAAATTGCGATAGAAATTACATTTTTTAAAATTTCTTCAAAGAAGCCTATACAGAAAGGCTTTTATCCAAAAGCCCTTTAATCTTCTGTGAAAGCTCTTTATGATCGGCAGGCTTTACCATGTAGTCATTAGCCCCTACAACGCGGCCAACAATCCGGTCTACTTCCGAAGCCTTTCCGGTGACCATAATAATCGGAATGGAAGCAATTTCCTCATTGTCATGTTCGCGGATTGCTTTACACACCTCTTCACCGGGAAGGCTTGGTAGATTAAGATCTAATATGATGAGATCGGGACAATACTCAATAGCTTCATTCAAACCAATTTCTCCGTCATTTGCACAAATAACGCGATATCCCTCTCTTCGGAGATAAAGCATTTCACATTCGGCTAAGTCAGCGTCATCCTCAACCAGTAAAATAGTTTTTTGCTCCATTGTTTAGCCCTCTATCAGCATACTCACACCCATATTTTAATTATAACCACTCATATAAAAAAGTTCAAGGCGCCCGCGGAAAGATTAAAAATGCATTCCGTTACCAAACTGCCTTTTTTATCATCTAAAAATACTTTCTTAATCTCATAAAAAACCGCCGGATTCGGGCCTGTTAATAAATTTCAATTAAAAGACCGCCTGAATAAATCCCGCACAAAAACAAGTTCAAACATTTCCTCGTATAAGAAATTATTCGAACTACATTGCATGGCTTTTCTCTTTTTTAATGCTATACTTACTATGCGTTCTTATAAATTTACAACTTTTCACATGGGGCCTAATATGCCGAAAAAAATCCTGATCTGCGATGATGATAAAGATTTTGCAAAATTATTAATGCTCCATTTAGACAAATCGGGTTTCGATGTCGCTCTTGCTGTCGACGGTATTCAAGTCATGTCGTTCGCACGCAAAAACAAACCGGATTGTATCGTCTTAGATATGCATATGCCGGGAGGCACAGCTTACACAACTGTCAAACAGCTGGAGGAAAATGTTTTTACTTTAACTATTCCGATTATTCTGATGAGTGGAGAAACGCCAGACTTTGGAAAATTAAATGAAATGTATCAAAACCGTTTCCTAAAAAAACCGTTTGCCGCTAATAAATTAATTGAATTGATTAATCAAGTAACGCAGATTGATATTAACAGCTTCTCTGACGCAAAACAGGAAGAATTGCAATAATTGTACCGGTCTTAATTTATCCCCGGTTTTGAAATGCCTTTATCAATTTTTTTATCGTGAGATTCGTCTGCCGCTGCTTTCCCCTTTTGCGCGCGCCACTCGCAGTAACCGGCAACGGGATGCTTATCCTTATTCGGCCTCGGTTTATTTTTATGCCAGGAAAAAGATTCTTGATATGGCATCTTGAATTTTCACCTCCACTTATACTGTCCTTGATTGACTCCGTGCCCTGAAATAATATCGTAATTGGCTTGCTTGCGCTCGTAATAATCTACAATTTCCGTCCCGGTTTGATTCGCTGCTTCGGCCAACTCCTTACAACTTTCCTCCGGGCCGAGCCCGGCAAGTTTCTCTTGAAGTTCTTTTGCGGCTTTCATCGCTATGTCTTTGTGCCCGTCTTCGTGCCGGGTTAGATCATTGTAAAATTTGTTCCACTCGGCTTTAAAATCAGACGGCGCTTCGGCAAAATTCACCCAGCGAGGCATTAAAAATTTGAGCTTGAGAATACTTTTTACTTCCGTCATGTAACACACATGATTAAATTCGCCCTGCTGATACGACCAGCCAAGCTGATACATCAGCCCGCCAACATAATTTTTATCTTTTTCGCAATTTGAATACTTGTCATTCTCGCAGCCAATCCGGTTCATTTGCGTTGAAAGCTCCTGCCAGCTCATCCCTTGAATATCGTAATACTTTTTTTCTTCTTTAATTTCAGGACCGCCAGCCACCGGTTTCCCGGGTTTCGAAGAAAGTACTTCAACAGATGTTGGATAAAATTTTCCTTTGATCACCATAAACTCTTTTCGGGCTGAATGGATCGCGCTGATAACGTTCTCAAAAAAGGACTGCTCAGGCTGTGTTTGATCTTGATTGGCTATTTCACCCTTCGTTAAAACGACCGGAGCATTTCCTGTTTTGGGTTCATCTTCAAGCACATTTTCTTCTCCCGTCACATTCAAAATGTCTTTTTTAAACAAAATCTCAAAATTTCCGTCCGGTTTCTTAATCCGGTAATGTTCGCCGCTTTGGTAAACAATTTCACCCTCTATTTTTTTGCCGGATTTCAATTTAAAATCTTTTGCCAATACTTCTTCTCGAAAAAGAAAAAACGCACTTAAAAAAATAATAAACGGTAAGAAAAAATATGGTTTATTCATATCGAACGATTCTGTTTGTCTGTCCAAGAAATGCTATTCTAATGGGGAAAATTTATTAGCCCGGATTTCTCATCGTTAATAAGAAATTCCGCTCGTAAGAGCTGCGGTGCAAAGATGTTTGCATTTTTGCGACGCAGGGCTTATCTTTTGCGCCCTGATTTAACAAGGGCGCAAAACTTTTGGCGTAACTTATTGCGCCCAAAGCGACTTTCTCGTCGATTCACAAAATCGATGAGAAAGTCGGGTTAGCTCTTCAATGCCAAAAAGGCTCCGCATAAAGCACCGATAATCATGCTGATAATGGGATTGCTGGTAAACGGACATGTGCCGGAAGCGCATTTGCCGAAATACCCAACAAAAAAACCAGCAATCGCTCCGATAATCATCCCAACAATGATTCGCATATCACGTTAAAAAGAGATCCACGCGTCGACCCGCCCGTCACCATTTGTGTCCCGCTCGGTTTTGACAGGTTTCCCTTCTATATAATCCGTAAAATCATCGGCTTTGCCGTCGAAATTGGTGTCTTCTTCAACCCGGGCGATAAATCCGTTTTGATAATATTCAATTCGATCGATTGTTCCGTCATAATTCCGATCGGCTTCAACTTTTTGGGGGAAAATTTTATTTTCTTCGGCATCTGCTTGAACGAACCCTCCGGCAAGCAAAACCAAAGCCACCACAAACCCTATATAAAACTTCCGCATTTCTAAACTCCTTTCCCAATAATCATGATATCTATTGATATCTATAGAAACGGTATTTCAGCCGTCTTTCTTTACTCTTTCTTTAAAATGGCTTCTTCAATCGCAAGTTCCTTGCGCGAATGAATTCGATCAAGGTGCCGGTCAATTTTTTCGCGGGGGACTTCGAAATATTCCAAAACCAGTCGATTGAGCTCATAACTTGCCTGCCATTCTTCCATGACCACAATATCAGCGCCCAACGCATATAATTTCGGCATTTCCTGCTCATATTGAGTTCTCACCGCAAGCATCACATTTGAATTGAGACGCTGCACCACCCGGATAATTTGCTCAATCCCGATTGTGCTTGGGAAACTAATCACCACCGCCCGCGCGTGACGAATACCGGCACGCTTCATTACTTCTTTGTTGGCGGCATCTCCGTAAATGACTTTGATTTCGTGTTTCCTTGCTTCTTTAACTTTCGCGGGATTCATTTCAATTAAAATAAACGGAATTTTTTCTTCCAAAAAAGTTTGGGCAAGATCCTGCCCCGACGGTCCATATCCGCATAAAATAATGTGATCCTTGAGACCCCTGGTCGCTTTGACAGACTTCGTCCATTCCGCCGCAGGAATTCCAAACAATGAAATCCGTTCGGAAATCCGGTTAACAATCGGAACCAAATAAAATAAAAACGGCGTCATCACCATCGTTAAAAAAGCGGTTGAAAGAATGACTTGATAGAGATAAGGATTAATAGCGCTTGATGATCTTGCGACTTCAAGCAACAAAAATGAAAACTCTCCGACCTGCGATAAAATAATTCCGACCGCCATTGCAATCCGGAGCGGCAGTCCGAAAAACATAATAATGACCGTCATCACAACAAAATTAACCACAAGCACCAATCCAAGCGTCGCAATCACAACCCCGAAATGCTGAATGGTAAAATCAAGATCGAAAAGAAGCCCGATGGACACAAAAAAGATACTGACGAAAATATAGCGAAACGGAACGAATTCTCCCAGTAATTCATCCCCGAAATCCGTATTCGCAAACATAAGGCCGGCAAAAAATGCCCCGATCCCAAGCGAAAGCCCGAGTTCGCCGCTTACCCACGCAATTCCAAGGCAAATCACAACGGCCGTCAGGAAGACAATTTCCCGGTTGCCCCTCGCGGCAACGCGATGCATTAACCGTTCCAAAACAAGGCGCGAAAACATGATGACACCCGTAATGAGCAGCGCCGTTTTCAGAAACGCCCAGCCCAGCGCATGAATGATGGATCCGGTTCCTCCCCCTAATCCCGTTGTAAAAATCATTAAAGGCACGACGGCCAAATCCTGAAAAATTAAAATGGAAAGAGCAACCCGCCCGTATTGCGTATCAAGTTCGCCGCGATCCATTAAATATTTCAAAACAATCGCAGTCGAACTTAACGCAATAATCGAACCGAGGAAAAAACCTTCATTCAAAGTCCAATGCCGCCAGGCAGAAAAACCGATCGCCAGTGCAATGGAAAGAAGAATCTGAAGCGTTCCGCCAATGATGGCAATCTGCTTCGAACCTTTAAGCCGGTCGAGAGAAAATTCAAGACCGATCGTCAACATCAAAAGAACAACGCCAAAACCGGCTAATTGATGAATATTTTCCACATCGGAAACAAGGCGAAAACCGTGGGGCCCGATAATAACACCGGCAAGCAAAAATCCTAAAATGGAAGGGAGACGGAGACGTTCAAATAGGATCGCCACCAAAGTGGCGCTAACTAAAATTGTCAGAAAACCTGTGAGAAACTGAGAATTCTCCACAGCACCGCTAAAATTAATAGGTGATTAGAAGTGGTTTCATAAGGTCTGTCATCCCCGCGTCCACCTAACATCCACCAAAATACGCGTCGGACTCGCCGCGCTGTTTGGCGAGAACTGGCGGATCCGCCGTCCTGTTGGGCGGAAAAGCGGGGACCCATTATCTATGGATTCCAGCTAACCCCGGAAAAGCTGGGGCCGGCCCTTTCTTTCCCAAGGGAAGCATGCGGAAAATGACACTGATGTGCGCTTAAGAAACCTCTTCTAAAGATTCAGCTTAATGAATTAATTAATTCGCCTTTTTGTTCAATGGAAAATCATGATTTTCCGACAAAGCGAATATAGGCATCCGAATAAAGCTTCCCGCTTAAAGTTGCTTTAAACTGCGTCAATTGCTGCTCGGCTTCATTCTTATCAGCATATCGCCCGATACAAATGGTAAAAAACTTGCGCATCGGTAAAACAAATGCCTGAAGGCCTTTTCCTTCCAACTTTTTGGCTTCTTCTTTTGCCCGCACTTCGGTTCCATAGGTAATCAACTGAAGAGTGTAGTAATTGCTTGTTAACTCGGCCGCCGCGGACTGAGCGGTTTGCGGTTGCACAGTTCCAGAAATGGATTCGTCCGGCAACGTCGCACTTTCGGCTGATCCCGCCAGTCCTGCTGAAGGAGGAATGGCTGAGGTTGAATCTGTAGCAACGGTTTCATCAAATGCCGTATTAGGAACGCTATCGAATCCGGTGTTTATTTCTGTGGATGCTGCCGGAAGGGTTTCGCCACTAACAGCACCGGTGACCGGCACAACTTTCTCCGGCCCCACGGAAAGAACCGTGCTTTGTTCTTCTGACATTTCAGAAAGCGGAATATTTTGAGAAGGTTTTTCTCGTTTAACTCCTAAAATCAAAACTAAAACAAATAAAAGAGCTAACCCCCCTATAAGCCATATGATTTTTCTTTTGAAAAACGGAACGTTTGAATCGCTCAATTTTAAATCCGTTTCCGGATAGGATAATAAACTTTTCTGATTCTTCACGTCGCCCTTGCCTTTTTCGATTTGGTCCATTGCTTCTGTATATTTGCTCATTTTATTTGTTATTCCTTTTTATTTTAAGTGTTATCAATGCACAATGCAAACAACATAGCTTCTGTATTTTAGACTGTTTTAAAAAAGATTCCACTATTTCCTGAAATTTGAAAATGATTAACCCCGATGGTAAACGCAAATTCCTTTGCCGATAAACCATCCTAAAGAAAATGTGAGCAGAACTCCTATCATCCCTGCCAAACCCGTTGAAACCCAACCGGTTCCCATTGATGCTATCGTGTAATCCGCCAACGGACTAACAAATGCCGGCGCTGCTTCGTGAAGGAATTGATATTTTTGAGCAATCCATCCCAAACCATCCGGAAAACTGCTGGCAAGCGGACTTAACATCAACCCAATCAAGATTGCCGCGAGCAAAGGTGTTTTAACCGATCCTTTGCTCAATTCAAAATTTCTGCCTGCTGAAAAAACGCGGTACATCGCAACCGTAAGGACTGCTTCAGCAATTCCAATCACTGCTTGAACTCCGATCATTGCAGCCGTCACGGTTGAAAATGCAACCGTTCCGGAAACTGCCAGCTCGACGGAACACGCGAAAGCAGCCATCACAACAGAAAGCCAGGAAGCAAAGGCAAGAGAAGACATTTGTGAAATGGACTGCGCCGGTTGTTTATCTGAAAGTTTCGAATAAAACCAGCCGCCGATTCCGGCGCCGACGATCGCTATATTTAAAACATTCGCGCCCAACGTCGTTAATCCGCCGTCTGAAAACACCAGGGATTGAATCGCAAGGATAAGCGTCATCGCAAGAATTCCAAACGGAATCCCGAGAAGCGCGCTCGCTAAAACACCTCCAAGCAAATGACCGGACGTTCCATTCAAAACAGGGAAATTCATCATTTGGCCGGCAAAAATTAATGCGGCAATCGCGCCAAAACGCGATGCGCTGGGTTTCTGTTTCGATTTGGTCGCAACATAAGCGGCTCCGGCTACGCCGAGCACGCTCACGGCAGCGGTAACGGGGCAAATTTGTCCGTGAAGCATTGCGGGGGGAATATGCATAACCTAACTCCTTTTATTTCCTTTTGATTCAAAAATCAATGGTTTAACGATTCTTAAAGATTCTTAAGATAAGCACATTTCATTATATTCTCTTACAAACGCCCGATTTTTCAAGCTGATTTTCACCGCAATTTGAAGAATCTATTTTGCCTAAAGCTAAAAAGATACCATAAAGAATAGCTTCCGGCCGGGGTGGGCAGCCTGGAATATAGATATCAACCGGGACGGAACGATCCACTCCGCCCACTACTGCATAGCTTGTTTGGAATATTCCTCCATTAATCGCGCACGAACCGCAAGCGACAACCCACTTGGGATCCGCCGTTGCCGCGTACGTTTTCACCAAAGCAAGTTCCATTTGACGTGTCACCGGGCCTGTGACGAGAAGCAGGTCGGCGTGACGCGGAGACGCCACAAAATGAATGCCGAACCGTTCTGCGTCATAAATCGGATTTGAAAGGTTGACGGCTTCAATCTCGCAACCATTACAAGACCCTGCATCCACTTCCCGAATATGAAGCGACCGGCCCAAAAGTGATTTGATTTTAACTTTGAGCTTGGAACCAATTTCATCCAAAGAAAGCTTTTCTGCGAAATCGCTTTTGGAGAAATTTTGTGAAAAATCAGGATTCCGCTTGAAGGGCAAGGCATCCTGACCTACAAAAGCAGGATCTTTTTCGCATTGATTAAAATTGAAAGGAAAGAAAAATGTAAGATCCTCTTTTGACTTTGCCGCTAACTCAAACTTTCCTTTAAAAGAAATAGCCTGATAAGGACATGCGGATTCACAAAAACCACAAAAAATGCAGTCCCCATAAGAAAGAAAAAATGTTCTCTTGTCTTGAGCTTTATCATCTTTGATGATAAGCGCATCGGTGGGGCAGGCTTTCACACAAAGTCCGCAACCTGTGCATTTTTCAGGATCAATCTCGGGAGCGCCCAGAAATCCTTCGGGAGCCTTTGAAATTCCCGGCTCATAGCGAACGGTTGCTCTTCCGACTTTAATATTTTTTTTAAGAAGGCGAAACATATAAACACCTTTTTCCAACGTTCATCGGTCATTCCCCGAATAAGAAAGATTCATGCTCTTATTAATCACGGGGAAATCGGGAACGATATTTTCCAGTACCGCATATTCAATCAAGGGCCAGTTGGAAAAAGACGGAGATTGTATTTTCCATCTCGCAATTTTTCCCTTTTGATCTGTCGCAATCCAATGAAAACATTCTCCCCTCGGAGATTCAACATAACCCAATGCGCTTCTCATGGGTTTAAGTGTGGCTACCTCGGCAACGCAAGTATTTCCTTCCGGCATCCCCTGTATCGCTTCGTGAATTAATTTGAATGATTCATACACTTCTTGCATTTTCACTTTGATCCGGCTTTCTACATCCCCCTCTGTGAACACAGGCACCATAAATAACAATTCATGATAAATAGCGTACGGATGGTCCCGTCGCAAATCGCGGTCAACCCCGGAAGCCCTCGCCACAGGCCCTGTTCCGCCGAGTGTTTCGACAATCTCTTTTTTAATCATTCCCGTACTCTGAACCCGATCCATGAAAGAACTCACATTCCAGAGAATCTGAATCACTTCATCAAAATCTGCCTTCATCTCGCGGATTTCACTGATCAAAAATTTCATGTCTAAATCCAAAAGATCGTTTCGGACGCCTCCGAATACAATCATGCCGCGCAGCAAACGGCTTCCCGTAAGCCGTTCATTTAAACGCATGGCCCGCTCCCTGCTTCTTGCTAATTGCGCTGATCCAAATCCAAATGCAACGTCAAGAACCACCCCTGCGATATCTGCCATGTGATTATAAATTCGCTCCAATTCGAGAAGAACAACCCTCAAGCACTGAGCTCGTTTTGGGATTTGAATCCCACACAACGTTTCGAGCGCCTGCGCGGCGGCGGCGGCGTGAGACACTGAATTATCTCCGGAAATCCTTTCTGCAAGACATAGGAGTTGGTTCGGGTTTTTTCCCTCTCCTAATTTTTCGGTCCCCTTATGGGTATAAAAATGACGGATTTCGAGCTTAAGAATACTTTCCCCTGCCACTGAAAACCGAAAATGCCCGGGCTCGATAATTCCCGCATGAACCGGACCGACCGGTATTTCAAACACGCCTTCCCCTTCTACTTTTTCAAAAATATATTCGCCTTTCTGTCGTGGAATTTTCCCGCTTTGAACGAAATCCTTTCTGAAAGGATAAATATCTTTCGGCCAATCTTCGTGCAAAATAAGCCCCCTTGGGTCAGGATGACCTTGGGCAACAAGGCCGAAAAGATCCTGCACTTCCCTCTCTTGCCAGTTTGCCCTTGGTAAGAACGGGGTAAGAGATGGAAATGTCACGTCTTCCTCTCTGACAGGAGCACACAACACGATAAATTGATCCAGATGATGAATAGAAAAAACATACCGAAGATGAAAACAGTGCGATTCTTTTCGATCATCAGACGCAAAGAGAAAAAGAAAGCGCATTTCAAGTGATTCAACCAAAAAACGCGAGATTTTCACAACCACATCTTTTGTGATTTGGATGTGCAATTGGCGCGGAATTGCATCGGAACTTTTTCCGATGCAATCGCCGAATTTTTTTTTAAGAATCTCAACCATTCGCTCCATTAGCTTTTCCCTTGTATAATTTGGCTTGCCCCTTCAAGAAGACGACTCAAAAAATTGGGGATGTAAAACCCGCTTACTAAAATTAAAATGATGCCCACGCAAAGAACATTATTCATTAGAACGCTTTTTTTGGTAACAGCCGGCTGCTCACCGCTTCCAAAAACCATGCCGCTTGCATGCTTCAATAGCCCCGCAAAAATCAAAGCTAACAAAAATAAAAGGAAAGCACAGATGACAAATCGTTCAGCTATAAATCCGCTTACCAATATAATAAATTCGCTAACAAAAATACTAAAGGGCGGAAGACCGGCAATAGCTAATACGCCCAAAAAGAAAATGGTTCCCAAGAACGGAACTTTTTTGATCATTCCGGATATTTTTTGTATTTCTTTTGTCCGATAGTAATAAAGCAAATGCCCGCTCGTAAAAAAAAGAAGTGACTTTGTAAACGCATGATTGACAACATGAAGCAGTGCGCCATAAATTCCAATCTTTCCGCCAAAGCCAAAACCGACAGCAACCAATCCCATATGTTCCACGCTGGAATACGCAAAAAGCCGTTTATAATCCGTCTGTCTCAAAATAAAAGGAGTCGCAACCGCAACCGAAAGCATCCCAAACAAAATAAGCAGGTTTCCCGAAAACTGAGAATTCGTTACCACCTGCGTTAACGAATGAAAACGAACGAGCCCAAACGCCGCACAACTTAATAAAACACCGGAAAGTAAAGCACTCACCGGGCTGGGCGCTTGGCTATGGGCATCCGGTAACCACGAATGAAAAGGAGCAAGCCCCATTTTCGTACCGTAGCCCACTAACACAAAAACAAACGCAAGTTTCATGATTTCGGGATCAAGCTGCCGGGCTTTTTCCATCAAAAAAGTCCAATGAAGAAATTCTTTTCCGGCTCCCGCAGCACCCGAGGCTACAGAATAATACACCAGGATAATCCCAAACAGAGCGAGCGCAATTCCGACTGTGCAGAGAATAAGATATTTCCAGGCGGCTTCGATTGAGCTTTTTTTATCATCCACATTAACAAGAAAAGCGGAAGCGAGAGTCGTGCCTTCTATCGCAATCCACATAATTCCTAAATTATTGGAACAAACGGTAAGAAGCATCGTAAACAAAAAAAGATGGAAGAAAAATGCGTAACGCCTGAGTTTCGCGGTCGGAATTGCCGGTTCGGTTTCATTAAACAGATAACCCGCCCCATAAACGGAAGAAAGAAACCCTACGCTCACAATGATTAAAACAAACAGTGCGGAAAATGCATCGATCATTAAATTTTCGTTCAATGCAAAAATCCGGCCGCTGCTGCTAAACCGGAGAACCACCCACCACCCACCGGCGCCTAAAACCGTTGCCCCTAATACAAAAAATAACTGGACCAGTTTCCTGGCCGGTGAAATCAGAGACAAGAAACCAAACACAAGCGGAATCGAAAGCAACCCAAAAATCGTCATTCGTTTATCCTTTCAAACCTGTCAAATCATCAGTATCTATTCCGTCAAACGCATCACGAATTTTAAAAACAAAAATCCCCATCATGATAGCGCCGACCAGCACGTCAAAGAAAATGCCCAATTCAACTAAAAGCGGCATACCAAACGTCATTGTAACGGCCATTAAAAAAAGCCCGTTTTCCAGCAAAAGAAGCCCGAGAACCTGAGAAATCGCCTTCTTCCGGGTCACCATCATCAACATGCCAATTAAAATGGTCGCGATGGCGAGCGGAACGAATTCGTTTGAGAAAGCAGGATTTAAAACCTTTAGATCTCCCGTTGCATAATACGCGGCAAAAACCATGAACGTGGCCAAAACAAGAGAAAAAGGAATATTAATATAACTGTCATTCTCACGGCGAATACTGAGTCTTCCGATCAGCCGGAAAAAAATCTGCGGAATCACCCATGTCTTAAGAATCAACGTAAGAATTGCAGGCACATAAAGATGTTCCACATGACTTCCGTAAGCCACAAGGGCCGTAATAGCAGCTAGGAAAAATGAATGCATGGCATAAAACCGGATACAAGATAAAAGCTGCGGCGAAGCAATCATCGCAAACGAAGAAACGAGAAATAACATTCCCATCAAGTGAATCAGTGAAGAAATTAATTCTTGGTTCATCTTTACCTGCCTATCATGAGTTGACCTAATAAAGAAATGACGGCAAATACAAACGCAATCGCGAGAAGATCCGGAACTCTAAACAAACGAAGCTTGGCCGTGTGAATTTCAACCCATCCGATCACAAACGCAAGGCCGAAAATCTTGGATAGAAAAAATAAAAACGAAAATAAAAGATGGATGCCCATCGTAGAATCCGCCAATCCCCATGGAGAAAAAATATTCACCAGCAAGCTCAAAAACAAAAACTGTTTAATCTGATGCGCCCATTCGATCAGAGCTAAACACCGGCCGGAATATTCAAGAATCATCGCTTCGTGAATCATCGTTAGTTCCAGATGAGTTGCTGGATTATCAACCGGAATGCGTCCGCTCTCAACAAACGTCACGATCAGCATCGATCCAAATGCCATGCTTGTGAAGAAAAGTATCGGGAAAGGCGCCTCAAGGCTGAAATGCAACACAATTCCTTCAATCGATAAAGTTCCGGCGCGATACGCCAAAGCAAAAAAGGAAAGCAAAAGGGCGGGTTCGGCAAGAGATGAAAGCGCCATTTCACGGCTGGAACCCATTCCCCCGAAGGTCGTCCCGGTATCCAAAGCGGCGAGTGTCAAAAAAAACCGGCCCAAAGCCAGAAAATAAACGAAAAGAATCAAATCCCCTGAAAACCCCAAAAGAGAACTTTTAAAAAACAAAGGCACTAGAGAAGCGGCCATGAGAGCTGATGAAAAAAGAATGTATGGCATCGCACGAAAAATCCATGATGCTTGATCCGAAATCACCATCCCTTTTTGAAATAACTTCCCAAGGTCTGCGTAAACTTGAAGAATCGTAGGGCCAATTCTGTTTTGTGATAATGCTTTAATTTTTTTAATCCACCAGCTCACAGAAGGTGCCAAAATCAAAACCAAAACAATTTGTGCAATAGATAAAATAAGATTCATCGCGATATCCTTAAAAAAATGAGCAGTAGAACTAACGTCACAAAAATATAGCTCAAATACAATTGAATATGCCCCGTTTGAATCGCCTTCACCTTCTGTGAAACTGATAAAATCAACCTGGAGAGCGGCTTGTAAAATGTTTCTTCGAAAAAGGGATGCACTTTCGATTCAAACCGTTTTGCGGTTCTTAAAACTTCAAGGCCGTCATCTTCCACTTCCACACGCCGCGCCGGCTGGTAGAGAAAGGAAAAAATTCTCCGCAAGGGTTTAGAATAACCGGTTGCCGTATATTGCATACGAGGAGAAAGTACATTAAAACCGCAATCCCAACTCGGCCCGATCCGAACGCTTCCTTTGCCAAACAAAACCCGTGTCAGCCCACACACACACAATCGTGACGGCAACGACAACAAACACCCACATCGGATTGAGTTGACTCAGTGCAGCAGGATCCATCAAAAATGTCGTCCTCACAAAATGGAGCGGCAAAGCTTCCGAGCCGAACAACGCCTGAGTTACCTTTCCCAAGAGAAAAGTAATAACCGGCGCCGACAAAGCAAAAATAATACAACATGCCGCAAGCATTCCCATCCCAAGTTTCATGGAAAAATCAACTTCAGAACTCTGCCGCGCATGTTCAGAACGCGCCGTCCCCAAAAAAGTAATGCCGAACACTTTGACAAAACAAGTTGCCACTAAAGCGCTCGCAAAACCAAGGAGCGCTGCCAGAACAGGCGTTAAAAGACGAATTCCCGCGCTTCCGTTCTTAAAACCCATCAGAAGAGAAACGAACGTTAACCACTCGCTGACAAAACCATTCAGCGGAGGCAGAGCAGAGATCGCCACCGCGCCAATGAGGAAACAAACGGCTGTCCAGGGCATTTTTTTTATTAATCCGCCCAGCTCTTCCATGTTCCCCGTATGAGCTTTAGAAATAACAGCACCGGCGCCAAGAAATAACAGGCCCTTAAAGGCTGCGTGATTCATCGTATGATAAAGAGCGGCAATCAAAGCAAAGCTTGCAAAAATAGGTTGGTTAGTTGCGTTAAAAAATACCGCCATCCCGATTCCGAGGAGAATAATTCCGATATTTTCGATGCTATGAAAGGCAAGCAACCGTTTCAGATCATGTTCCATTAAGGCATAAAGAACCCCAAGAATCGTTGATAAAGCCGCAAAAACCAAAATCAAACCACCCCACCAAGGAAACGGCGTCCCTAAAAAATTAAAAAGAAACCTGAGCAGTCCATAAATTGCGGTTTTAATCATAACGCCCGACATTAAAGCAGACACGTGACTGGGCGCTTGCGGATGAGCTTCCGGAAGCCAAATATGAAGGGGAATAATACCCGCCTTCGTTCCGAATCCTATCAAAGCACAAAGAAAAATCGCGTTTTTCCACGCAAAATTAAGGGGTGAAGCATTCGCACCGAAAGAATCAAAATGAAAAGAACCGGAATGAACGTAAAGCAAAATAAAAGCAGCGGTGATAAACGCCGTTCCGATATGCGTCATGACAAAATAAATAAGTCCTGCCTTTCTGGCTGCGGGTTTTTCATGTTCATACACCACCAGGAAATAAGACGTGATCGACATAAGCTCCCAAAAAATAAGGAAATAAAAAATATTTTTGGCGGTCACCACTAAAACCATAGATAAAATGAAGAAGTGATAAAGAAACCCGAGAAGCGAAACGTTTTTCTTTTCCTGATATTCCCTGCTGTAACCGACGGCAAAAATAGACGCCGCAAGAGAAAGAAATGAAATGACAAAAACAAAAAATGCTGAGAGCGGATCCATGGCCAGTTCCAATGGCCCGAAAAGTGTGATGCCTGAAGGGAAACAAAAGGAAAGGTGCGCATTTCTAAAAAGAACCATTATAGAAGATGCGAGGCCGCACCCCGCGGCCAGAGCTGCCACAAGATGTGTCCAAGAATTTAGGTTCTTTTTCTCTGCGCTAACAAAAAGACTTAAAAACCCTCCGAAAACATAAAGCAAAAGCTGAAATATAAATAATAATTCCACAATTTTCGAAATCCTGTTTTTGATATTTCATAACAATATATTTAAATATTTTGATATTCTACTAGGCTTCTATAAATATGTATACGGCAAAAAAAGGTTGTCAATCGGGCAAAAAACGGCCATTAAAAATGCTTAAGAGTCTGGAAAAATATGTGACAGACTGTGTCTTGGCTTAAACTCCAGCAGCGAACAAAATCCAACCCACACGGAAATAATCTGTCGGCTTTTCAACGTCAATCATCTGAACTTCTCAATTCAGGACAGCCGCAAACATCTCCCTTTCTGCCCAAAAAGAGACCTTTTTCCTATGCTCAGTGATAGCCTCAATAAATCAGATTGTATTTCACCTATATCAAAAATTACTTCACTTCCAAAATGGCATTCTTTGTCCCAAATTTATTCTGCGCCGTTTTTGTCGCCCTCGGATCATCCACCCAGTTGCCATCTACAAAAAAACGGTATTCATACCGTCCGGGCTTCAGCCGAATAGAAGTGCTCCAGGAACCCTGGCTGTCTTTAGCAAGAATGTACTTCGGAGATCGGATATCCCATTGGTTAAAAGTTCCGACAACAGCCACAGTACGCGCTTGAGGTGCCTTCAGAAAAAACTGCACTGATTTTTCTTGATCAACACCCGCCACACTTCCTGATTTCGGCAAAGAACCTAAACCCCAAGATGCCGTACTCTTTTTCGGTTCAAGAACCTTTCTCTCTTCCATTTGATCCTCCTTTTTTGAGCTGTGATAGACTTGACTCACTTACACTAAAATCTGGTTCTTTATGATTATATGTTCATTAACTCATATATACGGCAAAAAAAATGGGTTGTCAAGCTACCTCTGACAACCCAAACAATAAATAGTTATGTTTTTTCCTTACCTAATTTTTGTAGAAGTTTTTCGCTTTTACTCAATTTTTTCCGTAGAATTTCGGCAATCGATCTCAATACTTTAAAAATATCGTGATCGTGAATGCTATAATAAACGGTTGTTTTCTCCTGGCGCGCATGCAGGATGCCCATTTCTCTTAATATAGCAAGGTGCCTGGATAGATTTGACTGTTCAACACCTAAAACATTGACCAGTTTTCCGACACTTGCTTCGCCATCCTTGAGATATTCAATAACTTGAAGGCGAATTGGATGACTCAGTGCCTTAAGAAAATCGGCTTTGATTTTAAATACCATATCATCCATTTCACTCTCCGGTGATAGAATTTTCTTTACTCTTTTTCAATATTCGTCTTATTTCTTATAACGATTTAAAGTAATCTTTCTCTTCTTAAATACAATATCAGCATAAACGATTAAAAATCAAGGCAAAGATTAATTCTCTTTATCGTTGATGTCATCCACCCTCTTCCATGCTTTTATGAGTCAATTCGTATCAAACTCCCGTTCAAATACAAGTTGCGCAGGTTTGCCTTTTAATAGATAATTTTTAAGGAAACTTCTCGAGAAAGAAGGCCTCGATGAAAAGATTTTTTTGGACGGTTGCTATTTTAGGAATTTCATTTATCATATTATTCGTTATGTCTCCTTTAAATCGGGCGCAAGCCCAGGAAAACGTTCGAAAAGCTGTCGTCAGCGGGCAGTTTTATCCCGGCCAAGCTGCAACTTTAAAGAAATTAATTGCCGATTATTTTTCAAAAATAACGGTCGCTCCCGATCCGGCCATCAAATCAATTATCGTTCCGCACGCAGGTTATCCTTACTCCGGCCCGGTTGCGGCATACGCCTATAAGGCCATTCAAGGATTGGAAGTTGAAACCGTCATCATCGTCGGTTTTTCGCACCGGACACCGCTCCGGGAAATTTATGTGGATGATCATGATGCTTATGAAACCCCTCTGGGAAAAGTTCCGATCAACCGGCCGATTGCGAACGAAATTCGCGCATTTCATCCTGCTTTGCAAGACAAGCCGAGAGGCGAAATGACGGAACATTCGATCGAAGTCCAAGTTCCTTTTTTACAGGAATCCATTAAAAAGCTTTCGATTGTTCTGGTTTATTTCGGGGATCAAAGTTACGAAAATGCCCAAATATTGGCGGATGCACTCACAAAAGTGGTCGAAAAGCATCGTGTGTTGATTGTCATCAGCACGGATTTATCCCATTTTCATGAAGACGCTGAAGCGCGAAAATTGGATCATCAATTAATTGCACTCGTTAAGGACGCTGACCCGAAAAAACTTTTTATGGCCGATATGAGCCGCCAAGTCGAAGCGTGCGGAATCGGTCCGCTCATAACGGCGCTTATGCTTCAAGAAAAAATGGGGTGGGCAAAACCGGAATTGATTCATTATGCGAATTCAAGCGACGTCACCGGCGACAAAACGTCGGTCGTCGGATATGCTACTTTTGCCATTACCGGAAGTGCCGAAAAGAAGCCATCCGCAAACAACGCTGAAATAAAATCAGAATCCCAACAAAAAAGCGATTTAACTCGGGATGAAAAAAAGAAACTTCTTCAATATGTGCGCGCGGTTTTGGAATCGCATTTTGATAAAACAAAACCGGCCCCGGCGATCGGCGTCAAGTCACCCGTCTTGGATGAATCGCGCGGTGTGTTTGTGACACTCAAAGAAAACGGTAACCTGCGCGGTTGCATCGGGCAAATCGTAACGGATGTTCCGATTCTAAAGAATTTGAAGGAAATGGCTTTATCCGCCGCTCTTCACGATCCGCGCTTTCCGCCCGTCAAGCAAACGGAATTGAAAGATATTGATATTCATGTTTCTCTTCTCACGATTCCAAAACCGATTGGTTCTTATAAAGATATCAGACTCGGAATTGACGGCATTGTCGTTCGAAACGGATATAAAGGCGGCGTATTTTTACCGGAAGTTGCGACTGAAACCGGCTGGAATCAGGAAACTTTTTTCCGCCACTGCGCAATTGATAAAGCCGGCATGAATGAAAAAGAATTGGCAAACGCCCAAATCAGCGCGTTTCAAACGGACTCATTCGGGGAAAAAGATTAATTTGCAATAGCAAAAAGGGGACAGGCAGCTAAGCTGCCTGTCCCCTTTTTTACGGGTTAAACTTCATTTATTTCTGCAGCTCGTCTTTTAAAATTTCCGGCACGGGCTCGGTATCAATCCGGATGCCGCCGTCATGTTCGATTTGCAGTGTATAAATCGTTCCGGGAAGAAAAATCGAGCCGGGTGCTTCGATTTGAGCATTTTTAATTCCCTCCCGCTCCCGGGCTTTCGGGTCCAAAGCCAAGGTCCAGAATTCTTCCCACAATTTTCGTTCAAAATCACTTTTAACATTCGGAATTTTATAACCTTTCGGGATCCCGTTCATTTCCGTAATATTAAAGACTTGCGCATTTTTTTCATCCAGGACAAATGCCCGGAGGAATAAATAAATACTTTTCCCGCGCAATGAATCCCCCGCGTTTACAAATTCATCTTTGAATCGTATGACAAGCGATTGAAACTGAATAATGTTTCCCTGAAAGGTAAAATAACGCGGTTCAAGCGGTTTCCCTGAAGCATCATATTCGAGAAATTTGATGGTTGTTTCGAGTTTACCGCTCGCTTCGTTATAGCGGCTTTTTGTCACCAACACTTCGGCGATTCTTGAATCTGCCGAAAGCCGCTCGACGATCTGCTGAAGGACTTTTCGTTCCTGATGCCATTGGTATCCAAAATATGCCAGCGTCACAAGCAAAGCGACAATCAATAAACTGAGAACCAAATAAAAAATGGTTTTAAACATTTATTTTCACCCGATGAAATTTTTCAATGTTATCAAACATTTGGCGCATCAGCTTTGTAATTTCGTTTAAATGCTTAAAGCCGCTAATCATTTTCCCTTTCGCTTGGACATAATTGCCATTTACCAATTCATCGTCGCTATGGTCAATCAACGATTTTATACTTTCTTCTGATGACTCTAAATGAAATTGCAGCCCGAATATTTTATTGTCATATTCATACGCTTGATTCTGACAGGCTTCACTCGAAGCAAGCCTTCTTGCCCCTTTGGGAATTGAGAATGTATCCCCGTGCCAGTGAAACGCAATAAACGGATCTTGAAACCCCGAGAAAAGGAATGAATTTCTACCTTCTTCGGTTAATTGTAAATGATGCCATCCTATTTCTTTATATTTATTTTTTGAAACTTTAGCTCCAAGCACATCCGCTATCAACTGCGCGCCCAAACAAATCCCGATTACGATTCCCCCGTTTTTAATCGCCTTTTCAATGAATCGCTTTTCTGCCGCCAACCATGGATATTTTGGCTCTTCGTAAATATTCATCGGCCCGCCCATCACAATCAACCAGTCTAATTGTTCAATAAACGGTAAGGAATCGCCTCGATAAAGATGCGTTCCTGAAACATGATGGTTTTTTGCTTTCGCCCAGTCCGCAATATTGGCAATCCCTTCAAAAGGAACCTGTTGCAAGTAATGGATTCGCATATGGATGGCTGTTTTGCAAAATGATTTTATTTATTTTGAAATGAATTTTTTAACACTTCTATCGTTTGCGTTGGAATATCCAGCGTCCGCATCGGATAGGGGATGCCTATCCCTTCTTTCTTGTACCGTTTGTGAAGCGCCTTGATGAATTCATGTTTTAACAGATATTGATCCGTATATTCTTTAGCTCTGAGCGCTACCGTAAAATTGATACTGGAATCGCCAAACGTTTGAAATCGAACAGACGGCTGAAAATCGGAGACAGCACCCCGAACTGTCTTCAGGATTTCGCGCGCAACTTCTAACGTCACATTTTCTACCTGATCCAGATCGCTATCGTAAGACACGCCTATTTGAACAGGTACCGACATTTCTGTGCTCGGATAATAATAATTGGTCACAATACTTGATGTTAATTTTTGATTTGGAACAATCACCAAATAATCGGGCAGAATTCGAATCCGGGTACTTCTCCATCCAATCTCTTCAACATATCCTTCTTGGCCGGATTCCAATTTTATATAATCTCCCACACGAATCGGTTTATCCACCGAAACATGAACCCCGGAAATAAAATTCGTCAATGTCTCCTGAAGCGCCAAACCAACCGCCAAAGAACCAATCCCCAGAGATGCAATAAACGGCGCAATCGAAATTCCGAGAATATCGAGAAAAATCAGCGCACCGGTCCCGTAAAATACCGTGCGCAACAAAACATGCAAGACCGTCGGGGAAAATCCAATTTGGATTTTAGCCCGGTAAAGATTCAAAATTCCGGTAAGAAACGAATCCACAAATAAAACTAGACCAAGAATAACAGACAACTGGAAAGCAATTTGTAAGACTCGGGTTTCATCGGGCCGAACGGGAAGTAAATAGCTGAGGAAAAGCGTACCCGAACCAATAATCAAAATACTTAATGGCCGCGAAAGTGATTCAACTAAAATATCGTCAAATTGAAGCACTGTTTTTTTCGCAAGCTCACTGAGCCGTTTAATCAAAATACGTTTAAGAATTAAACCTAGAAAAATCCATGCCAAGAATAAAACCGGCGCATAAACCCAAACCGACGACGAATGTTTTAGATAGTTAATCCAATTATTCATAAGTAACCCTCCTCCTTCTAAACAGGCTCATTATAACAGTCTGAAAGACAATTTAAGAGCAAAAAATGGTATGGTAAAAAAGGGGACAGGCAAGAATGGCACTGACTTAAAGAATTTTAAACGAAAAACCTCCTAATGCCGAAGTGATTAGTGGTTAATCAAAACACTATCGA
>Ga0156235_143_pt1 | contig 115344 bp, 110 predicted proteins | sample RifCSPlowO2_12_FD_107882 | JGI IMG/M metagenome (GOLD analysis project Ga0156235, IMG submission 107882) | Omnitrophica bacterium RIFCSPLOWO2_12_FULL_44_17 | reverse complement strand
ATTACAGCTATTTTGGATAGCAACATAGTGACCTTAAATAAGTTACAAACAATAGATCATTCAACATTGGGACAGTAGTGGTATATACTAAAGACTCTTAAATAACGGAGCCATCCCAGAACACTATATCAGGCAATAAGTTACGAAAAATGAAAGTGTCAGATGCCGAATGTTTGTTCTGATCTTGTCTCCTGATGAGGAAATGATCAGATAATTTACCAGGCGCTATCGTCTAGCTTGGTCTAGGACGTCAGATTCTCATTCTGAAAACAGGGGTTCAAATCCCCTTAGCGCCAGAAAAGTGAGAAAACCATGATTGAACGATACACGCGCCGGGAAATGGGAGCCATTTGGACGGAACAGAATAAACTTCAGAAATGGCTTGATGTAGAACTTGCCGCGCTTGACGCTTTGGCGCACTTCGATTACATTCCCAAAAATATTCCTGCCATTGTACAAAAGAAAGCCAAGTTTGATATCAATCGGGTTAAAGAAATTGAAAAAACCGTACAACACGACATTATTGCGTTTTTGACCAACATCACGGAACATGTCGGGAAGGACGGCCGGTATGTTCATTTCGGATTAACATCTTCAGATGTTTTAGACACCGGATTGGCACTCCAAATCAAACAAGCGTCCACGATTTTAATTGAAGATCTGAAGAATTTAATTGCAGCGCTCAAAGTCAAGGCGAAGAAACACAAGTTTACGTTGATGGTTGGCCGCAGCCACGGGGTTCATGCAGAGCCGATTACGTTCGGGCTCAAGATGGCGATTTTCTATAGCGAATTTCAAAGGAACCTCATTCGCTTAGAACGTGCCGCCGATAATGCCGCTTACGGAAAAATTTCGGGCGCTGTAGGGACGTTTGCAAATGTTCCGCCGAAAGTTGAAGAGTATGTTTGTGCGAAGCTTGGTCTCAAGCCGGCTCCGATTTCAAATCAGGTGATTCAACGGGACCATCATGCCGAATATTTGACGACCCTTGCCATTATCGGTGGTTCTCTTGAGAAATTAGCGATTGAAATTCGGGGCCTTCAAAAGACGGAAACGCGTGAAGTGGAGGAAAACTTTTCCGAAGGCCAGAAAGGTTCATCTGCGATGCCGCACAAACGAAACCCTATCGTTTGTGAAAAAGTTGTGGGGCTTGCGCGCCTTTTGCGCGGAAATGCAATGGCGGCGATTGAAAATATCGCGCTTTGGCATGAGCGGGACATTTCTCATTCATCAGTCGAACGCGTGATTTTTCCCGACAGCACGATCCTTTTGGATCATATGCTTGTCTCCATGTCGAATGTGATTACGAAATTGTGCGTGTTTCCTGACCGGATGCTCGAAAATATGGAAAAAAGTCGGGGCATGGTTTTTTCTCAGGGGCTTCTTCTCAAACTGATTGAAAAAGGTTTGACGCGTGAAGATTCATACAAAAGGGTTCAGAATTGTGCAAAAAAAGTTTGGGAAAGTAAAGATGTGTTTCGCGAAGTGGTTTTAAAGGATAAAGAGATTGTCAATTTCTTAGGGCGCAAAGAGATTGAAGCTGTATTTAATTACGATTATCACACACGCCACGTAAATGAGATTTTTAAACGTTTGGGAATTTAACATCGGTATCGCGATTGGAAAGCGACAACCGTTATTGCGAGGAGCGGAGGCGACTTATCCGCCACACTTCTTGGCGGGAGAGCAATCCCCGGAATTAAGATTGCTTCGTCAGCGAATTCACCCGCGGCTCGCAATGACGTTCGGCACACCTTTCGCGGGGATGACGAACCACAACTAGGAGGCGATGAATGCAAATGATGAATACATTATGGGAATCTAAGTTGCCACTTCCACTCATGAGCCGGGGGAAAGTTCGCGATGTTTATGCAATCGGCGATGACCGTTTGTTAATCGTGACCTCGGACCGCTTGAGTGCATTTGATTATGTTCTTCCCAATCCCATTCCGTGCAAAGGGGCTGTTTTGAATCAGACGTCTGTATTTTGGTTCAATTATTTCAAAAATTCCCTGAAACATCATTTAATTACAGACGACGTTTCTCAAATGAACCTCCCGGACCAGATTGTTGAGGGATATGGTGAGTTGCTCCGTGGCCGGTCGATGCTTGTTCTGAAAACGAAACCATTCCCGATCGAGTGTGTGGTGCGCGGTTATATTACGGGAAGCGGGTGGAAAGATTATTTAAAAACCGGCACGGTGTGTGGTTACAAACTTCCACAAGGACTTAAACAATGCCAAAAATTTCCGGAACCTCTTTTTACTCCGTCCACGAAAGCGGCGACAGGACACGACCTCAATATTTCTTTTGAGGAAGCTGCGAAGACGATCGGTGAAAAGAAAGCGAATCAACTTCGTGAGATTTCGATTTCAATTTATAATAAAGGAGCTGAATATGCGGCGTCTAAAGGAATTATTATTGCCGATACGAAGTTTGAATTCGGCGAATTAAACGGTGATATTCTTTTAATTGATGAAGTCATGACGCCGGATAGTTCAAGGTTTTGGCCGAAAGATTCTTATGAGCCGGGACACGATCAAGCGAGCTTAGATAAACAGATTGTCCGGAATTATCTTTTGGATATAAAATGGGAGCAGATGCCGCCTGTGCCGGAGCTTCCGCGGCATATTATTGAAAAAACAAGTCAAAAATACCAAGAAATTTTTCAAAAACTGACAGGAAAACATGTATAAAGCTAAAATTAACGTCACATTAAAAAAATCCGTATTAGATCCGCAAGGGAAAACGGTTTTACAAGCAGTTCATTCGCTCGGATTTCATTCTGCCCAGGAGATGCGAGTCGGCAAATATTTTGAGCTTTCGCTCAATTCAACCGACCGCGTGAAAGCTGAACAGGAACTCAAAGCGATGTGCGCTGAATTACTTGTCAATCCCGTCATTGAAGATTATACGTTTCAATTAGAAGAGGTTCGGTGATGGGATGAAAGCAGCAGTTATTGTCTTTCCCGGTTCGAATTGCGATACCGATTGCTGGCATGTGATCCGTGATGTGATGAACGTAAACGTGGATTTCGTGTGGCATAAGGAGACCGATTTAAAAGGGGTCGACTTGGTGGTTTTACCCGGCGGCTTCAGTTATGGCGACTATTTGCGTTGCGGAGCGATCGCGCGTTTTTCTCCTATCATGAAAGAAGTGATTAAACACGCCGATGCCGGCCGATATGTCATCGGAATCTGTAACGGCTTCCAAGTGCTTCTCGAAGCGGGGCTTTTGCCGGGGGCGCTGCTTCGGAATCGGACACTCCGGTTTATGTGTAAACCCGTTTATTTAAGAGTCGAAAATAGCACGACTATTTTCACCAATCATCTGAAACAAAACCAAGTCATCGAAGTTCCCATCGCACACGGCGAAGGGAATTATTTTTGCGATGAACGTACGCTTGAAACGCTTGAAGGCAATAAAAAAATTATTTTCCGCTATTGTTCGGAAAACGGAACGATAAGCGACGAATTTAATCCCAACGGATCGCTTTCGCATATTGCCGGTATCATCAATCAAAAGGGGAATGTGCTTGGAATGATGCCCCATCCCGAACGGATGAGTGAATCCATTTTGGGCGGAACAGACGGGAAAAAAATCTGGGAATCGATTGTGAGTTACGTGAAATGAGTATGACGATAAGCGAACCAAAAGTGACAAAAGAGTTAATTGAACGGCATGGGATTACGCCCGAAGAATACGATTATATCTGCAAAATTTTAGGCCGCGAGCCGAATTTTACGGAGCTCGGAATTTTCTCGGTGATGTGGAGCGAACATTGTTCCTATAAAAATTCAAAACCCGTTCTCAAGAAATTAACAAAAACCACGATTGCAGCTTGTCCGAATTCTCTTTTGCTTGTAAAGCCCGGCGATGAAAATGCCGGTGTGATCGATATCGGCGACGGGCTTGCGATTTGTTTTAAAATCGAAAGCCATAATCATCCTTCCGCAATAGAACCTTTCCAGGGAGCGGCGACGGGTGTCGGCGGAATTATTCGCGATATTTTTACGATGGGCGCGCGGCCGATTCTTTGTATGGATTCACTCCGTTTCGGAAAACTCGATGAAAAAATCAATAAGCATCTTTTGCGCGGTGTGGTGGCGGGAATTGCGCACTACGGAAATTGTATCGGGCTTCCGACAGTGGGCGGCGAAATTTATTTCGATGAATCTTACGAAGGAAATTGTTTAGTGAATGCATTGTGTCTCGGTTTGATGAAGAAAGAAGATATGATTAAAGGAAGCGCGAAAGGGGCCGGGAATCCTGTCTATTATGTCGGCGCGACGACCGGCCGTGACGGGCTTGGCGGCGCGGCTTTTGCCTCGCGGGAATTGACGGAGGAATCAAAAGAAGACCGCCCGGCAGTTCAAGTGGGAGATCCGTTCCTCGAAAAACTGCTTCTTGAAGCATGCCTCGAGCTCAAGAAAACCGGTGCGATTGTGGGAATGCAGGATATGGGCGCAGCCGGTCTGACGTGTTCGACTTGTGAAACGGCGTCACGCGGGTCGACGGGAATCGAAATCGACCTTGTTAAAGTGCCGAAACGGGAAACCGGAATGGTTCCGTATGAAATTATGCTTTCCGAATCTCAGGAGCGCATGTTAGTGATCGTTGAGAAGGGCAAAGAAAAAATTGTCGAGGCGATCTTCGAAAAATGGGATCTTCATGCGGTGAAAATTGGTGAAGTCCGGGACGGCCACTTGATGAAAGTCTATGAAAACGGGCGGTTAGTTGCGGAAATTCCGGCGCGGGCACTGGCTGAAGACGGGCTGATTTATAACCGCGAGTCTACGGTTCCGGGTTATCTAAAAGAAATGCAGCAATTGGATTTGAATTCAATTGCCGAGCCGGCAGACTTTAACCAGGTTCTTCTGAAACTGCTGGATGATCCGTCGATTGCGTCGAAAGCATGGATTTATGAGCAGTATGACCATATGGTCAGGACCGATACGGTTTTTCTTCCGGGCCATGATGCGGCGCTTGTGCGCGTGAAAGGGACGAAAAAAGGAATTGCTCTCGCAACGGATTGTAACGGCCTTTATTGTTATCTGGATCCGTACGAAGGCGGAAAAATTGCGGTGGCCGAATCCGCGCGGAATGTCGTTTGTTCCGGTGCAAAGCCCATCGCGATTACGAATTGTCTTAATTTCGGGAACCCGATGAAACCGGATATTTTCTGGCAGTTTCAGAAATGCGTTGAAGGAATGACAGATGCTTGCTGTGTCTTCCAGACTCCGGTTACCGGCGGAAATGTGAGCTTCTATAATGAAAGTCCGAAGGGTGCGATTTATCCGACGCCGACAATTGGAATGCTTGGTTTGATGGAAAATATCGAGAGTCGGATCCCGTCCTTTTTCCAAAAAGCCGGCGATACGATCTATTTACTGGGAGAAACCCTGAATGAAATCGGTGCCAGCCAATATTTACTTAATGTCCACGGTTTGAAGCAAGGCCTTCCGCCGCGGCTTGATTTAAAAAAGGAAAAAGCGTTGCATGAAATGATTTTATCCGGGGCGCAGGAAAAAACGTTTGTTTCTTGCCACGATCTTTCAGACGGCGGGCTTGCGGTTGCGGTCGCCGAATGCCTCTTCGGTAAAATCGGACATCCTCTCGGCGCGCGTATCGATTTTGAATTCGGAGAAAATTTAAGGCGCGATGCGTTGCTTTTTGGTGAGACTCAATCTCGTGTGTTAGTGAGTGTGGAAACTAAGAATGAGAAATTTTTGGAGGCCCTGGCAACGGAGCATGGCGTTCCATTTTACAAACTTGGCAAGGTGACCGAGAATCGGTTGAAAATTGATTCGTTTATAGATATCGATTCCACTCAGTTGGAACAGGTTTATCGTCAAGCGATTCCGAGGAGGATGAGCTAATGAATAACGGCCCTAAGCATTATTGCGGTGTGTTTGGAATTTACGGGCATGAAAATGCCGCTCAACTGACCTACTTAGGACTTTTTGCCCTTCAACATCGCGGCGAAGAGAGCGCCGGCATCGCTGCAAGTGACGGAAAATCAATTCAACTCCATAAAGCCATGGGGCTCGTGGGTGACGCTATTCCGGCCGGTATGCTTGCGAAATTAAACGGAAAATTGGCGATTGGCCACGTCCGTTATTCGACGACCGGCTCCACTTCTCTGGCGAATGCGCAGCCATTGATGGTGGATTATTCGAGAGGACAATTGGCGATTGCGCACAATGGGAATTTGACGAATGCGCAGTTTTTGAGGGCAGAGCTTGAGGCGTACGGTTCTATTTTTACCAGCACCACGGATTCTGAAATTTTTATCCATTTAATGGCAAAGCCTCAATATAAAAATACCGTCGAAAGTGTGTTGGGAGCCGTTAAACAAATGCAAGGCGCGTTTACGATGACGGTGTTAACCGAAACAGAATTATTCGGGATTCGCGATCCGCAAGGTTTTCGGCCGCTTTGTTTGGGCAAATTCAACGGCGGATATGTGCTTGCTTCGGAAACTTGCGCTTTTGATTTAATTGAGGCTGAATATATTCGTGATGTCGAACCCGGTGAAGTTGTCCGGATCAGCGATGATGGCGTGCAAAGTTTCTATCCTTTTAAGGGGCAGGAACAAAGAATTGCGCAGTGTATTTTTGAACATGTGTATTTTGCGCGTCCCGATTCAAAGGTTTTTGGTGAAAATGTAGGGTTGGTTCGCGAGCGGATGGGAAGAATTCTTGCGAAAGAGCATCCCGTTGCTGCGGATATCGTGGTTTCAGTTCCGGACTCGGGGAATTTTTCGGCGATGGGATATTCAAAAGAATCCGGAATTCCGCTTGCACACGGGTTTATCCGCAATCACTATATCGGCCGCACATTTATTAATCCGAAGAAAGAAGACCGGACGTTTAAAGTGAAGATTAAGCTGAATCCGATTCAGGAAATTGTTTCGGGGAAGCGGATTATTGTGGTGGATGACTCTGTGGTTCGCGGAAATACGTCGAAGTCGCGCGTGAAGTTACTCCGGAAAGCCGGTGCGAAAGAAGTTCATCTGCGGATCAGCTGTCCGCCGCATATTTCACCGTGCTTTTATGGAATCGATTTCCCGTCACGGGAAGAATTGCTCGCGTACAATCAATCAATGGAATACATTAGAAAATTTCTCGATGTGGACACAATCGGCTATCTGAGTCACGAAGGGCTTCTCGCATCTGTTTCGAAACCCAAAGGCAATTATTGCACGGCTTGTTTTACCGGAAATTATCCAACTAAAATCTTGGACGTGACGGACAAATTTAAATTGGAGCAGCGATGGGAACGGGGAATAAAAAATTAGAGTCGTACGCAGGCGTCCCTCATTTAAAAGGGGACCCGAAATACAACCGTTTGCTTGCGCAGATCGTGAATTCCACCCGCGATGAGGCGAGCGGAAGTTTCGGCGGGTTTTCGGCGTGTTATGACCTCAAAAAATTTAAACTTAAACATCCGATTCTTGTTTCTTCGACCGACGGTGTCGGAACGAAGCTCGATCTCGCCAGAATTTTAAATAAACACGATACGATCGGAATCGATTTGGTTGCCATGAGTGCGAATGATCTCGTTACGTGCGGCGCACAGCCGGTTTTGTTTCTTGACTATTTTGCGACAGGGAAATTCGATCAACGGCAAGCGGTCGAAGTGATCCGCGGCATCGCAAAAGGTTGCCGTGAAAGCGGATGCGCATTGCTTGGCGGTGAGACGGCGATCATGCCCGGATTTTATGAAGGATCGAAATATGATTTGGCGGGATTTTCAGTCGGCTTGGTTGAGCGCGCCGATATCATTGACGGGAAAAAAGTACGCGCCGGACATGTTTTACTCGGCCTTGAGTCGTCTGGATTCCATAGCAACGGTTATTCGCTTCTCCGGAAAGTGTTTTCTAAAAAAGAACTTTCCGGTTCCATCGGCCGGAAACTTCTTGTTCCGACACGTCTTTACGTAAAACCGGTTTTGTCATTGATTAACAGTGTCGACGTGAAAGCGATAGCGCACATCACTGGCGGCGGAATGGTTGATAATTTGCCGAGGGTTCTTCCCAAAGGATTGGGCGCTCGGATAAATAAAGGAAGTTGGCCGGTTGCACCGCTTTTTGCCGAAGTTGCGAAGCGGGCGCGTTATACCGAACATCAAATGTTTCATACGTTTAATATGGGAATTGGATTGGTAGTGGTCATTCAAACGGCCGACGTGAAACGTGCACAGGACGTGCTGAAGAAATTTCGGATATGTTCGTGGGAAATTGGTCTTGTGGATCGAAGCGGGAAAGTGATTATCGAATAAGTTGCCAAAATAGCCGAAGGTTTTCAAATGAAAGTTCTTGTCATTGGGTCGGGCGGGCGCGAACACGCGCTGGTTTGGAAAATCAAACAGAGCCCACTTGTCGAAAAAATTTATGTCGCGCCGGGGAATGCCGGTATCTCGCAAATTGCCGAATGCGTCAATATCAATATTGATCAGTATGACCGGATGATCCAATTTGCCGAGTCTAATCATATCGATTTAACCGTTGTTGGCCCCGAAAAACCTCTTGCCGACGGAATTGTCAATCGATTCAGAGCTAAGAAGCTCAAAATTTTCGGTCCGGTTCAAGAAGCAGCCCAACTGGAAGGTAGTAAAGTTTTTTCCAAGCGAATCATGGCTGAAGCGCATGTTCCGACCGCTGTTTTTGAAGTGTTTAATTCCGTTGATCAAGCTGAAAAATTTATCTGTAAAAAAAACCCTCCCTTTGTCATTAAAGCCGATGGCCTTGCGGCAGGTAAAGGAGTTGTGATTTCAGAAACTCGCGAAGACGCAAATAAAACAGTGCGAAATATAATTCAGGACCGTATGTTCGGGGAATCGGGAAAGCAAATTGTGATTGAAGAGTTCCTTCGCGGCGACGAACTGTCGGTTTTGCTTTTGACGGACGGTGAAACGATTATTCCGCTTGCGAGTTCCCAGGATCATAAACGCGCTTATGACAATGACGAAGGCCCGAATACGGGCGGTATGGGGGCTTATTCGCCGTGTTCGTTCGTGACGGATAAAGATTTAAAATCGATCGTTGAAAAAACCGCAAGGCCGACGATCGAAACATTGAAACGGAAAGGAATTATTTATCAAGGATTGCTTTATGTGGGGATTATGATGACGGCAAACGGACCGTATGTTTTGGAATATAATGTCCGCTTTGGGGATCCCGAAACGGAGGCTGTGCTGCCGCGGATGAAATCGGATATTGTTCCCGTGATGGTTGAAATTGCGGAAGGAAAACTCAAAACAAAGAAATTAGAATGGGATTCTCGTGTGTGCATGACGGTTGTTTTAGCCTCCGAAGGTTATCCCGGGGATTATCCAAAGGATCGTGAAGTGAAGGGGCTATCCGAAATTAAAGATGATCAGGTTTCTGTTTTTCACGCAGGAACTTCTTTTAATCCAGCAGGCCAGATGGTGACAAGCGGCGGTCGGATTCTGGCGGTTTCTTCATTGGGAATTGATCATCAAGAGGCATATGATCGCGTTTATCGGTCTATTTCAAAAATTAAAATTGAGGGTGCGTTTTATCGGAAAGATATTGGCAAACGGGTGTTTGAAAAAACAAAAGCGAGGTGAGTGATGGCAAAGATTCAAGTCAGCATTGTGATGGGAAGCGACAATGATTTCGATATCATGAATGAATCGAGAAAAATACTTTCGCATTTCGGTGTAGAATCCGAAGTCCGTATTTTGTCTGCGCACCGGAGCCCCGATTTGGTTGCGCAATATGCAAAAAGTCTTTCTAAACGCGGGGTTCAAGTGGTCATTGCGGGTGCGGGCGGAGCGGCGCATTTGGCAGGGGTCATTGCGGCGCATACAACTTTGCCGGTGATCGGGGTTCCCATCAATGCGACATCGCTTAACGGTTTCGATTCTTTGCTTTCGATTGTCCAGATGCCGGCCGGAATTCCGGTTGCGACGGTTGCGGTCGGGAAGGCCGGGGCGATTAACGCGGGCATTCTTGCGGCGCAGATTTTGGCGATCGGATCAAAAGCTTTGCAGCAGAAACTTTTAGATCATAAAAAAAAGTGCGAAGAATCAGTCGAAGAAAAAGATAAAAAGATTCAGAAACGTGTCCAGTAACATTGGAGTTGGATACGTTTAGAAGGGGTTTAATTTAATAAGTCTGTTCGCGGGGATGACACTTTTGATACTTATAAAATTGCGCTTTTATCGTGAGAGATAATGAAAACGATGATTATTAAACTTAATTCAAAATGGCCGGACACAGCGCTGCTTCGGGAAGTGTCGGCCCAATTGGCGCAAGGCAAAATAGTTGCATTTCCCACAGAAACCGTTTATGGGATCGGTGTTTCGGCATCCCACCCGGAAGCCGTTAAACGACTTCGCCAGCTGAAAGAAAGAAAAGACGAACAACCGCTCACTTATCATATCGGAAATTTGGGCGCACTGGAACGCTTGAATATCATTCAAAGCCAAGCGTTTAAATTTTTAGCCGATCAACTTTGGCCCGGGCCGGTGACGTTTCTTGCGCTCAATCAAAAAGAAGAAAAAATCGGGATTCGTTACCCGAAGAATATCATTGCTTGTGAGCTCGTTAACTTGTCGGGTGAATTGGTTGTTGCCACGAGTGCGAACCGTACCGGAAAAAAATCACCCAAAACGGTTGCGGAAGTATTGGAGCATTTTCCGAATGAAATTGATGTTGTGGTTGATGGAGGGAATTGTGAATTCGGGCAGGATTCCACCATTGTTGATACAGCGCAAACGCCTCCCGTGATTGTTCGTGAAGGAGTTTGGGCGGATCGAGTTAAGGAAACGATCGGCAAAATTAAGGATGGGAAATATACGAGGAAACGGATTTTGATCGTTTGCACGGGCAATACCTGCCGCTCGCCGATGGCGGAAGGCTGGCTCCGCGCCGAAATCCGTCACCATAAATTAGCGGATCAAATTAAAGTGGCTTCCTGCGGTATCTATGCGCGCGACGGCCACGGGGCCTCAATGGAAGCCGTGTTATGCCTCAAGAATGATGAAATTGATTTTGAAGATTTTAAGACCCGCATGTGCCGACGAGAAGACGTTTTGATGTCCGATTTAGTACTGGTGATGAGCGACGAACACGCGAAATTTATTTCTAACCTTTGCCCCGAAGTCCGTGATAAAATAAAATTATTGAATATTGCGGATCCGATGGGACTTTCCATGCAATATTATGAAAAAAGTTATCAGACGATCAAAGAAAAAATGAAGGCGATTTGGCCGGAAATTATCAAATGATTTCAATTGCATCAGATCATCGCGGGGTTGAATTAAAAAAAGAAGTGATGGAACTTCTCAAACAGAAGAAGATTGCGGTCCGGGATTTGGGGCCTGAAACGTCAGAAGTTTCTGTGGATTATCCGGATTATGCGCTTAAAGTTGCGATATCTGTTGCAAACGGTAAGACGGAACGCGGAATTGTGATTTGCCATTCCGGAATCGGTGTTTCAGTGACGGCAAACAAGGTCAAGGGGGTGAGGGCCGCACTTTGTCAAACGGTCGAACAAGCCGAGCTTTCGCGGCTGCATACGGATGCCAATGTGCTTGCACTGCCGGCAGGTTTTATTTCAAAAGATTTAGCCAAACAAATTGTCGCTAAATGGCTTGAAACGGCCTTTGAAGGCGGCCGTCACGAGCGGCGTTTAAATGAAATTAAAAAATTCGAGGATGGGAAAAAATGAATTGTATGAGCAAATCCGACCCTATGCTTCAACTCAAAGTTTTAAAAGAGAACGATCCGGAAATTTACGATGCGATTGTTCTTGAACTTCGCAGGCAAAACGAAAATATTGAATTGATCGCGAGTGAAAATTTTACTTCGCTTGCGGTGATGCAGGCAGCGGGAACTGTTTTGACGAACAAATATGCGGAAGGTTATCCGAAGAAACGTTGGTATGGCGGCTGCGAGTGTGTTGATATTGTCGAAGAGATTGCGATTGACCGTGCCAAGAAATTGTTTGGCGCCGAATATGCAAATGTTCAGCCGCATTCGGGAACGAGCGCGAATATTGCTGTTTTTATGGCCCTGCTGAATCCGGGCGATAAAATTCTCGGGATGAATCTGACGCACGGCGGCCATTTGTCACACGGTCATCCGATGAATTTTTCGGGAAAGTTTTACGAAATCATTCCGTACGGGGTCAGTCAGAAAGATGAACGAATTGATTATGATGAATTGGAACGTCTCGCGAAAGAACATAAACCGAAAATGATTTTGCTCGGGGCGTCTGCATATCCGCGCGTTATCGATTTTAAACGGGGACGGGAAATCGCCGATCAGGTTGGCGCGTTGCTGATGGTCGATATGGCGCATTTCGCGGGATTGGTTGCTGCGGGCATTCATCCGACACCGGTTCCTTTTGCTGATGTCGTGACGACGACGACGCATAAAACGCTGCGTGGACCGCGTGCGGGCCTTATTTTGTGCAAAGAGAAATATGGAAAAGCAATCGATTCTGCAGTATTCCCCGGGATTCAGGGAGGGCCGTTGATGCATATTATTGCTGCAAAAGCAGTTGCGTTACACGAAGCGATGAGTGACGATTTCAAAGTGTATTGCAATCAGATCGTTTTAAATGCAAAAAAATTAGCTGAAGAAATGGCAAAACGCGGTTTCAGAATTGTTTCGGGCGGAACGGACAATCACTTGATGCTGGTGGATGTGAAAGTCAAAGGGTTTACCGGAAAAGATGTTCAAATTTATCTGGATAAAGTGCATATTACCGTCAATAAAAATATGATTCCTTTTGATCAGGAATCTCCTTTCAAAGGGTCGGGTGTCCGGTTGGGAACTCCGGCGGTGACAACCCGGGGGATGAAGGAACGCGAGATGGCTGACATTGCAAAATGGATTGATGAAACACTGAAGGCGCCTGAAGACGAAAAAAATCTTGAATTAATTCGTTGTGAAGTAAAAGGGTTAACCAAGCGATTTCCGTTATATCCTGATTTATTGGAAGGATTGAAATGATCCCATCACCCGTTTGCAAAGAACGTGCGGGTAAGAGATATCTCTTTGGCACGTTCTTTAAGCTTTTCAGAAAGGGTCCACGATTTGCCATCGCGGGCAAACAGGTGATGGGATGAAATGTCCTTACTGTAGATCCGAAAGTGATCGTGTTGTTGACTCCCGGTCTTCAAACGAAGGACTTGTGATCCGGAGAAGGCGTGAATGTGAGAAATGCCGCCGGCGATACACGACTTACGAAAGGATTGAAGAAGTTCCGCTTTTTGTGATTAAAAAAGATCAACGCCGTGAAATGTATGACCGGAATAAAGTGCTTGCCGGCGTCCACCGTGCGTGTGAAAAACGGCCGGTTGCCGCAGAAACGTGTGAAGCGATTGTGACAGACCTTGAAAAGATGTTTGAGGAAAAGTATGAAAAGGAAGTTCCTTCCGCGGTGATTGGCGAATTTGTGATGGACCGTTTATCCCAGATTGATCAAGTGGCTTATGTCCGCTTTGCATCCGTCTATCGCCAATTCAAAGATCTCTCTCATTTTATGAAGGAATTGAAAGTCTTGCTTGCGAAGAAGTAGAATTTTAGTTAAGCGCTTTTGAAGCTTGGCCGATAGTTTTAAGGGAGCATAAAGAAAGATATAACGGAAAGTTTAACTTGGGAGATAGGCATGCAAGGCCAGAGAATGCGAAAAGGGGCGATTATTGGAATCGGTGTGGCATTCCTTCTCATCATCAGTCAGCCTTTCCATCCTACGACCGGGCTCATTCCCGAAATGGTTACTTTCATTACAACTGTTCCGATTTGGATTGCGAGCTTAGCTTTTCCGTCTTTGCCTCCTCTGGCTGAAGCGGCGATGATTATGATGTATTTGCTTTTGGTGGGGGCTTTGATTGGCGCCACCTTTGATATTAAACCCATCTGGGGCTGGTTTCTGATGATTACACTCGTGATCCATCACTATATGATCTATGAACAGATCGGAAGAGGCATGGGTGAAATCGTCGTTGGAATTTTGCATTATTTCTAGATTTTACTATTCTTGCGTTACTTCAAGTTAATCATCCCATGAAGTCACCGGTTATTAAACACTTGTTTCCATTTGTTATTTTTGGAATCGTTTTTTATTCCGTACGGGTGATGGCTGTGGAAGATCGGTATCAAACCGACAGATTTGAGATGGTCAAGCTTCAAATTGAAGCGCGCGGAGTTCGCGATCCCGCCGTTCTTGAAGCGATGAAGCGCGTTAAACGGCATGAATTTGTCCCGGCAGAGCTTCAGGCCGTTGCTTACACGGATGGCCCGCTTCCGATCGGAGAGGCGCAGACGATTTCCCAGCCTTATATTGTTGCTCTGATGACGGAGCTGCTTGAGCTTCACGGCGGCGAAAAAATATTGGAAATTGGAACCGGATCGGGTTATCAAGCCGCGGTTTTGGCTGAAATTGTCGCCCATGTGTACACGATCGAAATTATTCCAGCCCTTGCGAAACGCGCTTGCGAAACTCTTGAGCGATTAGGATATCGGAATATTTCCGTTCACGAAGGGGATGGGCATGCCGGTTGGCCCGAAGAAGTGCCGTTTGATGCCATGATCGTGACGGCTGCACCGGAGCAAATTCCGGAAAATTTAATAAGCCAACTTAAAATCGGCGGCCGGATGGTCATTCCCGTCGGCCGATATCCCAACCAAATGCTCTATCAAATTCGGAAGACAAATGAAGGTGTTGTCAAAAAGGAAGTCATTCCGGTTCTGTTTGTTCCCATGACATCCCAAGAAAAACGGTAGTGAGTCCCTGAAAGCCCGAGCATCTCGAGAAAATGATTGATTAAATCCAAAAAGTCTGGATAATAAACCGTCAAAAATGGGGTCGAAATGACGTATATCCTTGGAATTTCATGCTTTTATCACGATTCAGCGGCTGCGCTTCTTCGCGACGGAGAAATCATTGCGGCAGCGCAGGAAGAGCGGTTTACCCGGAAAAAGCATGATTTTGAATTTCCGACGAACGCGATTGAATTTTGTTTGCGCGAAGCCGGCATTACTAAAAAAGAGATTAATTATGTCGCGTTTTATGAGAAACCTTTTATTAAATTCGAAAGAATTCTCCAGACCTATCTCGCTTACGCACCGGCCGGTTTTCTTTCTTTTATTAAAGCGATTCCGCTTTGGGTGAAACACCGTCTTTGGATTCCCGATCAAATCAGCAAAGAATTGGATTTTGACGGAACGATTCTTTATCCCGAGCATCATGAATCCCATGCGTCGGCGGCTTTTTTCCCGTCGCCGTTTGAACACGCTGCGATTTTGACTGTTGATGGTGTCGGCGAGTGGACGACGGCGAGTTTCGGTAAAGGCAGCGGGAATCGTATCGAGCTTCTTTCTGAAATTCATTTCCCGCATTCTTTGGGACTCCTTTATTCTGCGTTTACGTACTACACGGGATTTAAGGTTAATTCTGCCGAATACAAATTAATGGGACTGGCTCCTTACGGTGAGCCGAAGTATGTGGATTTAATCATGAAAGAGTTAATCGATGTGAAAGACGATGGCTCTTTCAAGTTAAATATGAAATATTTTAATTATTGCGCCGGGTTGACGATGACGAATCATCGATTCAACAAACTCTTCGGCGCGCCGCCGAGAAAGCGTGAAGCAAAAGTCCGGGATCTTGATATGGACTTGGCGCGTTCCATTCAAGCGGTGACCGAAGAAGTGATGATGCGTATCGCAAAGCATGTGCATCAAGTGACCGGAGAAGAGAATCTGTGTTTGAGCGGAGGAGTTGCGCTCAATTGTGTCGCAAACGGGCGGATTTTGCGCGATGGGCCGTTTAAACAGATTTGGATTCAGCCGGCGGCAGGTGATGCGGGCGGCGCGTTGGGTGCTGCGTTGATGGCATGGCATCATTATTTAGATCAACCGCGTAATGTGCAGGTTCGGGATGCACAGAAAGGTTCATTTCTCGGACCCGGATACACTGACGATGAGATTGAAATGTTTCTTAAACGTGAAAGCGTTGTTTATAAAAAATTTTCACGGGATGAGCTTGTCGAACATGTTGCGAAACTAATGGATAGTGAAAATGTTATTGGTTGGTTTCAGGGACGGATGGAATTTGGGCCAAGGGCGTTAGGCGCGCGAAGCATTATCGGCGATGCGCGGCTTCTTGAAATGCAGTCCCGGATGAATTTGAAAATTAAATTCAGGGAATCTTTCCGGCCGTTTGCGCCGTCTGTTGTCGAAGAAGAGTCAGCAAAGTGGTTTAATTTAAAAGGGGAAAGCCCGTACATGTTACTTGTTTCGGATGTGGCCAAAAGTCATGTGATTGACGCGAGCGCAAATCAACTGCGGGGCCTGGATAAACTAAAAGTGAAGCGATCAGATATTCCGGCTGTTACCCATGTTGATTATTCCGCGCGCGTTCAAACGGTGGATAAAGACCGGAATCCGCTTTATTATGATTTAATTAACGCGTTTCATAAAAAAACGGGTTGTCCTGTGATTATTAATACTTCGTTTAATGTTCGGGGCGAACCGATCGTTTGTTCCCCGCAGGATGCGTTTAAATGTTTTATGAGGACGGGGATGGATTTCCTTGTTCTGGGCTCGTTTGTATTGGATAAAAAAGATCAGAAGTCGGTTGAACTTGAGTCAATCGATCAGTTCGAATTGGATTAAGGGTATGTGCCGGAAAAAAGGGTGTCATTCACTAAGAGTCCGCCACAAAGCTTGGCGGATCCGACGCGCTGTTTGGCGGACGTGCGGGGATGACAGAAAAAGGAAAACGTATGGATATGATTAAAAAAATAAAAGACAACTGGAACCATATTAAGGTTGAAACGAAGACGGTCCGTGAGTTTGGGTTTATTTTGACCGGATTCTTATTGATTGCGCCGGTAATCGCGAAATTAATCGGTGTGATATTTATGAAAAAGCCGTTTGAATATTGGCTCGGATGGCCCGTTTTGTCTGTCATTGCATTGGCTATCAATCTTGCTGTTTTTCCTGTTATGACATTTATTTTCCGCTTGGCAATGTTTGTTGCCGAGAAAATCTCATGGGTGTTGATGAGGATTGTGCTTGCGATGATGTTTTATGTTATGATGACACCTGTTAGCTTAGTGATGCGTTTGTTTGGGAAAGATTTGCTGGATGAAAAGATTGATCGTTCGGCAAAGAGCTATTGGAAGCCGCGCGATGTTAAGTTTTCGTGTGAGAAGTACGAACATTTATACTAACTGAATTTTTGCAAAACGGCTTGAAGCTCCTCCCCCTTTATGGGGGAGGAAAAAGGTGGGGGTTAGATTATTAGCTTATCCCCCCATCCCTTCCTTCCCCCGCAAGGGGGGGGAGGGGTCACGCAATACTCGTTTTGCAAAGATTCAGTACTAACCCGACTTTCTCATCGATTTTATGAATCGACGAGAAAGTCGCTTTGGGCGCAATAAGTTAAGCCCAAAGTTTTGCGCCCTTGTTTAATCAGGGCGCAAAAGATAAGCCCTGCGGCGCAAAGACGCAAACATCTTTGCACCGCAGCTCTTACGAGCGGAATTTCTTATTAACGATGAGAAATCCGGGCTAATAGTAAATTCGGAGGATGCCGGAATGCCAAAGATGTCGATTTTGAAAGAATTATGGAATTTTCTCAAAGTGCGTAAAAAGTGGTGGCTTGCGCCGATGATTATTGTTTTGGTTTTATTGGGTGCGCTGATCGTTATTACGGAGAGTACCGCCGTTGCGCCTTTCATTTATACTCTCTTTTAAACGTATCGCCATTTTATGCTGACAGAATATAAATCTTATTTTAGAAAACCGATGGAATTTATCGGACGTTTTTTTATTCGGGCCGGATTTACGCCTAATGGTATCACACTCTTATCTCTTTCCTTGGGAATCTTAACCTGCCTTTTTTACATTTGGAATAAGAATGCCGTTTTGTTCGGGATTCTAATGATCATTTGGGGGCTGTTTGATTTTGTCGATGGGACGGTTGCCCGGATGACAAATCAGATTACCAAATTCGGTGCCTATCTTGACGCAATGTGCGACCGGGTTTTTGAATCGACCACGCTTTTTGCCGTGGCATATGTCAGCGGTTATTGGAAACTTGCTTTTGTGATGGGTGTCGGAATTTTTCTGATCAGTTATGCAAAAGCCCGCGCCGCGATGGAAGTTCCGATTATTAATAATGAATGGCCGGATTTGATGGAACGAACCGAAAGAGATATCATTTTTATTATGGGTGTGATTCTTTGGGGGATTTTCCCTGGGCAACACGGCGGGCACGATATCCTTTTCTGGGTTTTTGTGGGACTTAATCTGGCTATCTATTACACCTTCATTCAACGCTTATTCCGCGCCAAGAAGATTATTCAAGCCAGGCAATAAGGGCGGCGAGTTTTATTCTGAAAATCCTACGTTCCTATTTCTTGACGCAGAAATCCTTTGCTGATAAGATGTTGCAAGTTAAGGGAAAAAACATGTCTAAATCTTTTAATTTCAACAAGATAGAAGAAATTATTGCCGATATTGCTACGGGAAAATTCGTCATCATGATTGATGATGAGGGCCGGGAAAACGAAGGCGATCTCGTATTTGCGGCGCAGTTTGTCACACCTGATAAAATCAATTTCATGATGAAAGAAGCGCGCGGCCTTATTTGTATGCCGTTATCGGATGACCGGCTCTTCCAGTTGGGTCTTAAAGATATGGTCGAACGGTTGGAAGATTCGATGAAAACGGCATTTACCGTATCCGTCGATGCGAAAACAGGAATCACAACGGGAATTTCTGCTTATGACCGCGCGCGAACGATTGAAATTCTTGCCGATCCCAATTCGAAATCAGCCGATTTGGTAACGCCCGGTCATATTTTCCCTTTACGTGCCAAATCAGGGGGTGTTTTGTTCCGCGCCGGGCATACGGAAGCAGCTGTCGATTTGACCCGGTTAGCCGGATTAACGCCAGCCGGTGTGATATGTGAGATTGTGAATGATGACGGAACGATGGCGCGAACACCCGAATTGTTTGAATTTGCGGCAAAGCATCAAATTAAAATTGGTACAGTGCAAGACTTAATCGAATACCGGCGTGGTTTTGATAAATTAATTGAAAAATTATCGGAAGCGGACATTCCGACTCAGACCGGGAAATGGCACATCAAATTATACCGCTCACTTGTTGACGGATCAGAACATGTTGCGCTTGTGAAAGGTGAGGTCTCTGAAAAACCGACGCTTGTTCGTGTTCATTCGGAGTGTTTCACGGGTGAAGTGCTCGGTTCGCTGCGCTGTGATTGCAGGGAGCAGCTTCATGCGGCGATGGAAATGATTGAAAAGGAAAAGTCCGGTGTGCTTTTGTATATGCGTCAGGAAGGCAGAGGAATCGGCCTTGCCAATAAGCTTCGGGCTTACGAATTGCAGGATCGGGGATTGGATACGGTGGAGGCGAATGAACATTTGGGGTTTAAAGCAGACCTGAGAGAGTATGGAACCGGCGCGCAAATTTTGAAAGATTTGGGTTTGTGTGATATTCGGTTGCTGACCAATAATCCGCGCAAGATTATCGGCCTTGAAGGGTATGGCTTAAAAGTGATTGAGCGCGTGAAATTACAGATTGAGCCGCAGGAATATAATGAAAAATATTTAAAAACCAAGATGAAAAAACTCGGGCATTTGTTTGATCATTTGAAGTGAAATGAGCGCTCAACTTACGTTCCGTAAGTTGAAAGCGCGAATTTTCCGCCAAACAACGCGGACGGATCCGCCAACGCTTTAGTGGCGGACATCCCCGCCCTTAACAACCTATGGGTTTTTCATAGGAAGTTAAGGACGGTACTGACTACCTATTGATATAGTAATTATGTTTTCAATGTCTGTCAGTGCCGCGAAAGCGGGGATCCAGAGAGAACAGATTCCCGCCAAAAGCATGCGGGAATGACACGGTAATTCCAGGGAGACGGAAACATGGCGCGAATTTATGAAGGGAATTCTTCGGGAGAAGGTCTGAAGGTCGGGATTGTTGTTTCCCGGTTCAATGAATATATTACCAAAGCGATGCTTGAAGGTGCCGTGAATGAACTCAGGCGAGCCGGTGTTCAGGATACGGATATTCATGTGATGTGGGTTCCGGGTGCGTATGAAATTCCGGTAGCGTGCCAAGCGTTAGTTGAAGAGAAGCGGCCGGATACATTGATTACGCTCGGTTGTATCATCCGGGGTGAAACGATCCATTATGAACAAATCGGCCAAACGACAAGCGATAGTGTCCAACGGATTGCGCTTGAAAATAAAATTCCTGTCGGATTCGGGGTGATCACAGTTGAGAATTTACAACAGGCGATCGACCGTTCCGGCGGAAAAGTGGGGAATAAGGGGCGTGATGCTGCGCGTGCCGCAATTGAAATGACAAGGTTGATTCAGGATATTAAAGAAGGTATTGAACGTGAGGAAACGTTGCAGGGGTTGATTCAAGAGGAGTTCCAGAACAAATAAAATTAAAGGGGTTGTTCTTTTTCAAAAATTTTATGCGGAAACGAACGATGGCACGTGAGTGTGTCCTGAAAATTTTGTATCAGTTTGATATTCTCGGCGAAAACTCCGCTCAGATTCTTTCTGATTTTTGGGCGGATAACCCGGTGTCTCCGGATGTTCGTGAGTTTGCCGACAGGATCGTGTCGGGGACTATTCAGCAATTAGGCGACATTGACCAAAAAATCGGTAAATATACCGAAAATTGGGAAATGAGCCGGATGGCGATTGTCGACCGGAATATTTTGCGATTTGCTGTCTATGAGTTGCTTTATATGGATGACATCCCGCCGAAAGTGACAATCAATGAAGCGGTTAACATTGCCAAACGATATTCGCAAGAAGAGGCCGGGAAATTCGTTAATGGAGTTCTGGATAAAATACATCATTGTGAAGGGATCAAAAAAACAGTTCCCAATCCGGAAAACGGTGAGAATCAATAGTCAGTAATTTAATTGGGTGATGGCGCCTATGGATTTTAATCGCGACGAATTTTTTATGCGGCAGGCGGTTCGATTGGCAGAAGAAGGACGCGGGTTTACTAGTCCGAATCCGGTTGTGGGAGCGTGTATTGTTCGTTCCGGCCGGATTCTTTCAAAAGGATTCCATCGCCGATTTGGCGCGCCGCATGCCGAAGTCGAAGTCATCAAAAAGGCATGGGGAAAAACAAAAGGCACGACTCTTTATGTTTCTATGGAGCCTTGTTCGACGTATGGAAAAACTCCTCCCTGTGTGCAAACCATTATCGATGCAAAGATCGGTCGCGTTGTGATCGGTATGTTAGATCCCAATCCAAAACATTCAGGGCGTGGAGTGTCGATTCTTCGGAAACAGGGAGTTCGCGTAACAACCGGTGTTTTGGAAGAGCAAGCAAGAATTCAAAATGAGTCGTTTTCAAAATGGATTACGAAGGGCTTTCCATTTGGGGCATTAAAAATGGCGGAGAGTCTGGATGGTAAGATTGCGCTTGAGTCGGGACAGAGCCGCTGGATTTCCGGGCCGGAATCTCGAAAATGGGTTCACAAACTTCGCACGGGCCATGATGCAGTGATGGTCGGAACCAATACATTATTGCGTGATAATCCTCGCCTAACCGCTCGAGGTGGGCACGGAAATTGGCTGCCATGGAAAATTGTTTTAGATCCGAGAGGCCAATGCCGGTCCAATATGAGGATTTTTTTAGCGGGAGGGCCGGTTTTGCTCGCGTGTTCTGAAAAGTATTTCAATCATGTTACCCGGAAGTTTAGATCAACGGGGATTGTGATAATTCCTTTAAAAGCGAAAGGCGACTATTTGAATTTAAAGCAGCTTTTTAAGCATCTGGGCGGGCTGGGGATTACATCCGTTCTCGCCGAAGGTGGAGGTGAACTATCGTGGAGTTTGATTTCTGCCGGTTTAATTGATAAAATATACTGGATTATTGCTCCAAAATTGATTGGCGGGAAAAATAGTAAGACATCTGTGGAAGGATGCGGTGTGGCTTCATTAGATCAATCATACATGGTTAAACGAATGAATCTGCAGCGATTAGGATCGGATCTCCTGATCGAGGGTTACTTAAAATAACTAGAGTATTAATTTTTCCTAAAGAGAACGGAAAACCGATATGTTTTCAGGTATTATTGAAAAATCCGGTACATTGGTCAAAAAAGTTCAGGAAAAAAATGCGCTCAGTTTGACAATTCGGACTTCAGTGTGGGACAAACCGCTGAAGCGAGGGGAAAGTATTTGCATGAATGGGGTTTGCTTAACGGTTGTGCGGATTCCGAATAAGAATGAATTTGTCGTTCAAGTGGTTCCGGAAACGATTGCGCAAACTACTGTAGGCGATCTCAAGATTCGGGACAAAATAAATTTGGAACGTTCTTTAATGTGGGGTGAGCGAATCGGCGGGCATTTTGTTTTAGGACACGTTGACGGTGTCGGTCGCGTTGTCACCCGGACCAGGGGAAAAAGTTATGTTTTAACCATTGAAGTTCCGCCCCCGGTTATTCAACACTTTGTTCCCAAGGGATCCGTTGCGGTTGATGGAATCAGCTTGACCATTCAAAAATTGTTTCCAAATTCAATTACAATTGCGATCATTCCGCACACAGCGAAAGTGACGACGTTGGGAAAAAGGAAAAAAGGGGACCGGGTGAATTTGGAAGCCGATGTTATTGCAAAACATCTTGCGCGTTGGGTTCAAAATACTAAAAACAGTTAAATCAAAAATGCTTAAACTAATTCTTGTCCGCCACGGACAAACAGACTGGGTTACTGAAAAACGTTATCAGGGCAATTCAGATATCGGCCTGAATCAAAAGGGCCTTGCAGAGGCTTTGAAAATTGGCCGGTCTCTCCGATTTGAAACCCCCCTTGCCATCTACACGTCAGGATTAAGACGAGCGCATCAGAGTGCAACACCATTATCGCTCATGTGTAGAAAGCCTGTGATTATTGATAAGCGGCTCAATGAAATTTCATTCGGAAGATGGGAGGGCAGTATTCATACGGAAATTGAAAAACGTTTTCCGAGATCTGTCCGCCGGTTTTATCTGGCGCGGTTAGATAGTCAGCCTGACGGAGGCGAATCACTTAAATCCCTCGGAAAAAGGATTTCGAGCTTTCTCAAAGATGTGATGAAAAAATATGGGAAATCTGACGGAACGGTGGTTGTTATTTCTCATGGATGTCCGACCCGAATGATATTGATTAAACTCTTAGGACTTCCTCTCAGCATTTTCTGGAGTATCCGAGTTGATGCCGGGTCATTCAGTATTCTGCGTGTTCGAGCCGATAAAAGAATAGAGATTAGCCTTTTAAACGGAAAGGCTCATTTGGATTTTAAGAATGGTCATCAAACAAAAGAGTGAGGAATCTATGAGAAAGATAGTAGGTTTAATTTTAGTGTGCTTTTGCATTTTAACTGTTTCAAACCTGGCTTTTGCAGCTCGCAGGACACCAGCTGTTCAACCGGTTGTCGAAGAAAAAGTTGCACCCGTACCGGCATCAAATAAAAGTTACAGGCTTCAAATGATTGAGCAGTTGGGCCGTGGAGCTGCGAATGTTTTATATTCACCGCTTGAAATCCCATACCGGTTGAAAGATGATATTAACCGGAAGGATCCCTTCCGTGGGTTTGTCCCCGGTTTGATTAAAGGAGCGTCCTGGGGGATAGCCAGAGCGGGGATCGGTGTTTATGAAATGGGGACTTTTTATATGCCTCACGATAAATATATAGAAGATTTTGATGCCGATTGGTTATACGCGTAAATAAAAGTTTATAGTTTAAGGTTCAAAGTTTAAAGTTTTGCATTTTGGGTGATATGGCAGAAATCAGAATGTGCCAATTTAATCTTTAAACTTTAAACTTGGAACTTTGAACGTTAAACCAAAACCATTCAATTCCAAAACACCTTCACAATAATTCATGCGTAAATCGTCTCACCCCAAAAAAGGCCTAGTGATTATTTATACCGGCAACGGCAAGGGAAAGACATCTGCGGCCCTTGGTGTCGCATTGCGGGCAGCCGGGCATGGCATGAAATCGGTGATGATCCAATTTATCAAAGGCCCGTGGAAAAGCGGGGAACTGCGCGCGGCGAAATGCCTAAAAGGTTTAATTAGCATATTTCCGATGGGTGGAGGATTTACATGGGCGGCGAAAGACCGCCGTGAAAATACCCGTTTGGCCAAGCAGGCGTGGGAGTTTGGGCTCAAAAAGCTCATGAGTAAGAAGTATGATATTGTCATTTTTGACGAGATCAATTATGCGATTGATTACGGTTATCTTGATGAAAAAGAGGTCCTTTCACGGTTGAAAAGCAAACCGCCAAAAGTTCATGTGATTCTGACCGGCAGGAATGCGAAGTCCGGACTGATTCAATTTTCCGATTTAGTGACGGAAATGAAAGAAGTTAAACATCCCTTTAAGACGCAAGGGCTGTTAGCCCATGCCGGGATTGATTTTTAGGCAAAAAAGCGTGGAATTGTCTCTTGACTCACCTACTTCCTAAATATAAAATACCCCTACTTTTATGGCTACTTTGACGACTGAAGTAAAAGAAATATCTGAAAGTATAGATCCTATTATTAAGGAAGGTAAGTTCTTTGCAGCGATAGGGTATTTTTCGGTGCTTTGTTTTGTACCGTTATTTCTCAAGAGGGATAATCGCTTTGCCCAATTTCATGGCCGGCAGGGTTTGATTCTTTTTATTTTAGAACTGGCTGTCTCCATGTTGAAAGTTGTGCCGTTTCTCGGAAATATTATTTTTATTTTGGCATGGGCGATTCTTGGCGTTTTTTCCCTTCTGGCGATTATCAAAGTACTGATGAATGAATACTGGGAAATGCCTGTCATTTATCCGATTGCGAGCAAAGTTACGCTTTAATGAGTAAATATTTTGATCTTCTCACGAGGAAAGCTAAATCCAAAAATGAACCGGATTGGGCAATTATTTTAGAACGTGTGCCGTCCGATTTCTCCAAACAAAATGTTATCAAGTTAATTTCCGAAGTTTTTCCCTTATCCCTTGAAGACTCAAAAGACTTGGTCGAAAGCACGCCTATTGTTTTATTGGATCAACTCTCTTTTGAAATTGCGGAACAGATTCGCCGCCATTTTGAAGGCAGGGACGTGAGTTGTGCCGTCACCAAAGATGCGATTTTGAAGCGCAAATGTTACCGGGCGGTTTGGCCGACAACGCCGAACCTTTCTTCGATTATGAATCAAGTGGCGCATAAGGAAACCGTTGACGTGGCGGATCCTATTATTCCGGACGTTCCGGCGACTGGGTCTCTCTCATCAGCGGCAGAAAAATTAGAAGAACTTTCCGGAATTAACAAAATTTCGCAGCTTCCAAATCATGTTGAAGATATTCCAAATGATATGGAAGAGAAAAAACAACTTCGGCAGCTGACGCTCGATTTGCAGCGAGAAAATGAAACGCTTCGAAATGAAGTCGATCGTTCAAAAGCCTCCATGCGTGATGATCGACGGGAAAACCTGAGCGAGCAGATTAAAAATTTGAAATCCGAAAAAATAAAAATTGACGAAACTTTAAAACTCTCACGGGAGGAAAAAACAAGTTTATCCATTCAAAATCAGGGCCTTCAAAAGAAAATAGAATCATTAGAGACGGAGCTTAAACAGACTGCTTTATTGGCGGGTGAAAGTAAGAAATGTGCGGATTCGCAAACTGAAATGGAAAAAGGCCACTCTGAAACCGAGGAGGAACGTCAGCGGTACGCGGACATGATTCAGAATTTGCAGAATGAATTTGGCCGGTCTAAACAGGATGTTAGCCGATTAAACGCAGATAAACAATTTCTTGTCACCCAAATCGGCTCTCTCGAGGCAAAGATTAAAAATTTGGAAAGTGAAAGAGCTCATAATCCACAAGTGACTGATCAGGAATATCAAACCCTTCGGGTTGAAGCCGAACAATACAAACAGAAATATCTTCAAATCGCGGACGAACTGCGAGCGATCCAGAACGAAACAAAGCAAATCCGTTCTGAATATGCCCAGACGCAAAAGGGCTTGTCGGAATCGCGCTTAGAAACGGAAGAACTCAAGAGGATGCTTGAACAGGCGCAGGCTGAAGGTGCGAGATTGGAACAAGAGTTGGATGGCTTTCGTGAGAAAATGGAAAGCCGTCTGCAGGATAAAAATCTCGAGCTTGAAGAGTGGAAGAGAAAAGCCAATGAATGGAGCATGAATCACGCCTCGCTTCTTCGGGAAAGCGAACAAACCAGCAGGCAGCTTACAGAAGAACTTGAAAGTTTTCGGGTTCGGAATCAACAGCTGACAAATCAGTTGGAGCAGCTTCAGCGTCAAAACCGGGATTTTGTCTCTCAACTGGAACAGCAAGAGCTTGTTCAAAAACGGATGAAAATGACGGCAGATATTGCGGAAAAAGAAATGCGCCTTAAGGAATTGACTCAAAAGCAGCGGCAAATTGAAGAGGACGTGAGATTCCAGGAATCGACATTAAAAGAAGTTGTGTCTGAACAAAGCTTGCTTGAAAACGAAATGATTAAAATGAAACAGACGCAAAAATATATGATCGAGCAGGCAAAGAAAAGAGAAAAAGGCCGGATTAGTAGTAATAAAATTCAAATCAGTGATCCCTCTTCTAACGGAGATCACTATGACTCGGAACTTACGCCCGGAGATGAGCCGAGAGATGTGGAACGAGGGCTTTAATTGAGTTTTTTCGGGTGACCGCGGAGTATGAAGTGATTGAACTGATTCTGAGCCGTATTAAAATTGACGAAAAGCGAAGTGAGCAAGTCATCGTTCTTAAAGAAAAAAAGGGAACACGGATGCTTCCGGTTGTTATCGGAATTGCGGAAGTCAATGCCATTAAATTGAAATTGAGCGGAATTAATCCGCCGCGGCCGTTGACTCACGATCTCCTTCTCAATACGGTTAAAGATTTAGGCGCACGCCTCAAGCATGTTGTCATTGATAAGCTCGAAAATAATACATTTTTTGCAAAGCTGGTGATCGCCCGGAACGGGAAAGAAGAGATTCAAGTGGATGCACGGCCATCGGATAGTATCGCAATTGCTCTTCGCGCCGATGTTCCGATTTTTGTGGAAGAGGTTGTCTTGGATCAAGCCAGTATTTCTGACGAATGATTTACCAAATAAAACTCAATCTTGCAACTCAATCTGGTATTCAACCCTGCCTTCATGTAAAATACGCATTTATTTAGGAGCTGTTGATGAGTACAAACATGTATGACGTGATTATTGCCGGTGGGGGAGGCGCTGGGTTGACAGCCGCCCTGTATACTTCACGTGCGATGCTGAAGACCCTTTTATTCGAAAAGCTCATTCCTGGCGGACAAATTGCGACGACAGATATGGTAGAAAACTATCCGGGATTTCCCGAAGGCATCATGGGTGCTGAAATTTCGAGCCGAATGGAAGCACAAGCCCGGAAATATGGTACCGAAATTCAATATGCACCGGTTGAGACAATCGAAAAGACCGGATCTGAAATTATGATTAAGTCGGGAGCTAACCGATTGACAACAAAATCGCTTATTATTGCCGTCGGCGCCTCATTTAAAATGCTCGGGATTCCGGGCGAAAAAGAATTGACGGGCAAAGGGGTGTCTTATTGTGCGACTTGTGATGGTGCTTTCTTTAAAAACAAAGAAATCGTGGTGGTGGGCGGTGGCGATTCCGCGTTGCAGGAAGGAATCTTTTTGACACGGTTTGTGAAGAAATTGACCATTCTTCACCGTCGCGACAAACTTCGAGGGAGTCCCATTCTCCAATCGCGTGCGAAAAAAAATCCCAAAATTGAATTTCTTTGGGATACGATTCTGACTAAAATTGAAGGGACCGGAAAAGTCGAGAGAATCCAAATCAAAAATGTCAAGACAAGTCAAGAACGTTTTTTTGATACGAACGGCGTTTTTATTTTTGTCGGGCATGAACCCAACACAAAATTTATTCAGGGACTTGTGCAAATGGATGAAAAAGGGTATATTATCACCCGCGAAAATTTGGGGACATCCGTTCCCGGAATATTTGCATGTGGTGAAGTCAGGGCCGGTTCGACAAGACAATTGGTGAGTGCTTGCGGTGAAGGTTGTGAAGCCGCGTTGGCTGCTCAGGCTTATTTAGAAAATTTGGAATAGTTGCGTTAATAAACAGGTTTAAGAGGGGGGTGCTTCTATGAAATATGAAAATATGGATGGTGATATCGCAAAGTTGATCGCATTACTTAAAAAGATTCTTAAAAACCATCCAAGCGGTGCGGACTTCCTCAATAAGATGGACAAAAAAGAAGTGAATATCAATTTGTGTTTTCTGACCATTATGCCGATGCTTTCCGAGGATCTTGAGGAATTGCAGGAGCTTTACGACGAATTCGGCGTTGGGATGCTTCGTGAGTTGGAGGAGGAGATGTCTTCTTCCGGGAAACAGCCCAAGCTTGAATTTAAATTAAACCGGGATGACCTTGATTTTTTGAAAAAGAACGGTTTGGTTTTTTGATTCTTCAGTCAGCTGCTTATCTATTTTCATTAATTTTTTCATTAATTAAAATTTTTGAGTTTGTAACCCTATGAGATTTAACCGTTTAGCTTGTTATCTGGCCATTATTCTTTTTTGGTTTTTTGTCCTTCCTATAGCTTATGCTGAAGATGTTGTAACTTATGAATCTCTCGACAGAATTTTTAATCGGGATATTCATGAAGGCCTGATTGATTATCGGGAAATTAAACAGACGGGTTTGTCAGATTTGGATTCTTATTTTGGATTGGTTACACAACTGTCGACGGAACGATTAAATTCGTTTTCGCGGGAAGACCAGATCGCGTTTTGGATTAACACTTATAATGCCGGTGTGATTCGGGAAATCCTTAAAAAATATCCTCTTTCAAAAGTTGCTGACAATCCGGAAATATTTCTATCGGAGGCGATTCAGCTTGCCGATCAAAATTTAAGCTTAGCAAAGATTCAGAATGGTTTTTTGCGGGAGCGATTTCGTGATGAACGGATTCTGACCGCTCTTGTTTCGGGAAGAAAAGATTCTCCGAAGCTTTCAAATTTAGTCTATCGAGGAACGACGATTGAAGACCAATTGAATGAAGCGGCCCGGCTGTTTGCGGAGGACATCACAAAGAATCGGATCATTCCCGGGAAAAAGAAGATTTTTCTTTCTCCGTTGCTTCGAAAATATCAAAACGATTTTATTGTGAAGTTCGGTGTTTTACAGGAATCGAAAGGCGTAAGCGAAAGCGAAGCTGCGGTCCTCGGTTTTTTGATTTATCATGTCAAAGATTCCGCCATGCGGCTTTTTTTAGATTCCGGAAGTTATAAAGTCAAGTATTTACCCGAAGATTCTCATTTGAACGAATACCGTTTGTAAAATATAGTGCGAGTCATGATAGGCGACGTACTGGTTTCCTTTTTTTTAAAAAGTGGTATAATTCGCCTTCTACAAAAATCTTCATCGGGGCGTAGCTTCCGCCAAAGAACGCGGCGGACAAGACGCTACGCCTTGATAGAAGAAATATTTGAAACATATGTTGTCGGGGCGTAGCTCAGGTGGCTAGAGCACCTGCTTTGGGATCCGTTTGGATGATTTTTTGTAAGCCCTTCAAAATCAACGTATCTCGTTCAGCAGCAAGAAATTACTTTGCGTTTTTAGTTCATGCCAATGTCGTCCAATTTGTGTAATTTTAGGTCACCTATGGAGACTTTTTGGACACCAGCTCTTAACCAGAGTTACACATTCTCAAAATAGTTCATTTGTCATTTCGAATGTGGAAGTAGGGTAAGAAATCGTTCTTATTTATTAAATCCTGTTCTTACTTTCAGCGGAACTTACGCTCCCTAATAAATCTTCACAGTGTGATGTTATGAATAATCCTGTCTTTGCGATGCTCAAGAAAGCACTTAATTATAAACAACCCCTTTTTTATAAAGGGTGTGGGTGGCTCACCCGTAGCCAGCCAGTTTCGGATATCATTGAGTTTTGGGTCTTATGTGCCGAAAAGTGATAAGAACAAAGAGACAAATTCCATTCTATAAACTTTCATGAATAAAATTTTAATTGCGGACGTTCCAGACCTTTGTGAGGTTCTCAAGAATGCCATGCTTGAGCATTTGGAACAGCGCACTGGGAAATCGGTCTTTGAAATATTAACTGTAAGTGAGCCGTCTAAAGTTATCAAAATGATAGAATCAGAAACGCCGAAGTGGCTATTTCTCGCCTTGGAGTTTGCCTCAGCACCCTCATACGGCCTAGAGTTATTGGCATTTATAAGGGCTATTAGTCCCGGTACCAAAGTAATTGCAATGACAACTGATGATCAAATAAGCACCGTAGAAAAAGCGATTCAATTAGGTGCTGATGAATGTTTAGTAAAACCGTTTGCCATTGGCCAGCTGAAGCAAATTTTGGGTCAAATCGTTTTTGTTTAATAAAATAGCCCTTTCTGACCTTGTATATTTCTATAGTCATTGCCATGTTGTAGGCGTAAAATTAAGCCGTTGTTTAGCTTATTTTAACGGCAGTCGATAATTAGATAAATTAGCCCAACAGGTGTGTGTCGAATCTTGTCTGTGTTTGATGAGCACAGGGGCTTATAGTGCATGATGAAATAAAAGCAGGAGATTTAGCAAATGGATTGGTTGAGAAGAGTTGATACTTTTCTTCGAAGTGAAAATGGTCTGCAGTTTTGGCGTGATATGGATAAGGTTTATTTGGTTCTATCTGCGATCGGCATTCCGATCGTTCTAATCTTAACCTGGCAACTTTTGCGCGTTGGAAGGCGATATCAAGCGGCGAGGAAGAATCTCGAGAAATTGGCCAATTTCCCAGGGATGGAAGATTTGAGACACCTTTATAAACCGTTACTTAAGAAACATGGCATTCATATTGAAAATGATAACAGTTTAACGTAAGAAATAACGATGGCAAATTTTAACAAAAAAATCTCTACTTTATTCGAAGATGTTTTGTATCAAAAAATTATTCGCAATTTATTATTGATGAGTAAATTTGGACGTCAAAGCGTTTTGGGTGAAGCGGCGACTGGTTATAATTTTGACTATATGTATCAAAATAAGCCGTCGGGCTATAATCCTCTGGGGTATTTAGTTGATTCAATCTTGTTAAATCTTCCATCGGTTCAAGCAACGCGAAATCGTAGAAACAATCTGATCAAAATTTTAAGTAATGAGGTAGAGAATAATAAAATATCGGGAAAAGTGACTATGATTGTTGATGTCGCTTGCGGGACAGGTCGATATTTATTAGATATCGCCCAATTATTCAAGGGGCAAGCGATTGAAACCGTTGCTGTGGATTATGACAAAAAATCGATTCGATACGGGCAGGCATTGGCAAAAGAATATGACGTTCCCGAAACGAGTTTGCGTTTTGTCAGGGGCAATGTTTTTCGATTGAGTCTCTTGAAAAAGTTTGGAGGAGGGATTGATTGGAAGCCAAATATTATCGTTGCTTCTGGCCTGACCGTATATATTGATGATAACAAATCAATCGATGTCATGAAGAATGCTTATGATGCTTTAGATGATGGTGGGATGTTCTTGTTTGATAGTCAGGAGAATAATCCAAGCAGAAAACTTATGGAAAAAATAGGTAAAACTAAAGAAGGTGCATGGGTTTTGTATTATCGAAAACCCAACTTCTGGCGAGAATGGTTACATAAGATTGGCTTTCAAGATATAATCATTAGCCGTGATCAATGGAACATGTATAACCTTTGTACGGCGAGGAAAATATAGTATGTCTATTGGGAAAAAAGTTCTAGTAATAGATGATGATGAATTGGTTTTAAAAACGCTGGGAGCTCTTTTAAAAAAGCAGGGATATGATTATCGTTTAGCAGATCAAGGTGAAGTGGCTTTACAGTATGCAAAAGAAATTGAATTCGATATTATATTTGCGGATATTCGAATGCCCAAGATGAATGGAGTTGATGCTATCAATTTCATTCAAGAACAACGTAAGAAGGACAATAAAAAAGATTTGCCGGTTATTTTCATTACAGGATATGCGGAAGACAGCATTCATTTGAAAGCAGAAAAATTTGGCGAGATTATTCAAAAGCCATTCGATTTAGATCGTTTAATGATAACGATGCGGGAGTATTTGTGAAAAAGAGGGTAGTCGTCACGGGATTAGGCATTGTCGCTCCTAACGGTATTGGTGTGAATGAATTCGCCGCATCGACGTTTGGCGGGAAGTCGGGGATTGATTTTATTACCCGATTTGACATTGCCAAATATAGTGTCAAAACTGCTGCAGAAGTGAAAAATTTTGACCCGGTTGAATATATGCCGATAGCTGTTATGCGAAAGACAGATCGTTTTGCGCATTTGGGGCTAGCAGCTGCTAAATTAGCTTTGGATGATGCAAAATTAAGCTCTGAAAATGGTGCATTAACACAAGCAATCGTTATTATTGGTTCCGGTCAAGGGGGCAATAATTTTCACGAGGAAACGATTATTGAGGTTGTTAAACATGATGATCCTAAGAAAGCCGCTGCGAGTTCAGTTCCGCGGATAACGCCCAATGCGGTTTCTGCCTATATTGCCTTGCAATATGGAATCAAGGGCGTGAATCAAGTTATATCAACAGCGTGTTCTTCGAGTGCGCAAGCAATTGGTGAAGCTTGTAATAAGATTCGGCAGGGGGTTGCAAATATTGCAGTTACTGGCGGCGTCGAAGCACCAATAAGTCGAGTAACATTCGCTGCTTATCAACAAATGATGGTATTAAGTCCTGATAATAATAATCCCACAAAGGCTTCTCGCCCATTTGATTTAACTCGGGAAGGTTTTGTATTGGGCGAAGGGGCCGGTATTTTAATTCTTGAGAATGCCGAACATGCGCAAGCAAGGGGAGCGCATATTTATGCCGAAATTGCGGGCTTCGGTTCCAATTGCGGAGCATATCATATGGTTACACCCAATCCTTCCGGTGAAGATGCTGCGGCAGCTATGAAGCTTGCCTTGGACGATGCAGGTCTCGAACCAATGGATGTAGACTATATTAACGCGCACGGCACTTCGACAAAGTGGAATGACCTTGCTGAAACAAAGGCTATTAAGTTAGTTTTTAACGAATACGCAAAAAAAATTCCGATTAGTAGCATTAAATCAATGATTGGTCATACGATTGGAGCTGCAGGAGCAATCGAGGCTATTATATGTTGTTTATCAATAGAGAAAGGATTTATCCCGCCAACTATTAATTTGAATACGCCAGATCCTGATTGTGATCTTGATTATGTTCCCAATCAAGGCCGTGCGGCTAAATTGGAAGTGGTGGTTTCAAATTCTTTTGGATTTGGTTCTAATAACGCAGTTCTTGTATTTAGGAGGGATTAATATGGCAGAGAGCGGAGCAATAAACCCGAACAGAGAAGAAATCTTTAATCGCTTAAAAGGAATTTTAATGAATTTATTGAAAGTGATGAAAGAGAAGAAGCCGGAAAACAGGCCTCAATTGAATTGGGAGACAGATTTAGCGGAGGATTTGGGCGTGGATTCGCTTGAATCCCTAGATTTAATGAATGCGATTGAAGACGATTTTCAAATAAGTCCCAACTTGAGTGAAGTTAGTACAAAGCGCAAATTATCTGATATCGTAGATTATATTATTCATCTGCAAAAGCAGAGAGGTATTAAACGATAATTATCAAAGAATGGATTGTTCAATCATGAATGAAGCCGAGACGAAATTCAAGACGATGTTTGTGAGTACGGAAGAAACTAAAGCGATATGGATTTTGACTATCAATAATCCCCCGCTCAATATTATTACGCCTGTTTTTTTTGCTGAATTTGAGGTTGTTCTGAAACAATATTTCCAGGATCGCGAAGCGAAAATATTAATTATAACGGGAGCGGGAGATCGAGCATTTTCGATGGGTGCTGATATTACCGAAATTGCATCCATCGATAATGCCGCGCAAGGACGCGTTCTTGCGAAGAGAGGACAAGATTTATATGATCAGGTTGAGAATTCGGACAAGCCTATTATAGCGGCAATTAATTCAATGTGCTTTGGTGGGGCAAATGAATTAATTTTAGCATGTCATTTACGCATTGCTTCTGAAAAATCGAAGTTTGCTCAATCAGAAATAAATTTAGGGATTATTCCCGGTTGGGGTGCGACTCAACGTTTGCCACGTTTAATTGGCACTTCACGGGCCAGAAAGATCATTTTAACGGGTGATATGATTACGGCACAGGAAGCCTATGACATTGGAATGATAGATGAAATAGTGCAGCACGGGGAAGTCCTTAATCGATCGATGGAAATAGCGAAGAAGATTATACGGAATAGCCAATTTGCCGTCGCGTATGCGCAAAAGGCGATTCGCGAAGGTATGAAAAAGTCCTTATCGGAAGGAATAAAAATCGAATTGGATTGTTTTGAGCAGGTTTGTGCGTCGGAAGATATGAAGGAAGGCATTCATGCATACATTAATAAACGTCAACCACAATATAAGAATCGTTGATTTATCAAAATGAAAGTAATCGGAATTATTTGTTTTGGTGATAGTGTTCTTGCTGGTACAGGCGCTTCTACAAGGGATAATTGTTGTTCGAAAATTATTAAAGCGTCCGTTAATATACCAGTTTTTTTAAAAGGATTAAATAGAGATTCGAGCTCAGGGGGATTGAATAGGCTCGAATCCGATGTGCTTCAGAACCCATCTTGTTCTCATGTTTTGATTCTTTTTGGGAACAACGACTCATGGATACGCTCAAATAACCAACCCGAAACCACAATTGAGCAATTTGAGCATAATATAAAAAAAATTGTTGAGCAAATAACGGCTAATAATAAAATAGCTATTCTCTTGAATTTGCAGCCTTTGGATGGTGAAAAATTTATTCAAAATTTTCCGAATCACTTTAATGAACAAACCGCTTTTTATGGAGACCCCGTTTCGTGGCAAAAACAATATAGCGATTCCATTGAGAGAATGGTACATGCGTATGAATGGGAATTTATTGATATCAGAACGCCACTTGAAAAGGATGTGACAAACGTGATTGGACCTGATGGTTTACATCCGAATGATCTCGGGCATAAAATTATTGCGGAAACAGTTTTGAATTATTTCAAAAGATACGGGCTGTTCATATGATGTACAAAAGACCCGGCATGAGTCAGAGTCTTTTTTTTATTCCAAAATATTTAAGGCCATTATGTATTTTTATACTATAATTACAGGGCTGACGGCATTTTTGGGTCTCGGGTTGGGATTGTTTGTTTATTTCCATAAGCCGCGAACCAACCTGAAAATTAGTTGGGTTATATTTAGTTTTACTGTAGGGATTTGGAGCTTAGGTTATTTTATCAGCCTTTTAGCGATTAATTATCAGACATCAATTTTATCCAGTCGTTTTTCACACGCCAGCGGTGCCTTTATACCGATCACTTTTTTTCACTTTGTTTTAATCCTGCTGCGGCAGGAGGCACGACATAAAACTCTTCTTCGTACAGGCTATGGACTTTCCGTTTTTATGTTTTTTTCTTGTTTTTCGCCTTTTGTTGTTCGCGATGTTATTAATAAAATGGGGATTTTATACTATCCGGATTGGGGACCACTTTACTCAGTGTATGCGGCTATGTATGTTTGGTTTATCGCATACGCGCACATCCTTATGACGATGGCAATCAAAGAAACTAAGGGGCATGAGCGTTTGAGGATTATTTATCTTTCCGTGGCATCTTTTCTGGGTTTTAGTGGCGGGATTTCATTGTTTTTATTGATTTTTAATATTCCATTCCCACCGTATGGTAGCGCCTTAATTTGTTTGTACCCTATTATTATGTCCTATAGCATAGTGAAGCATCGTCTTATGGACATCGAAGTCATTATCAAAAAGACCCTTGTGTTTGCCGGCCTTTTTGGTGTTTTGATTAGCGTAATCACTGCAATAACTGTTTTGGCGCAAAGTTATATTGGCCAGTACTTGGGGATGGGTGCAATAAGTATTAGAGTTCTCAGTGTTATCATTGCTATGTTGCTCTATGATCCTGCTCGGAAATATTTGGTTGAAATTACAGACCATTATCTTTTCCAAAAGAAATTTGATTATGCAAAGATTTTAAAGGATGCAAGTAAAGATATTGCTTTAGTTACAAGTTTTAATGAGCTGACACGCAAGATGCTCGTGGTTTTGATTCACAAGGCGCGTACGAGTAATGCAGCGATTTATTTTCGTGATCAGGAGAACGACCATTTCGAACTTAAAGGTTGTAGCGGCTTTAGAAAAGTCAATCGCCCTGATTTCAAATTGATGTTGGATAATCCACTTATTGGCTATATTGCTAAGCAACAAGTACCGATTACGAAGGCTCAAATAGAGGAGGAATTGAATAGCGCAAAGGATGCAGTTAACCGTGAACGTTTTTCGGATATTCTCGGAACGATTCAAAAAATGAAAGCAGAGGTCATTGTCCCCAGTTTTCTGAGTAGCTCCAAAGGTGGTCAAAGGAATCGAGATTCTATAACATTTCAAGGGATATTAGCCCTAGGAAAAAAGAAGTCTGACGAAGATTATTTTGAACAAGATCTCGATATGCTTGCGACATTAGCACAGGAACACGCGATGACATTTGAAATTGTTCGCCTTTTTGAAACGATGGTTAATGAACGGGAAGCGAAACTAAAAGCGCAGGAAGAAGCAAGGATGGTGTCTTATAGCAAGTCGCTTGCGCATGAGACCAGAAATGCGATAGTGGGTCTTCGCTGGAAGTCAGATTTTTTTGTTATGAAAGTCTATCCCTTCGTAAAAAATATTTACGACCAATTCGTAAAGGATAAATTTCCCCCGCAAGTTGAGGAGAATAATATTAAACTTATCGAGAAAATCAAAGATGAGGGGTGCAATGTTAGATCAAAAGCTGATGAACTTTTTATTGTCCTAAGAACCGCAGAAGGTACGCTTTCCGGAAGCGAGGATATGTTCGAGGTGTTTAATTTTACAATGATTTGGGATAATGCAACTGAAAACGCAAAACCGAGCAGAATTAAAATATGGCGTGACACAGATAAAGAAACATTCTTTCCATTTGGCAGCCCAGTTTTGATCAAAAGAGTTTTAGTAAATCTTATCAACAATGCAGTCGATGCTATGAATGATAAGGAAGACGGAGAAGTTAAAATTAAGGGAAGATTCGAAGAAATCGACGGAAAACAAGTTGCTTATTTTGAATTTAAAGATAATGGTCCGGGGATTTCTGCTGAAATTCAGGATAAGATATGGCAACAAGGTTTTTCCACAAAACCAAAACCGAAATCATCCGATATTGAATCGTCCGGGCACGGACATGGGTTATGGGTTTGCAGAGAAATCATTGAGAGGCAACATGGCGGAAAAATCTGGGTTGAAAGTGAAATTGGCAAAGGAACTACTTTTAAATTTTGGCTTCCTATGAAAAGACCTGAGAATATAAGGTAGGGGTTTTTATGGAAAATCGAAAAACAATATTAATTATAGATGACCAATCAGCTTTAGACGGTTATATGACATTTTTTGACAATTGGAACTATGCCTCAATAGGAATATCCGATCCGAGGGTTATCGAGCAAATTATTAGTGACATCAAAGTTGATTTGCTATTAATTGCTATTGAATCAACAGACTATAAAAATGTGGATGGTTATAAGGATGTTGGGAAGAAATTGAAGGAAAAAGGAATTTCTATACCAATTGTTTATTCTATTACCAAAGACAATATGCGTCTTTATAAGAATGAACCGATAACAATTATTGAGGAACCGTTTTTTAAAAATATTAAGAAATTCTTTGAAACTATTTATCACAGTTTAAATCCACAAGACGATGCCACCGCTGCATATTATAAAATATATAAAGAAGATGTTCCGAACCTTAAACCGCAAGAAAAAACAAATGTTATTTTCGCGCGAAAAAACATTGAATTAAGTCAAGCTGTAGACGAGTATTTTAGTAAGATATATTGTCCGATACCAAGAGAACGCTATAGCTGCAAATTTTTTATTGATATAGGAGATGCGTGTAATTTCTTAAGAAAAAATCCCGAGCCTTGTTCTATTGTTGTGTTCGATCTTGGGCTTCCAGATATTTCGCAGCATTTGCCATTAATACAGATGGCAAGGACAAATACAAATATTAAACTTATACCCATATTGAATAAAGATGCCCAAAATTCAAAGGATTTATCAAATGAGAATAGTTTTTATATGAAAAATGCACTTTCAACACCTTTTCAGATATCGGAACTTATTGAAAAAATAAGTGATCTCGCAAGAAATGGTCCTTTATCGACTTAATTTAACTATAATAAAGTTATGAGCGAAAAGATACTAATCGTTGACGACGAAAAAGATGTTGCTAATTTTGTGATGGAATATTTGGTGTCGGATGGCTTTGACGTTACAGTATCCAACTCTGGAAACGATGCATTGTTCTTATTAAAAAATACACAATTTGACGTTTTGATTGTTGATATGAGGTTAGAGGGTAGAGTTTCAGGGGTTGATGTGATAAAAAGTTTCTCACAGGCGGTTAGAAGACCAAAAATTATTGTTATGTCAGCGACTCCCTTTAAGCATTTAGAACCCATTTTTCAGCAGGAAAGAATTGCTCGTTTAGTTGACGACGTTTTAGAAAAGCCAGACGACATGACGCCTGGTATAATTACTAAGATTATCAAAAAGCTGGTGAACAAAAGTTAAGAATCTCTGAACAAACTGGAGAACATCAAAATGAGCTCGAAACCTACTACCGTTTTAATCGTCGATGATAATATTTCAGTAATTGAACAATTAACCCTGCATTTTAAGAAACGTAATTATGAACCGATCGCAACTGCCGATCCCACGGTTGTTGAGCGTACGCTGGATACGTTTAACGTAGATTTAATGCTCCTCGATTTAAAGATGGAAAGATTAACCGGATACGACATTCTTAAAATGATGCGTGAGAAGAAATTGAATATCCCCGTGCTCATTATTACGGCCTATTATAAAGATGAAAAAGATAAATTGGCAGAACTTGGTGTGACAGAAAAAGATATTATCGTAAAGCCATTTAACTCGTTTGAGGATGTTGAAAAGAAGATCAATCAGAAATTGAATCGCATTGTAATTCCTGGGGAGTTTCATAGCGAATATGAAGACAAAATTTATCGTAGCAATACAACTCGCGTGGTAATTATTGACGATGAAGAAGATATTTGCGATTTTATTAAAGAGGCTTTGATCGATCGCAATTATCAGGTTGAGATATTTGATCGCGGTGATCGAGGTCTCGAATATGTTCTAAATAATGAATGTCACATTGTTGTTGTTGATATTCATATACCGGGTTCAAGTGGACATGATATTATAAAGCAAATTCTCGCAAAGAAACCTGCACTTAAAATCATTCCAATAACTGCAGGCTACGAACAAGGGGCAAAAGACGGACTGGCAGCCGTTGGTTTTCCTGCGGAGAAATTAATCCTGAAGCCTTTTAAACTTCCTAACCTTGTAGAATTGATTAAGGTGTATGCAACAGAGTTAGGAACGCTAAAGGTTTAATTAAAAGCGTATGGCAGGATATGTCGCGAGGAATATCCTCACTTGAGGCTCACTGATATTGCTTAATGAGTATCCAAGATTTCCGTCAAAATATATACTTTCACCTTTTGTCAGCATCAACGGATTTCTATACGTTCCTATTTTGATTTCTAAGTCGCCCTCCATGACGCAAACGGCAATCATTGCGTTATCTTCGCGTTCCCATCTTTTTCGGGGAAGATTATTCTTCCCGTCGATCATTAGCTCACCGATAAAGTAATGAGGATTGATGCGGGGCGGTATGACAGAATATATTTTAAGACTGTAAAATGACATGTAATCAATCACGGCGCGTGCAGTTGGAGTGGCTACGGAAATATTTTGTTTCTCGCCATGATGACACCACGCAAGAAAATCCTTCATAGTGATACCTGTTCCGCCAAGAAGATCTTCAATTTTATCCCAGTAAATAACGGACGAATCTTTTTTAATCCGCATCAGTTTTCGTAATTGAATTGCATCAAGATTGTCAGTTAAATCAGCGAGGTGCTGAACAGAAATTGAACGATCTTTTCTTTCCGATTTATATCGCTGCACTTTTTTCACGCCTGCAGCAATATCAATGGCAGGTGACCATTGAAATGAAGGTTCATGCACAATTCTCGTATGTTCAAAATCGGGAAATTTGGTAACAAAATAAATTATTGCGGAAGTGTCTTCGTCTTCATTTGTAATAGTGTGGGGGAAATAGCCATCTAGTGCAAATGCTTGGTTGGTGGTAGCGACCGTTTCGGTTCCCGCATAAGAAATTCTGATATTAAAACCATTTGAAATAATTCCCATAACTTGGTGATGGACTCCAAGAACCATATTTTCCATTGATCGTTTAGGAGGTAAAACGATCTTGGCAGCGAAAAAATCTTTCTGTGTTGCAATTGGCGGTGAAATTGGAGTGAGATCAAACGTGTTAAAGTCAAAACGAATGCTTTTGTTCCATTCGGGGGGAAGTGCTTTTCTGGTTCTAACTCCTTTTGTTGGTGTTGGGTCTGTTTTTTTTAAAATAAAACAGTTTGCTGGATCTCTTTCTCGTCCCGAGAGAATCATTTGATCGATATCCAGTCCTAATGGTTTGGCGCAACGTTCGAGGTTTTCGACAGTGGTCGCTTTTTGGTGATCGTTTTCAATGGATTTCAATGTGGACCAGTTCATTTTGATTTGCTTAGCAAAATCCATTTGACGTATTCCTTTATCAATGCGGGTTTCTTTTATCACAGATCCAACTAGGGGGCGCCGTTTAGTAGGGAAATTAGGTGATGATTCTATGTATTTATTCCAAATAGTTCTATACATTACCCTATCCTGATCGAGAAACTTCTTTACCTAATTCTAAAAAAATATTTGTCAACTTTCTTTCGGTTTTTGATATCTGAAATTCACTTTAACTACCAAAGTATACATGTAGTTACGTAGGTTGTCAAATATTTATAATATTGTAACTAAAACTATCTTTATTATGGGTCTTGAAAAGGTTTATTGATGTGGTATCTTTCGTTTTAGAAGCAGAGATTAGAAATGAATAGGAGGATACAGAAGATGGAGAATCGAGATTGTAAGAGTGAGAATAAAACGAATTATGAGCAACTTGAAAGTAATTTTTACCAGAAAGCCTCCTTTATTTTCGGTGACAATTGGAAAGATATGATTAACGGAATAGTCATGCCTGCGGGTATTGAACGGAAAGCGGATACGATTGAAGAGCAAGAATATCACAATTCAGGTCATGCCCTATCGTTTTTTTCAATGGCGACGTATGCGATTCTCAATGGAATGAATCTGCCTAATTCCAGTGGGAATGCCGTCAATCGCATTGTTGCCCATTTGGTATGTCTTAAAGAGTTTACGCCAACGGGTGACTATCGATTGAGTCTTCTCATTGATCGATTGATTGAAGTGCTCTTAATTGAACAGCCATCAGATAAAATGACATGGTGCAAGTTTTTGACCCAATACCGGATATTGATTTGCAGTTTCGCTAGTTACTATGGCCATCGAAATAGCAAACAAGGGAAAAATGAATGTTTCGAGATGTGCAGCTTCCGCAAGCTTCAAGATATTCTTTCGGGAAGACATTACTTCAAAATATGGTGGCTTAAGCCAAGAGTACGAAAAATCATGAGAAAAGTTCAAATATTCTTCAAGGAGTCACTTCAAAATCTGAAACGGAGGACTCTGGTTCATGCATAAACAACTGATAGAGAAACTCATAAACGAAAAAGGAAGGTTTCAACTGCCAAACGACCGTGAAACTCTTTTTCGCGGCTGGTTCGGGAATAATATGGGGATTCTTATCATGTTGCTTCAGGGCAAGAATCTAAGGAAGGAAACGACCATTATGCGGATGCAGTTTTTTCTTTTCGATTTGGAACATCATTTCTTAAATCCTCGTGCTGATCATCAGTTATTTCGTAATGCATTTCGGTATTTAAGATATTGTCTCCGAGTGAATCCTAATACATGTGTACAACATAAGGAGCGAGCGATGGAAATGATAGCTATGATTTACGAGGGGTTAGGGCTTGTATGCCACTTGGACTTTCAGGAGAGAAAAGAACCCGTATGTATGCGGGTAAAAGATGAGGTACGTCGCGGCATTTATGAAATATTTAAAACTCTGTGTCATGTTCCGGCTCATTGCTAGAAGGGGTGACTCATATGAAAAAATCTAAACGGAAATCGGTTGCCAAGAAAATCGAAAAATATTACCGCTGGTGCAGGATATATATGAGACGTGTTCGACAGACTGAACGTGAGCTTGGAGGCGAACTGTATGTGTGCTAAGCCCGTTGGGAATTTAGAGATTCCGATGATAGCCGGGCAGGAGCAAGCGTGTTCGCATATAGATGCTTTTGGAACAATTGTGATGGATATCTTTCTAGACATGGACGAAAAATGCCGGCTGAAGAAGATGTTCAATTTTATTCGGCGAGTTCTTGTGGATTGTTTTATGGATTCTAACAAAGGGATTAATAGTGGTGACATGGCATCACTTCTTATTGCGGAATCATGGGTGAGTGACTATATCGATCAATTTACATTACGCTTTAAAAAACGCATCCAATTTGAGCTTTTACAAACATATTTGAGTGAAGCAGTTTCGAATAAGGAAGTGGTTGAGAAAGCATTGTTGCTTATTGATGAATTGGATTTATATTTTGGCCCTGCTCCGGTGATTTCGATAAGAACGGGCGTCGATCTTTGCGACAAAGCTCTGAAGCAAAGAAAACTTGAGCAGCGTTTGTCGGAGGACGTTTTCCCTGAGAAGGAATTTTATCAATCTGATTTCGCTTGTGTGAATGATGGCGTGCTTGAAACCTGTTGAAAGGAAGGTGTTTTTAATGATGGAATGCCAAAACGGAGTTGTTATGCGGAACGGTCTGAAAATGCCATATCGAATTTTGTGTGATATTCGTTCCACCATCTTTTATCTATGGGGTATTTTAGATTCTTCGAATAAAATAGAAGAACGTGAAAAGGTTGCTATTGTTGAGATTACCTATCATCTATGCCGTAATGTTCTTATTCTTACTTCAGATGGCACATTCATCCATGCATTTCGAGCATCGCTTGCTGTCCAACAGTTTTTGCTTGAGCCAACTCGATTAAATCGTCTTTCCGCTAAAGAGCATTTACTGGCTATCCGAGAAAGTTTTGCACTAAATCAAGTTTGTACTGAAGAATATAGAAAAATATTGTCTGACAATGTCCATTTCCCGGTAACGGGAGGTGCTCAATGATTATTTTTCTAAGGGACGATACGGAAGCCGTTTTTCTTTCACTTATTTTGAAAGCAGTAAAGGAACGGAAATGCTTAGAAGAATCAATTATGGCATATGCGGAAAAGAAACGGGTATTAGGTGTATTGGACCAGATTCAGGCTTTTGCCTCTGAAAAACTTGATCATCCGATTTTGAGTTTTGCCATTTCAGAGATAGATAAGCTTATGAAAGTAAAAAGACAGGAGGCTAAAACCAAATGGATCAAGTTTCTGATACCGTAAATCGAGAAAGAATCGCTTGTTTAAAAGAAGTTCTCGCTTTTTCAAGGCAGGTCCTTTCAGATTATGTTAACGGTAAGGCAAGGAAAGAAGCCTTGGTTACTGCTGAAATAAAGCTAAAAGCGTTGCTTGATGAGCTTCCCCCGGATTTTTACGTGAAATTCGATATCGCATTTCTTCTGGGACTCATTCATGATGCCTCATGGGATGGGTATGCTATTCAAATGGCGTTTCTACGTTTAGAGCGGTTGAAGGCCAATTTTGGATTTTAAGTTTTTAAGGAAGTTGTTCTCTGAAAGTATTGTGTGGGCAGCGAAAAGATCTTTGCGAAAAGGTTCTGATGAATGTGTTGCCTTAGCTGGGCTCACAGCGTCTAGCTGCTCTCACTTTAAATATACCTGATGAATAAAATATTTTCAAAAAAATACTTCAAAAATTTGACAAACGAAAAAATGTGGGGTATAGTTCCGATAGTTTTTTAGTAAGTCGGAGAGAAGATCATAGAAATTCAATTTTTTTCCGATCCAATCAAAAGCCCAGCTAACAAAAAAAGCCCAGCTAAGAGCGGAAGCTCTAAAACGTTTTATTTCAATTTACGTTTAAGAGCAATTTACGATTCCGTTCTTCACGAGGTTCGACGTGAAGAAGTTAGCTTGGGCGGTTTTTCGACTCTCATTTCTTCCAAAGTTTAGAAACTCGGTTTTTGTTTTTGTTCTGACGTTTCTTGTCTTCTCATTCGTTAAGACTGCAGAAGCATTTCAGCCGTTTTTCGTAGAAAAGCATCCATTTTATTTAGTAGAAAATTCTTGCTGTCTATTTCAACAATCACTTAATCTTCAGGTAATAAATACATCATTATATCCGCAACCAATAAACAACCGGTTTCTCCTAAAAAATCTATTCACAATAGATTTCTATATTCTGAATAGATTTCTCATGATTTTGTGCTTCTACTTTCTTGCGTTTCTAAGCATTCGTGGCTACGCTTTGCTTGAAAGTGACGAATTCTGCATTGCGTACGCGGAAGAGGGGGAACTATGAAGAATCAGCAGGCCGCCCGCTCAGAACATTTATCATCTCACTCGGGAATCGTATTAATTTACTTTGTCATTGATAGGCCGGATTCTGTCCGGGCTTATGCGCTGCCTGTTGTGTCCATGAAGCCAGTAGAGCAATTTACAAACGAATTTATATGTCTTAGAGCAATGTATCAATCGGCATGAAGAAAAGGAGAAGTGAATGTTTATGAGATGGTTTGAGAATGTCGGGGAATCGGAAGCGCAGCGTGCAACAAGAATCTATCGTTTGAAGAAAAGAATCGAAAGCCTGTACATGAAATTGTCCACTGCCAGTGAAAACGAGCATCTTTCTTTATCGTGCAGTATCTTAAAAGGAGAGATTTTCAAGTTTATTGAAAAAAATCGACCAGGTGAAAAACTGGGACAGCTTCTTTTGAAAGTCTCAGACGAATTAAGCGGAATCGAATGCAGCCCGTTTTTTGAAAAGCTCGAATCGAATCTCTGCCTGCTCTTGAAATATCTTAAAGGGGAAACTGCGATTGCCTATAGACCAAAAGAAAGGCGTTACCGTGTTTCAAGAATTTACCTTCCTAATGGTTTTTCATCTTTAAGAATGGCGCAGGCAAGCCTCATATCTTTCAGAAAGGGGAACCGATGGTAATGAGAACGCAATATTTTTTTCAATCATTAACAGAGCATTTTAGAAAGTCAATTTCGGGAAAACGAAAGGAGGCCTGTGAGGCCAAATGAATACATTATTTAAAACGCACCGATCATTTTCGAGAATTATAGCGTTCTTTGTCATCTGTAGTTTTCTTCTTTATGATACAGCATGGGCTTTCAGCAGGGGATTGCATTCTTCGCAAACCCACGGGTCTTTTTCATGGGAAGCTCCGGCGATTCCAAAAGAATTGGGCTCAGTTATGGAAGCACTTGAGCTTCATAATGCCATTCAAAGCAGGCCTGTTGTTATTCATATCGAAGATGCGCATGAGAGCAAATATGCGCAGCGGAATATCGAATCAATTCTGGAATTCCTGAATCGCAAAAACGGCATCCGTACATATTTGGTTGAAGGCGCAGCAGGGCAAATCAATGCTAATCGGCTTCGATTGTTTAAAGACGGCAAGGAGCTTGACTTTTTCACTCAAAATCTTGTGGATCGCGGGGAGCTCTCAGGCGCGGAACGCTTTTTGGTGCGTAACAATGACTCACGGATCAAAGGTTATGGCCTTGAAGATCCGCGCCTTTACCGTGATGACTTGGATTATTTTCGCTCGATTGCAGATCGATCGAAAGCATGGAAGGCCGAACTCGTTTTTTTCCGAGCGGAACTAAAGGACCAGATTCGTAAGATACTTCCTTCGCATTCTTATTCAATGATTGAGCATTGGTTGGATTATCGAGACAGACGGACAGATCTTGGCTCATATTTTATGTTCCTCAAAAAAGAAGCGCTCAAGGCTCTTGATCAGGATTTAAATGAGTTATCGCTTCAATTCGATTGGCCGATGCTTGTCCGTTTAGCCCGCCTTATGGAATTGGATCGTATTTCGAGAGGAGATGAATTTAATGTTGCGCTTGAGAAAGAAAAGAAAAAGGTAAATCAATATCTTTCATCCCATCAACTCAGCAATTGGCAAAGTGATTTTGAGAAATGGTTGTCAGTTTCGACTGCCAGGGTGCAGGATAAGCGTATAAGGCAAAGCCTTGAAGAGTTTGTAAGTTTCATCCCTGCGAATTTCGAATTCTTTAAGCAATTCCCACGTGTTTCGCAGATTTTAGGACAGAACATCCTCCGTGAAGAACTGGATTATCCGCGGCTTGAACAGGAATTGGATTCTTTGTCGCAGCTATTGGCGTCTAACGCGATAAAAGGTGATTCGGGAAATAAATTGTTTGAAGTATTTCAATTTATCTTTGCTTTGGAAAGGCTTTATTCGTTTAGTTTAACGCGGGACGATTATCAATACCTTCGCCAAATATTCGAAGAAAACCCCGGTTCTTTATCGAACTCATTTCAAGAAATTCATCCGTCTATTCGTTTTAAAGCAGATTTAACGAAATTAGAAAAATCATTTAAATCCGCTTTTGATTCCTATGCGTTTGCGATTAACCGCGAAGAAGGATTTAAAAGGGAACTTCAGAAACACATCTCTAACAATAGCAATCAGATCTTAGTTGTTATCGCAGGCGGGTTCCACACCAATCCGATAAAAGCATGGTACAAAGAAAATAGAGTTTCCTATGTAATCGTTCGTCCTAATATCCAGTCTTTCGAAGGGAAGGAAGAGTCGCGTGATTATTATCTCAATAGTCTTTTACAGAAACGCGCTACTCGTCCGAAACCTACATACCTGGGTGATCCCGCTTTATTGGGCGCTCGACTCGATCATCAGGCGCGTATGGTTGCTGACATTCTCAAGGGAAATCCGCGATTACTCGACGGTGTTGATTATACGGCGCTTGCGAGCCAATTCCATTTAAATCGAAATCTTCAATTTGTTCCGGCAGAAATTATTAACAACCAAGTAGTGCGCTCTGAAATCCGTGAAAATTTAGAGAGCAAACGTTCATCAAATAAAACGGCAATGCCCGTATCTCTCCAATATTATTCGTTTCTTAACAAAGTCATGTGGTTATTTATTGCAGGAGCATCCGCATTATTTTCGGCGTGTGGAGTCGAGCCCGTTTCTCCGGTCGATTCTACAGACACACCGATCGTAACGCCCACTACACCGACAACGCCAACAACACCAACCACACCCACGCCGGGTGGAACGACAGATGACCCAAATCAGCAGGGAGTCCAAAATCCACAGCCAGAGACTTCTGTTCCAGCTCCAACGCTTGAATCAACGGATATTAAGCTTTATGAAGATCATGTCACGCTTAGCGGGGAAAAAGCATCGGGGACGGCTATCTATCTTGACGGAAATGAAATTGTTCCAATAAATGAATTAACCACATGGGATTATACACTCACACTTTCTCAAATCGTTACGGAAATTACGATTAACGCAAAAAATGCTTCGGGAAAAATGAGTGACGAAGTTAACGTCACCGTTTCAGTTTTACCGCCTGCTAAACCGCAAGTGAATCAAACGCCTGAGAAAACGACAGAAGCTGTGATTGGTCTTTCAGGCGCTAAACTCGCTAACATGTCTATCTTGATTAATGATCAAGAGGTTGTAGTTCAAGATCAGAAAACAACATGGGGTCCCGTTACGGTTGATTTAGTAATGGGAAAGAATACGGTTAAAGTTGCTGCTCGTAATAAATTCGGACAATTGAGTGAACCTCAAGCAATTGAAATTACTCGTGAATCTGTGCCAACAACTGGTGGCGGCGGAGGTGGAGGCACTGTTACACCGCCCGATACAACTCCGCCTGTTGTTCCGGCGGTGGATTCTGTGGGTCCTGTTACTCAAGCTGATACGCTTCTCTTAAATGGAACAAAAGAAGCAAACTCATCAATTTGGATTAATGGGGCAGAAATTATTCCGGTTAATGCGTCGGAGACATGGTCTAAAGAACTTCCGCTCAGTTTGGAAGTGAATTCATTTCGTATCAGTTCGAAGGACGCGGCAGGGAACGAAAGCGCACCTGCAACAGTTGATATTTTAAGAGTGCCCGTTGTTAACGAGCCCGTTATTTCCAGTTATCCAAATTCCACTTCTGAAAGTGCTATCAAACTGGAAGGCACTAAGCCTGCAAATACGGCGATCGTGATTAATGATATAGAAATTGTTGCCCTAAATGGTTTAACGGCTTGGTCCATTGATCTTAATTTAGCAATAGGGGAAAACCCATTTAGTATTGTCGCGCGAGATCAATATAATTTCCTAAGCGCTTCGCAGACAATCAATATCACTCGGGTTGAGACTCCGATTATCCCGCCGGTTGTCGAAGTTACATCTCCTCTTCTTACAAATAATCCGGATTACGTATTGACCTACACGGTTGACGCTGTTTCGCAAAGTGAAAATCTCACTTTAGAGGAAGGCGAGAATGTGATTACCAGAACGTTTACAAGTGCATCGGGAGGGCAAACAACAGTGACTTGGCAAATTACGCTGGATACGATGCCTCCGGTAGTTGTTTTACAATCGTCCATTGTCAGCTATGACGCAAATTATACGCTGATTTATACCGTTGATGACGAGGAAAGGACAGAAACGATTACGTTAGTGGAAGGCGATAACCAGATAAGCCGCACCTTTCAAGACCAAGCCGGAAATGAAATCGTTGTAGATTGGATCATTACATATAATTTTATTTCTACATTAATGGGAGTTGAGGGGGATTGGGCGAATCCTGTTGCGTTCAATTTTCCGGGAGTGTCTGGCGTGACGTCCGTTTCCCGTCCTTCAGACGATGACTTTCTGATGGATGTGAATCTTGCGGCAACCACGAACCCGATTTACAAAGATGCCCGTGTTCTTGCGAGCCGGCCGAGCGGTGAGAAAATCTATAATCTGGCTGAAAAAGATTTCGCGATTGAGATCAGTTCCGATAAATTCCCAATTTGTGAAATTGGATTTTATTCCGGCATCGGCACAAACCGGAAACTTGCGACCATCACGATTAACGGGATTACTTCAGAACCTTCCAAGAAAACCATTAAAGCTTCTGATTTAGCGGCCTTTCAAGGAACCGGTTTTGATGTTTCGGATATTCGAACGATTCGTGTTCGAATTTCGCCAAACCTGACTGACGGTGACGGAACTCATCCGATTTCGGGAGAAGATGCGGGATGGATTAAGGTGCGAGTTAATGGATTGAATCCATCTCAAGCGTCTCAAAGCGTGTCTCGCTCTGAATTAAGGATCAGGATTGCTCAAGCCGCTGTTTTCGGCTTCTTCGCGATCGGCAGCAATGAATGGGAAATATCGAGAGAGCTTTCTCGCGAGAAAAGAATAGAAGAGATATCAGCGGTTCAGTTTTCCGGGATATCGAAATTTGCGAAGGATCGCCCGAATATAAAATCCATCCTTGCATCACAGGGCGGTCAAGTGATGATTTCAGATGAGAATATATTTGTGAAAGACGAGTTTCTTTTCGGAGAAGTTCTGAGATTAATTCAGGCCAAAGGGGAAGCGCACCCTGAGCGTCCATGGCTTGTGATTGCCGGGTCTCGGGCGGGAGAACTTCAAATCAAAGCAAGAAAATTAGTTCCCGACATCACACGCTCTGTCAAATTCGTCTCGACACAAGCAAACGATCAATGCATGCTCCAAAAGAGCGTGATGAGCGGCGCTTCGATATTGGTTCCGGATCGTGTGTTTTTAAATGCAAAAGGGAATCTCGATTATTCGAAGGGTGTCATTTTCCTTGAGACGGATGAAGCATTTTCGCGAGTGAATCGCGCAGAGCTTGTTCCGGACATTTTTTTAACGCTCCTTCTTCTTAAGAAATTATCGGCGAATTTTAAGGGGTTTGGAAACGAATCCGCCGAGATTAAAGATCAATTGATCCAGCAATGGTTTTTTCAGGAATTTGGCGGGATGCAGTTTAAGAAGGATGGCGGCCTTTATTTCTGGGATTATCAGGTGATTTCAGCTTGGTTTGAAGTAAAACAGTTAATTGCGCAATCGGCCTAAGCAGTTTGAAATAATAAATCTTATCTTTGTTATAGGGGGGTGAGTTTCATGAATCACTATTCTTCGAAAGAGGAGAGTTTAGTGAAGTTGCAAAGAGGATCGAAAGGGTTTAATCACTTTCAAAAGATAGTCGCTTTTCTTTTGATTATGACGTTCAATGTGACACAGCTCGGCTATACGGGCATAACCGAACTGGCCGTGAATCCTCAAAAGCAATCTGAGCTACCTGAAAAACAGGTTTCAGATTTAGTGGAAGATAGGCTATCGTTAAACACAGACTCGCAGCCCTCTACGACGATTGACTTTTTGACGGATACAAATCCTTTATCAAAAGCTGATCCCGTTGAAACGCAATCTCAGGCAATGACTACTCAGGCAGCTTTGCAAGAGACTCAAACGGTTTATCATGAAATCCAGCCAGCGCCCGGCGATACTCAATTATTGCACGATGCAACCCTTCAGGTCCCGGATGTTTCCACGATTCCGAATCCTGCGAACGGTATTGTGATTTCGAATTCGGCCGTTCTTCCGCCCGGGATGACAATGGATGAATGGGAGCTTACAGGCGACTGGTCGCTTCTCCATTGGCTTACACATATCGAAGTTCAGGCCGGAGGCGGTATTGATTTATCAAACCTTGCTCATTTTGTGGTTGGGATGAAGTCACCGGAACCGATTGTTCAGATCGAATTCCGGGATACGAACCGGGATACCGCGAAAGTATATTTAGTGGACGTGGACGCTAGCAGTGTTTCTTATTATTCCGTTTCGATGGATTTACTTTCATCCAAGATTGACATTCATAAAGTGGATTCAATCCGTTTTACGATTGATGGCGATCATATGTCGGACAATACCTTTAAACTTACACTCAACAAAGACACCACTGCTCCGCCTAAACCGACCGTAACAACTTCCGTTACATCTCCGATTTCAAATCAGGATGCATTTCGTGTTGAAGGAATAAAACCCGAAGGTGCCGGTGTTTTGATCAATGGGTTTGAAGCGGTTCCTGTCGGGAGTTCTAAGACGTGGTCTTATGATGTTCCGCTTGGCGAGGAAGGAAATAATGCGGTTAGTGTTCGTTATAAATGGAAAAATGGGGTTTCAAGTGAAGCGTTTGATTTCACGGTTTTGCGGGACACAATTGCTCCGGCAGGCTCAATTGTGATTAATGGCGGCGGATTGTATACGACCTCAAGGACTGTAACGCTAAATTTGTCCGGTACGGATTCCGGGACTGGTCTTGATAAGATGAGTTTTTCAACGGATGGAACAAATTGGACTACTTCCGAAGTTTATTTGGCCTCAAAAAGTTTTACGCTTCCTGCGGGTGACGGTGAAAAAACGATTTATGTGAAATATTTCGATAAGGCCGGAAATGAAAGCACGATTTATTCGCAATCGATCACGCTTGCCACGACTCCGCCTGTTGCGGCTCTTACTGTGAATAATGGCGCTCAATATATCACGCAGACAGCAGTAACGCTCAATATTTCAATTCAAAATGCCGGAGTCGGAATTGATAAGATGATGTTTTCAACAGACAACCTGAATTGGACAACCATTGAAACATATAACGCGACTCGCGCATGGACATTTTCTACCGGTGACGGTCTGAAGACTGTCTGGGCAAAGTTTCAGGATAAGGCAGGGCAATGGTCGTCGCCTGTTTCCGTTTCGGTCCGGCTCGATACGTACGCGCCATTCGGTTCATTGCGGATCAATAGTGGGGCTTCTTATACGGGTTCTGCAAATGTCATGCTTAATTTATCTGCTTATGATTATGGTTCCGGAGTAGACAAGATGAGTTTTTCGACGGACAAGACGAATTGGACAGCTCCGGAAGCGTTTGCAGCAACCAAAAGTTACACGTTATCTTCCGGAGACGGATACAAGGTGGTGTATGTCCGTTATTATGATAAGGCCGGGAAAATGAGCAGTTCTTATGGGGCCGGTATCCGGCTCGATACAGCTCCTCCTCAGATTTCTTATCTCCGCGTCAATAACGGTGCTCAATATATTTCACAGACGGCAGTTACGCTGAATTTTTACGCGTATGATATGGGATCCGGTATCAGTCAAATGAGTTTTTCTTCGGATAATTCGAATTGGACAACACCCGAAACATACAAAACTACGAAGGCATGGACATTTTCATCGGGTGACGGAAATAAAACGGTCTGGGTGAAATTCCGGGACAATATGGGGTTGTGGTCAAATTCTGTTTCAGTAACTGTCAAGCTTGATACGGTTCCTCCGGTTGGCTGGATTAAAATTAATAATGGTGCTCTTTATACGACATCCAGCTATGTCACGCTTAATTTGTCTGCTCAGGATTCCGGATCCGGAATCAGCTATGTGCGTTTTTCAACGGACAATGTGAATTGGACATCTTCGTACACTTATTCCAATTCCAGAAGTTATTCGCTTCCAACGGGAGATGGCTCAAAAACCGTATGGGTGAAATTTCAGGATAAAGCCGGGACATGGTCAAATCCTGTATCTTCCACGATCATCCTCGACACGACGATTCCTACGGGATCGATAACCATTAATAACGGGGAGATTTATACGTCTTCCACGGTCGTTACACTTAAATTGACTGCGCAAGACGCCGGATCCGGGATTAATAAAATGAGTTTTTCGACCAATAACTCAACTTGGACAACGCCTGAAGCATTTTCGGCAACTAAGAATTTCACACTTCCAACCGGTGATGGTTCAAAAACCGTGTATGTTCGTTATTACGATAAGGCCGGAAAAGTCAGCACGGTCTATTCGAAATCGATTATGTTGGACACTGTGCCACCGCAAGGGACGATTGCTGTTAATAACGGCGCTCAATATATTAAGCAGACGAATGTGGCGCTTAATCTAAGCGCGACTGATTCTGGTTCCGGTTTGGATAAAATGAGTTTTTCTACGGACAATATTACTTATTCAGAACCTGAAGTTTATAGTACGACGAAATCCTGGGATTTTTCTGGTGGTGACGGAAATAAAACCGTGTGGGTGAAATTTCTCGACAAAGCAAGCAAGTCATCAAGCCCGGTTTCCGTAACGGTTCTATTGGATACGGTTTTACCAACTGGTTCTGTTCAAATCAATAACGGGGCATTCTATTCAAATACGCAAACTGTGACACTCAATTTATCTGGTCAGGATTCTGCTTCCGGAATCGATAAGATGAGTTTTTCGACGGACAACGCGAATTGGACAACACCTGAAATTTACGCCACATCAAAAAGTTTTTCACTTCCTGCGGGAGATGGAACGAAAACCATTTATGTGAAGTTTTTCGATAAAGCGGGGAATGCGAGCAGTGTGACGCATAGGGCTATTATCCTCGATACAACAGCACCTCAAGGAACAATTTCGGTTAATGGCGGCGTTCAATATATCACACAGACCCATGTAACGCTTAATGTGAATGCGTCAGATTCAGGTTCTGGTTTGGACAAAATGAGTTTTTCGACGGATAACGCAAACTGGACTACCGCTGAAACTTATAAGATAACGAAATCATGGGATTTTACTGTCGGTGACGGGAATAAAACTGTTTGGGTGAAATTTCTGGATAAGTCTGGCACTTGGTCGAGCCCGGTATCAGTGGCGGTTTTTCTGGATACGATTCTTCCAACCGGATCTGTTACGATTAATGCCGGGGCGAGTTATACGACTTCAAATTCAGTTACACTCAATTTATCCGCTCAGGATTCCGGCGCGGGAATTGAGACCATGAGTTTTTCTACTGATAATATCAGCTGGACTGAGGCTGAAACTTATTCTTCATCGAAAAATTTCTCATTTCCTTCCGGAGATGGGACAAAAACCGTTTATGTACAGTTTTTCGATAAAGCGGGAAATGCGAGCACGATTTGCTCAAATTCGATTTCGTTGGATGCAACATCTCCTACTGGCTCACTCGAAATTAATTATGGCGCTGCTTATGCCACGTCAACGCAAGTAACATTAAGGCTTTCTGCTGCCGATACGGGGTCTGGTATCAGTAAAATGAGTTTTTCCACGAACAACGTAAGCTGGACTGCTTCAGAAAACTATACAACCCTCAGGAATTTCACGCTTCCTTCCGGGGACGGCAATAAGACAATTTATGTCAAATATTTCGATAAAGCAGGGAATGAAAGCACGATTTATTCACAATCAATTTTTCTCGATAAAACAGTGCCTACCGGCAGTGTGGTAATCAATCATGGAGACGTGAGCACGACATCAAGGACTGTTACACTCACTTTTGCGGCTGATGATGGGAATGGGGCAGGGGTTTCAAGCATCCTTTATTCTTTAGATGGCGGAAGCACGTGGAGCGCGTGGCAAAGCTATGTTCCGGAACTTTCGGTGCTGCTCCCGGACGGAAATGGTGAAAAAACCGTGAAGTATAAAATTCGTGATGCGGCGGGAAATGAAAGTTCTTATTACGAAGACCGGATCACGCTCAACATGGGTACCGATCCCGTCCTTTTTCTGGATGATTTTAATGGCAGGACTTCTTTGGGGGCGAATTGGACTGTGCAAAGCGGATCATTTTCTATTGGGAACAACAACTTATGGCAGTCAGTAGCAGGTGTCCCCGGCCAAATTGTTTTAGCAAATGCGCCATCTGTTAATAACTATGAAATTGATTTTGATATGGCCATCAGGTCATGGGACGTTGACCAAGTCGGGCTCATTTTCAGGAAACAAGACCTTCAAAATTATTATTTGGCAGTTTATACAAGAAACTATTCTTCCGGATATTTCAAATTTATTAAAGTGGTAAATGGGGCATCAACGGTTCTTACCCAAAGCTCGACTCCAATCATTTCAGACTCTCTTTATCATCATATGAAAGTGATTGTTAATGGAAATCAATTCGAAATGGTTTTTGACGGTGAGACCCGTGTAACCGCGCAAGATGGTTCGATTCAAAACGGGACGGTCGGAATCTATTCACAAATGGGCTCTGAATTTTTTGATAATTTTGTAGTCAAGAATTCAGGAATAACTGTTTCTTTACCGGTAGTCAACCCATTACCGCAATATACAACGGCTCATTTACGAACGATATCAGGAACGAAAACATCCGGCACTTCTATCTGGATCAATGGCGTCGAAAAGGTCCCATCAGACGTTCAAACGTCATGGTCAGTTGAAGTTCCGCTCTCAGCGGACGGCAATTATACATTTTCTATTTTTGCAAGGGACGGAAGCGGCAGCAAAAGCAATGTTGTAGAAGTCAGCACGGTTAGAGATACAATTGCTCCCTCTGGGTCAGTTATCATCAATAACGGGGCGAGCAAAACGTCATCAGCAAATATCTCATTGGCGTTAAACGTTGAAGACGAGACGTCTGGCCTTGATTCCGTCCGCTTATCAACGGATGGCGGGACGAATTGGACAGCCTGGGAGAATTTTCAAAGCACTAAAACGTTAACACTTTCCAGCGGGGAGGGCGAGAAAACTGTTTTAGTGGAGGTTCGCGACCATGCCGGTTTAACTCAAACCTTTTCTGATTCTATTCTGCTAACGACCGCCACGCCGCCTGCTATTCAATTTTTGTCTTCAGCGGTTACGGCGAGTCCGGATTATGTTCTCCGGTATACAGTAAACGGTGTAGAAAAAACCGAGAATTGGAAATTGCATACCGGTGAGAATCGAATACTCGTAAGAGCGCTCGATCGCGGTCTTTATACTTATTCCGATTTTGTGGTGACTTTTAACGGGACTGAACCGTCTCTTCCCGCTATGCCGACAGTTCCTGTATTGAGTTCGGATCTCGTTTCAATGACCACAGAAGACGGCCTAGTTGTGAAATATGATCAGGGGAATCTTGTAGCTATCGAAAAGACAGACGATTATGAACTTTATTTGCCTGTTTTCAACGGAGATGTCCTAACAGGCGGACTTCTCGTATTTAAGAACGGGGACAAGCTTCTTTTTGAGGGAGGACATGCGCTTTATAAACTTTCTTCGGATGGCGCGACAACACGTTACAACGCAGACAATTTTGTCACTTCAATTGTCGGACAAGACCAAAAAATCGTTCGTTTTTCTTATCAGTTGGATCCGGCAGGGAAAGTCATCGGGACTTTAATGTCTGAACAAGATATGACAAGTTTTTATGATGGAGCAGGACTTCCGGTTTGGTTTAAGAAAACGGATGGAACGGATATCCGGTACGTGAACGGTTCCCTTCACGAATATAAAGATAATTCCGGCAATTACTATCTCTATGAAATAAACGGAATCTATTCCGGTGTCGAACAAACCGGCTCCCGGTCAACGCTCATTTACGTGACACCGGCCGGAACCAGCACGCCTCTTCCCATTGGCGAAATACAGAATAATCTTGCGAGTTATCCAACGATCAAAGCGACCCTTGAATCGAAAATTCCGATCCAGATCGACTATGACATGAATCATCAAATGACAAAAGTGATTTCCGGGAAAGAAGAGGAACTTGCGCTCGATAACGGACTTCCGGAATCGTTAATGGACCAATCGAAATCAACCATGTTTTTTACGGCCTTGACGAACGAGGATGGAGATATCGAAAACCTCGCCTTATCTCAAAACGGCATTGATCAATCGTTTAATCAGACTGGTAATTTAAATTCGATTACGTTAAGCGATGGGACTGTTCTTGAAGTGAATGCTGAAAAACTGAATGAAATCCAGGCGGGGGATGGTAGTGTTCTCGCCAATTTAACATGGAACGGTGCGCAACTCACGGGATATGTCCGCACATATGAGGATGGAACCGTTGAGACCTATCAGAATTCGACAATCAAAACCCGACAAGATTCAAATGGAAATATTACAACCTATACAAGCGGCCAGCCGATCACGATGAAAACGCCGGACGGAAGGACCTATCAGATTAGTTCAGGCATCAATACATCCGGAAAAACAGAACGGAAACTCGATCTCATATCGATAGATTTGGATGATGGCCGTCGAATTGAATTTGAGAATGGGAAACCGATTCGATATATTCAGACAAAAGACGGACAATCCGGTATTTACGATGTACCCGTTCTTCCCGATGGCACGTATTATGTGCCGTCTCTCAAATTAACCGGCGCCGAACTTCGAGCCGTTACAATCGATCCGGCCGGAAGCGTTCTCTCCGGTGAAATTCTTTTTTCGGACGGCACTCAATATCTGATTGAAAATGGACTCTTGAAACAGCAGATCACGCCGTCCGGGCAAATGGTTAAATTTTCGGAAGAAGAGCCCGAGCCGATCGTTCCGACGACCCCTGTTCCCGCTCAGCCGCTCACCGAGGCAGAACAGATTTATCGGAATCAATTGATTGAAAAAGAGTTTGAGTATTTCACAAGCAGCGCTTCAATTCACGCGTTAACGGAACTTCCGTTCGATAATTACGATGCGGGAACTCACCAATCATCCAATTACAGCCAGGCGACCCTTGCCGGTTTCTGGGCTGAAATTCTTGTCGCGATCGCAAAAGGCGATTATGTTACTTCCAAGATAACCCGGGAGCAGGCGTTTCAAAAACTCGTGACGCTTCTAAGTTCTCTGAAAGTTGCTCAACAGCAAGCCGGTTGGAACGGGATGTTTTCGTTTTTCACAATCAAGGAAACTCAAGTCCCTGTTCTTGATCCTTTAGGAAATCTAACGGGCCAGACGCAGACGGTTGTTAGTTATGAAAGGACGTTTAATAGTATCGGCCTTGGCGATAATTTGAATTTATCCGTTAGTCTTTCAAGTGTGATCGGAGCGCTTACCGGTCTTTCTCTTGACCCAGCGCTTAGCGTCCTTCGCGATCAAATTATTTCGAAATCAAACGACATTTTGACAGCTCAAGATCCGGGCTATGCCCAATTTTATAATTCCTCGAAAAAACAATTTAATATGGCCTATGAATTTTCGGGGACTACCGGCTCCTTTGCGGGGCAAATGGACCGTCTTTTTAATGAGTTCAGGACCGGGCTTTTCTGGCTTGTCGCTCGCCATCCGGAATATACGCCCGCCCTCGAGAAACTTGCGATTACGATCCGCCCGTATGAAAGTTCGGACGGCCTTCAGTTTAATAACGCCGTTCCGTTCGACGGCGGGGCCTTCCAGATGTTCTGGCCTTTGATTTATCAGGACGAAACGCAATATAGCGAGTTTAATATTGCGCTCCGTAATTTTCTTTATGCGCAGGCGGATTATGTCAGTCAACAAGAAGTGCCGGGCCTTTTATCGGCAGGCTCGAATCCGGGTGGTGATTATGTCGGTAAAATCGGGCTTCCGGAAGCGTCTGAAACCGATGACCATCTTTTGACGGATATCGGTTCGATTTATGGGACGGCATCTGCATTCGGGCTTGCTCCTCATTACGTCCTTCAGTTCTTGAAGAATATCGAAACGAAATTCCCGCAAGTGAAAACGGCATACGGATATGTGGACTCTCTTGCAATCAGAAACGTGACAACGGTAGATCCTGTCACGTTACAGCCGGTTACAACCAAGCAACCCGTGTATTCGAGCCGTTATTATGGAATTGATCAGGCTTCATTTTTGCTCGCACTCCTGAAAACGAGCCAGAATTATTATCAAAATTATTTAACACAGAAAAACATGAAAAATACGGTAGACCAGATTTACCAGTCGTTTAGCCTTGGGCTTACGCCTGTCATGGAAAATAATCCGACAGCGGGTAATTTCGGGATTACGCCTTCTATTCTTTATGGCGGGAGCGCTGCACATCCCGATGGTCTTTCACCGGAATTGATTAAACGCCCGGCGTTCGTTACGACGGTCGTTGACCCTGAATATGGGGCAGGACAAGTCGTGAATTATTTTACTCCGACCGGGAAATTTCATCATCCCGAGATTGAATTTCCGATCGATGATACAAATTTTATTTCGATGAATTTGCAGGAATATCTGCTGACAAGCGGAGATCCGTTTGCAGGGAAATCTCTTTTTGAGGATTTTATTCTGGATTTGCTGGATGAATCGTATTCGCTGGGCACTTTTTATACATCCGGTTACGGGTCTGCAAGACAGGCAATCACCCAGGACCCGCTCATCGGAGCGGTCCGTCATCTTCAATTTGACTTGAAGTATCTGGAAATGCCGGTTGGAATTTGGGCGCTTTATCATTCATTTGACATTTCGAAATATGATTTTCTTTCGGTTCCCGTGCGTCTTGGGAAAGGAACGCCCAAAGGGACGCGCCTCAAATTCGAATTGAAAGGGCTCGGTGAAATATTTGTGACCGATGAAATCACTGAGGAATGGACATATCTGAATATCCCGAAAACCGCTCCGATGGGAGCGTTAACCGAAATCGCGGTTTCAATTCTTTCACCGGATGGCGGGCCGGTTGCCGGTGATATCTATATCGGGCCGCTTTCTTTGATGAAAGTTCGAAGCACAAAAAGTATCGATTGGAAAAGTCTCGTAGGAAAGACGGAATCTGAAATCCGGATGTTGCTGATTCAAAATGCAAAAACGCAGCCTTCAGGCGGAAGCGCCATTACGGGAGAAGAGGTCCTCGAGAATTTTTCGGTGGATGCGGACGGAAAATTGGTAAGCGGAACCCGGAAACTTGTTGACGGTAGCGTTCAGTATTTCAAAGACGGCCACTTAACAAAATGGATTTTCCCGAATGGCCGGACGATTGTTTATGCAAATGGACTTGCTTCATACATTATTGATCTTGCTCGCGGGAAACTGGAGGAAGGCAAGTTCTATTATGACCAGGATTTGAGAGGAAATATCCGGCAATTCATTGTGGAAGATAACGACCGCAGGCGAGTATTTGGCTCTGACGGAAAGCTTCAGTCGATTAATGATAAAGGGCGAATCATCAATTTTGAGGATGGGAAGATTAAGTCCATTGTCCTTTCCAATGCAACACTCACGAACCTTGAATTTGCAAGCGATCAGAAGCTATTAAGTGCGCATGTCGCCATGTCGGATGGGTCGAGCTTTGACATTAATCAAGGAGGTGATCAATTCGTTCAATATCCTGATGGCGTGAAAGTGTATTACCGGGACACTTATATTACGGCGATTGAAACTCCCCAAAACGGACGGACGGAATTTTCATATCAATTTGATGCGGCCAGGAAATTAATCGGTGTCACCGCGACATTTAACGGCCAGGCTAAATCGATGATTGAATTTATTCAGATGGCAGGACGCGAAGTCGAGAAATCGTATTTGCTTGATAAGTCACCGATGGAAGTGATTCCGATTTCAGGGATCTATGGATTTAACGCGAATCCAAACGACTTGAGTGTTGCGACTAAAGGTAGTTTCGGAGATGGCGCTGCGATCCGATATCAGTTTCAGTATAAAACCATCACCCCGGATATTCTCGGAATGGTGTTTTCTCACAAGGATCAGCCGATTGAAGTATCGGGATATGATTTTCTCGGGATCACACTCATGCAGGATTCGAGCATGACATGGGGCCAGGATTTCGAGCTGAAACTCAAGTCTCCGGAACTGGCGACACGCTACGTATTCGAAGTCGATAATGCGCAAAATAGTTATAAAACGTATGTGTTTTCTTTAGACGGGAAATCAGGAGAGGAAGGCGAGACGACACTTGAGGTGATTCGCGATCCGGCCGGTCTTTCGAAATTAGGGCAAATCTATATTAAAAATTTAACCTATTATTCGGTTCGGCGAACTGAAAAGCCCCTTTGGGAAACGATTCTCAATATTACGGGAAATGAAATCCAAAGCCTGAAGATTGAGACGGAGATGCTGACGGCGGTTGGAGCGGACATCGCGCAGCGAAAGGCGATCACGATTACAGATATACAATCGATGCTTGACCTTCCGACTAGCATTTCCTATGTGGAAACGGGCGACGGAAAAGATTTCGGGAAAGTGAAAAAATTCGTCAGATTTGACGGCTCTCAAGTTGAACTTGAGAACAATATGATTAAGAAAGTTATTTTGCCGGACGGGACAGTTAACGAATATCAGACAAACGTGAATGAGACGCATGCCGAGATCGAAGGCGGCCTTGCCAATCTGTCCGACAAGGGATCGATGGATTACAAGTACGGCGCGCTCCGCAAGGTGACGCAATCAGACGGCCGTGAGTATGAATTCTCATATGAATATGATGATGCCGGTACTGAAACTACGCTTGTGAAAGATGAACTTTCCGGAGATGTCCGGAGGTTTCAAGATGGAAAACTTTTGCGGTCGGACACAACGCAGGGGTTGAAAACTAACTATCAATATGCGAACGGCGTTTTGATCGGTGCTGAGATTGCGTATAAAAACAAGGTGCTTCAGAGCAGCCAGTATCATTTTACGGATGAAGAAACGCAAGTCACGGATGAGGATGGAACGACATGGTTTTATGACAAGAACGGAAATTTGATTAAACACATTACAAAAGACGGTTACTTATACACGTATTCCGATTTTCAATTTTCATCGTCATATCCATATATGTGGAAAGACGATTATAAACGAGCATTGATTGATGCGAAGGATTTGAGGGCAGTTACCTTGTCGGGCTTTCAAGCAGCTGACGGATCCCAGATTTTATATGGATTCGATAAGGGGACGAAAGGTGAAATAAAATTTGCCAATGGTGATCATGGCGTCAATCTTGAATTTGATGAAGAACTTAAGATTAAAAGCGGCCAGATCCAATTTGCAAACGGGATGATTCTTGAAATTGAAAATTACTTACCTGTCCGCGGCAGGCTTGAGACCGGTGAGCTTTTCGACGTGCCCTATCCCATGGATTATCCGGTCGCGTATAACCCGGAATTTGTTCAGGGAGCAGACGGCGGCTATCTCGGATTTAAAACCTATCGAAGAGTGGAGCTTTACAAATATACGGGAATATTCCGTCAATTTGCCGGGTACGCTTACAACAAATACACTTATGACCGGCAGGGCCGGTTGATTAAAGTGGAGACGCCGCAGGGAACGACGGATGATATTACGTATCAGACGAATGCTGCCGGAGAGGCGATTTCATATTCTGTTCATCGAAAAAAACAATTTTCTTATCAAGGTGTGGCATTCCCAAAACCCATTGAGTTATTAACGGATGGTGGTTCGCAGCGCTTAATGGATTCCGGCAAGGAAGTTGCCCGGCACGATGGAGACGGCTTTTTAGTGGCGGTCTATAAAGAAGCGGAAGGGCAGTGGCTTTCTTTTTCCGGCACATTTTCATCCGCTGCCGATCGACTGGGACTGAAGAACTTTCTCGAAAACATCAAGAATGGCGAATATATGGTCCTTGCGGTCAACGATCCGCAAATGAATCAGATCAGAAGCGATATCTCCAGTTTACTCAAAGATATGGGAGCGAGGCCTTTGACTTTGGGAGACGCGGAAAGTTCCGGCGGAAAATATTTATTAATGGGAAATAAAAACTTCTTGGATGGAAACGGGCATCAAGCCGCAAATAAAACTGATTTATCAAGCACGATAGAATCCGAGGAGGAAATAAACAAGCCGATTACAAGCGATTCAAAATGGAGCAATAACCCTTTGATCGTTAAAACTGCGGTTAGCGCGAATGACGCATACTCGGCATTTATGGTGGCATACCAGAGCCTGAAGCCATCCGAAGATATACAGAAATCGGCGGTTTATGGCGGCTCGAATCAGATGATGCTCGCCGAAAGGTTAGACGGACAAAGATCGTATTATCAGAATGGCCGGATTAAAGAAGTGTTTAATGGAGATGGGAATTTGGTTTATTCGTATGAATATGTTTGTCCTGTAACTTGCAACAAACCGGAAGATTATCTTTTAAGTAAAGTGAATATGGTGAAAGCAAGACAGGATTTGGTGAGTGACGAAATAGAGCAGCAACATCAAATCGAGCAAACAAAGTATGACGCGCTTCAAAACCTTGCATGGCAGGATGAGGTTGCGCGAGCGCAGATTCAGGAGAACCTTGATTCCGGAATTGCTGCAATAGACGGTCAGATTTCAAGCTACGAAAGCCAGAAATACCAGGAGATAAAGAAATGCAAAAACTTTATGGGTTTCAAGTATGGCTGTCACGTCGAACGGTTCGAAGTTCCCGGGGTTCAGGACGCGATTAATCAGCTTCGTAGTCAACGGACAGAGCTTCTTCAGACGGCGGAAACACAGCTTTCGCTTATTCCCGGGGAAGTGGATGCTCGGAAACAGGAGATAGAAAATGCGATAGCGGATCGGCTGATTGAACTTGGAAATCAAAAGAAAGATATTGAACGCGACATTCTGAAACGCGAAGTGGAGCCGGTTCTTTCCGATTATTACCGCCGTATTTTAGGGCGAGATCCGTCTTCGGCAGAACTTGAGTATTGGACGGACGATACGCTTGCGAAATATCAACCGAATGCGGCTGGAACAAATACACCTTCGGTTGATACGACACTTCTTTATAGCAGGTTAAACGATCCTTCCGCAAATTCCGAAAAAACGCGACGGTTGAATGAGAAGCAGGCGATTATTAGCGGGGTTCGTACATTTCTTACAAATTATGTCACGGCACAGTCGGCCGCAAAAGAGGCCATGCTGAATCAACTTAAATTACAACCGGGCGACGTAGTCGATTTAGATTCGACCGATGTCAGCGAGATTCTTGCATGGCTTGAATCACGAGACCTGCATTTCGGGCAATCGGCCTATTTAGCGCTTAAAGAAATGCTCGCATCACGAGGAATTAATGTCGCAGCGGATGTGCTCGGGAAAGAACTGATTTTGATAGATATTTTGATGGGGCTGATTACTCGATTTTTGACAGGAGAGCTTGTTTTATCTGCATACGCAATGATGAAAGTGGCAGCGATTCATAATGATAATTTTTCGACTGTCCAATATACCTACGCCGATTTACTCAATTTATATCGTACCGTATGTCCGTCGTCTCAAACGCCATGTTCTTTGAGAATCATAGCGCACATAGCGAAAGATCATTATATACAGATTACGAATGTCACGGAGACGGAAGTTTTTTATCGGGAAGTGTCAAAGGGTGAGAATGGGGAGGATTTAACAATAGATAAAGATCAGTTTCTTGAAACATGGGATGTTGATGGCAAAGGCGGCTATTTAATTGTTCCAACGGAAAAGGTCATGTTGGGAAAAGAAGTTTCTAAAGAAACCGCATTGAAAATTCAAGGTGCGTTTCTTCCGTTTCTCTTCTTCGTTATTTCGTTCGTATTGACGGTAGCAAGCGCTGTTGTGTCGATATTTAGCCCGACATGGGGGAAGATCCTGGGATATGCAGCTCTTGTCGCTGGAATTATTGGAATCGTTGGAAGCGTGGGCCAATGGGTGGTTAACGGAGTGAAAATGGCCTACAGCGCGGTTGCCCAGCAAGGATTTTTCGGAGCACTCAAATCCGGATTTGCAGCGATCGGCCATCAGATGATGCAGGCAGTTCATTATGTTGGACGGTTTTTCCAGAATGCATTTCAATTTGTGAAGAACGGATTTTCGGGAGGATTTAAAACGCTCGGATCTGGAATTATGAAAATCAACACGTACCTTGCTCATCCCGAGATTGCGGGAGCAGGAAGTGCGTCGGCAAGATTTTCCGTGGAGCAGATAGTTTCAAGAAATATTATTGCTGCTAGTTTGAATTATAATTTATCAAAAGGGTTTGAAGGTTTTGGATTAAATAATACATTCACTCGTTTAGCCAGCGCATTTATCGGATTCGGGGCAGTCGGGATAGGTGGTAGTACTTCCAGTTTCATTCAAAGCGGACTTCAGGGCTTAATGCTCCAGGGCGTTTCAGAGATTGGTTTAAAACTTGATTTGCCGCCACCCGTTACTCAAGCTTTGTCTTTGGTTGGAAGTGCTGCACTTGGCGCTTATTTCAACCCGAATCTCACCTTAAAAGCCGCTTTAATCGATATTGCCCCACAAGTTACCAGCAAACTTACACTCGGAGGAATTGAATTTATTGGCCGCTCCATGGGCTTAAATCCACGGATCGCTCAGCTAATTGGTCTGCCTGTGAGTGCCATCGTGGGCAACCTTACCGGCCGGTTTTCAGATGTTGTAATTGGCTATCGCGATGACGGAACCGCCATCTATGTAAGCAATCCATACAATGAAGAATCGATCTGGAGCACACTGAAAAGATCGATCCTTAATGAGGCTACACTTAGTGGAATGGTTAGCATCGGATCATCGTTGATCGGAGATGCTCTTGATGTAAATCCTGTACTGATTTCACTTGGGTTACGTGGACTCGTTGGCGGTGTTCAGGGGTTGACTGATACGTTAGATCAACGAAATGCCGGGGCAAGATTTCTTGTCGGGATGACCGGAGGTCTCAAAGATACCGTTGAAGATTTAGTTAAACTTGGTGGAAAACATCTGACTTTAACAGAAAAAACTTTCTATCTGTCCCAGCTTGTCACCTTCGCTACGCAAAAAGGAAGCCGCGATATTTTTGACTTTTTCGAGGAGTATGCAAATGACATTATTGGTCGCAATACGGCTGAAGCAATTCTTAAATCTGGACACAATGTAAGCGAGTATTTCAAAGCCAAACGGCAAGCAAAAGATTTTACTGTGACAACGCTTGACAACGTTTCCGTTCATGAATACACGGTCGGTGATAGCAAATTTATCTTAACCGAAGATGAAACGCAGTTGCTTGCTCGTAAATTTGGGAATCATATGGAGAAAGGCGAATATGTTTTTGATAAAGACGGAAATTATCTCCTGAGAAACGGAGAAGTCGTATTTACAAACGGGAGTGAAACCCTTCATTTAACTATCAGAGAGACTGAAATCGTTCAGATTGATATGGTTCAAAGCGGCGGTAACTCATTAACATTTTTCGGGACAGCAGATCAGCCGCTTGTACTATCGAAAAATCCGGAAGAAAGTTTCAAGATTGAATCCGGCGTGCTTCGGAATTGGGATACCGGGGAAACAAATTATTATTCAGATGGGAAAATTACAGCAGTGCAGGACACACAGTTTATTAATTTCACTACTGCAAGCGCTGGGCCTGTTGCTGGAGCAATCCAGATGGCGCAGTATTTTGATCCTGAAGGAATGAATCAAGGATTTGAGATCCATATGGATGAAGGATTGCGAAATGAAATGCTAGATTTAAATCAATCTGCGATCAATGGTGTGATGTCTTCTATCGTGGACCATCAAACCGCTGAAACGACAAGTGGGAGTTCATGGATTGAACAAATACAATTAAAACAGCAGGATCTTTATAACGGGGGCATAGAGGCGATTCACAAAGTCAGATCTTTTCTTCAACCGGGATATGATGCGTTAAAAGCACAGATTCCGATTCTCCAAAATGATCTATCCCTTGACTTGTTGGAGGCGTTTGCAGTTGGCGTGGTGGACACTGTCCTGATTGGGACTGAACTCGATGACATTTTTAATGAATATGGGCAATTGAAAAATAATTGGCGAGAAATGTCATTAAATGAAAAAACTATGAAAGGCCTTTCGATTGGAGGCCATGCTTTTAACGAAATTATGAGAGGTTTCCAGTTGATGAGCTTTGGGTTGTCGATTAGGTCGGTTGGCAAAGCGGTTGTTGGAACTGTTGATAATACAATTGACGATTGGGTAAGAATGATTTTAAAAGATCCAATGCATCCAGATGCCAGTAAATTAGATGATTTGTTTAGAAACGCAGAGTTTGAAGCGAAATGGATCAATCAAGTAGATTCTGTTCATGACTTGAAGAATGTCGCAAATAGACGACTTGTTGATTATTCTAAAGCAAGGAGTAAAATATTCAGGCGGGATGCTGTCGAAGTGAACAAGGCGTATCCCGAAACGTATAATCCAAAACCGCACAAACCGGGATTTCCGGTCACAGAATATGTTCGCTCTGGGGCTGATTTAACCGCAGAAGGATTTATGAGGATTCATGGTGAATCAAATACTGTAGGTACTTGGCTTATGAGGAAAACAGATTTTGAGGCGCTCAAATTAGAAGCTCAAAATACAAATAGAAATTTTGCCGAGCTATTGCAGGAACGGCTTGCGCTTCCAACCAAGCCAACAATGGTTTCTGACTTTGTGCCATCTCCAGACAGAGCTGTTGCTATCAGAGAATCTACAGTTAACCCCATTTTTTCAGATTCTCCGAATCAAACACAACTTGAGATTATGTTGGAAGACGAAGCGGAAAGAGAATTCCTTAAAGATTGGTTTAAAAACACGAGGTCATTATGATCAGAGATATAAAACAAGAAGAAAATGCTATTCGGGTATCTTCAGATAAAGGCGAAGAAAAAATACATTTTAAAGTGAAGATAGATAAGGTAATACAATGTCAGGACTCAGTTATAGTACTGACGGCTGCGTTTGACCCGAAAGAAGGGGCAAAGAATGTGCATCGATTCGATGAAAGCGGGGCTAAGGTTTGGACGGTAGAAGAACCTGAAGGGATAAAGGGCCAAGCAAATGCTTTCACAAATATTTGGCTAACAGAAAAAGGAGAGTTGATGGGATATGCTTGGAGCGGCTTGGCCCATCAAATTGATTTTCAGACCGGAAAAATTTTATCGACTAGGCTTCTGAAATGAGGTAGGACATTCAGCCAAAAGTGGGAATCTTCGAATAGCTAATTATATGGGGAAACTCGATGGCTAAGTGAAAGGGAATAGGCAATGGTTAATTTCCAGAGTGAAAAAAATAAAGCATGCTTAAATTATATAAAGCCTAAAAGAAAGGCTGAAAGTAATTTCGCAGATAGCATTGAGTGCGACCCAAAAGCTACCCGGAAGTCATATCATGAACTTGGAATGTATGAAGAAGTCGTGAAAATGTTTTGGGATGATATCACAAAAAAACTTCCATGTGATTGCAGGTGGATTCTTTATGGGCGGCCGGTTTTAGTAAATCCTAAGAATGGTATAGTGTTTGGTTTTATTTTTTCTAATGTTTCATTTGCGTTTCGTTTGCCACAGGAACTGAGAACAGATGAGACTACGAAATATGGACACACAAAACAAGAATTGTTTCGTGAAGGTTCCATTGATATAGTTGATATCTTGGGTCAGGATTGGCTATTGTTTTATGCTAAAGAACCAGATGTGGTATCAAGAACGTGTGCTATTGCTTATAATTACACTAATAGTTTACAATCATAATCAATCTCGATGTGCGCTCGAATGAGAGGAGTAGAATAATCATGAAACTTTGGCAGATTGGATTATTGGTTGTCATTATCACAAGTGTTGTGAATGGATTTCTTGTGAAATATGAAGTCGGCGGAATTATTCGCGAGTTGGCAAGATTGGTAATCCTCTTGGGGCTTGGTCTTTTGATTTACGGATTGTTTAAACGCGCAAAAAAATAGGCCATTTTTTTCATGAGAAAGGGGACTTTCGATAAATGACGAATAATGAAGAAAAACTAAAATTGATGATTGTGGAAGATTGTCCGGATATTAGGGAGGTATTGCACGACGCCTTAAGTGAGGATTATGAAGTCGTCCTGCCTCTTTCAGAAGAAGAAGTGATATACTTTTTTAAGCAGACAAGTCCTCGCTTTGTGGTTTTGGATTATATGCTTTGGGACGGTTGCCGGGGAGATCAACTATTAAGGTTCATGAAAGACATCAATCCTCAGGTCATTGTGATTATGCACACCAGCTGGCAAGAAAGAGGTTTTAAAGAAAAATTGCTGAAGCAAGGGGCGCATCGTTTCGTAGAAAAAAGGGGTGATAGTATTTCCGAATTAAGAATGATCTTGAGAGAAGCCGCCTAAGGACCTCCCGAATTTGTCGTGTTAGCTCATTCCGTTGAATTGGAAAAAATAGTTAACAGGGCGGAAGTGTTTGCCTAATCTTTTCGCTGAGTGGTTCAGGGCATGGTTTCAATAAACAATCGTCAGCTCCAAGCGATTTGATTTCTTTCACAAAGTGGCTGCTTGCCGTGACGACATAAACAGGGATATTTGGATATTTCTGTTTCATAAAGACAAGGATGTCTTTGCCTTGGATTTCGCCCCGAAGCCGCCAATCGAGGACGAGAAGTTCGGGTAGATTGTCGGGAATCATTCGCATTGCATCCTCTCCTGAATTTGTAGCAATGACGATATATTCATCCTCAAAAGCTTCGACAAAAGCTTCTGTGATTTTTGGTTCATCATCCACGATCATAATTTTATGCGGCATATGCTTTTCTTTCTTGTTCTGGTTTCTTGAGTTTTACGGTGAATTCAGCGCCGCCATTAATCGGTGAATCAACCTCGATCGTCCCGCCAAGCTGTTCGACTTGATGTTTCACAATCGTAAGGCCGATTCCGACGGATTCTGAATTCTTCTTGGTCGTAAAAAAGGATTCAAAGATGTTAGGAATAACTTCTTTCGGGATTCCGTGGCCTGTGTCGCGTATTTTTAACAAAACCCAATCTTCAGTTTCCGTTGCAGTAACGTAAAGCGTTCCTTTGCCGATCATGGCTTCGTACGCATTATCAAAAAGCCGAAAAAAGACAGCTTGCAGAATTCCCTCACTTCCAAGTACCCAAATGTCTTTGGGAACGGACAGATTAACTTTAATTGCATCTAACTTTTGGCCCTCTTGCATTAACATGAAAAATTTATCGATTTCGCTCCGCAGTTCCAATGCCTGTAATTCAAAATCTTCCTCGGGAAGCGCAAACTGTTCAAAACGGGTAAGCGAGTTCTGAATCCGGCTAATTTCCTCTAACATGGATTTTGCGTGGCTGTCGATTACTTGAACCAGCACCTCTGTTGGTGTATTGCAGAAATGACCGTTTGTTAATTTTTTTAACGTGGTATTCGCGAGAAATTCTATTGTGTGAAGCGGGTTTTTGATTTCATGATGTACGCCTCGTGAGAGTTGAGTAACCGCAGCCATTTTCCGGCGTTGCCCAAGCTGTAAATTAGATCGGGTGACTTCTTTCAGTAACTTGGCAGACAAGAAAAACATTCCGGTCTCTTCCATTAGTGTTTGAAGGAGGGCATCATCATCTTTCGTAAATGCGTCATCAGATTTCTTTTTCCCGAGTAGGAGAATTCCGAAAAGGGTATCGTCTTCAGCAAAAATCGGGACTACCACTTCGATTTTATCACGGCGGAGTTGATTTTTGATTTCAAGTTTCAAATCGCTTTCAACATCGAAGGGGCTTAGGATGAGCGGTGACTTCCGATTGCGAATGAGATCCACGATAAGGTTTGATTCGTTTATTTCGCTAAGAACATGCTGCTTCATGGGGGAACTTAACCTGAATGCGGAACTGTTATTTTCATGAAGATAAAGTCCTGCCCACTCCAATGCCATTTGGTCCGTCAAGAATTCGGTGATTGCGGTGGCCAATGCATGAGTATCATGAATGCTTACGAGTTTGTTGGTGAGATTCTCGATAAGTGAAGTGTAGGTGATTTTGTGTTGAAATAGGAAACTGTTCGTCAGTTTCGTCAGCGTCCTCTTGAGTGGTTCGTAAACAAGCATTGCAAGAGCGATGGATGCTACCGAAAGAAGTGGCAAATGTCTATGAGCAAGAAAATAACCGGCAATGAAAATAAGAGAAGAAACGGCGATATAGATAATCCCGAAAAGAAACCCGAAAATGATCCCTTTTTTAATCATAACTTCAATATCGAAAAGTTTGTGCCGTAAAATCGCATACGCAATGACACAAGAGTAAATAGCGCCGCATGAGGCAGAATATGGGTAAGGTGGAACCGTAATGCCATAGACAGGACAAAAATTAAAGCCTCCGATTCCAAATCCAATGAGAGACGCTATGAAAAAATACTGAAGATGTTTTTTCCGAGACCCTCTTGACGATTTAATTTCATTCCAAAGCCGGACAAGAGCAAGAAGAACATAGGAAAAGAAAAAAAGGAGGATGACGATATAAAGCGGGCCAGCTTCGGTCATGAAATTGACACCAACGTCCGTTCTTGTTTTGGGAATGATGAATGGGGTGCTGAACATCAGAGCAATCAGTGAAACGGCAACGATAAAACCGGTCTTTAGAACAGTACGATTTTCTCGTCCAGTTATTTTAAGGGTAAAGTAATAAAAAAATACCGGAATGAGCATCGCTCCGACATGACAGAACCGTCCCCAGAAAAGTCCCCATGCCGGACTTGTTTGTACTGCTTGAAGAGCCGTAAAGAAACTCCATTGCCAAATTGCGATCGAGAAAAAAAGAAACGAACGGTGGATCGATGAATTGCTTTTCCTCATGTAAACGAAAATCCCGACCGCAAGGGTAACGACTGAAGTAAGAAATCCGGTTACAACGTATGGATGGAGGATCGGATTCATGTTAGGCGGCCTCCCGGATATCAGATTTAAGATTCGGGAAGGAAAGTTTAAAAATTGTTCCTTCGTTGGGACGAGACTCAACCTCGATATCTCCATCAATTTCATTCATATATTCTTTCACAATAAAAAGCCCCATGCCGGTTCCTGAAGTGCCGTTTGTTTGCTTCCGTTTTGTTGTGAAGAACGGTTCAAAAATCCGGTCCATGCGATCTTTCGGAATTCCTGTGCCGGTATCCCTGACAGTAATGACGGTTATTCCGTCATTTTGTGAATTTTCGAGAATGATTTCTCCGGATTCCTGAATGGCCTGTAGAGCGTTTCGAATCAGATTCGCGAAAATCTCGTAAAGCGCATCCGGATCATAAGAAATTTCAAGGGTTTCTTCGATATTTAACCGAATGCTGATTTTTTCAAATCTTTTGTCTTTTGCTAAATCTTGGATCGCTTTTCTTGCCATAAGAAAGGGCTTCAGTCCTTCTCGAATCGAAAGAGGTTTCCGATGCGCAAGGTCCGAAAGATGACCGATGATATGGTTGACTTCCTGCGCGCTTTCGTAAACGCTGGTCATGGTTTTTATGGTTTTGGCTTCGATTGTTTCCCTCGAATCGGGAAGACCGGAATAACGTGTCAGTGTTCTTCGAAGGGTGCTCAGGCGAAGCGCCATCGTATAGAGCGGATTTTTCACCTCATGTCCCACACCGGCAATGAGCGAGCCTGTGGTTGCGTCACGTTCGCTTCTCGATAATTCATTTTTTGTTTGAATCATATCGTTTGCATATTCCGCGTTCCGAACGGCAAGAGAAAGATGCCTCATAAAACTTTTAAGAATTTCAAATTCTTCATCGCGCCACGGTGCGTCAGATTTTTTCCGGCCCGCGACAAAAATCGCCCGCAACCGACCCTTTACAAACACCGGAAAGGCGGCAACCCCGCCCAGTTTTGAAACTTCAGCGGCCGCATATTCTTTCAGTTCCTTCGGGGTCGCAAAATCATTTGTTTTTTTCGTTAAGAAAACCCTAGTTTCTCTTTGAGTCATTTCGTTCACAATGTAAGTTTGGGTTTGCTCAAGGTATTGGACTAGCGGTTTCGTTTGTTGGATCGGGCTTCGTCTGATTCTGCCGAGGCTTGCTTGCAGCTCGAAAAATTGTGGATTTTCATTTGATCTAAAATAAAAGCCAACCCGGTTTAGTTGGAGGATCTCGGCGATTCGTTTGGTTAATTCAAGGCTAAGCTCTTTGATATTAAGATAGCGGATGATGTCTTTTGAGAGATTTCGGAAAATGATACCGGCGTCGTCCTCATGTTGATAAAGAAGCCGGTTTGTCAGTCTAGAAAGTCCGCGTTTTAGGGGGCCGTAAAGACCGATCGCAAGCGCGATTGCGATGACTTGCGCAAGCGCTTCAGACATTCCAATCCAGCGGCTCATCGTTTCCTTGATGAGAAGGAGAACGATTGAAACGACCCCTAGTAGCAGCGTGAAGAGAAGCGAAAAAACGAGTGTGTTTTTAACGAGTTTTTTGATATCGAGGAATCTATGTTTTACGATTGCGATCGTTAATAATAGAGGGTAAATCGCAACATAGGGTGTTGTGACCGGTTTGATGGGAATATCAAAACAGAGAAAGAAAGCGGGAATTCCCATCACGTAACCGATGACCATTGCCCATAAAAAGAGTTTGAGCTGACTCTTACGGTAGCCTTCTTCTCTCAGAATGCCTCGATACAACTGAAAAATGCTGTAGAAAAAATTCAGGAACAAATGGATAGGAATTAGAAAATAAAGCGGGCCCGTTACCGTATAGGCCGGAAGATCGAGTTTTGGAATCGAGCCGCGAATCATTAATCGGGTTGAAAAGAGGATCACAATAAATATCGCTGAGACGAAATAGTTTGCGGTGATTAATTTTTTCATGGAGCGTTCTTTGTGAATCAGAAGAAGAACGAGGTGAGTGACGAAAACGTTCAGCAAAATTGTGCCGAGAGTGAGCATCCGGCTGACCAGAAGTCCATAAAAATTGTCATGTGTCAGGTACATGGTTGCATAAAAACCGGACCACAAAGCGGTCGAAATATTAAAACAAAAAGCAAGAGTGCATGCACGCGACCGCGGATTTGCTTTCCGGACAAGAAAACCAAGCGCGGAACAAAAAAAAGCAGTGAAATAACCGCAAGCCATCAAAAATCGATAATCGCTAAGAAATTCCATTATTTCCGCCTTTTTTTCGCATTTTTGAAAATAAATTTATGTAACATAAAATGTTACATGCCTTTTCCTTATAATGCCCAAAAAGTGTAACATCTTATGTTACACCCCATAAGGTGAAGGGTGCTCTTTTTTGTAACATTATGTGTTACATAAGTCTTTGTATCACAATGTCTTGCGTTTGACATTTCGAAATTCATTGGGTAATCTTCCCTTTAGATTGATGTTCTTTGATAATGACAAACGAGTTAAGCCCTGTGAATCGAAGCCAGCGGTTAAGAGTCATGCGTGAGCATTCAAGCTTTTGGGCCGCATCAGACAATGAATTAGTGGAAATGATCGCATCCGTGATTCTCATTGCAAGCTCCAATTTCTTTTGCTTCTGCCAGCTCATGTCAGCCGGAACTTTTTGATGTGGATTTTCCGGCGGTCTTTTTTGAAGAGCACGTTCGACGGCATCGATTAGCACATCGGCAATAATTGGTTTTGCGAGGGTGTCATAAGCGCCAAGCCGGATCGCATGTTTTGAAATAAACGATGTATGGCCTGTAATAAAGATAATGGGTTTTTTAAAGTCAGGAATACAGTGATTGATTAATTTGAGGAACATATCTCCGTGAACAGCGCAGGGAAATTGCCAGTCGAGAAGAATCAGATCAAAGCGATTCGGATTTTGATGAAGCAATTGAAAAGCTTCGTCGGGCGAAGTGGACGTATGAACTTCGTAGCCAAAAGCGTTTAAAGCATCTTTTGTGGCATCTAAAACATTTGTATCATCATCGATAACGAGGATCTCGGTCATAATGGTTTAGAATTGTAGTTTCTTTACCCTTTTAAAAAGTATAACACAGGAATCATGGATTTCAACTTATCGGAAAAAATTGTGGAATAAGGTGTTTTTAAGGAGGCAAAAGCGGAATTATAAGGATTTGTCCAAAATTCAGCTGGAAGGTTAAAGACTGAGCGGCGGAATTGAGGTGTCTGTGAATGGTGGGGGAACAGAGGGGCAACGCATCAACCAGAAAACAGGATTTAAAGGGAGGTTTCGGACTTGTTCGTTGTTCAAGCCCGGAATGTTCCCAGGTTCTTTATGAGAAATCGCAGGCGTATTGGATCCATGCTCCGCGAAAACTGATTTGCAGCAAATGCGAAAATGAGGTCGTATTTCAAGGGACCGATTTCGCCGGCAATTCAATGCATGAGATTTCCTATATTTATAGCTGCAATTCCTGTAAAGAGGAATATTTCCTGAGAATCCCAATGGACAAGAAATATTGCAGTGTATGCAAGACCGACCGTTACAGAAGCCGAAGTTATCATTTGCGTGCGCCGCTTCCGCTTCATGATCCCACCAATTCCTGCATTCCCGTAGTTATTCAAAAATGCGCTGCGTAAACCTCAAGATTTTCGGTTTGCAATTCATTTTTGGCGGTGGTATTCTAAATATGAAAGAAACCTGCGACGGGAACCAAGTTACTTGTGCGTCTGTTTGGATGTCTCGATGAAAGGGCATTCAAAGAGTCATGAAAGGCACAAAGAAAATCCAGCTACCGTAGCTCGAGTGGGTAACCGCTCGGCTACGGTATTTTTTTGCTTTAAGCAGATTGAATTGATTCACTATGCCGCCATGCACACCTTTTACGACATTTGCTGAAATCGTGACATATTTGCGATACTCCGGAAGGCGTGATTCATATATTTTGCGACATGCCATATGCTTCGGAAAATTGTTTTTTTATTGAAATATCATCACTATCTAACCTCTGTTTTGATATAATTTAGCGGCTCTGAAATAAATGGCTTATTTAAGTAACGATTTGGAAAATATACCAATATGATTCCACTAATAGACGCAATAAGATATTTAAAAAGAAGAGTTTTTTATGTTGAAGGTTTCTTTGTCCTCTTAACACTATCTGCTTCTCTTTATGTCGCCCTTGCAGCTAGCATAGGGCCGCATTTAATGCGTGCCATGAATTGGTCCGGTTATATTTTATCTAAGGAGTTGGCTAGCGTTCTTTTCCTTTTCGGTTTTGTAATTGTTATAATTTCTATCTCTGCGTTCTGGTATAACCTTAGGAGGACCCCGCGAATTACTCATGGTGAATTGGGGGTATTGTTTGCACCATATTTTTCTGAGGCAGTAGCCGATGAAGTAGACAAATTATTTATTCTCATCAAACAAGAACTTAAATCCCATGAATTTGCTAACCGATTTACAGTTCTGAAATTACCTCCGAATATTCCGGTCAATAGTCATGAAGAAGCGGTTAGTGTCTTAGCTAAATGTAATGCAACAGTTCTGGTGTGGGGTGTATTTGATAACGGCGCTACGACTGTGGGTTTTTCACCAATCCGATTTACTTTTCATCATTCGCCAATTATTCCAAGCCAGGAGTGGCTTGATCGTATTGCCGTCCCAATTGCTTGTGGTCGATATCGATTTGAATCCAAAGACGTTCCTGTAGAGAGAGAAGTTTTAGCTAAGAACATAGATTTAATTGCTCGAAATTTGATGGGTTTAGCGGTACTTGTGGCGGGATTGTATGCAGATGCTGAAAAGATTTTTTCCAGGTTATGGATTGATGTCAAAACGTTGCTTGCAAAAGGGAAGGGCAATCTGGCAATTCTTGAAAGGTTCTTTGAACAAATCAAAAGTGATTACACCTTCGCTATTACTGGACAAATCTGTTCTTTATATAGCCCGTATCTTTTTAATGAAAAATTATTTAAAATTCCATTTTCTGATTTGCATCAATGGCTTTTGAGAGCTGACAAAGGTTTGCAGATAAATCCGAGAGATTCGGGAAGCTATATGTTGAAAGCTACGTTCCATTTTCTTCTTGGGCAAGAAGAAAAGGCGATACAGTGCGCGAAACGAGCAAAGCTTTTTGATCAACGTGCCCTGGCGGGAATTAATTTTTCCCTTGCCTTTCTTTATAATTATACAGGCCAATTTAAAAAATCAAGGAAAGAATATAAATTGGGCATGGCAAAAGAAAGTTCATACGAGGAAAGATTGGTCAAAGAATGTTCTTATTTTATTCGGCAGGCGATAGAGAGGTACCCTGAAAAAAAACAACTAAGACTCGCATTTGGCTTGATTGAGTTTTATCGTGGTTGCCGCGAAATTGGCATTTCCGAAATTACGCAATTTATTGAGATTGCTGAGGTTGATGTTTCTTTGAATGAGTTTGTCGTAGAAGGAAAAAGAATATTGAAAGAAGCCGGAACCCAATCGAACATAGAAGATGCTATCTTAAAAGAAACTACTTAATTCTGTAATTTATGCAAAAGATCTGTTTGAGGTCGTACGAAAAGTTAATTGAACTGGGGTATACGTTATGAAGGGATCGTCACTTTTATTTAATCACGATAACCAATGTGGACCGCTTGTCTTGGATGCTGTTGAGGATTTGGCAAATCAGGGCGATGCCGAAGAAAGAGGTGCGGTATTTACGCGGACTGAAGTCGTTAATTTTATCTTAAACTTAGTAGGTTATACGGAAGACAATCTTTTGTGCCAAAAGAAGATTTTGGAGCCTTCTTTTGGTGAAGGAGATTTCCTCTTGCCAATAATTGATCGGTTGCTTGCTGCACGGGGAAGAGCTAAAAGGGAGAAAGGCTCTGCCGAAAATTTATTTGGGGCCATTCGCGCAGTAGAACTTCATAAGAAAACATTTAATAAAACTCGTTTTAGAGTGATTGGTTTTTTGGAACAGAAGGGTATTAAATCTTCTTTAGCAGTTGCTTTGGCGGATAGCTGGTTGTTTCAGGGTGATTTTTTGCTTGTGCCATTAAAAGATAAGTTTGACTTTATTGTTGGTAACCCTCCATATGTGCGGCAAGAGTTGATTCCCCATCTGTTACTCCAGGAATATAGGGGGCGTTATCCTACCTTATATGATAGGGCTGACTTGTATGTGCCTTTTATTGAGCATTCTCTTGAGTCTTTATCAGATGGCGGGGTTTTAGGGTTTATTTGCTCTGATCGGTGGATGAAGAATAAGTATGGCGCTCCTTTACGAAAGCTCGTAGCGGATCATTTCCACTTAATTAATTATGTGGATATGGTAAATACCTTGGCTTTTTATTCGGAAGTTACAGCGTATCCGGCAATTACTATTATTGGTAAGAAAAACTCAGGGCCAACAAGGATAGCTCATCGGCCATCAATCGAACAAGAAAAGTTGAGGGCATTAGCTAATGAATTAAATTTTCGACATCAATTAGCACCTGGAAGTTCGGTGTGCGAGCTTAATCATGTTGTGCATGGGTCTGAACCGTGGTTGTTTGATTGTCCCGCCCAGGTAGAAATTCTGCGACGCATTGAAAAACAGTATCCGTGCTTAGAGGAAATGGGATGCAAGGTTGGCATTGGCGTCGCTACCGGGGCCGATAATGCTTTTATAGATATTTTTGAGAAACTTGATGTTGAAGAAGATTGTAAGTTGCCGTTGGTTACAACGAAAGATATCGTATCAGGTGAAATAAAGTGGCGAGGATTGGGCGTTATTAATCCCTTTGGGTTGGAGGGACGACTTGTAGATTTAAAGAAGTATCCGCGTTTGCGAAATCATCTAGAACAGCGGGAACAACTAATTAAGAACCGACATTGTGCTCAGAAAATGCCAGAGCACTGGTATCGAACTATTGATCGCATTTTCCCTGAGGTTTTGAAAAAGCCTAAACTTTTAATACCAGACATCAAGGGCGATGCAAATATTGTTTTTGATAAAGGCGAGTTCTATCCTCACCATAATCTATATTATATAATGTCAAGCTCGTGGTCGCTTCGTGCATTACAGGCCGTGCTTCTTTCACGAATTACCCGTCTTTTTTTAATGGCGTATTCTATAAAAATGAGAGGTGGGTGTTTGAGATTTCAGGCTCAATATCTAAGGCGGATTAGAATTCCGAGTTGGCAGGATATCTCGACTCATTTGCGTCACGAGCTTATTAGTGCGGGTATAAAGAGAGATTTGGAAGCTTGTGATCGAGCTGTTTTTAAGCTTTATGATTTAAATGAAAAAGAAAAATCGATACTAATGGGGATCGGAGATTAAAATGGCACTCAATTTAGTAGGCTATGAATCCAAGGCTCGTGAAGCTATACAATCTTTTTGGGGGAGTCGGGATGCGGCTCGAACTAAGCAAATGGAATCTGGGAAGGCGGATCAGGGAGAGCGGGCCGGTGTGACTGCTGGTAAAAATATGAATGGATTTGTGGATTTAGTTCTGGATATCGTTAGTGCCAATGGCTTGAATGTCGCGGAGGTCTATCGTGAGCGCGCGTTATTAACTCTTCCGGGTTATTTCCGCCCGACAAAATTGTGGGATCTTCTGGTCATCCATAAGAAAGAACTTGTTGCCGCCGTTGAGTTCAAGAGTCAAGTTGGCCCTTCGTTCGGCAACAATTTTAACAATAGAACCGAAGAAGCTATAGGGACAGCTCATGATTTGTGCGTTGCTTATCGTGAGGGGGCTTTTGGAAAACAGCCGCGACCCTTTGTCGGTTGGTTGATGCTCGTTGAAGATGCGTCAGCTTCAAATACACCAGTGGGGGACAAGTCGCCGCACTTTCCAATCTTCGCTGAGTTCAATGGGGCGTCGTATTTGAAAAGATATGATTTGTTGTGCCAAAAATTAGTGCAGGAGCAATTGTATACATCAGCAGCTGTTCTTGCAACGCCAAGGAACGCTGTGAATGATGGCAGATTTTCTACGATTTCTGATATGACTAGCTTGAAGACCTTTATTACATCACTTGCTGGGCATATTGCGGCAACGGCCGCTCGTCTTAAATAAGCATTGGGTGCGAACTGGGAATCTTGAGTTTGAGACAGTCGGGGTTTGACGAGTAATAATTTGGGGAGCAAATGAGATGGCTGATAGATCATTTCATGTTGAGCTCCACATAATAAAGAAATTGTGACATTCGGTTCGACATACTCAAAGAAAAGCATTAACAGATTGATTCCATCCCGCACCCGGACATGCCGTATTTAATCAAGCTCTACACGATTTTTCACCTGTACGAACCATTCGACTACGCTCCCTCGACATAATATTTACTCTCGGGACCGTAGTCGAATGGTTCAGTTCGGCATGTCCAGGTGCGGGTCTTTATCCTTAAAACTCCCTCCTTTCATAACTTTTTTCAATTTATTTTCAAATATTTTTTCAAAATGCCAGTGTCCTTGATCCAAGGTATGCCTGTTTTGACCCATACTATGAGGACAACTATTTAAATGCATTACAACGACCAGTCTTAAACCTGGTGCTATTACGGCCTTAAAGCCAACAGACAGAGAAAGGAACAAGACGATGAAACAGGAACTAGAAATAAGAGGAGAACGTGGAATTTCTGTGAACGTAATAAACGTTTCCAGGAATTTTTGGACAAGATTTAGAGCATTGTTCGGTACGGGAGTCAGTCTTGGTTTTGTGCTTTTTGTGGCCTTAACCACTCTAACTTTGATGTATCGGGGTTCTAATCTTGCTTGGGCATCTTGGCAAAAACTGTGGGAAGAAGAGACGCCGAAAAATCTGATAATTCCACAGATGCCGAGCGCTCGCAAGGCTCAACCATTTCGTCCGCAGGTTACGTTTCAAAAACCAGCGGAGGATTACCAAGCGAGCCGAGAAAGACGTTTGCTTTTGAACGACCTTTGGGGCCGGTTCAATCAAACGATTTCAACGGCCAGAAGTTTTGCAAGGTAATCCGTCGAAAGGATGCTCTAGGGGGAAGACAGCAAATCTTCCCCCTGTGCGGTTGGGTCATTCCTCCTGATGCAAGGCCGTATGGCAAATATTAAGGAGGAATTTCAATGGATGAATTGCCTGAAGATAAAAAGTCTGAGGCTGGTGGTGACATTGAAGACGGCCTTGAGCCAGCCTCAAAGATTATTGAAGCAGTTGAAATAACCGACCGGGATGTAGCGATCTTTAAGCTTGCGCACGAACACCGTTATCTGGCTTACGGCCAGATACGGGAAGCATTTTGGAAGGGCCGATCCGAACCGGCCAAGGCATGTTACCGGCGAATCGAACGGCTCGTTAATTCCGGTTATTTGCGGAAAGGGTATTCCAAGAAAAAGAGTTTAGACATCTATTTTATCACTGAGAAAGCTCTGGTCATTCTTCGGGAACGTGGGTTTGATTCTGGAATTTCGCTTTATGAACCCACGAAAGACTTTGATCGCTCGATTGACCACGATTTGAAAGTGATCAGTGTCCGCATTCTTTTTCGCGGTCTTGGTCTCGACTCATGGACGAGTGAACGGCTCTTAAGAGCGCGAGACCATTTGCACTCGATTCCGGACGGCGTTCTCAATATTCGCGGAAAGCGAATCGCGATTGAATTTGAGAATCACCTGACCAAAAGCATGGAGCGCTATCAGGAGCTTTTTCATCACTATGGAGAGCAGGAAAACTATCTTGTGCTTCTGGTGATCGTTGACGGAGATACGAAGGATTGGCTTGTGAGGGCACTTGATTACAATGCCAAACGAATATGGATGACAACTTATCATGAACTCATTAATGACAGGGAGGAAGCACTTTTCGAAAATAAGCGGGCCAGTTTCAAACTGAGCCGGCTCTTGTGAGGCCATATGCAAAAGCCTCCGGTAAAACAAGAGTCACTCATCGTCAAGGTCGTCGGAGGAATTTTTATTGGAATTCCGCTTACGATTGCGAAAGGTATTCTGGTTCTTATTCCGAAAATCAAAAGGCCATGGCTTGAAAGATTGATTCTCGGGATTTTGACTGTTCTTTCGATCGTTTGCGCATTTAGCATAGGCGCGTTCTTTGATTTGCTTAACTTGATTTTCGAAAGTGAAGCGATCAATTCGGGTTGGGAATCGAGCATTAAGTTTAGCTTCTTTTTCCTTGTCTACATCGTGATCGCGTTACCCGTCTTTTTGGCCGTTGCTCATCTGAATCAGGAAGCGAAACTGTTCAAGCCGGAAGGCGATAAACCAGAACCTGATCCCGCTCTCATGCGAAGACAAAGGCTCAAATCCGATTATCACAAGATTTATCTCGGTTACGGTTTAAATAGAGGGAAGCCGCTTTATCTGACCAATGATCAACGCCAGATGCATTGCGAGGTTGTCGGGAGCACGGGCACCGGCAAGACCGAATCCGTTCTTCTGCCGATGCTCGCTCATGACCTTGCACACGGTAAGGGTGCAATCATTATCGACGGCAAGGGCGACCTGGATCTCAGAAACAAAATCCAATACATCGTCCACAAAAAGGAACGAGAAGATGATTTTTACTTCTTCTCGTTGAGCCACCCGGAAAAATCCAACACCTATAATCCTCTCTATCGCGGTAATGCGACCGAACTTAAAGATAAACTTATCAACAGCATGGCCTGGAGTGAAGAGTTCTATCGCCGTATGGCAGAGCAGGCGGCGCTTACGCTTTTAAACGCGATCGTTTCGACCGGAAAGACAACCCGTTTTCGTGAGCTTCTTGGTTATCTCACTGACATTAACGCTCTCAAACAACTATCGACTGAGACCAAAGATCCGGTCCTCAAAGAGGACATCGGCAAGATGGTGAGCGGTTTCAAGGACAATCATAAATTTCTGGCAGGTTTAATGTCCGATCTTTTTCTTTCATCGCGAAGCGAATTCTCAAATCTTCTCGATACTGACGAACCTGAAATCGATCTCTTGTCGATCTATGAAAATAATCAGATCTGCTATTTTGCCCTCGATTTACAGAAATACGCCGATACTTCGCGCCGTTTGGGGCGGATGATCATTCAGGATATTCGTTCTGTTTCAAGCCATATACAAGGTCATATCACGTCTTTTAACCGTCATTTTTTCCCGGTTTATATCGATGATGCGTCAAGTTTTCTGGAACTCAATTTCATCGATTTTTTGAACAAGTGCCGTGCAAGCGGTTTTGCCGTCACGATTCTTCATCAGTCACCGGGCGATTTGGTTTATCGGGGAGTTCCCACCTTTGCCCAGCAAGTCATCGAAAACACCAATATCAAAATCATTCTCAGGCAGGATGATCCTTATTCGGTTGAAAAATTCACGAGAATCGCGGGAACGCGCCGGACCATGATTTCAACATATCAAACTCGTGAAGAAATACTGGGGAAAGGTCTTACGGGAGCAGGATCCGTAAGAGAAGGTCAAACCTTTCGGATTGAGCCGGACCTCATTCGGGCACTCAAAGTTGGCGAGGCCGCGGTGATTTGGAAAAACCCATCGCTTTTAACCGAGCATGTAAAACTCGATTTCTTCGGTTATTCCAGTTATCCCTCTGATTTTGTACAAGGCCAAGGCCGAAGCTCGAAGAAGAATGGAAAAAAGCCCCAGAAAGCGAGGGAAGTCGGAGAGAAAAAAGAGGAGCCGAAAACACAGCATGAAAAAGAGCAGGTGTTTGATGAGATTGAAAATCCACTTCAATTCATTAAGGAGCTGAAGAACGAAAAGTAATCGAGCGCTATTGCTTCATATTATCTATTAAACAGACGGGGAAAGTTCTCTGGCCGATCTACGGGGACTTTCCCCATTTTCTTTATATTGCAACCCATAAACAGGAGGTGATCAAAGTCGAACAGAATCAATTTTAAAGTTTCATAAAGTCCATTCAACTTAAAATCAAAAAAGGAGAAAAACAATGAATACCCAGAACGAAAACAACAAGAATCAAAACAAGATCATTAAGGACGTTCCCAGATTCGAGAATGATATTTATCGAATCTGCGCTTGGACAGGCAAAAAGGGTGACCCTTTTTTGGATCTTCATGTGTTTTACAGGAAAGACGGCGGTTTCAAAAAAGCAAAAGAAGGGATGAACATCCTGGTAAAGTTTCGCCGGGAAGTTGCAACAGCGCTCATGACAGCGAAGAATGAGCCTGAACTTCCGATGCCAACCGACGGAAAGAAATGCGAGACACGGCTCGTTACAGCCGTTGAAATTTCCGAGACCCAACAATATCAAATCTCGAAGGTGCGAGGTCCGAAGAACAGTTCTGTTCGGATCTGTTATGCTGCCAAAGGAGATAACGGAAATTTTATTCCGAGCGGAAAGAAAGCTCTTTCCATTCTGGAATCGTCTATTGACGGCGTGGTCGATGCACTTTCGAGCATGGAACCAGACACGGCCGAAAGAGAATCAATGACTCAAGCGGCTTAATCCCGTTTTGAGCATAACCCAGGGGAGAGGTGGTTTTTGAGAACCGCTTCTCCCTTTTTCTATTTTAGGGAGGAAAATCATGGAATCTCATATGGTTCATTCATTTAAAAGAAGCGAAACTGAGGAAATCAGGACTTCGCTCCGGACATACAAAGAAAAGATCTACATTGATATCAGAGTGTTTTGCAAAGGTGAGAAAGGCTCTGATTGGATCCCAACGAAAAAAGGGGTCACGGTGAGTTCGGAATTCGCTTCCGATCTTCACGAAGGGATCACTCGCGCAAAAAATGAATTGAGCGCGAAAACTTAAGTTTCATTTAAACAAAAAAACATATGAAAAAGGGGAAGCATTTTTTGCTTCTCCTTTCTATTTTTCAGGAGGGCTGTTACATGAAAACACTCATTGTGAAAAAAGAAAAACTTGGAATGCACACAAATCTGATTGAGAGATTCAGGCGCTTCGGTTGGCGTGTTGAAGTGAGATAAGGAATCTAAACGGAGATCGGGCGGGAAGAAATTTTCCCGCCCGTTCCCAAAAACCTTCAACATGAAAAAATTATTGAAGAAATGGAACGATAAGGAGGCAAAGCAATGGAATATCCAAAACGCGAAGTACTCAGTTGCGAGCTTTATGACGGATTAAAGAAGCTTCTTCTCAGCCGCTATCAAGGTGTCTTTGAAGTGGGGCATGAGGATGAAGGATGTGCCCTCGTAAGAAGAATTTACTTGGAGCCACAGGAAGGTTGTGTTCCTGAAGAATTTGTCGGGGAAGATCTCCTTTATGCAATCAAATCGAAATACTACGACTTTTTCAGTGTCATCAGGGACAAGGTCGAGAATGAATATCTTCGCGAAAAGAAAATCCACAATTCAGGGATCTCGATTTATGTTGATCCCACATATGAAGATACCACTCACGTGCTTGTGATATTTCAAGACGTTGTGCTTTGTGAACATGATTCTAAAGCATGGAATTTTGTGTGGCCGACCAGCGAGGCGCTTCAGAAGGAGATGGCGAATATTTATTATGACGTAAGAGACAAGCTAAATCAGTATTTCTTGGAAGGGATCCGTTTTGAACAGCAAAAATAATGAAAAGGAGCGACATCATGAAAAAGCTTTATACAAAATTGCAGGACATTTATGTGCTGAATGATCCGGGGGACTTGAGCGGACTTAGGCTCGACTCCTGCGTTGTAGCAAAGAGAAAAGGGCAGCTATACGTTCAATCTCTTGAATGTTTAACTGGAAAAGAGGTTGAAACGGGTTCGGATAGGTGGGACTCAATATTCAGGATCTATAGCGATGGAGAAAAAGCGGAAAAATCTCTGGTTCTTGGAGGTGAGAGCAGAAGCGCGAAATTCTGTGATCTGTGTAAAGATAAGTTGAACGGAATTACGGCGAATTGTTTTGATCGAAATATAAAATCCAAAGGCTGTTCATTTGTCCCGCTTAAAAAACCGGCCGAATTTAATATTGACCTTAACGGTTGGAAGTATCTCGCGCCTACTGACGCAAATAGGTATTCCCCTTTCAGAAAGCCGTTCAGCGCCGAGTATATTGGTCTTGATGCAAAGACAATTGCGCGAAACAAAAATGCCCGGAAAGTGAGAGCAAATTTCAGGGAATGTCTCGAGAACAAAGAAGAAAAATATTGCTCCCGCTGCATTTTTAACGGACTTTGTTACATGAACAGCACGAAAATTGCGGAACATTGCAAGGTGCTGACTGAGGAGAAAACGATCGAGCGTTGCTTGCAGAGAATCCAGAAAAGGTTTGGAAATATTGAGGAATTTCTTCAACTTTTGGCCTATTCGGGACAGGAGATCGTTCATCGACCGTTGAAAGCGTCCCGAAAATCGAGGTGGCTGGTTTCAAGACCATTTGGCCGCAATCATTTTCTCGTGCGCAAAGCCTATGGGCCTTTCAAAATGACGAAAGTCTCAAGGCGGAAGGTAGAGAAAGCGCTCACACCGGAAACGGTCCCTTTAGAAAACCGGGAGAGAATTGCCGCACTTTCATGGTTTTTTATTGAAAAGTATTGTTTAAACGGCAGAGGTTTTTACCGGGGATACCGGGGACGGACCATCCGTGTGCTTTCTGTTCTTCCCGTTACGGGTGGAATTGAAGTGATGTATTACCCTTACGGCTGGCAGCTTAGCCGTCAGACCAAAATCTTTCGTTCGTTCAACGACATTCTACGCTTTGAGCGTTAGTTTTTGTCACAACCTTAGAAAGAGGACACTAACATGGAAAAAGTTTACACCAAGATAAAAGGAACATTTGTTTTCCCAAATCCGGAGGATCTTGATTTTTTGAAACCGGACTCCTGCCTTGTCAGGAAAGAGTCGGAAAAACTTTGTATTACTCCTTTAAGTGAGGTGAAAGGCAAGCCTGTCGAAACATCAGGAAATGGTTATCATCCTCTCTGGGGAGATTTAGATGAAGATCCGAAACCTTATATCCTGATAGATGGGAATATGAGAGATCCCAAATTTTGCGATTTATGCAAAAACAAGCTGAACGGGATCACTGGCAACTGTTTTGACCGTAATATCGCGCCGAACGGTTGTTCCTTTGATCCCGTGGACCATGTTAAAGCGTTTCAGATTTCACTTGATGGATGGAAGAAGCTCCGGCCTACCGATGTGAACAAATTCTCCGGGTTTTACACACCACACATAAACTGGACTGAATTTAATTCCAAGACGATCCGGCGTAACAGGAAAATGCGGATCGTCTCGCACCACTTATGGGAGTATCAGGAAAAAAAGATAGCAAAATATTGTTCACGATGCATTTACGAGGGGACTTGCTGTCTCAATAGTCAAAAAATAATCAAGCACTGTATGGTCACGGAAGAAGAAACGGTAAAACAGTGCTTACAAAGTATCCGGCGTCAGTACGGAAACGCTGAAGAATTCTTAAGGCTTCTCGCTTATGGCGGAAAAAAATTGATGTATCGGCCGAGATATAGAACGAAAGAATCAGAGTGGAGAGTTGCTCATCCACTTAAAAGAAAAAAATTCAAAATCGTTCAGCCCTACCGATATTTCAATGACGGAACAGTTTCAAGCAAAGTAATTGAAGAGAAGGTAATTCCAAGGCCGGTTCCATGCGAGGACCGGGACAAGATCGCTGCACTGGCATGGTATTATCTCAAGCATTTTCATTATCATCTGCTTTGGATTTCACCTAAACTGGGCGGTATTGAAGTCGCGCACCCTACGCGCGGTTCATATTATTTTTTCCGCCGCCAGACTTTTACTTCCTTCAGCGAGATCCTCTACTTCTTCAATCGTTAAGCATTGCGCGTTTTCGTCATTCCAAAACCAATTCATTAGACAACCAATCGAAAGGACTTTTTATGAACACCGCCGATTTAGTAAAAGTACTCAAACAATGTTTTAACGCCAGCGTTACCCCTCTCATCTGGGGTCAGCACGGGATCGGAAAAAGCCAGATCGTTCAAGAGCTTGCCCAAGAACTTAAATATGAATGCGTTGACTTGAGGCTCGGTCAAATGGAAGTCGGAGATTTAATCGGGCTTCCTTCCAAAGAAAACGGAAGAACTGTCTGGCTCAAACCGTCATGGTTTCCGACGGACAAAAGCTCAGGGATCCTTTTTCTTGATGAACTCAACCGCGCTCGCCTTGACGTTCTTCAGGCGATCTTTCAGCTTGTTCTTGAAAGAAGGCTCCATACGCACCATCTTCCCGATGGCTGGAAAATCGTCTGCGCTTCAAATCCGTCCGGAAGCGATTATTTCGTTAACGAACTGGATCCGGCATTGCTGGATCGCTTCATCCACATTCACTTCAAACCTGAAACCAACGAATGGCTCGGTTGGGGAAAAGACACGGGAAAAATAAGAGAAGATATTTCAAATCTAATTGCCCGCTATCCCCATCTTCTGGGAAGTCAGGCAGGAGATCTTCCGTTAGAGGTGCTTCCTTCCCCCAGATCTTGGGAGATGCTTTCAAGAATGTTAATCGGGCTTGAGGACCGACTCTGGCTCCAATGCGCGATGGGCCTTGTCGGAAAAGAAGCGGCGATCGCTTTTATTGAAAGTTTGAAGAAAGATCAGGAGCTGCCTATTAAAGCAGAAGACGTCCTTTCGGATTATTCCGACGTGAAATCCCGGGTCAAGAAATATTCGACTGGAAAGAAAGCGAGACTTGATCTTTTAAGAATTACGGGGGATGAGCTTTTAAGGATTCTTTCAAAAGAAGGAAAAGCAAAAGCATTGTCCCAGAAAGAAAAAGCAAATCTGCTTGAGTTTCTTGATGAACTTCCGGTCGATCTTGCATTTGCGCTCACCAAAGAGCTTGTGAAGATTCCAGAGATCAATATCTATCTTCACGGGCAGGAGAAATTCTCCGAGAAACTCGCTCAAGCGGTACAGGCAGCCTAGGGAGGGCAAAATCAAATGGGTTACTACACTGATTTTTCGGGAAGTATCGACATGGATGATTTGAAAGAAAAAGACTTGAAGCGTTTTAACCATATTTTAAGGAGCCGTTTTCCGGGCTGGCGGAATGAAGTCAAAATCGAAAAAACAAAGGAGGGCCTCCATATTTCCGTCTTCGGCAACTGGAAAAATTATCACGAAGAACTTGAAAAATTCGCGATGGCTATTGTCAGAGCTTTCCCGGGGCACGTTCAAGGTTGGATTGATGCCTCGGGGGAAGAGCGAGATGACAATTGGGCGCTTGAGATCGCAAAAGGAAAAGTGATTTACGTGGCCTACGAACAGGCGATTAAAAACAAAACCGTATTATTTGATTCAAAGAAAGGAAGACATCATGATTGAAGAAATGGTCGTTTCACTCGTCAGAACGAAACCTTTTTACGCTCATTTTATCCAGCAGATGAACAGGATTGAAACCGAGAGGGTCCCGACACTCGGCGTCAATATCACAAACAGAATCAATCTTTACTATAACCCCGTGTTTCTTCAAGGTCTCGAATTCAAGGAACGGGTCGCTTGTCTTGAACATGAAGTGCTTCATCTTTTAAACCTTCATCTTTTCAGAGGAGACGGCAAAGACAAGCGGGTTTTCAATATTGCCTGCGATCTTGCGATCAATCCATATATTGAGAGCCTTCCCAAAACCGCTCTCCTTCCAAAGCTCTTCGATCTTGGGGAATATGAGACCGCGGAATGGTATTACAAGAAGCTTGTCGAGAACGCTGGGAATCTCCAAGTCAAGACCGCAAAGATGAGTTCAGACATGCTTGATGACCACGATCTTTGGAAAGAGTCAATCGAGGACCCTGAATACCAGCAGGAATTCTTAAGGCGTTCCATTAAAGTTTCGTTGGATGAGACGAAAGATTACGGTTCACTTCCCGGCACCATGGAAAAAGCGCTGAAAGAGTTTCTCGAAAAATCAGGAATTAACTGGAGACGGGTACTCGAGCGATTTCTTATCCATGCGACGCTCTTGAAATCTGTTTTTTCAAGAAAACGTCCGAACCGGAGATTTGAGGAACTGCCGGGTGAGAAGGTAGAACAGAAACTGAAGCTCTTAATTGGACTTGATACAAGCGGCAGTGTCAGCGACAGAGAGCTTTCGCTCTTTTTCACCGAGATCGAGAAGATCAAGGCCCTGGGGATGGATGTCACGGTCGCGGAATGCGATGCGAAAGTGGGAAATGTGTACCGTTATAAATCGCGTCCGAAAGCGGTTTCAGGCCGTGGCGGAACAAGTTTCAGACCTGTTTTTGAACTGGCCGAGAAACTTCGACCGGATGCACTTGTCTATCTCACAGACGGTTGCGGTGATTATCCTGAACGGTCCAGATTTCAGACTCTCTGGTGTATTACGCCGGAAGGCAGTTTTTCAGGATCATTTGGGAAAATGGTGAAACTGCCCGGAAAAAAATAACGAAAATCCGCCCGATTGCGGAATTCTAATCAGCAAACTCGGAAAGACATCCGGACACATTTTTATTCGGGAAGGAGAAAACGATATGAATATGACAGAGTCACCAAGATCAAAACAGAAGATGCGTCAACTATTGAAAGAGCATTTTCGGTATCACACCGGAAATTCATGGAATAGAGCGACCAGTTATGCGCGAAACATCAAAGTCCGTAAGCTCGGTCTTGACCGAGAAACGGAACTCAAGTGTTACGACATGCTGGACATTCCTGAATCCTTTGATGAGTTCTCAGCGATTCTTCACGATTTTGCTATCCGTCATGACTATGCGTGGCAGATTGGTCAAAACGGAAGAAGCGGAGGCTACCTGGTTTTGTATCAGGGCGGTAAGAAAGATTCGGGACATAAGACGTGTTGTACGGACTGTTTTATTCCGACATGGTATGAAACCCGCCAGCCTTGCCATGTTGAAGGCTGTTCCGGAACGTTGGAGCTTCTTCGGGGACCTCTTTGGCAACCATTCACATATCCCGGTCGTGGAACTGATGACGATTGCGATTATGAATCGTGGAGCCATGAGGATCTTCGCCGCCGTTTGATTTTAGTGAAAGATTTTGACAGAACATGTGATTTAGCGGTGGAGTCGTTCATCCATTTTGCAAAATCTCACAAAATCACGGAGGAAGAAGTGATGGTGCCCAAAACAGTGAAAGTGGCTGTGGCAATCTAAACAAATAACGAAGGAGGATTGAGATATGAATTTCTGTGGAATGGCGTGTGACATATTAACAAGAACAAATGACGGCGGGGACCTTTCACCCGAGCATTTGAAATTGCTCGAAAATGCCGTCAATGGATTTCTGAATGAAAAAGGAGAAAGAAAGTTTAAGGAACTTCACGAAGAAGTAACTTCCGGAAAATACAAGAAGCCGTTCCTTCATGGGGTTGAGCATCTGACGATCGACCATGAAGGATACGTCTATTGGAAAGGAAAACACGTGGAGCATTACGATCTTTCGTTTGCCTTTTCAGCGGAAGCAAAGAACCCCGCTCTTGAGTTAGCGGAACGGTGTAAACATTTAGAACGTAAATGTGTTCCCGTAAACGTCAATAGCGTTATCTGGAACTGGAACGAACAGAAGTAAAGAATTTTCAAAAACAAGAATATCAACTTCAAAAAGGGAAGCGGCCTTCGGGTCTCTTCCCTTTTTTATTTTTAGGGAGGTCTTGAACATGGGATATACACACTATTGGTATCGGAAAGATAAAGAAATTGAGCCGGGCATTTTTGCCGGAATCGCCTCAGATTTTCAAAAGTTAATGCCGAGTTTCGATAAATTCGGGATTCAATTGGCTGATGGCGACGGCGAGGGCACACCCACCATCGATAAAACCTTGATTTCTTTCAACGGTCTTGCGAAATGCCATCATCCGGCCACTCACGAGTTGGGGATTGCATGGCCGTCAGAAATTGCAGGCGGTATCGCTAATCCATGGCTTGAAGATGTCAGATCGAAGCCGTGGTTTGGCGGTGAAACGATCGATAAACGGACCTGCTCGGGAGATTGCAGTCATGAGACCTGTTTTTTCCCGAGACTCATCCCGAAGGAGCATTCCGATTATTTCGCTTCACATCCTACGGAAGAAAACGGAAAAGGCTGGCATTTTGATTTTTGCAAAACTGCCTATAAACCTTTATGTGGAGCTCCACATAATGGCTTTTATGTTGAGTAGTTTGTTATGTGCAGTTAGTGGCGGAAGACGTTGCCAGGGTTGGAATTCTTACGCGATTCACTTCACATAATTTTAATGACTAAACGGACTCTAGCCAGCTGATAACATCCTTGTTTCGCTCCATGAATTTCTTCAAATCTACAGATTTTCCTACAGGGTGACACATGGAAAGCGCTTTGCGTTTCATTTCAAGATCGATTTCAAGATAGCCATGCGTTGTCGATAAATTTGCATGACCTAACCAGCTTTTTATTACCGTGAGATCAACGCCGGCTTGAAGCAAGTGCATCGCCGTCGTATGGCGAAAGGTATGAGGACCTGTTTTTTTGCTAGCCAAACTCGGACAGTCATCAATGGCGCCAGCAATCCTTTTCCGAATGATATACCGGATTCCAAATCGACCTAGCGTTTCTCCTCGGGCATTCAAAAAGAGCTTGGCATCCGGTTTGTCGAGTAAGGCACGACCTGTCAAATAGGACTCTAACAAATGGGCGGTCTCAGGCCAAAGGGGTACTTGTCTGGTTTTGCGTCCTTTTCCGGTGATTGTCACAAAGGATGGATGATGCAACTGAATAGCGCCTACCGAAAGGTCGCAGACTTCTTGGACTCGAGCTCCTGTATTGTAGAGTAGGTTGAGAAGCGTGTAATCGCGCTCACCGGAAAATGCATCTCGGTCAATGGCATTGAGAATAGCTTTGACTTCGTTGACCTCCAGATATTCCATGAGGGGATGGGAAGCTTTTTTAAGGGGAATGGAAATAATTTTCTGATATTGACCTACCCTTAGCGTGTCTTTTGTAATCAGGTAGGAGAAAAATGTTTTTAAAGAGGCGAGTCGTAAATTTCTTGTTACGGTGCTATTTCCACGTTTGTTTTCGATTTCTTTAAGGAAATCCAGTACTGCATCTGCATGAAGGTCGTCCAAGCTTAACCGTGTTGCAGATTTGCCCTTGCAATGAACAAGAAATGCGAGGAAGAGTTTTAGAGCGTCTCGATAAGCGAGAATTGTGTTGGAGCTTAATCCACGATGGTGGCTTAAATAGTTTTGAAAAAAATCTTGGATGTATTGCAAGAGTGCGTTTGTCTTTTTCATTTCGGGTTTCTCCTTGTTTTTATTGGTTTCTGCATCGCATGTGCGCCAAATTGTTTAGATGCGGTTTGTAAAACTTCGAGGGAAGGATGTAGATAAACTTGCGTCTTGGTGACATCGGTGTGTCCAAGGTACGTTGCAACGACAGGAAGGCAAGCTGTCGGATCTTTTCCGGAGTGGTAGAATTCACTTAGCCAGCGCGTCGCAAATGTATGTCTAAAATCATGGAGTCTGGGAGGTTTGCCTTGTGCCGTTTTGATGCCAAGTTGCCGTACCAGCTCATGAAATACAATCTGGATAGTAATATAGTTACATCGTTTGGCGCACTCATTTACGAAGAATGGTGCTGTCGGATGTTGATCGTGCCCATATTGAGCCCTTCTATTGTAGTATCGTTCGAGCGCCGCTGTAGACGATCGTGCCAATGGGATGAGTCTCGATTTATAGAACTTTGTCTGACGCACATGGATAATACCGGTCGAAAGATCAATGTCCTCTAGATTGAGTTTTAAGACTTCGCTGATTCTCATTCCAGATACCCATAGCAAAGAAATGAGGCTGGTAAACGTATGAGGGCGTAATGAATCCAATGGCGCCAGACGGCTGGTCCTGCGTAAAATGCTTTGCAGTTCTTCGGGGGTATAGATATGAGGCTCTGTTTTTCGCTTAGCTGGAGGAATTAATTTTGTTTCTGGAATATACGTTTTTGGATTTAGTTGAAAAAGGAAGCGACAAAACTGTCGAATAATCGATAACCGTGCACATCGTGTGGTGGAATGTACATGGCTCATGGTTTCCAAATATCCGACGACCATCGCACGTGTAACGTACTTGGTCTCTGGAAAATGTGCAGCGAGATAACGATCAAAATAACCCAGAACGTACTCGTTTTCGTCCAAAATACGACCGAGCGATCTTTGTAGTTTCAAGTAGCGTTTTATGGCTAAACCAAAAGGACTGATGAAACGTTTTTTCATGACAGCACCTCCGGCCACTCGCGCGCTAAGGCTCTAAGGCGCTGGATGTCCACCTTCGTATATATAAAGGTGGTATCTATATTGCGATGACCCAATAAATCCGCAATGGTTTTAATCGGCGTCCCTCGTTCCATAAGCCGTGTTGCAAAAGCATGGCGAATAGAATGTAAGCCCCCGTGCAGCTTGATACCCGCTCGTTTGAACCAATTCCCCATCGAGTTTCCATATGTGTTTTTTGTGAAAGGTCTCGGTTTCCCTTTAACAATGAGAAACACCTGCGGAAGAAAAGATTGGGGACGACCTCGTCGAATGTAATCCAGTAGTGCTGCTGCAACCTTTTTCTCAAGTGGAAAACACAATGGTCTGCCACGCTTAATGGCTGGGAAGTGAATTACACCTTCTTTCCATTTTATGTCGCAAAACCTCAGACTTAGTGCGTGTTTTCTTCGAATGCCATAAGTAGCTAACAATTGAAGGATTGCGTAATCCCGGCGTCCCAAAGGAGTTCTTCGATTAGGAGCCTTCAGCATTTGTTTCACAAAATTCCAGGGTACGGCTCGCGGAACAGTCCCCAGTTGATAGGTTGTGATAATTGGAACTGCTTCGACGAGATTGCGATTCAAGTAGCCGCGAAGATGAGCAAACCTTAGGAAGCTCCTTAGTGATGAAACAAGATGTTTGCGCATACCTCGACTCAGTGGTCTTGCTGTTTTAATAATGTAATCATGAATCGTATGTGGATGAAGGTTGCAGATCTTCGATGGCAACCCTCGTTCCTTAAGCGCAGTTAGGAATGGAGCAACATTATTTCGGCGAGTTGCAATGGTAGAGTCGGCTAAGGCTTGATGGTCACGAAGAAAGGTTACATATTCTCGGAGTAATTTAAAGGATGAACGGGCTTCTTTTTTGGGTTTGAAATTGAACATAGATACCTCCTGCTTTTTATGACAAAGCAGAAGGCATTGTTCCTTTGATGTCAATTATTATGTGAAGTGAATCGCGTAAGAATTCCAACCCTGGCAACGTCTTCCGCCACTAACTGCACATAACAAACTACTCAACATAAAAACCGTACGACCATGCCGTCACCGCTTTTTTGATCATTGCGAAACAGCATCTCAAAGAAAAAATATGGATCAACTCTGATGGTGAGACCCAGCATTGGGCGGATGCCAGGATCTTGTGCCAGCAAGTCTTAGGGTACGGCATTGAGTTTGAGTTAGACCGCTGATTTTAAACCATTCACTACATTTACATTCAAGAGAGGAGAGGCTGAAAAATGGGAAGATTATACGATATGGTGATTGAAGTTTCCGGATTCAAAACAGAAAGGAGACAAAAAATTCATAAGGCAGTCAAGAAAGAATGGAAAATCGATTCATGCGATTTTCGCGCTCAGGACGCTTTCTTTAGCGGCCAAAATAACCTTTGCGGCGGAGAAAGCGAGGAAGAGTTTGCCGAAAGAGTGGCCAATGCTGTTTGGAAAGCGAATGGCGTTTACTGCGGTGTGGAGGTAAAGGCCACTTATATGGAGGAATTACCTTACGAGACCTATTCCTTCGGAAAAGAGAAGCATCGGGAGTTTATGAAAAACTTAAAACGAAAGTCAGGGCAGGGAAAAGAATAATTCTTTTTCTTAACAAATTTCAAAAACGGGATGTGTTTGCGCACATCCCGTTTTTTATTAATAAGGAAGGAGCTGATGAATCATGTTCCCGATTTTAGTAGAGACGGAAGATGTTTCGTATTTTACAGACCAACTTGAAAAACTCACCGGAAAACCAAGAAGTTATTGGGCACATGTTCCGCTTAAAGTGCTGAAACGGATTTACATCAAAGAAATTCAAAGGAAACGAGGTGAATATTCATGAGTTATTTTGAAAAGTTTATCATCTTGTTTCTCGCGATGCTTCCGTTCGCGGTCTTATACGCGGTCGTTGAGCACTCGCGGGAGCAAAAGGAGTTTAGGAGGTGGCTTAGAGAAAGAGGCTGGAAATTTGAGAAGATGAAACATTGAAGGATTGATCGTTGAGTTCTAATCGTCAACAAAAGAAAAACACAATACGAGGCATCACGCCTCGTTTTTTATTTTAAAGGGAGGACACAAACCATGAAACTCGAAGATTTAGTAAAAACACTTGAACAAGAGAAATTAAGAAAATTTGATTATTTAATTGATTCCCGGGAGCTTATGGCAATTCCTGAGATTGGGGAACATCACGCCATTGGTTTCAGGGACGAAGATAAATTCCGGGAAATTTCCGGGACTTCCCGTTTCAATTTGATGCGGGGGGCGCATCGCCAGTTTGCGCAGAAGCTTGATATTCCGGAGAAATATTATGACAGACTTCTTCTTCATCCGGACGCTTGGGCTTTCAACGTGAATTGGTGGTTTGAAAAAGAGCCGAAACGTTTATTTGTGAGAACGTTTCAGGACCATGGAGATACCTACGGGATTATCCGGGCCGTGCTTTCAGAAAGGTATCGGGTAATTGACCATATGGATGTGGTGCTCAGCGCTCTTGAAGAACTTCGGAAATTCAGCGGAATTCAGATTGAGTCTTGTGATTTGACTGAAGAACGAATGTATCTTCGGGTGAGTCACCCGGGCGTTCATGCCGAAGTGAGACCCGGTGATGAAATCCGGGCAGGGCTCATTCTTTCCAATTCCGAGACCGGGATGGGAAGTCTTTATGTGAAGCCGAGACTGCTTCGTCTGATCTGCAAAAACGGAATGGTGACAGATTTAGGAGTTGAGCAGATTCATTTGGGTAAGAAGCTGTCTGAAGAGTTTCTTTATTCGGATGAGACGCAGCGGCTTGAAAATGAGCTCATTTTCCGGAAAGTAAAAGACATGGTCACATCCATCTTTTCGCCGGAAACTTTCAGGAAGCTCGTAAGCCAGCTTCAGGAAGCAACAGCGGTTGCCATCATGGAACCTGAAAAAGCGATTAAGAACATTGTGGCCCGTTATTCACTTACGGAAACCCACAAAGAGGAAATTCTGAAAAGCTTTATTGATGAAGGCGATTCCTCGAAATACGGTCTGATTCAGGCCGTAACTTATATCGCTCATTCGGAAGAAGATCCCCAGGAATCCACAAGGATCGAAGCGATCGGCGGTGATATTCTTGAAATGAACCAAGAAAACTTTCGTGAGCTTGTGAGCGTTCCACAATAATGACGGTCTATGAAAAGGCGAGAGGACACTAAAGTCCCTCGCCTCTTTTCTCATTACAAGATCAAAGAGCCGAAAATAAAATCAAATGGTTTGAAACAAAACTTGAAGGAAGGTGAGAAAAAGATGAAAGTTATTGAATTTCTGGTAACTGAAATTAAAAAAGCCGTAGCGTGGAATGGAAGACTGGCAGTTTCATTGGCCTGGTGGGTATTCGGAATAGTTCTCCGGTTATCATTTATGGGTGCATTCTTGTTCGTAGCCGGAGGAGGATGCTTTATTTTAAAGTCCTACCTCGCAGGTGTAGACAAGAAAGCGCCTGATAAACAAGTTATGTCCGGCGCGCGGCAAAGTGTTGAAACCGGATATCGGCAGTCGCCGGAACCGATGTCTTATCAACAAAAAAGCGAAAACATTGAAGATCAATTGCGTGACGGAGGATCACGGATAAGATCGTGGGATTACACCATCCGTTCGGTTAAACGCGACATTGAAGACTGGTTCAAAAGGCGGTAAATGATGGGGCGGCATGTCTGATTTCATGCCGCCCCGAGTGCGACGCATCCCACCTTTATCTTAAAATAACGATTTTTTTTTGCCCAAAACCGGTCAAAAAATTCATTTTTTTTGTGCTTGAAATAAGCGAAATCATCGTGTAATTTAATCATTGCCCGGCAATCGGGCTAGCTGAAAAAGCAATTCGCTTTTTCGGATTGAAGCGTTGGATGATATAAGGCATCCACGCGTGACAAAAAAACATGTAGTCGGAGGAGAGGTAAGCGATCAATTCGCAATGCCTCTATATATGCAAACTACAACTCAAGGCCGTGTGAGAACGGACACGGCAACGCGGAAGATTGTCCGCGCAAGAGTTGTGGAATGCCTTCCGATTTCTTTTGTTCCACTCACAAGTGACCTCCAAGTTTAATCTTCTGACCATTTCCGGATTCCGTCCGGAATTCTAGACCGCACAGTATCTTCCTCTCTCAGCTTTTTCAATTATCTCGATTTTTAAAAAAATCCAAATCGGAAATTCCCCCACAAGGGGAATGGTGTATCTGCATATTTTACGATTTTTAAAACCACGTTTCTTTTTTTGAAATTTGGTTTCACAACGGACAACTTCCGGGTTGCCCGTTTTTTTGTGTCTTTGTCCGGTTCTCCGTACGGCGAAAAGGAGAATCGAAATGGCAAAACACAAAGAAAACGAAATCAAAAAAAACAAAACTGAGGTTCACCCGAAATATTTGAGGTGCAAGACAAGGGTCAGAATAGTGGATTTTATGCGTGTCGAAGATACGTTGGGTAACTGTCCACTTGCGCCTTTTGATCTTGAGGTGAAAGACAAAATTGCCTGCGCTGCAAGTCCTTCCGAGGAATTGATTCAAGAAGAAGAGGCGCAGGCGCGAGCGCAAGAGGTTCGAAATATTTTAGCGAATCTGATTGATAAGGCTCAGTTGACGTCAAATCAGAAAGCTTGTTACGACATGGTTTATATCGAAGAACTTACAGACCCTGAAATTGCAGGGCGTTTAGGAATCGACAAGCGGAATGTTCGCCGGCTCAAGCAGGCAATCTTCAAGGCTCTTAAACGGGTTTATGAAAAGCAGTGTCTTAAAGATATCGCTGCCACTTATAAACTGAAAGACAAGCAACGTCTTGTCATTTCTCTTTATTGCGACGAACAACTGTGTCTTAGAGAAATCGCAAACAGGCTCAACATGCAGGTTTCATCGATAGAGAGCATGCTATGTAGACTCCGGAAAAAGATTTTTTAAACTATTTTTCCAAAATGCCAGTCTCCTTGATCCAAGGTATGCCTGTTTTGACCCATACTATGAGGGGAGATGCCACCCACTTGATCAGCAGATCATGCCGCATGCATTTTTAGCGGCCATCTCCCAGGGCCATGGTTCAAATCTCCCCTCACTTTAGCGAGGAGGAACCGAACAGTGTTCAAAAAAAATATCAGTCAAGGATTTCAAAAAGCATTCATCTTGGGATGTCTTCTATTTTTTCAGGCCCAAATAGCGTTTGCGGAAGCGACGTCAGAATCGGATTTGGGAGCATTTCTTGAAGGAGTAGGTGACTTTCTGATCAGGACAGTCGGGCCTGCTGTGCTTGTGATCGGAATCGCGGTGGCCGGGATAGGAATGGCTCTCGGAGACGAACGAGCCATGTCTCGAGGAGGTCTTGCGGCGGCCGGAGGAGCTTTGATTTTACTTTCAAGAGCCATTCTTGATTTTATCTCACACATTGCGCGTTTTTAGGAGGTATCAAGTGAAAACTGTCAAAGGGTTTAACAAGGTTCAGAGCAAAAACAAAATTTTCGGATTGGAGTTTCTGGATCTTTTGGTGTTGCTTCTGATTTATTTGATTGTGTTTGTTCTTTCAAATAATCTTTTAGTGAATCTTGCGATTGTTTTTACGGCTTACTTTTTTCTGAAATTTTACAAAAAAGGAAAATCACCTCACTGGGCGGGATCCGTGATCCGGTTTCTTGTTCGGCCTAAAAAGTATCAGCCCAAACGCGAACTCGAACAGGAGATTTTCCAATGAAAACCAACCTTTTGATCAAAACCCGGGATCTGATCCAAAGAGAGAAAAGCCCGTCGTTCTTAAAAGAACTTGATTTGTATTCCGTTGAAGAAGGCGTCTTGATCGGCGTGAGCGGTTCGATGGGGCGTGCATTTCAGTTTGTCGGCCGAGACCTTTTGCTTAAAAGCGAAACCGAGATCGATGACTTTGAACGGAGAATGCATAAATATTTAAACGCTTTGCCGGAAAGGGCGACACTTCATTTTGTAGTTCGTTCTGCGACCGGGGATGATAGTTCACTTCATGAATACGCAAGTTCCATCCAGGTCCAAAGTCCGCTGACACAGACATTTCTTCATGCCAAACTTAATGAGTATCTGAAGCATCCTTTCACGAAAAGGGATGTTTTTTTATTTGTGGTGATCCATCCCGAGTGGAGGAAGGCGCGTTCCTCTTTTTTACCGGATATTTCGATTGCATTCGGTAAAAAAGCGCGCCGTCTTTCCGAAATAGAATTTAACGCTTCAAAAGAAACGCTTTTCACTATTTCGAGTGAAATAGAGGAAAGTTTCCGGGATCTTGGGTTCCGGATCCGGCCGCTTGAGGACGCTGAGATTATCCGGTACCTTTATGAGCTTTTGAACCCTTCCTATTCAGAGGAAATCGTTCCTTTCGAAGAACGCTATTTCGAGACAAACGAGTTTGATCCGGCGAGCCTCCGTTCAAAACTTGCGCTTCATCCGCCGCTTCTCGATCGCGAGTATTTCTATTTAGACCACTTTTTCCACCGTGCCGTAAACCTCACAAGGCTTCCCGAGTCCACAAATCTCAAATCCATGAAAGAATTTGAGCAGGTCCTCGGAAAAGATTACTTTTTGACGCTCACGCTGGAAGTTCCGGATCAGGATCAGGAAAAAGCCCAAATCAAACGGCAGGGAAATTTTGCGAAAGCAAAGAATTTTTTCTCCCGAACGAAAGACCATGAAGCGCTTGCCCGCGCAGGAGAGACCGAAGAACTATTAACCGAGATTGCTTCAAGCTCGGATAAGCTTTTTTATGTTTCCATGTCTGTGATGGTGAGAGGGCGCTCGAAGGAAGAAACGAGCCTCGTTTCACGTGAGGAACTTCGTGCTTTCCGAAGGCTGGGAGACGCCCAAGGTCTTGAAGACCATATGAATCACGACCGTTTGTTTTTGTCTTTTCTTCCGCTGCAAGGCGATGAAAACCCGCTTGCTTTCATTGTTCGTTCAGAAGTGCTCGTTCATCTTCTCCCACTCCAGTCAAGCTGGCCAGGAACCGACCGGATCGGTTTACTTCTTAAAACTTACAGGGATGAACCTCTTCGGCTCGATCTTTTTGATTCGAAACTTCCGGCTAAACATTCTGTCATGCTCGGAGCAACGGGAAGCGGTAAATCATTTTTCACAAATCATCTTCTGCTTCATTTTCTCATGGAATCTTTGGATCACGAAGTGATTGTGATCGATCTTGGCGGCAGCTACCGCAAACTTGCCGGTGTTTTGGAAGGTGCTTACCTTGAAGTGGAATGCACAGAAAAGTTTGCCCTAAATCCGTTTCCTGTGAAAGAAGTGTTATTCCCCGGCGAAAGCGCGGACGCTACTTTCATTCAGTTCCTAAAAGAACTTCTCGAACAAATGATCGCCCCAAAGCACGAGTGGTCATCGAGCGAAAAAATGATCCTCGAACGTGTAATTAGCGAGACTTACCGGAATCTTGGAAGAGACGAAGCCCCTCTTTTAGGAGATGTGGAAAAGCGCTTGCGCAATTACAAGCTCGGAGATGAAGAAGACCAAAGGAAAGCCTATCAGTTTGCAAAAGAACTAACTCTTTTTACGGAAGGGGAATATGGGAAAATCTTAAACCGCCGTGGTGTTTTTGATTTTGACGCGCGCTTTACTGTTTTTGATCTTAGAAAGATCTCACAATATCCAGAACTTCAGGAAATCCTGCTTCTTATCATCCCGTTTGCGCTCAAGAGGAAATTTGAAAATCTGAATCTTAAAAAGATGCTGGTTCTGGATGAATGCTGGAAACTCCTTAAAGAAACGCAAGGGACGGATCTGGTTGAAACCTTTTACCGGACGGCGCGCAAGATGAATGCAGCGGTTCTTTCCATCAGCCAAAATCCGGAAGATTTTCTTGATGCCGCGATTTCGGGCGTCATGATCAATAACTCTCCCGTTAAGTACATCTTGAGACTCAAGAAAAGTCACGAAAAACTCGCTCTTTTCGGGCTCAATGAAAATGAGATCAAAGCGGCCGGTGAACTTGAAGTGAAGCCCGGCCGCTATTCTGAAATCTTTATCAAGTTTGATGATCAGAGCGTGATTGCAAAGCTTGAGCCGAGCGCGCTTGAGTATTGGGCGGCGACGACAGACGCCCTTGATCTTGCCGAGGAAGCGAAGCTGAAGCGCAACCATCCGGAGTACACGGACCTTCAAGTTTTGGAGACGTTGGCAAAACAATTTCCAAACGGTGTCCAAAAGACAGGAGATGCCCAGCATGTCTGAAACCAGTCAGGTATCAAAAATTCACGGCAAAAGAAAGAATATGAGTGTCTCTCTTTTTTTGATTTGGATTCTCACGTTGACTGCGGTGAATTTGTTTTTGGTCAGTGTTCCCGTCGCAAGTTCGTATGCAATGATTGTTAATGATCCCATCAATACGGCGGTGAATGAGCTGCAAAATGCGATCCTCCAGGCTGAGTGGGCAAAAGACATCGCTCTCGCGATCGAGCGGCTCAATGAACTTAAATCCCAGACTTTAGAGATGCTTCGTTTTCATTCGGGGTTCGATGAGATATGGAATTCAATCATCGGGGAACCTTTTCGGAATCTGATCGGGGAGGGCAGTGCAAGTCTTCAGAATGCATTTGCCGATTTAGGTCTTCTGACTCCCCAAATTGAAATCCTTCAAGGTTCAAGCGGCCCCCAAGACATACGTGCCGCGCTTGAAGATATCACGGGTGAAATTCCTCAAACCGATGCGCGTCCCTATCTTGTTTTCGATGAGATCCAGGTTGTCGATGCGTTTGATCTCGCCCACCAGATCAGGGAGGCGGGGGTTGTGACGCGGGATGCAGCAAATCAAATCGCCGAACAAGCGCAAGTCGTGAGCTCCAAGGGGGCCGCAAGACTCGAGGCTCAGGCAATGTCTGAGCTGATGGTTTTATCCCAGCAAAACCAGGAAGCGATGGCAAAACTGCTTGAACTTGAGGCGACTCAGATTGAGCAGGTAACACGCGAAGAAAAACGAATCGAACGGGAACGGGTCAAATTCATGGAAGATGCCAATGACTATGCGGATGGCATTATTCAACTTTTCAAAGGAGCATAAACAATACAATGGCCGGACTTTTCAATGCGAATCAAGGGTTTTTATTCACGAATATCCTTCAGATTCCAAATCTCTTTCAAGCGCCTTATGAAACGATGTCAAGAATCGGTTTCATCCTTTTATCAATTCTCTTTATTGTGGCAATCCTTCACGAAAACTTTCAAGCTCTTAAAAATCAATCTGATTACAGCGGTCTTTTTATTCGGGTCATTCTAGTAGTCGGGCTTCTTGTCATTTACGAACGATTCTTCATTTGGGTCGTCTACGGCATGGACCTTGCGGCCAATGCCGTTTTACCGCACGAAGAATTTCAGGAAGTCATCAAAGCTTTTTTAACTCAACCGTTGACATGGAAAACAGCATGGAAATTTGATTTAAGGCTTACGGCGACCATGTTGAATTACATCACCTATGCTATTGCATGCGCTCTTTTTGGGGCCATCATGATGCTCCGATTTGCACTGCTATCCTTTCTTTATGTGATTGGTCCGATCGTGATCAGCATCGGCATTTACAAAGGAACTTCGCAAGGACTCACGGCATGGCTAAAAAGTCTGATTGCCATTTCGGCATGGAATGTCATCCTTTCGATTTTGATGAAAGTAATTTCCGTGATGAATCTGACCGCGATTTATCTAACAGACGAGACCAATTTCCTTACCATTCTGGCGGCTAATGTTCTTTTTATTGCGCTTTTCGTGCTAGTGCCGCTTCTTTCCAATCAATTTGTTTCGGGGAGCAATTTAAGCGGACTAGGTTCCATTGTTCTTGGCGCTTTTACGGCGGTTGTGACTCGCGTTCTGATTCGTCCAATGTTCCAGCAGCCGAAACCGGGCAAGTCAAATCCACAAGCAGGAGGTTCCAGCTACAAATGAAAACACGTTTTCAAACCAGAGTTGAGAACATGAAACGTCGTTACTATGAAGTTTTTGGAGATCTCGAGGCTCAAGCTGAATTTTTCAAGCTGGCAAGCCTTCTTTTGCTGTGCCTTCTTTTTTTTGCGCTCTTCGGCGCTTTTATGCTGGCCAAACGGGCCCCGGTTGTGATCCGGGTCAGTGAAGTGGGAAAAGCCGAAGCGATTCAGGACCTCCAACTGCACAATGCCCCGAGCGAATATGAGATTTATGATTTTTCAAAGACCTTTACCAAAAGATTCCGAGAACTCAATTCTTATACGCTTCCGAGTGACAGCGCAGAGGCGTGGAACCGGATGAGCGCTCGTTACCGGAAGATCGCGGATCGTGACCTCGTGGAATCCGGTTTTTTTGCACGATTTCATGAAACCGGTCTTCATGCGCACATTGAGTTTAAAGAAGAAGCGATTGAAAGAGATACGACCGAGTATGTACGCGTTTCGCTCATCGGTGTTAGAAACATCATGAGTTATAACGATCCTGATTACAAAGAATCGAGTCTTTTCAAAGCAGAACTCCTTTTAAAAAAAGTTCCGAGAAGCCGTGAGGTTCCGTGGGGACTACTTGTGGAGGATTACCGTGAAATTTTGCTCAATAAGCTGTGAAAAAAAATTTAAACTATTTTTCCAAAATGCCAGCCTCCTTGATCCAAGACATGCCTGTTTTGACCCATACTATGAGGGGAGATATCGATGAATGATTTGTTTCGGGATATCCGGTTCTGGATCTCCCACATTCTTAATAGAAAGAAGGAAATATGAAGATGAAAATACTCAATGCTTTTTCCGTTTGTTTGTTCAGTATTCCCATATTGTTCGTTTCCCTGAAGACGTCTCTTGCCGAAGAGTCTGAAGCACCGGTCATCAAGCAAGAGCCGGATTCGCAAGAAAGTCCGCAAACTGTCTTGAAAGACAGACAACACTTCAACCGGCTCAAACACACCACAAGAAATATCTATAAAGTAACTATGCGTTCCACTGTCGCTTTTAAACTCCAAACCGCGTTGGGTTATATCTCGACCATCGATCTTCCCGAAAAAGCGCTGAAAGTTTTTGTGGGGGACCAGGAACTTTTTAAGGTTGAGGTTTATGAAAGACAGGTTCTCATAAAGCCCATTACAGATGAAATGGACGCGAAGACCAACCTTGTGATTGTTACGGAATCCGGCCGTTTGGCATTTGATGTATCGGTGGGGCATCCGGAGACCGCTGATTTTGTTCTGGATTTCCGGTTGCCTCAAGATGACGAGTTGCTCGTCAAAAATGCATTTGATGAGAAGGTCGAGAGAAAAGTTAAGGAACTTGAGACAGCTTATCAGAAAAAAGAAGGAGAGCTTGACCAGAAAGCAGAAAAGGTTTCGGATGAAAAAATCAAGGAAAGGGTTGCGTCCGGACTTCAAACGGTTGAGCTTAAAAAATCGGAGGCAAAAGGAGATGTTCAAGCAAACCTGCTTTCTCTTGCCCGAATTGCGGATAAAGCTTATCTCCGGTTCTCGATTTTAAACTATTCAAAGATGCCTTACCGCATTTTGAAAGTCACTGTGGGTATTCAGACTTACGAAAAGAAACTTTTGAAAAACAAAGAAACCGGACTTATTGAGATATCCTCCGGATTAAAGCTCGCGCCGGTCATCCATCCAGATACGTACGAATATGGTGTTCTCGAATTTGATTACCGGCCTCTGGCAAAAGACGAAAAACCGGTTCTTCGGATTCTTGAAGATAGCGCCGGGACGGTTGCAGGTGAATCCCGAAATATCGAAATCAAAGGATTTGAGTGGCTCAAATGACACAAAACACAAAACAATACTTCGAATGGGAAGACGAACCCAAAAGCGCTCATGCGAGCGAATGCGGGCTCAAAGTCAAAGGAGGCTGGAGCGCGATTTATTGAAGAAAAATGAAAGAACGAAAACTCGCTCGTCAATTGCTGCAATCACAAATGGAATGCCGGGACACGAGCAAATTGCATGGGGAAGGAAAGGTTTAGAGATGTTTAAGAAAAAGATCGAAAAAAAGACAAGTGAGCTGCCAGCTCCGCCGGAGCCTGAATTTTATGATGAACCGAAAGGACGCGAAAAAGCGGTTGGTTTCGTCCAGGATTCACTTGAAAAGTGGTGGGTGCGTCTTGTGCTCGCTTTTTTTGCAGTGCTGATCCTTTCAGTTATTGTTTTTCACGGACCATCAAAGAAGAAGACCACTGCATATCCTTCCGTCGGGACCGAACAACGGATTGTGGTCACGACCCAATCCATGGAACGAGCTATCGATTCATCGTTAAAAGGGAAAAAAGTCACGATGCGTCAAAACGTAGACCAGCGCACTATTGCGAAGAAACGTAAATATGATACGAATATTGCAGTGTTTGTCACAAAACCCGAAAGTGTGAAAGAAAGCGCTTTTTCCAGAAACCAAAACAAAGAAAAAATTAAACTCGGTCTTTCCTCCGGAACAAAAATTCACGCGCTTCTTACGGATCGCATTTTTTCGTTTAACGTTGCTGCGCCCGTAACAGCAGTCCTTCCAAAAGATTTCATCTTGAAGGACAAAATCGTTATTCCGAAAGATTCCATGTTTTTAGGGGAAGTGAATGTCTTGAAATCGATAGACCGAATCAATGTACGTTTTGACCTTTTGATTTTACCGGATGGACGCGAGCTTCGCATCCAGGCGATTGCTTTATCAGAGGACGGTTCAAGCGGAATCAAAGGAAAAGTTGACAAACATACGGACACGAAAGTCTTAAAGACGATTGGCGAGACACTGCTTGCCGGAGCGTCTTTATTCGTGGGCGGACGAAATCAAGATCCGTACAGTCTTGAGGACCAGATGCGTGTCAATCTTTCTGAGAACCTCGCGAATCAGGCATCGCAAGATTTAAGAAGCGTTAAAGTGGACAAGAGTATTACGGTCGAAAGCGGAATCAGAATTTGGGTGATGCTGCTTGAGACGATTTAATTCAAAAAAGGAGGAAAAAAGCCAATGACGATTAAACGATATGAGGGAGGGTTTAAGGAAGTCAAGAGAGTGAATGTGATTCCTACGCGAGACGGTGAAGAGCTTCATTTCACCAAGGTGGAAGTAGGCGGAAAGATCCGGGGTGATATTCGCTATTTCACGGAACGTGAAGGCGAGATGTCGCCCGGAAGACGAGGAATCTTGATTCCTGAAAATCCGAAGGAATTCCAAGAAAGCGTTGAGAAGTTGATCAAAAGTCTTTCGGAAAAATAAGCTGGATTTCCGAACGACTGTTTTTTTAGTTCAAAAAAGGGGAGGACTACTGATGAAGAAGATAGGGCGTTGCATGAATAAGAGTTTTTCAGCTCTTAGCAGGAAAAGCGGGAAATTAAGACTTCAGAGAATCGCAGGGACGCTTTTAGTGATTAGCGTGTTATTCACGTACTCAATGAAAGCAGCGATGGCTGATACGCTTACACCGGATCAATTTGGATCCCTTTTAACTCTAAATGAAGCCGTCACACGAGCGCTTAAGACTGCACAGGAAGTGAAATGCGCTTTGGCGAGACTCCATAAAGAAGAATCTCTTTATAAAGGAGTTGTCGCGGAGTTTTTTCCCAAACTGAACGGTGAAGTTTTTTCAGCTTTTGCTACAGGAGACAAGCAATTTGTCGGGTTTCTGGATGCGGGAATTGAACAACCTATTTTTCAAGGCGGAAAAATTATCGCTGAGAAACGAAAACAGAAAACCGTTGTCGGAAGGGAACAAATTAAGCTGGAACAGGCAAAGCTTGATGTCGAGCTTGTAGTAAGGATTTTGTATGTACGAGTCCTTGAGGAGAAAGAGCTTATCAGGATCGCTCAAGCTGAAGTGAAAGAACTTTCGGTTGAGTATGATCGAATCAAGAAGCTTGTATTCGAAGAGAAGTTGACGCGTTCAGCATTTTTTAGAATACAGACACTTTTTCAGGGAGCAAAACATAATCTGGTGAAGCATAAGGAACGCTATGATTATCTCTTTGAGGTCCTTAAAGAAACCGTCGGGATTAGTGAAGGTGAATCGCTCGATATTGAACCTGCCGGTGACTTTCCTGAGATTCCCGACAGTGTTTCGGCTTATCTGACTGCTTCCCGCGAGCATGATCCTCTCTACAAGCTTAAAGATCTTAGAGTAGAGGAAAAACAATTTGAGAAACGAGCGCTACAGGCAGACAGATTTCCGCATTTGAGCGTTGCCGCGAAGTGGAACCGGTTGGATGATGTTTTTGCAGATACCAACCGGGCGATGCTTGGGTTGGTGGGCAAGTGGGATATCTGGGATTTCGGAAGGCTTGGCTCCAAAATCAAAGCGAAATCCGATGAAATTGAGGAAACGAAATGGGAAGGAGATTTGCTCGTTCGCGAGCATGAGCGCCAGCTCCGTGAAACATTTCATGATGCACGCGCCATGCGAGAAAAAATCAGATCGGTTGAAGCGGTGGTCGAGGAACGGCAGGAGATATATAAAAACGAAAAGACAAAACTTATTACAGGAGAAAATGGATCAGCTGAACTGATCGATTCCTTTCAGGCGCTTGAAGAAGCCAAAATTGAAAAGCTTGAAACCGTTTCGGATTATAGGGTGCTGCTCGCCAACCTTGAGCGGAAAACAGGTTTTGACACATTTGCAAATGCTTCTCTCGAACAAGGGCAGTCGGCTCAATTTACTGGCGGCGAGGCGGTGAAGTGATGCTGGCGAATCTTTTTGACTTTGGGAGAACCTTTAAAGATCCTCGAAAAAGAAGCGTTCTTTTTCTTGGTTCAGTTATCTTCATGACGCTTGTCGCGGTATTTCTTATCGCATCGACTGTTGTGATTACGGAAGAGACATTGCTGATAAGTATTCTGTGGATTTTGGGATTTGGATTTCTATTCTTTAATGTGGCGTATCTCTTTATCGTCAGTCTGATTCACCCATTCCTTAAGCTACCTATATTAAAGGAAGCGTACGTCAAGCATTTCCCTAAGGTAGCGTTGGTTTATGCCGTCCGAAATGAAGCATACGGCATGTTCGAACGGATTCAATATTCGTTTTCCGGCAATCAACTGCCTAACGTGGATCTTTGGATTCTTTCTGATTCCACTGAGGATTTTATTTCTTACGAGAATAATCTCATTCGTCAGCTCGAAGATCTCAATCCCGGACGCGTTTTTTACCGAAGAAGAGCGCATCCGGTTGAGAGAAAACAGGGAAATATTGCCGAGTTTCTTCATGCGCATAAGGAATACGACTACATATATATATGCGATGCGGACAGCATGGTTCCGAAAGGCACTCTTCTTAAACTCTTGAGGAAGGCCGAGCACCCTGAGAACCAGGACATCGCAATTTTTCAAGCTTTTGTCAAAATCACGCATGCCACCACGTGGTATTCCAGATTTGAAAGAATCGGCACTCGTTTCGCCCAAAAACTTAATTTCATTGCGTTCCAGTCAATTTTCGGCCGCTCGATTTCATTCGGGCATCACCATCTCGCTCGCACGCGAGTTATTTCCAGGATCAGGCTTCCGAAGGGATTGCTCTCGCACGATAATTGGGACACGGTACGTCTTGATCAAATGGGTTACCGGGTTGTTTTCTGCCCGGATGTTGAAGCGTATGACGAAGCTCCTTCCAATTATCTTGAAGCCAAGGCAAGATCCTGCCGTTGGGCTCAAGGAACTCTGCAAGGAATCCCTCTCATATTTGAAAGCAAAATCACGCTTGCCTCCAGGTTTCTTGCTGCATACGGAATTTATCTTTATCTTGCCGAAATCGTTTTCTTTTCTTGGGTCATCATGGGCTTGCTTGCGCATTCCTCTTTGACCGGTGAGTTGATTCATTTTCAGGTTGATTCCGTATGGGCCGGGCATTTCGCAAACCGGATTCTCACAGCGGTTCTTATGTTTAGCCTCGTCGTCGTTTTTTTTCACAAGGCGGTGATCTTTCGAACGTGGGAAGACGTTCGTCATTATTTCTATGAGCTTGTGATCTCGACTTTTATTACGCTTAACAATTTCATCTATGGTCCACTCCATATTCTAAGCATTCCGTTAAGAAAACTTCATTGGCGGCCGATGGCGAAAAACCCGTTTGTTAAAGTGAATTTTGGAAGTGTCGCTCGATCACTCTGGATCGGTACGATTGCCGGTGTGTTTGGATTATATTTTTGTACCCAGCTTACGCCTTACTTTGTTTGGCAGGTGACCCCGATTTTGGTCAGTCTAATTTTTTCAATTCCCGCAGTTTATTTAACAGCTAAATCCATTCCAACTAAATTAAAGGCATGGATTTGATAAGGAGGATTATCAAACGATGAGTGAACAAACAGTAAATGAAAAATCCGAAAATGGATTAAAACCAACAACACAGGAAGAGCCGTCCTTATTTGCAGAAAAAAATCAGCGAACCGGCAAACGGAAGATGAACTTCGTTTTCGTCATCCTGATTTCTGTAATTGGCTTCTTCTTTTGGCCCAGAGGCTATATCGAAGGTGAGGGGATCGCTCAAGCGGAGCGTTTTGCTCGTATCGATCTAACGAGTCCGGGAGTTTTAAAAGAGTTGATACACCAAAAGGGTGATGCGGTTCAAAAAGGAGAAGTCTTGGCCCGTTTTGAGAATCCAGAGTTTACGAGAAAATTGGAAGAGCGAAGGATCTCGCTTGAAATGCTGAATCACGACAAGACACGTCTCACCAAGCAAGTGGAGTTTCTTGAAAAGGAAAAGGAAAACACAGCCATCCTTTGTGAAAACGGAGTGATCGGACGTATCCAACTTGAAAAAGCAACCCTTGCTCATCTTCATGCCGCAGAGGAACTTGCCATGCGTGAGAAAGAAATTGAATCAGCTGAGAAGGAAATCCAGTTTTTGATGAAACGGATAGAGTCCCTTGAGTTGAGAGCGCCCTTTGACGGGATGCTTTTGACCGATGCCGTCATCAAAGTTGGGAATCTTTTTAAGGAAGGGGACTTTGTTCTTGAATTCGCCGATCCGAAGAGCTTCTTTCTTGAAATTCAAGTGCCGGAGAAAAAAATGGAAAACGTGAAATTAGGAAGCGCTGCAAAAGTCCGATTCCGGGCATTTCCATGGAGAATTTATTCAGGCGAAGTAAGCAAGATCGGATCGAGGATCACCGAAGAGGTCGAGAAAGTTTTTAACGTCAAGCATGTCATTGCTTGCGAGATAAAACTTTATGAGCTGCCGCCAAACCTGAAATATGGGATGCGGGCTTGGGTAAGGATTGGCGGCAGCCGCCAAGCGGATTCCAAAACAGATGAGCCACAAAAACCGGCGCAAATCATTGAGAGATTCATAGATCCAGAAATATTGGGAAAAAAGAAAGCTGGGATATGAATGCTGATTTCTTTTGGTGGAGACGAGTTACAAATAACATTCAAAGGAGGATTTATTTCACATGAACGCAATCATATTGGCCGGTGGATTTGGGACCAGGCTCTATCCGTTAACGAAATGTAAACCGAAAGCGCTTCTTGAAATGGGGAATAAAACCATTCTGGATCATCTGGTGGAAAAATTGGAATTGTGCCCCATCGTTAGAAAAATTGTTTTGGTGACGAATGGAAGATTTGCGGTGGATTTTATGGAGTGGGCGAGAAAAAGAAAAACAACATATCGAAAACCAATCAGCATTGTTGAGAACAAAGTTTATGAACCTGAAAAGCGGCTGGGTGCGGTCCGGGACCTTTATCTCGGTATCCACTCGGACCGGGATGATGCGGACGGTTTCCTTGTGCTTTTAGGTGACAACTATTTTGATTTTCCGCTTAATTACTTCGCTAATCTGTATTGTGTAGGACACCGGCAGTCAGCTTTTGTCGGGCTTTACGATGTTAAGGATCGTGATATCGCATCTCAATATGGTGTTGTCGAATTAGATGAGAATAGTCAAATAGTTGATTTTGAGGAAAAACCCGCTATTCCGAAATCGACCTTGATCAGTATCGGCGTCTATTATTTGCCGAATAAATTTCAGGCAAGACTCACTCAATATCTCGAGCTTGAAAAACTCAATCCGGACAAGATCGGTGATTTTATCGCTTGGCTTTCAAAAAAAGAGCCGCTCTACGGAATTGAGTTTGACGGGACTTGGTTTGATATCGGGGACCGCATATCTTATGAAAAAGCAAAGGAGGGTTTTTAGTAAGGCGCGAGTGTCTATGAAAATATGGTTTGGCACCAATGAATTTGGAACCATCACAATAGGCAACTCAAGAAAATACGTTACTCGTAAACATTGTTTAACTTTAAATTCAAGGAGGAAATTACAGTATGAAAACATTAAGCTCAGGCAACCAAAACACAAAAATTCTTGAGACGCAGCTCAATGAAGAGAAGTATAAGCAAATTTGGAAAGTGTGTAATCAATTTCAACACAGGGTCGACTGCTTACAGGCGGAAGCAGAATGGTTTGTTGGGATGCTTATTTACGATCATGGAATAACTCAAACGACGAATCATAAACAGCATGATCAGTTTGTGAAGATCCTCTCGCGCCGCTTGCGTAAGGACTTGATTAAATCCTGTTCAAGCGACTGGCTTAACGATTGCCTCGATACCTATCTTGCTTATCCGCTTCTTGAGGAAATAATCATTCCAAGGTGGGTCAAAAACTATGACATTCGCGAGTATGAAAAATTGAGGCCGGAATTGGTTCGAGCGCGAGATACGTTAATCGGAAAAGCAATAAAAAAAGGAATTGTCGGTACAGAAGGGGAGGAATCATAAAAACTTTATGGAACATCTAATGGAGGCAGCGACAGGCGCGTCTGATCCTAACGAGTATCGAACGCTCATTTCAGATCTGATTTTATTGATTGAGAAAGGCAGAAAATTCGCAATTCGTGAGGTAAACACAGCACTTATGGTTACGCACTGGTTTATGGGTAGGCGTATCGTTGAGTATGAGCAAAAAGGAAAAGCACGAGCTGAATATGGAGAAGCTCTGCTTGAAAGATTAGGGCAGGAGTTAGCATCAAAGTACGGCAAGGGTTTTTCAGAGCGTAATCTTAAACTGATGCGCCAATTTTATATTGGATATCCAATTCGGCAATCACTGATTGCCGAATCGGAAATAGCGTTATGGAACGAGAAAAATAGTCAGAATCTGTTAGTAATCGATGAAATGAGGAAAAGCTTTCCTTTGTCTTGGACACATTATGTCTTGTTAATACGGATTGAGGATCCTCAGAAAAGATCATTTTATGAGATCTTAAGCATACAGAATCACTGGTCCGTTCGGCAGTTAAGCAGGGAGATCGATGCTCTTCTTTATGAAAGAACATCTCTTTCAAAACGCAAGGAACTCGTAATGGCCAAAGCAAATGAAAATCCGATCATTATCAAACCAGAGGACGAAATTAAAGACTCGTACATTTTAGATTTTCTGGATCTCAAAAATGAATATTCGGAATCCGAGCTTGAAGATGCTCTAGTCCGGCATATTGAGCAGTTTCTTTTGGAACTTGGCAGAGGGTTTACGTTCGTGGCGCGCCAAAAAAGGTTTGTTTTGGACGGCGATGAATATCGAATTGATCTGTTACTGTTTAACATTGCCTTGAGATCGTATTTTGTGATCGAGCTGAAATTGACAAAATTTTCACATGCACACGCGGGGCAGATAAATTTTTATGTTAACTGGGTAAGGGATCACATGTTGCCGCATGTTGAGAACGGACCTTTCGGTATTATTCTTTGTTCAGAAAAAAACAATACCACGGTTAAATATGCTACCGGAGGACTTAGTAACAAAATATTCGTTTCTCAATATTTGATCATGCTTCCCAAGCCTGAGGAATTTCAAAGGGAAATCGAACAGGGAAGAAATCTGTTTTTACAGAATAGACTGAATCACGAGACTAATATTCATCATGCAAACGAAAAAAGTATGCTGCCTTTGAAAAAGAGCAATGATGGGAGAATAGAAATCAAAAAAAAGGGAGAGGTATAATAAAAACAATGGAGGGAAAGCTTATTAGCATTAAGGAAACCGCGATTCAGCTGGGGGTTAGTATAAATACACTTTACTCTTGGGTTTATCTCCGTAAAATAGAATACGTTAAGATCGGGCGGCTTCTGAAATTCAAGCAAGGTGTGATTGACGAGTTTATTACTGGGCACACAGTTCCATTAAGAGAGAGAAAGAAACGCTTGTTTTGATAAAGTAAACTATGGTAAACTATGGAAAAAAGATATCAGATTGAGGACATTGAAAAAGTCCTTAGAATTTCCCGAAAAACTTATTACAACTGGGAAAAAGCGGGAAAGATCCCAAAAGCCAGAAGAGATCCGATGAATAATTACCGGTATTGGACCAAACGCGATATGATAAAGTTAAAAAAAATTACGGAAAGGCAATAAAGAAATGGCAATCTTTGCAAAACGGGGCGAATGGTTTATTGATTACTACGTGGCTGGTAGACGTATGAGGGAGAAAATCGGCCCGAGCAAGAAACTAGCCGAGGACGTGCTTTGCAAAAGAAAGCTTGAAATTGCGGAAGGAAAGTTTTTGGATAAAAAGGTTGCCAGTAAAATTACTTTTAAAGAACTGGCCAATTTTTATATGGAGGAGTACAGTAAAAAGTATAAGGCTTCTTGGGAAAGCCATGACCAATGCAGGCTCAATGTGCTATCGCCGGTTTTTGGAAACAGAAGGGTTGAGGCGATAATGTCGAGTGATGTCGATAGATACTTGTTGGGGAGATTGCACAAAGACAAGGTGTCTGCCCGAACGGTGAATATGGAGCTTGGTGTCATGAAAGCCATGATTAATTGGGGGATCGAAAAAGGATTAGTAAAGGAAAATCCAATTCAGGGCGTTAAGAGAATTAAGAAAAATATTGATGGGACGCCCGCTGACAGAGAGAGGGTGAGATTTCTGACGAAAGACGAATATGCGCGGCTTCTTGAACATTGTGGCGGAAATTTGCGAAAAATTATTATATTAGCGGTGAATACGGGGTTAAGAAAAAGCGAAATTAGAAGGTTGTCTTTAAACGATATAGATTTTTCAACAGCAACTTTGACGTTATTGAGGCAAAAAAACGGAGAGATTAGTAGAGTTCCGCTCAATCAAACCGCGATTCAGATTCTTCTGGAGACTAAGCGTGGCAGTACGACTGATGAACCGTTTAATTACAATTTCAGAAAGGCATTTGAAACTGTGGTGGGAAAAGCAAAGATAAAGGACTTTAGATTCCACGATCTTAGGCATACTTTTGCATCTTGGCTCGTTATGGAGGGTGTCGATATTTTCACAGTCAAGGAATTGATGCGGCATAAGTCCATAGAACTGACTATGCGTTATTCTCACCTTTCGCCTGCGCACAAGGCACGTGAAGTTTGCAGACTGGACAAGGTAGTGCTACCGGTGGTTGTGGTTGAAAATGAGAAAAAACCGGCAAAAAATGGACACCGGATGGACACTTTTTGGACACCAAACCGAAAATTCATCGAAGACGTAATTTTCGAAGATTACGTAAATTCTTTCTACTCAAGTAATTAGATTCACATCGGGGCGTAGCTCAGGTGGCTAGAGCACCTGCTTTGGGAGCAGGGGGTCGCGTGTTCAAATCACGCCGCCCCGATATCTAAATCACAATAGTAGCGTAAGTTAAGAAAACTTGACTTGCGCTATTATTTTGTCCATAATATGTACTGTTCCGTGTTTTGTTCCGTGTTTATCAGTTCTTTTCGTTTTGGGAGGGAAATATGGCAAAAGGGTACTTAGGGTTCACTGAAAAAAGTTTTTGAGAACAACGATCAAATATTTTCCAGCCATATCGTTTCATTTTCCTATCGTTATTTCTGGT